>Ga0209653_1000132_pt1 | contig 63552 bp, 49 predicted proteins | sample SaaInl6LU_22_DNA_FD_184644 | JGI IMG/M metagenome (GOLD analysis project Ga0209653, IMG submission 184644) | Marine microbial communities from expanding oxygen minimum zones in the Saanich Inlet - ESP_116LU_22_DNA (SPAdes) (version 2) | ecosystem: Environmental > Aquatic > Marine > Intertidal... | reverse complement strand
AGAATTGGAAGGCTTTAGCGAGTGTTTTATTACCGGCACTGCGGCTGAGGTGACACCGGTTTCTGAGATTGGCCCCTATCGTTTCACCCCTGGTGACATTAGTAAAAATCTGATGGATGATTACGCTGCCTTAGTCGCTGGATAATTTTCTGCATCTTGACCTATCGTTAAATCATGTCATGCTTCTCTATGAGTGTTGAGAAGGAGATGATTGATGGGCTTGTATGACAAATATGTATTGCCACGATTTTTGAACACGGCTTGCGGCACCAAACCAGTGCGTAAACAACGTGAAAAAGTTGTGCCGCATTGCGAAGGCCGGGTGCTTGAAATTGGCATGGGAACCGGTCTCAATCTGCCGTTTTATGACCCTTCAAAAGTAGACATGGTATTTGGTCTTGAGCCAGCCGCTGAAATGGTTGCGCGGGCCAAACCGCTGGCCGATGCGGCCCTATTTCCAGTTGAGTTTATTGATCTGCCGGGCGAAGAAATTCCGCTCGAAGATAATAGTGTCGATACGGTTTTATTGACTTATACATTGTGCACAATCCCCGGCACATTGGCCGCCATGCAAGGCATGCGGCGGGTTTTGAAGCCGGGTGGCAAATTGATTTTTTCTGAGCATGGGCGCGCGCCAGATGCGGCCATTAGCAAATGGCAAGACCGCCTCAATGGTGTCTGGGGACACATTGCTGGCGGCTGCAATATCAACCGTGATATCCCGCATTTGATTGAACAGGGTGGTTTCAAAATCACCGATATGGATCAAATGTATGTGCCATCGACACCGCGCGTGTTGGGCTACACTTATTGGGGTGCGGCGGAAATCCGCTAATCAGGTAAAATTTTATCAATTTTGTCGCGAGGCTTGACTCTGGCTTGTCATTAAAATAGAACAAAAGAAGAACAAAAAAGCAAATATAGCAGGCACGCCAGATGAATGACGCGGAAAAAAGACCACAAATTAATGCGCTAAATCGCCAAAAAATCGCACGCCTGCGCAAAAAAATAGAGCGTTTTGAACCACTTAGCCAATCTGCCGCGCATATCACCACGGGTTTTGGCGCGATTGATGATTATTTTGCCGCTCATGTTGGTGGCGGCGGGCTGGCCTTGGGCGGCGTGCATGAAATTATCGCCGCACGCACTGGTGATATGGCGGCGGCGCTCGGTTTTGCGCATCATCTGGCGACGCGGTTTCGTGGTGTGCAAACCGCCTTGCTCTATGGGCAGACCCATGCTGGCGTGCGCGACACTGGCCAGCCCTATGCGCCGGCTTTAATGGCCCGCGATGATTTGATTTATCTGGATGGCGTCAGCCTGCCAGAGCTGATGTGGGCTGGCGAGGAAGCGCTGAGCTGTGATGCCATTGGCTGTATTATTCTGGCCAGCACTGACGAAGCGCCAAATTTTACCTTTAGCCGTCGCTTGTCGATGACCGCGCGCAGTGTCGACCGGCCCTTGATTATGACCTTGGGGGCCAGTGCGGCGGGCACGGCTTCGGCGGCGGCCAGCCGTTGGCAAGTGCAAGCCATTGCTAATAATGGTTGGCAGTTAACGCTTACTCGTTTGCGCAGCAGCTATCGTCAAACCCCGCCGACACAGGGCTGGCAAGTGTTTCCAGCGATGCCACAAAACCGTGCCGATGGTGGCGCCGAGACACCACCAATGGTCGCCACGCGACGCCAGTCAGCGGCCAATTAAGGCGGTGAATGATGACAGATTTCACGCCACAAGAGCCTCTAAAAACGCCGATTGGTGATTTTGCCTTTAAGCCGCAAGCGACCGGACGGCGCATTGTGTCCCTGTGGTTTCCCTATTGGTTGGTGCAAAGCCATGGCGGCGGATTTGATGCCACGCGGCCATTTGTTTTGGTTGATAAGCAAAACAACACCCAGCGCGTCGTGGCCGTCACACCATTGGCAGAAACAGCTGGTTTGCACGCCTCTATGTCGCTGGCTGATGCCCGCGCCTTAGTGCCCGATTTGCAAACCGCTCCGGTGTCATGGCCAGCGGCGCAGATGAAGTTAGAAAAAACCGCCAAATGGTTGCAGCGCTACACGCCTTGGGTCGGCTATGACGCCCCTGGCGACAGTCCGGCCGATGGTTTTGGACTATTGTTAGACATCAGCGGCTGCGCGCATTTATTCGCCGGTGAGCGCGCCATGCTGGCTGATATACAGGCGCGTTTTCAGGCCCGTGGCATCACCGTGCATGCGGCTGTGGCGGGCACGATTGGCGCGGCTTGGGGGCTGGCGCGGTTTCGCCGCCAGCGCCAAGCGGTCATTTTGCCACCGCAACAAGAAACCGATGCGATGCTCGATTTGCCGCCTGCCGCTTTGCGATTGACGCCGCAACAGCTCGATCTATGCCGACGGCTTGGCTTGGATAAGGTGTCGGAATTGGCAAAATTCGCGCGCCCCGCTTTGACCCGCCGTTTCGGGCCATTGCCGGTGATGCGCATGGAACAGGCGTTTGGCCATGCTGGCGAGGCGCTCAGCCCTTGTGTGCCAGAGCCAGAATTTCTGGTGCAAAAACTATTGCCGCAAGGCATCACCCAATTGCCAGCTTTGGCCGATTTACTGACGCCGCTTTGTGCGCAATTAGCGGTCAAATTGGAAGCCGCTGGACAGGGTGCACAACGGCTCGATTTGGTGCTGACCCGCACTGATAATGCGGTGATGGCCTTATCTTTGCGCTTGGCCCATCCGTCCGCTACGCCGAGCCATATGACGCGGCTGTTTGCTGACCGATTGGAGCGTTTGCGCAGTGGGGTGGATATTGGGTTGGGGGTTGAAAAATTACGACTGGTGGCCAGCCAGACAGCCCCCATCAGCCCGCCCCAAACCGCTATGGGCCTGCAAGGGCGCAGTCATGCGCCACCGGCGGCCTCGGCTTTGGCGCAATTGATTGACCGTTTGGTCGGGCGTCTGGGGCCGCAGCGCGTGGTGCGGCCAGTGGCGCAGCCGTCGTATATTCCAGAGCGCGCCGTTGATTTTATTCCAATATTAGCCGCCGCCAATCGCCCCTCAGAACTGGCTTTTGACACAGCGCCGCCTATCCATACGCGCCCGCTTTTCATGTTATGCGCGCCAGAGCCGATTGAGGTGATTGCCGAAGTGCCAGAAGGCGCGCCCTTTCGCTTTCGTTGGCGGCGGGTGTTGCATGAAGTGGTCGCCGCTCAAGGGCCAGAACGCATTAGCCCTGAATGGTGGCAGGAAATCTTCGGCACAAAATTGCGTAGCCATAATCGTCAGACGCGCGATTATTTTCGCATTGAAGACAATAATGGCTATCGGTTTTGGCTCTATCGTGACGGCCTGTATGAGCGCGAAACTCAACAGCCCAAATGGTTCATGCATGGGGTGTTTGCCTGATGGATGGAGCAATCGACAAGGCATTTTCTGAACTGGCGGCGATTTCCAATTTTAGTTTTTTGCATGGTGCAGCGCATCCACAAGAAATGGTGCTGGAGGCGGCGACATTGGGCTATCGGGCGATTGGCTTGGCCGACCGCAATACATTGGCTGGCGTGGTGCGCGCCCATGCAGCGGCGCGTGACATCGGCATGCGCTTTGTGCCCGGCGCCCGTTTGGTGACGCAATGCGGTTTTGAAGTGATTGCCTATCCGCATGACCGCGCCGCCTATGGCGCCTTGTCGCAATGTTTGACGCTTGGCAATCGGCGGGCCAGCAAGGGCCAATGCCTATTATATATCGACGATTTATTAAACTTAGCAAAGGCGCAACGCTTTTGCTGGCTGATTGTCCCACCGCCTGATTTGGCCGCATCATTTCGCGATAGTGTGGCGCTTTTGGCGGCCAGCAGCCACCATGTTTACACGCTTTTAGTGCCGCTTTACGGGGCTGATGATGCGGCATGGTTTGGCCAAATTGCCGCGCTCGCCGATTGGGCGGGGGCCGGGCTGATCGCCAGTTTTAACCCGCTGTATCACAATCCAACGCGGCGCCCATTGCAAGATGTGGTGGTGTGCATTCGCCATCATTGCATTTTGCAAGAAGCTGGCTATCGTTTGGCCGCCCATGCGGAGCGTTATTTGAAGCCAAGCACAGAAGCGCAGCGCCTATTCGCCGCTTATCCAAATGCTTTGTGCAATATTGAAACCGTATTGAAAGTTTGCACATTCTCGCTTGATGAGCTGGCCTATCAATATCCCGAGGATGCGTTTGATGCGCATTTATCGCCGCAGGCGCTATTAGAAAAATACACATGGGAGGGTGCGGCGGCGCGGTTTCCAGACGGCGTGCCGACCAAATTAGAAAAAACCTTACACCATGAATTGGCGCTGATTGATCAGCTGTCCTATGCGCCTTATTTTTTGACGGTTCACGACATTGTCAATTTCGCTCGTCGCAAACATATTTTATGTCAGGGGCGCGGCAGTGCGGCCAATTCTGCGGTTTGTTATTGCGTCGGCATTACCGCCGTTGACCCCAGTCGTCTCGACTTATTATTCGAGCGATTCATCTCCGCTGAACGCAATGAGCCGCCCGATATTGATATTGATTTCGAACACGAAAGGCGTGAGGAGGTCATTCAATATATTTATCAAAAATATGGCCGCGAGCGGGCCGGTATTGCGGCGACGGTGATTACCTATCGCAGTCGTTCGGCGGTGCGCGAAGTGGCCAAGGTCATGGGCCTATCGGCCGATATCGCCAGCGCTCTTTTGTCGGTCAGTTGGGGCAGTGGAAACCAGCCGCCCCCGCGCGAGCACATTATCAGGCTGGGGCTCGATCCTGACGCTATTGGTTTGGCTGCAACGCTTGATATGGCGGCGCAATTAATCGGCTTCCCGCGCCATTTATCGCAACATGTCGGTGGCTTTGTGGTGACCAATCAACGCCTCGACACGCTGGTGCCGATTGGCAATGCGGCCATGCAAGAGCGCACTTTCATCGAATGGGATAAAGACGACCTCGACACATTAGGAATTTTGAAAATTGATATTCTGGCGCTCGGCATGTTGTCGGCCATCCGCCGCAGTTTTGATTTAATCGCCGCGCATCACCAACGTAATTTGGAGCTGGCCAATGTGCCGCCTGAAGATGGGGCGGTTTACGATATGTTATGCCGTGGCGAGTCGATTGGGGTTTTTCAGGTCGAGAGTCGGGCGCAAATGAATATGTTGCCGCGCCTTAAACCGCGCGATTTTTATGATTTGGTGATTGAGGTGGCGATTGTCCGCCCGGGGCCAATTCAAGGCGATATGGTGCATCCTTATTTGCGTCGCCGCAATGGTGAGGAGGCGGTCGAATTTCCGTCGCAAGAATTGGAAGATGTGTTGAGCAAAACCCTCGGCGTGCCTTTGTTTCAAGAGCAAGCCATGCGCATTGCGGTGGCGGCGGCTGGCTTCACGCCATCGGAATCCGACCAATTGCGCCGCGCCATGGCGACATTTCGCAAAACCGGCGTCATTCATGAGTTTGGCCTGCGCTTGGTCAATGGCATGGTGGCGCGTGGCTATGAAAAAGACTTTGCCGAACGCTGTTTTCGTCAAATTGAAGGATTTGGCGAATATGGGTTTCCTGAAAGCCATGCCGCCAGTTTTGCCTTTCTGGTTTATGTCTCGGCGTGGTTAAAACACCATTATCCGGCGGCATTTTGCGCCGCTTTGATCAATAGCCAGCCCATGGGGTTTTACGCGCCAGCGCAATTGCTCGGCGAAGCCCGTCGCCAAGGGGTGGTGGCGCAGCCGGTTTGCATTAATGCTTCCGATGCGGAAGCCGATTTGGAAACCAATAGCGATGCGCGCGGCGCGGCGCGGGTTGATTTGCGGCTTGGCTTTAATCAAATCACCGGACTGGCGGCGGCTGATGGTGAGGCGATTGTGGCGGCGCGGCAAATGGGCGGTGCCTTTGATAGTGTGGCTGATTGCGCCCGACGCGTCGGCCTTGGGGTGGGCACTTTGGAGCGTTTGGCGCGGGCTGATGCCTTTGCTGGCTTGGGTCTCTCGCGGCGCCAAGCTCTGTGGGCGGTGCGGGCGCTGGCGCCGGAACAAAAATCTGCAGCGCTGCCTTTGTTTGACAATCAAGGCGTGCCGACGACGCCATTTGAAGACGAGGCCAGTGCCGATTTGCCAGCCTTGGCGCCGGGCATGGAGGTGCTTGAGGATTACGCCAGTTTGCGCTTATCGCTGCGCAATCATCCGCTGGCGTTTTTGCGGGCTGATTTGCAAAGCGCACATGTTCACCAATTGCTAGATTTGCAAAATGCCGCTTCTGGGCGGCGCATGAGTGTGGCCGGTTTGGTAATCTGTCGGCAGCGGCCCGGCAGTGCTAAGGGTGTGGTGTTTTTAACGCTGGAAGACGAGACCGGCACTGGCAATATTGTGGTCTGGCCTGACCGGTTTGAGCAATTTCGTGCCACCGTCATTGGCGCCCGTCTCATGCGCATTGAAGGGCGGGTGCAACGCAGCGGCATTGTGGTGCATTTAGTGGCTGAAAAATTGACCGATATATCGGGCCAGTTGATACAGTTAATGCAGCAAAAGGGGGTGCCGCCAAACACTGCTTTGCCCAAGCCCTTACGCGGCAAAAGCCAAGCTGGACGGCGTACACCGCGCGAAATGCCATGGCGCGGTGAGACGTAAAGCCTTATTCGGCCGCTTGTTTTTCGGCTTCCATTTCAGCCAGATATTTTTCCGCTTCCAAAGCCGCCATACAGCCCATGCCGGCGGCGGTTACCGCTTGCCGGTAAATATCATCGGTCACATCACCAGCCGCATAGACACCGGCAATTGACGTTGCCGTGCTATCTGGTCGGGTCACCAAATAGCCGCCGGATTTGGTTTCCAATTGGTCGGTGAATAAGTCAGTGGCTGGCGCGTGGCCGATGGCAATGAAAATACCATCCGCCTCAACTTCTTGCAGCGCGTCAGTTTTGGTGTTGCGCAACCGTGCACCGGTGACGCCAAGCGGCTGCTCATCGCCCAAAACTTCGTCGATTTCATGGTCCCATAACACCGTCACTTTTTCATGCGCTAATAGGCGTTTTTCCAAGATCTTTTCGCAGCGCAAAGAATCGCGGCGGTGAATGAGGGTCACATGTGAGGCAAAATTGGTCAGGAACAAGGCTTCCTCGACCGCTGTATTGCCGCCGCCGACAACCAGTACTTTTTTGTTACGATAGAAAAACCCATCGCAGGTGGCGCAGGCCGACACGCCAAAGCCTTGAAATTTTTCTTCGCTTGGCAGGCCCAGCCATTTGGCTTGCGCGCCGGTGGCAATGACCAGTGCATCGGCGGTGTAAAGCTGTCCGCCATCGCCGGTCATGCGAAATGGCCGCTGCGATAAATCAACATTCGTGATAATGTCAGAAATAATCTCAGTGCCGACATGCGCGGCTTGCGCTTCCATTTGTTCCATCAGCCATGGGCCTTGAATGGCCTCGGCAAAGCCCGGGTAATTTTCAACATCAGTGGTGATGGTCAATTGACCACCGGGCTGAATGCCGCGCACCAAAACGGGTTCCAGCATAGCGCGTGCGGCATATACCGCTGCCGTATAGCCAGCCGGGCCAGATCCAATAATCAAAAGTTTGGCGTGTTTTGCACTCATCATCATCTCCAAAATATCTGACCCTAATTTAGGCGCGATTCTAGAGAACCCAAGAGGTGGCTGCACAAAACCGTGATTTATACAGATGTTTTTACTTTTTCTGCATGGCGGCGGCAATGGCGGCAGCAATTTCGGGTGTCGCATTTTGCGGCGTACACGGCCAGTCTTGCAAAACGCCGGTAAAGGGGCGGACAAAATCATCTCGCTGCAGGCTGGCGTGAAAGCGAGCAAATTTGGCTGAGCCACCGGGCAGGGCGAAAACCTGCACCGGCTTGCCAGCCAGACAGGCCTCGCCGACCATATTGGCGCTATCGGCGGTGACGATAAAATGGTCAGCCAAGCCGAGCATGGCGCGATACGGGTTGTCGCCCTGATTGTCCCAGATAAAACCATCTTGCGGGTCGATATGCTGGCGCAAAATTGCTGCATAAGCCGCTGGCGAGCGCCGCGATAAGGTGATCAGTAAAAAACACCCGTGCTGCGTCAGCGCCGCTAATTTTTGCGCCAAATCGGTCATCGTGGCAGGGTCAAAGCGATAGGCTTGGCTTGGCCCGCCAATGGTGACGGTGACAATTTTGCGCTGCGCTTGCGCCACCGCTGGCGGTATCAGACGGGCCCGCCATTGCGCCGCCGCCTCAGCAATAATCTCGGCGGTCAGCCCGTGCGGCGACAAAATGGTTTGCATGACGCTTGGGTCAGTCATTTGGTCATGGCAAGGGGCCCAAACGAAATCAAAATTCTTGGCGCTAATTTTCGGGTCTTGCAGAAAGGCGACAAAGGTTTTGCCATTGGCGGCGCGGCGAATATAGCGCGCATGCGACACCGCTTGGCGGCCACTGGCGAGCACTAAATCTGGCCATGGCGGGGCGATTTGCCGGTCTTGCGCCACCCCCCAGACCGCTGGTCGATAGGGCGCTAGCCACCGATAGGGACGGTTTAAGTGCGCGTGAATCAGACGGCAATCACCGCCCAAAGCCTCAGCGACGCCTTCAACCAGCACATCATTTCCGCGTCTTCCGCCTGTGATGGCCCAAATTTGCATGGCTTTTCCTGTAAAAATATTTCAAACTTCGGTATTATTATTACGTTGTTTACTCAATTTGGGACAGAAAAAACTATGAAAGAGTCACGGCTCGATAGTATTGACCTCAAGATCATTGCCGAATTACAGGCTGATGGTCGTATGACCAATGTTGATTTGGCGCAACGTGTTGGCATTTCCGCCCCGCCTTGTTTGCGCCGCGTCAGGGCGCTTGAAAAAGCGGGTTTCATCAAAGGCTATCACGCCAGCGTTGATGGCCAAATGTTAGGTTTTGGGGTGACGGTGTTTGCCATGGTTGGCCTCGACAGCCAAGCCGAGAGCGATTTGCAGGCTTTTGAAAAGCGGGTCAATGAATGGCCGGAAGTGCGCGAGTGCCACATGTTAAATGGCGAAATTGATTTTATTTTGAAATGCGTCGCTTCAGATCTGGCCAGCTTTCAAGAATTTCTGACGCAAAAATTAACCTCGGCGCCGAATGTGGCGCATGTGCGCACATCATTGACCATTCGGCAGTCGAAACATGCGGCTGGCATGCCGATTAATTTAACTAAATAAATTTAACCCCGAGAATTTCGTAAGATTTGCCGCCACCCGGTGTGTTGACCTCGACGCTGTCGCCAACCTCTTTGCCAATCAGTGCGCGGGCAATCGGTGAGGCGATGGAAATTTTGCCAGCTTCGACATTGGCTTCATATTCGCCGACGATTTGATAAGTCGTTTCGACATCAGTATCTTCATCGACCAATTCGACGGTGGCGCCGAATTTGACAGTATTACCACTGAGCGCGGCGACATCAATAATCTCGGCTCGGTTGAGCATATCTTCAAGCTCCATTACCCGACCCTCATTGTGGCTCTGCTGCTCTTTGGCGGCATGATATTCGGCGTTTTCCGACAAATCACCATGCGCGCGCGCCTCGGCAATGGCGCGAATAATGCGCTGGCGGTCTGGACCTTTTAATTTTTTAATCTCGGCATTCAGCGTCTCATAGCCGCCGGCCGTCATTGGTACCGTTTCCATACAACCCCTCTCATGCGCAATCCAACCGATCGCGCTTTTCATAAATATAATCTTTCAAATTTTCAGGATGAAGGCAAGCGTGCTTGTTAGGCGCGACGCTTGCTTTCATATTCCTGCAGCGAACACACTTGCAAATCACCTTTGCTGAGTGCGCCAATGGCGGCAACAGCAGCTTCGGCACCTGCCAAAGTTGTGTAATAGGGAATTTTATCCATTAAAGCGGAGCGGCGAATGGATTTACTATCGGCCAGAGATTTCTCACCTTCGGTGGTGTTGACCACCAAATCGACATCGCCGTTTTTCATCGCATCGACAATATGCGGCCGACCTTCCATGACTTTATTCACCGGTGTCACGGCAATGCCATTTTCCGCCAAATAAGCCGCCGTGCCGCGTGTGGCAATCAGGGTAAAGCCAATGTCTTGCAGGCCTTGCGCTGCTTTCAGACTGCGCGGCTTATCGCTTTCTCGCACAGAAATAAAGGCGGTGCCAGTGGCTGGCAATACTGTGCCACTGCCGAGCTGGCTTTTGGCAAAGGCGGTGGCAAAATCTTTGTCCAATCCCATGACTTCGCCGGTTGAGCGCATTTCTGGGCCAAGAACCGTATCAACGCCGAGGAAGCGGGCGAATGGAAAGACTGACTCTTTCACCGCAACATGGTCATAATCTGGGGTTTGTAGATTAAATTCGCTCAATTTAGAGCCGGCCATTAACCGCGCGGCAATGCGGGCAATCGGTTGCCCCAGCACTTTGGCGACAAATGGTACGGTGCGGCTGGCCCGGGGATTCACTTCAATAACGAAAATCTGCTCACCCTGAACGGCAAATTGCACATTCATCAGCCCTTTCACATTCAGGGCCAAGGCCATTTCAGTGGCTTGGCGGCCCAATTCATCAATTATATTTTGCGACAAAGAATGCGGCGGCATGGAGCAGGCGCTGTCACCTGAGTGCACACCAGCTTCCTCAATATGTTCCAAAATACCGGCGACGACGACATTGTCGCCATCGCATAAGACGTCAACATCAAGTTCAGTGGCATCGCGTAAATAGCCATCAATCAGCACCGGGCTGGTGCCAGAAACAATTACCGCTTCGCGCATATAGCGCTCAAGCTGCTCATCCGTGTTGACAATTTCCATGGCCCGCCCACCAAGCACATAAGATGGCCGAATGACCACCGGAAAGCCAATATTGGCGGCAATGGCGCGCGCTTCTTCGGCACTTCGGGCAATGCCATTTGGCGGCTGGCGCAATTTCAGCTCATCGAGCAAGTCCTTAAACCGGTCGCGGTCTTCGGCCAAGTCAATGGCATCGGGCGATGTGCCCAAAATTGGAATACCGGCATCTTCCAGCGCTTGCGATAATTTCAGCGGCGTTTGTCCACCAAATTGCACAATCACCCCGAGCAAAGTGCCGTTTTGCATTTCGCAGGTCAAAAGTTCCAACACATCTTCTTGCGTCAGTGGTTCAAAATACAGCCGGTCGGAGGTGTCATAATCGGTCGATACGGTTTCTGGGTTGCAGTTCACCATAATGCTTTCAATATCGGCATCACCGAGCGCAAAGGCGGCGTGGCAACAGCAATAGTCAAATTCAATACCCTGACCAATACGGTTTGGCCCACCACCAAGGATCACCGCTTTCGGGCGATTAGATGGGGCTGCCTCATTTTGCCCTTCAAACGGCGAGGGGCTGTCATAGCTGGAATAAAGATAAGGCGTGCTGGCCATAAATTCGGCGGCGCAGGTATCAATGCTGCGGAAATAAGGCCGCACCTCAAGCTGATGGCGCGCGCGCCGTGCTTCAGCTTCGGGCAGGCCGCATAATTCACCCATGCGGGCATCTGAGAAGCCCTGCGATTTAACCGCGCGCATGGCTTCGGCATTATCAGGCAGGCCATGGGCGATGAGTTTTTCTTCAGTGGCGATGATTTGCCCCAATTGCTCCAGGAACCACGGATTAAAATGCGATAATTGGCAAACCTCGTCGGCGCTCATGCCTTGGCGCAGCGCATGGGCGGCGACCAATAGGCGGTCTGGCGTTGGCGTCGTCAGCGCGGCGCGCATATTGCTCAGCCCTTCAGGGGTTGAAATATCGGGCGCGTTTTCCGGCGGGTTAATGCCGGTCAGGCCGGTTTCTAATGAGCGCAGGGCTTTTTGCAAGCTCTCTTGGAAATTGCGGCCAATGGCCATGGCTTCGCCAACCGATTTCATCGCCGTCGACAAAAGCGGTTCGGCGCCGGGGAATTTTTCAAACGCAAAACGCGGAATTTTGGTGACCACGTAGTCAATGGTCGGTTCAAAACTGGCCGGTGTGACGCTGGTGATGTCATTCATTAATTCATCAAGCGTATAGCCAACCGCCAATTTGGCGGCGATTTTGGCAATTGGGAATCCCGTGGCTTTTGAGGCCAGCGCTGAGGAGCGCGACACACGTGGGTTCATTTCAATCACCACCAGTCGGCCATCGGCTGGATTGACGGCAAATTGCACATTCGACCCGCCGGTTTCGACGCCAATTTCACGCAGCACAGCAATCGACGCATTACGCATGATTTGATATTCGCGATCGGTCAAAGTCAGGGCGGGGGCAACGGTGATGCTATCGCCCGTATGCACGCCCATTGGGTCGATATTTTCGATGGAGCAAATAATGATGCAATTATCGGCTTTGTCGCGCACCACTTCCATTTCATATTCTTTCCAGCCCAAAACGCTTTCTTCAATCAGCACTTCGGTTACCGGCGAGGCGTCGAGACCGCTCTCAACAATGGCGATAAATTCTTCTTTATTATAAGCAATGCCGCCGCCGGTACCGCCCATAGTAAAAGACGGGCGAATAATCGTTGGCAGGCCGACTTTTTCTAACCCTTCAAGCGCTTCTTCCATGGTGTTGGCAATTGATGAGCGTGGGCTTTCGAGACCAATTTTATCCATGGCCTGGCGGAATAAAAGTCGGTCCTCGGCTTTATTGATGGCCTCAAGGTCGGCGCCAATCAGCTGCACATTATATTTTTCCAATGTGCCATCGTTCGACAGCGCAATCGCCGTGTTCAAAGCGGTTTGCCCGCCCATGGTCGGCAAAATCGCGTCGGGGCGCTCTTTGGCGACAATCCGCGCCACCACGTCAGGGGTAATCGGCTCAATGTAAGTGGCGTCGGCCAATTCCGGATCGGTCATAATGGTTGCCGGATTGGAGTTGACCAAAATCACCCGATAGCCTTCTTCGCGCAGCGCTTTACACGCTTGCGTGCCCGAGTAATCGAATTCGCAGGCCTGCCCAATGACAATGGGCCCGGCGCCGATAATCATAATGCTCGATATGTCTGTGCGTTTAGGCATTAGCTGTTTCCTTGCGCTGACATCGCCGCGACAAAGCGGTCGAATAAATAGTGACTATCCTGAGGGCCAGGTGAGGCCTCGGGGTGATATTGCACCGAAAACACCGGCTTGCCCTTAAGCGCAATGCCGCAATTGGTGCCATCAAATAGGCTGACATGGGTTTCTTCGACCGTGTCGGGCAGTGTGTCGCGATCGACGGTGAAGCCATGGTTCATTGAGGTGATTTCGACTTTGCCTGTGTTGATATCTTTGACCGGATGATTGGCACCATGATGGCCTTGTTTCATCTTCACGGTTTGCGCGCCCAGTGCCAGTGCCAGCATTTGATGGCCCAAGCAAATGCCAAACACCGGCTTGCCGCTATCGACTAATTTGCGAATTTCGCCAACCGCATAAGCGCCCGTGGCGGATGGATCGCCGGGGCCATTGGATAAAAATATGCCGTCTGGTTGCAGCGCCAAGACTTGCTCAGCCGTGCTATCAGCCGAGACAATCGTTACCCGACAGCCGGCTTCCGACAGGCAGCGTAAAATATTGCGTTTGATGCCAAAATCTACAGCCACCACATGCACATCTGAGGCGATGTCGTCGAAGCCGTCGTCCCATTGCCAGCGACCCTGTTGCCAATCATAAGATTGTTGGCTGGATACTTCAGCCGCTAAATCAGCCCCTTCAAGGCCAGCAAAGCCGGCCAATTTGGCTTGCATGGCGGCTTCGTCAAACTTGCCGTCGGGGGCGTGGGCGATGACCGCATTAAACATGCCATGGTCGCGAATATGGCTGGTGATGGCGCGTGTATCGACGCCTGAAATGCCGATGAGCCCGCGTTGTTTCAGCCATGCGTCCAAATGCTGGGCGGCGCGATAATTGGCTGGCGTGGTGATGGCTTCGCGAATGATCAGCCCTTCAGCGCCGCGCGGTTGGCTGATATTTGAGGTTTCGCTGTCGTCATCATTGGTGCCGACATTGCCAATATGCGGGAAGGTGAAAGTCACAATTTGTCCGGCATAAGACGGGTCAGTGAGGATTTCTTGATAGCCCGTCATGGCGGTGTTGAAACATACTTCACCGACTGTTTGGCCAATTGCGCCTAGGCCGTAACCATAGAGTTTCTCGCCGGTTTCACTGATGAGAAGGGCCGTTTTCGTGGCCGTCTGCCATCCGCTCATAATGTTGCTTCCTTATCATTGTGGGGGGCGGGATGATGCGAACAAGACAAAACAAAAGCCCCGGCCACATATTTGACGGGACTTGGAAGATTTTGACACATTCTCATTTATCAACCTGCACTGGCTAGCGGTAAGCTAAAGTTTCGGGAAACTATCCAATCGACCCTGCGGGGTCAAGAGAAGTTAGCGTGATTCCAGTGGGAAAAATAACTTAGTTAAAACCAATGCTTACCAGCCGTTTTACCGGCGCTTTGCTTGGCTGTGCAGTAAGCCTCAAATATCCGCTGATGAAAGTGCACAAAATCTAGCAATTTGTGGCAGGTGATTCTATCATTGCCATTGCTGATGGGTTGGACTATATCAGCCCAACTCTACGAAGTTCAGTGAGGAGCATGGGTCATGCAAGAGCAGTTCAGTGAAGCGCTCAAAGCCGCCGTTAAAAACCAAGATAAAGTGCGTATTTCTACTTTGCGCTTGATTACGGCGGCCATTAAAGACCGCGATATTGCGGCCCGAACAGCCGACAACCGTGACGGTGTGTCGGACGACGAAATCCTTGAAATCCTTGCCAAAATGGTCAAGCAACGCCAAGAGTCAGCGGCCACTTATGAGCAAGCTGGCCGACTTGAGCTGGCTGAACAAGAGCGCAGCGAAATTATTGTCATTGAAGAATTTATGCCGCGCCAGCTCGACGAAGAAGAAATGGCCGCCGCTGTCACCGCCGTCATTGAAGCGCAAGCGGCAAGCTCGCTGAAAGATATGGGCAAGGTCATGGGGGCGTTAAAAAGCCAATATGCTGGGCAGATGGATTTCGGCAAAGCTGGCGCCTTGGTAAAGCAAAAACTCGGCTAATCGGGGGCGCGCCAATTATGCGCACAGCTAATTTGCCCAAATTCTGTGTTCTGGCTGGTCGTCGCGCTGGATTAGCGTAAAATACGCTTATGGCCTTTCCGCAAAACTTTCTTGATGAGATTAAAAACCGCATTGCTGTGTCGGACATTGTTGGCCGCCGGGTAAAATTGCAGCGCCGTGGCCGCGAATATGTCGGCCGCAGCCCGTTCAAACAAGAGCGCACGCCGTCTTTCACGGTCAATGATGACAAGCAATTTTACCATTGTTTTGCCACCGGAAAACATGGTTCGGTGTTTGATTTTATTATGGAAACCGAGGGCTTGAGCTTTCCCGAGGCGGTTGAGCAATTGGCTCGTCAGGCCGGGCTTGAAATGCCCGAGCGCGACCCGCAAGCAGCCCAGAGAGCCGCCGTGCAAGCGACATTAATCGACGTCACGGAAGCGTCCGCCCTTTGGTTCCAAGCGCAGTTGAAAACCCCGGAAGCGACTGAAGCGCGGGCTTATTTGGAACGCCGAGGGGTCTCGCAAGAGTTGATTGAGCGGTTTGGCATTGGCTACGCGCCCGCCGCCCGCACCGCCTTGATTGAGCATTTAACGGCGCGGCAAATGCGGCCCGCGCAAATCGTTGAGGCGGGCATGGCCATTCAGCCCGATGAAACTGACCGCCCGCCCTATGACCGTTTCCGCGAGCGCATTATATTTCCCATTCACGACGCGCGCGGTCGGGTGATTGCCTTTGGTGGGCGCGCCATGAGCGCCGATGCCAAGGCCAAATATCTCAACTCACCCGAGACTCCGTTATTTCACAAAGGCGCCGTTTTATTTAATTTCGCTCGCGCCCGTCAGCCTGCCTATGACGCCAATATGGTGTTGGTGGCGGAAGGCTATATGGATGTTGTCGGGCTGGCGCGAGCCGGCTTGCATCATGCGGTGGCGCCGCTTGGCACGGCCGTGACCGAGGATCAAATTCGTCTTTTATGGCGCTTGGCACCCGAGCCGGTGATGTGCCTCGACGGTGATGAGGCCGGTTTGCGCGCCGCCTATCGGGCGATTGACCGCATTTTGCCGCAATTAAAGCCCGGCTTTTCCATGCAATTTGCGCTTTTACCGGCCGGTAAAGACCCAGATGATGTGGTGCGCGATGGCGGGGCGGAGGCGATGAAGGATATTATCGGTCGGGCCCGTAGCTTGATTGATATGATGTGGGAGCGCGAAATTGAACGCGCCCCCTGGGATACGCCCGAGCGCGCCGCCGCTTTGAAACAAAGATTGCGCGACGCGGTGGCGCTGATTAACGACAAAGATGTGCGCGCGCTTTATGGCCAAGAGGTCAAAGCGCGGCTTGATAAATTGCTCGGCGGTGGTGCCTATGGCAATCAAGGGCGCAGCGGGCAGGCGTCTGGCTATCGTAGCAGCTGGCGCCAACAGCGCGCGCCATGGGGCTCTCGGCGCCCGCAACCGGCGACGTCTGAGTTGCGGCGCTCTGATTTAGGCCGAGGCGAGGTTAGTTTTCCGCGTCGCGAGGCGCTGATTGTTTTGGCGGTTTTGAACCATCCGGACATCTTGCTGAGTCAACGCGATCATTTTGAAAATCTCGACTTATCCTCTCCCGAGCTCGACCAGCTAAGATTTAAGATTGTCGACTATTTTGACAAATTGCCAAATGCTGAGGCGGGACTTGACATTGACGCCTTGACAGGGCATTTGAATGAGCACGGTTTGGCAGAATTAACGCAACGTTTACGGCAAATGCCGGAAGCGCGGCTTTTAACCTTTGTGCGCAAGGAAAGTGACCTGAATGATGTTGTGGCGGGATGGCTTGAAACCACCGTCGTTCACCATAAATTGCTTACTTTGACGGCTGAAAAAGCCCTTGTGCAGGAAGAGCTTGCAACCGAGATGGCGCGCGATGGAACGCAAAATGCGCTGGATCGGTTAACGGCAATTAAAAATGAAATCGCGGCGCTTGAGAGAAATGACGATAGCGCTTGATGAAATGACGTGAGACGGTCTCGGAGACGTGAATGGCGACGAAAAAAGCAACAGAAAAAACGGTTGAGCGCGAACCAGGGGATAGCCCTCTGATCGACATGAACAATCGTGCCGTGAAACGGATGATTAAGACGGCCAAAGAATCTGGCTCGGTCACCTATGATGAGCTCAATGCGGTTCTGCCGCCGGAAGAATTTTCGTCTGAGCAAATCGAAGACATTATGTCCATGTTGTCGGAAATGGGTATTTCCATTGTTGAGAATGATGGGGTTGATGACGGCGATGAAGATGCCGCGCCAAAACCGTCAAATGACGATGATGATGATTTGGATGATGACGAGGCCGAAGCCTCAAGCTCAACAGCTGTTGCCAAAACCGCCAAAACAACTGGCACCGGCGACCGCACCGATGACCCTGTGCGCATGTATTTGCGCGAAATGGGCTCGGTTGAGCTTTTGTCGCGCGAAGGCGAAATCGCCATTGCTAAACGTATTGAGGCTGGCCGCGAAATGATGATCTCGGGCTTATGTGAAAGCCCGCTGACGTTTCAGGCGATTATTATTTGGCGCGATGAGCTCAATGAAGGCAAAGTTTTGCTGCGTGAGATTATTGATTTAGAAGCCTCTTTCGCAGACCCTGACGTGAAGAAAATTGACCGCTCAGCCGAAGGCGCGGCACCGCCGCCATCTGGCGCGCCATCAGGTGAAGCCGAGGGTGAGCCCGATGAAGACGAAGACGATGATGAATCAAATCTGTCGCTATCGGCCAAGGAAATGGAATTAAAGCCAAAAGTTCTGGCCAGTTTCGATGTCATTGCTTCGACTTATAAAAAATTACGTCGCTTGCAAGACCAAAGTGTTGAGCTGCAAGCCGATAATAAAGAACTGTCAACGGCGCAGCAAAATCGGGCTGATAAATTGCGCAGCGAAATTATCGCTGAGGTCAAAGAATTGTCGCTGAACAATAGCCGTATCGAGGCTTTGGTCGAGCAGCTCTACTCCATCAATAAAAGCCTGGTTGGTTTGGAATTGCGCTTATGGCGTATGGCCGATGGCGAGGGCGTGAAGCGCGACGAGTTTCTCAAACAATATCAGGGCAATGAATATGAGGCCAATTGGGCCAATCGGGTTGTCCGTCTTGCTGGCAAGGGCTGGAAAGATTTTGTCCAGAACAACCGCAATGAAATTAAAGAAGTGCGTGGCGAAATTCAGGAATTGGCCAATGATACGGGTCTCAATATCAGCGAATATCGTCGGATTGTGCGCATGGTGCAAAAAGGCGAGCGCGAAGCGCGGATTGCCAAAAAAGAAATGGTCGAGGCCAATTTGCGTTTGGTAATCTCAATCGCCAAGAAATACACCAACCGCGGCTTGCAATTCCTCGACCTGATTCAAGAGGGCAATATTGGTCTGATGAAAGCGGTTGATAAATTCGAATATCGCCGCGGTTATAAATTTTCAACCTATGCCACTTGGTGGATTCGCCAAGCCATTACCCGTTCGATTGCCGATCAGGCGCGGACCATTCGTATTCCGGTGCATATGATTGAAACAATTAATAAATTAGTCCGTACATCGCGCCAAATGCTGCATGAATTTGGCCGCGAGCCAACACCGGAAGAATTGTCAGAAAAGCTCTCAATGCCGTTGGAAAAAGTCCGCAAAGTGCTGAAAATTGCCAAAGAGCCAATCAGTCTTGAAACCCCGATTGGCGATGAAGAAGACAGCCAGTTGGGCGATTTCATTGAAGATAAAAACGCTATTCTACCGATTGATGCCGCCATTCAATCCAATTTGCGTGACACAACAACCCGCGTTTTGGCCTCCTTGACGCCACGCGAAGAGCGGGTTTTGCGTATGCGCTTTGGTATTGGCATGAATACGGATCACACATTGGAAGAAGTCGGGCAGCAATTCTCAGTGACCCGCGAACGTATCCGTCAGATTGAAGCGAAAGCTTTGCGCAAGCTCAAACATCCAAGCCGGTCACGCAAATTGCGCAGCTTCCTCGATAATTAATCACGCGTATTAGGATTAGTTTTATGCAGCTCACCATGATGAAGGCGAAAATCCATCGCGCCAGTGTTACCCAATGCGACATGCATTATGAGGGGTCGATTTCGGTCGATCAAGATTGGCTCGATGAAGTTGGCATTTTGCCCAATGAGCAGGTCGATGTGTTGAATATTAACACCGGCGCCCGCTTTACCACCTATGCCATTCCGGCGGAGCGTGGGTCGAAGACCATTGGTATTAATGGTGCCGCCGCGCGGCTTGCCCAGGTTGACGATTTGGTGATTATTATTGCCTATGCACAGATGGACGAAACCGCCGCACGCGGTTATAAACCAAAGGTGTTCTTGCCATAATTGGCCGGTAAATGGTTTGGGGCCTGTAGCTCAGTTGGTTAGAGCGAACCGCTCATAACGGTTTGGTCGCAGGTTCGAGTCCTGCCGGGCCCACCATTTTTTCCGCCGTTAAGGCTTGCAACGCCATTTCCAATTTTTGCAAATCGCCTTGCCCCTTAATGGCAATGAACACCAGTGCGCAGGGGCGCTTTTCAGCCGCTACCAGCGTATATTTGGCGCCGACCAATTGCAGCCGATGCGTGCCCGTATGACCCTTGGCGCGGGCCAGCTTATCGGCATGCTCGGCCAGTAAGGCTTCAAACGCCGCCACTGGCAAGCTGCTGTCGCTGGTGAAGCTCAGTTGCTCAAATAAATCATCAGCTGGCGTCGCGCCATCGGTGGCAGTGAGCCGGTGGTGTTGCGGCGGCCGCTCAAAGATAATCTCGGCCAGCCCTTGGTGGTGCGCATTGAGCCGTGGCGCAACGGTTATTTGGTCAATCATTTGGCCAGCTTTTGCGCCGTCATCTTCAGTGCTATCGGCTTTGGTCAGCAAAATCATATCGGCTTGCGCCATTTGTCGTTGAACCAATTTGCCGACGAATTTATCGCTGCATTTTTGCGCCACTGTGCTGGCGTCGACGGCGACCAAAACACTTTCCAATTGCAAGCCGTCGATACCATAGCCGAGATAGGCCAAGCGCGCTGGTTCACCGGCCCCGCTGGCTTCAATGATAATATGCTCGGGTTTGATTTTTTGGCGCGCCAATTGGCTCAATTGCTCAATCATATCGTCGCGCAATTGGCAGCAGGCACAGCCATTGGTCAGGCTCATGGTTTCGCCGTCATGGCTGTCAATCAGCCCCGCATCAATATTAATCGCGCCGAAGTCATTGACCAATATGGTCAGTTTTCGGCCATGCGGCTCGGCCAGCAGACGATTGATCAGCGTGGTTTTGCCAGCCCCCAAATAGCCGCCCAAAATGGTCAGTGGCGTGCTCATGCCGGTTTGTCGATTTTATGTGGCGTGCCGGCAAATACTGTGCCCCAAATATCAATGTCTTTCAGTCCCGCCGCCCCAACCTGAAACGGGTCGTCCTCAAGCACGGTGAAATCGGCCCGTTTGCCGGCGCGCAATGAACCAATCTCATTTTCCAAACCCAGCACATAGGCCGCATCAATGGTGATGGCGCGCAGCGCCTGCTCGACACTGACCAATTCACTTTCGCCGACAATCTCGCCTTCAGCATTTTGGCGCCGTGCCGCCACCCATGCCGAATTGAGCGGCTGGGCCGGTGCCATGGTGTAATCCGAGTGCAGGGCAAAGGGAATATGATGGCGCGCCAATGAGCCCAAACGCGCCATATGATAGGCGCGCTCTGGCCCCAGCGCATGGCGCGCGTAAACCGCGCTCAATTCATGCAGATAATAGACATTGGCCGAGGCGATGGCACCAAGCCGCGCCATGCGCTCGACCTGTTCTGGTGTCGATAGGCCAAAATGCTCAATTGTAAAGCGGTGGTTGAAACGTGGTTTTTCATCTTGCAGTTTTTGCAACACATCCAAGGCCAATTCGAGGCCGAGGTCACCGGTGCAATGGACATGGATTTTATAGCCAGCATGCCAGAATAGGCGGGCGGCGGCTTCAAATGTTTCTGGCACCATCAACCATTCGCCGTCGTGACCATCGAGATAGCCGGGCGGGCCGACCATCATTAATTGCGAGAAAAACGCCCCATCGGTGAATAGTTTGACATGGTCGGTGAAGAATAATTTATCGCTATTGAGCTCGGTCAGCCCATTGGCGAAGCGCAGCACTTTCTCAAATCCCTCATCATCGACCAGAGCCAAGGCATTGGGCGTATAGTGCACGCGAAATGGCGTGTCCGGTGTGTCAAAAAAGTTTTTGGCTGCTTGCCATTCCATATCAAAGTTGAAAATGCCAATGCCCATATCGCCAACCAGCGTATGGCCGCCAAAATGCGCCACTTGTTTCAGCCGCTGCATGCCGAGGCCGAATTTTTCCGGCGACATAATAATCGGGTTCAGCGCATTAATCGCAATGCGCAGGCCATTTTCATAAAATAAACCGACGTCGAGTTTGACCTGCGGGTGTCCGGCAATGGCATTAGTGTTGAGATTAAAATGCTCAATCGCCGCTGAATTCATGATCACTTCATGGAACGAGCGATGCCACACAATCACCGGTCGATTGGGGCAAATCTGGTCAAGCGCGTGGCGGGTCACATCGCCGTGCCAATTGCGGTGATAGCCCCATGTGAAAAACGGCGCCTCATCGCCATCGCTGGCCAGTTTTTGCAAACGCGCCAAATAATCTTCATGGCTGGTGGTGGCGGGCACATGTTGCCATGGCAATTGCCATTCAAGCGCGGTGATAAAGTGCATCGGCAGAATCACCGCCGCCATGCTCGGGTGCAAATGCGGGTCAATAAAGCCGGGCATAATCACTTTATCTTCAAATTGCCGGTCAATCTGATGCCGGTGACGTTCGAGCCACGGCGCTAAACTTTCCAATGTGCCAACTTCCAATATCTCGCCATCGCGCACGGCAATCGCCGTGCCAAAGGCGTGGCTTGGCTCCATTGTGTGAATGGCCTTGGCCGTATAGACGCGAATTTCCGACATCTAGCTCTCCTGATAACTTATTCTTGTCATATGCTAGCAAAACAAGCATGGTTTGTTGGCAAATTTATTTGGGAGGAAATAATGCAAGCTTCAGCTATTTTACAACCAGTCGTCGTTCTGGGTCTGTGGACCAGTGCGATTATGGTTTGGATGTTCATTGCCCGTATTCGCTGGGCCAATGCCACAAAATACGATATTCAAGACGCGCTGCATGCAAAATCTGTCACTTGGCCGTCAGATGTCGCCCGTGTCGGTGAGAATTATAACCATTTGTTCGAGCAGCCAACACTATTTTACGCCATTGCGCTGACCATTGCGATTATGGGGCATGGTGACCAAACGGCGGTTAATGCGGCTTGGGCCTTTGTGATTTTCCGTGTGCTGCATTCCTTAGTGCAAACCCTGTCAACTAATGTGGCCTTGCGCTTGGGCGTGTTTTGGCTGTCTTGGGCGGCGCTTTTAGTGCTCATCATCCGCGAAGCGATGATGATTTTCTAAAACTGTCACAATGAGAGATGAAAGGCGGTCGCATATTGAGGCCGCCTTTTTTTTCGCAAAGATTGCGTTGGCCTAGCAAAACATGCCAAAACAATTCAAATAAATCACCGCGTGTTTTGGAGAAAATTATGGCCGCTTACCAATATGTCTATGTGATGGACCGTCTGTCGAAAACCTATGCCGGTGGCAAACAAGTGCTGAAAGATATTCGCTTATCATTCTTGCCGGGCGCGAAAATTGGTATCGTTGGGGTCAATGGTTCGGGTAAGTCGACCTTGCTGAAAATCATGTCCGGTAAAGACAAAGACTTTCAGGGCGAAGCATGGGCCGCTGAGGGTGCCAAAGTTGGCTATCTCGAACAGGAGCCGCAACTCAATCCCGACAAAGACGTGCGCGGCAATGTCATGGAAGGTGTCGCGGAAAAACAGGCTTTGCTCGATCGCTATAATGAATTGGCGATGAATTATTCCGATGAAACAGCCGATGAAATGGCGCAATTGCAGGATCAAATTGACGCGCAAAATTTATGGGATTTAGACAGCCAAATCGAACAAGCCATGGACGCGCTGCGTTGCCCGCCCGCCGATTCGGCCGTGACCAATTTGTCCGGTGGTGAAAAGCGCCGTGTCGCCCTATGCAAATTATTGCTCGAAGAACCCGATATGCTATTGCTCGATGAGCCAACCAACCATTTGGACGCTGAGACGGTCGCCTGGTTGCAGCATCATTTGGCAGATTTCGCCGGCACTGTTGTGCTGGTGACTCACGACCGCTATTTCCTCGACCAAATCACCAATTGGATATTGGAACTCGATCGTGGCCAAGGTCTGCCTTATGAGGGCAATTATTCCAATTGGCTTGAGAAAAAACAAAAACGCCTTGAGCAAGAAGCCCGTGAGGATGATTCCAAACAGCGCACATTGGCCAATGAGCTTGAGTGGATTCGCCAATCGCCAAAAGCCCGGCAAAGCAAAAGCAAGGCGCGGATTACCGCCTATGAAGATTTGCTGGCCAATGCTGGGCGTGAGGATGTCGGACGGGCGCAAATTACCATTCCATCTGGGCCGCGGCTCGGCGGCATTGTGCTGGAGGCTGATAAGTTGTCGAAAGGCTTCGGCGATAAATTACTGATCGACAATTTGTCCTTCCAATTGCCGCCTGGCGGCATTGTCGGGGTGATTGGCCCCAATGGTGCCGGTAAAACCACTTTGTTCAAAATGCTAACCGGCGCCGACACCCCCGATGAGGGTGCGCTGCGGGTCGGTGATACGGCGGTCATGGGCTATGTCGACCAAAGCCGCGATAATCTCGATGATGGCAAAACCGTCTGGGAGGAAATTTCTGGCGGTTTGGATATTTTGGAGCTTGGCAAACGCGAGATGAACTCACGCGCCTATGTTGGGGCCTTTAACTTCCGTGGCGGTGACCAGCAGAAAAAAGTTGGCTTATTATCGGGCGGGGAACGCAATCGGGTGCATTTGGCTAAAATGCTTAAATCTGGTTCCAATCTCTTGCTGCTCGATGAGCCGACCAATGATTTGGATGTTGAAACCCTGCGTGCCTTAGAAGAAGGGCTGGAGCGTTTTGCTGGCTGCGCCGTTATCATCAGTCACGATCGCTGGTTCCTTGACCGCATTGCGACGCATATTCTGGCTTTTGAAGGCAATAGCCATGTCGAATGGTTTGAAGGCAATTACGCTGATTATGAAGAAGATCGTAAACGACGCCTCGGCACCGATGCGGAAGTGCCTAAGCGCATTAAATACAAGCAGTTTAGCCGCTAGATTTAGCCGTTTATCGGCTCGGTGATAACTTGTTGGCGGATATGCTCCAGCAGCGTGTCGATGTCGCCTTTGTTGTTTTTCAGCACAGATGAGAAACTATCGCGTTGTTCTTGCGCCATCCAAACGCCGAGAACCCGCACATCAAATAAGGTGAAGCTGCCGTTTTTTTCGCGCACCAGCCACCAGTCAATTGGGATTGGTTGGCGACCATTGGCAAACTCAATTTTGCTGCTGATGATGAAATTGCGCTTTTTGGTTTGTCCGGTGCCCACGACAACGCGTTCATTGGAATATTCGCCCAGGCGATTGGCATAGACTTTGACAATCATCTCATTGAGAAGCGCCTGATAAGTCTCGAAATCTTCATCTGAAATTTGCCGCGCAAATTGACCAAGCGTGAAACGCGCAATGCGGCGCATATTGGCGCGCCGCTCAAGCAGTTCGCGGAAACCTTTTTCGCGGCCTTCGCGGGTTTTGTGAATGGTCAAAATACCAATCGCTTCATCGGCCATTTCAGTGACGAAAAGCTGCGCTTTGGCCATCACTTCGGCGTTGGACAAATTATCTGTACTAGAGGCAGCCGGTGCCAGAGCTATCAAGCTAAGGGCAAAAAAACTGACGCAAAAAAGGGAAGTTAAAGTCCGCATGATCGGCTCCTAAAAATCATCGAGATCGCCAATATCTGGCAGCTCGTCTAAATTGGTTTTGCCATTATCAATTTCGCTTTGGCGATTTTGCCGGTAAAGGCTCCGGACGCTTGCATAATAATCAACGGAACTGCGCTCTATTTCATCAATAATACCAATATTTGTTGCCCGCGAGTCAATGCCAGCGACAGCAAAAACCAGAACTGGGCCAGACAACCCATCGTCGAGTATATAGGTCACCGGATTGAAAATTGTGTCGACGCTCATGCCGACAAGGTCGCGCGGCGGGGCCGGGCCAAAGATTGGCAAAAATAAATATGGCCCTTCAGCAACACCATAAACTGCAAGTGTTTGGCCAAAGTCTTCATCATGGGCAGTAAAGCCAAGGCTTGTGGCCGGGTCAAAAAACCCTAACAGGCCCAGCGTCGTGTTAATACCGAGGCGCGCACCTGTGGTGCCAGCTCGAGACCATTGGCCTTGTAAGACGTCATTCACCAAAGTGACAGGCGATGTCAAATTGTCGATAAACCGGCGCACCGACATACGGACCGGCTCGGGGACATATAAATAACCTTTGGCGACTGGCTCCAGCGCATATTCATCAAGCGCCATATTAAAGGCGAACATTTTGCGGTTGAAGTTTTCATAAGGGTCATTGGCGTCTTGATATTGGCCGCCCCCATTGACTGCTGCACCACCGCAAGCGGCCAAGGTTAAACTCAAAATAATCGGGAGAATATGAAAGCGTTTGCAGGATAAAAACATGACCAACCTATTTAGTGATGCTTCAATCTAACTGATTTTCGCCGAGAAAAAAGCAAAACTGTCGATTTATCGGGTCAAATACCGCGGTTGCTTCGTTATATTTCTTGACACATAAAGATATCTTTATGTATAAATCGGCGCATGGAAATGTTACTTTCAGCTCTTCGCGCAGCAGGCGAACCCACACGGCTCAGAATATTGGCTATTTTGGCGCGTGGCGAATTGACCGTATCGGAATTAACCCAGGTATTATTGCAAAGCCAGCCACGCATATCGCGACATTTGAAACTCTTGGCCGACGCTAAATTAGTGCAGCGGCACCCTGAGGGCAGTTGGGTGTTTTATCGCCTCAATGACAGCCAAGACATCGCTGGCTTGTTGCAGCAGCTCATCACTCATTTGCCGGCCGATGATTTGACCCTGCAGCGTGATTATGAGCGCTTTGAGCATGTTTGCGAAGAACGCGCCGCCCGCGCGCGGCATTATTTCGCTGCCAATGCTGCGGCTTGGGATGATTTGCGTACCCATCATATTCCGGAAACCGAAGTCGAAGGCAAAATAGCCACCTCCATTGGTGAACGGCAAATTGACCTCTTGGTTGACCTTGGCACTGGCACGGGCCGGATGTTGGAAATTTTCGCGCCGCGATGCGCCCGCGCCATTGGCTTTGATATCAGCCCTGAAATGCTGACCATTGCGCGCAGTAAATTAGACAGTTCGGCGCTTGATCATTGTCAAGTGCGGCAGGGCGATTGCGCCAATGTGCCATTGGAAGACGGCGTTGCTGATATTGTTATCTTGCACCAAGTTTTGCATTTTCTCGATGATCCCGCCCAAGCGATTGCCGAGGCGGCGCGTATTTTGGCCCCCGGCGGCAGCGTTTTAATTGCTGATTTCGGGCCGCATGATATGGAAAACCTGCGCGAGCAACACGCCCACCGGCGTTTGGGGTTCAGCTCTGAGGAAATCCAGTCCATGCTGGCGCAGTCCGGCTTGCACTATTTTGCTGGTGAAACTCTGACCTCGCATAATCATGATTTACCGGTCGCCCTATGGCGCGCCGATAAACTCGCCGCTGCTGTTTGATAGGAAAAATAAAATGACTCGCATCTCCTTTGAATTTTTCCCACCCAAAAGTGATCAGGCGGAGGAAAAACTTTGGCTGGCGATTGACCGCCTAGCACCGATTCAGCCGGATTTTGTTTCCGTCACCTATGGTGCGGGTGGCTCGACCCGTGACCGAACCCATGCCTGCGTGAAACGCTTGATTGAAGAAACCAATCTGCAACCAGCGGCGCATTTGACCTGCGTTGCGGCCAGTCGGGCCGATGTTGACAGTGTGATAGAAGAATATGCCGCCCTTGGCGTGAAACATATTGTGGCGCTGCGCGGCGACATGCCGGATATGGGCGCGTTTCAGCCGCATATTGATGGCTATAGCGGCTCTGTTGATTTGGTGGCGGCGCTGGCCAAGCGCGGCGGGTTTGATATCACCGTCAGTGCCTATCCGGAAAAACACCCTGAGTCGGCGTCAATGGCCGCTGATATTGATTTGCTGAAAGCCAAAATAGATGCTGGGGCGACCCGCGCCATCACCCAATTTGCCTTTGATACGCAGGCGCATTTGCGCTTTCGCGACGCCTTAGCGGCGGCCGATATCACCATTCCGGTTATTCCGGGCATTATGCCAACGACGAATTTTGTCGGCGCCCAACGCATGGCCCAAGCCTGCGGCGCCACGGTTCCTGATTGGTTGGCAGCGCATTATCATGGGCTGGAAAATGACGCGGATACGCGCAAACATATTGCCGCTTCTGTGGCGGTTGACCAATGCCGCAAACTCATCGAAGAAGGCTTCGAGGATTTACATTTCTACACCTTAAATCAAGCCGATTTGACTTTTGCGGTGTGCCGTATTTTGGGTCTTGGTAAACAGTAAAGGCAGTGACGATGAGTTGGACACGCGAAACCAGATTGGCAGCGCTGAAGGCGCAAATCGAAGCCCGTATTTTATTGCTCGACGGGGCTATGGGCACGATGATTCAACGCCATCAGCTCGATGAAGCCGCCTATCGCGGCGCGCGGTTTGATAATTATCATGCCGATGTGCAGGGCAATAATGACCTGTTGTCGCTCACCCAGCCAGATATTATTCGTGACATTCACACCGCCTATTTACAGGCTGGCAGTGACATTGTTGAGACCAACACATTTTCGTCGACGACCATTGCGCAGGCTGATTATGACATGCAAGATTTGGCCTATGAGCTGAATGTTGAAGGCGCCAAATTGGCCCGCCAAGCTTGCGACGCCATGGAAGCCGCTGATCCCAGTCGCCCGCGTTATGTGGCGGGCGCCTTGGGCCCAACCAATCGAACAGCGTCATTGTCGCCCGAGGTCAATGACCCGGGCTATCGCAATGTCAATTATGACGAATTGCGCGACGCCTATGCGGATGCCACGCGCGGCCTAATCGAAGGCGGCGCTGATATTATTCTGGTCGAAACAATTTTCGACACGCTCAACGCCAAAGCGGCGGTGCATGCCGTGCAAGACGTGTTTGAGGCCACCGGCATCACTTTGCCATTGATGATTTCCGGCACGATTACCGACCGTTCGGGCCGCACATTATCGGGCCAGACGACCGAAGCGTTTTGGAATTCCTTGCGCCACGTGAAACCTTTTGCTGTCGGCTTAAACTGCGCCTTGGGGGCTGATGAAATGCGCCCCTATGCGGCTGAAATCGCCCGCATTGCCGACACTCATGTGTGTATTTACCCAAACGCTGGCCTGCCCAATGAGTTTGGCGAATATGACCAATTGGCGGATGAAATGGCGACCATTGTCGGCGAGTTTGCCGAAGCCGGATTGGTCAATATTTTGGGCGGTTGCTGCGGCACCACGCCAGAACATATTGCCGCCATTGCCAAAGCAGCGGGGCAAAACAAGCCGCGCGCCATCCCGCAAATTGAAGCCAAAATGCGCCTATCCGGTCTGGAGCCATTTACGCTGAGTGATGATATTCGGTTTGTAAATGTTGGCGAGCGCACCAATGTCACCGGCTCAGCCAAATTCCGCAAATTAATCACTGAAGGTGATTTCGACAGCGCCCTTGATGTCGCCCGACAACAAGTTGAGAATGGCGCGCAAATCATTGATGTCAATATGGATGAGGGCATGCTGGATAGTGAAGCGGCGATGGTGCGGTTTTTGAACCTCGCTGCCACAGAGCCAGATATCGCTCGCGTGCCGGTGATGATTGACAGTTCCAAATGGTCGATTATCGAAGCCGGTTTGAAATGCGTGCAAGGCAAGCCAGTGGTCAATTCAATCTCCCTTAAAGAGGGTGAGGAAGTCTTTTTAGAGCAAGCGCGCGCCTGTCAACGTTATGGCGCGGCGGTGATTGTCATGGCCTTTGACGAAGAAGGTCAGGCCGATACTGAGGACCGCAAATTCGAAATCTGCAAACGCTCCTATGATATTTTGACCCAGCAAGTCGGCTTTGCGCCGGAAGATATTATTTTTGACCCGAATGTGTTTGCTGTCGCCACCGGCATTGAAGAACACAATAATTACGCTGTCGATTTCATTAAGGCGACGGGGCGAATTCGTAGTGAATTGCCCGGTGCCCATGTCTCTGGCGGCGTCTCTAATGTGTCGTTTTCTTTCCGTGGCAATGAGCCGGTGCGCGAAGCCATGCATTCGGCGTTTCTCTATCACGCCATCCAACAGGGCATGGATATGGGGATTGTTAACGCCGGTCAGTTGACGATTTACGAAGATATTGAACCGAGGTTGAAACAAGCGGTGGAAGATGTGCTGCTGAACCGGCGCGATGATGCCACTGATGAGCTTTTGAACGTCGCGGAAACCTATCGCGGCCAAAAGGGCCAAGAGCGCAAGGTTGACTTATCGTGGCGTGAGGCGCCGGTCGAGCAAAGGCTGATGCATGCGCTGGTTAATGGCATTGGCGATTATATTGAAGAAGACACCGAAGCTGTGCGCCAGACTGTCGAGCGGCCGCTGCATGTCATTGAAGGGCCATTGATGGATGGCATGAACCGCGTCGGTGATTTATTCGGCGATGGTAAAATGTTCTTGCCGCAAGTGGTCAAGTCGGCTCGCGTGATGAAACGCGCCGTGGCCTATCTTGAGCCATTTATGGAAGCCGAAAAAGCCAGCGCCCAAGCCGATGGTTTGGCAACCTCGTCGAGCAAAGGCAAAGTGCTGATGGCAACGGTGAAGGGCGATGTGCACGATATTGGTAAAAATATCGTCGGTGTGGTTTTGCAGTGCAATAATTATGACGTCATTGATATGGGCGTGATGGTGCCGGCCGCCGATATTATCGCCCGCGCCATTGAAGAAAAAGTCGACATTATTGGTTTGTCGGGTCTGATTACCCCAAGCCTTGATGAAATGTGCCATGTGGCGGCTGAAATGCAGCGTCAGGGGCTGAATATTCCGCTGCTGATTGGCGGTGCGACGACGTCGAAAGTGCACACGGCGGTTAAAATTAACCCGAATTACCAGCGCGGCCAGACGGTTTATGTTACCGATGCCAGCCGCGCTGTTGGCGTTGCCTCGCAATTATTATCCGAGACCCAGCGCGACGGCTATAAAGCTGAAATCCTATCCGATTATTTGGCCATGGCGGAAGCCCACGCTCGCAGTCGCGAAGATGCCGTGCGCGTGCCCATTGCTCAGGCGCGGGCAAATGGTTTTTGTGCCCAGCAAGCGCATGTGCCGGTGAAGCCGCGTTTTCTCGGCACCAAGGTTTTCGACGATTATAATCTTGCCGAATTGCGCGACTATATCGACTGGACGCCCTTCTTCCAAAGCTGGGATTTGCACGGTCGTTATCCGGCAATTTTGACCGATAAAGTTGTCGGTGAAGCGGCCACGGCACTGTTTGAGGATGCGCAAGCCATGCTCGATAAAATGATTGCCGAAAAATGGCTGACTGCCAAAGCGGTGATTGGCTTTTGGCCAGCCGCTCGCGATGGCGATGATGTGGTGATTTATCAAGATGACACACGCAGCAGCGAGCGCGCCCGCTTGCATACAATACGCCAACAAATGGAACGCAAGAACGGGCGGGCCAATTTTGCCTTGGCCGATTTCATTCAGCCAATTGGTGGGGCAGATGATTATATTGGCGGCTTTGCCGTCACCTCAGGTCATGGTGAAGATGCGGTAGCGAAAAAATTCGAGGCCGCTGGTGACGACTATAGCTCAATTTTGTCGAAAGCGCTGGCTGACCGTTTGGCCGAAGCATTCGCTGAGCGCATGCATCAGCGTGTGCGGACCGAGTTTTGGGGCTATGCCAACGCAGAAAACTTAAGCAATGAGCAATTGATTGAGGAAAAATATCAAGGCATTCGTCCGGCTCCGGGCTATCCGGCGCAGCCTGACCATACGGAAAAACAAACCTTATTCGCGCTATTAGAGGCAACTGAAGCGGTTGATATTACGCTGACTGAGAGCTTTGCGATGTGGCCAGGGGCGGCGGTATCGGGGCTGTATTTCAGCCATCCGGAAAGTCAATATTTTGGTGTCGGCAAAATTGCTCGCGATCAGGTAGAAGATTACGCGGCGCGTAAAAATATGTCGGTCGAAGAATGCGAAAAATGGTTGGCGCCGATTTTATCTTATAAGGCCTAACGCTTAATCCGACTAAGTCGCTCGAAAATGCGCTCAGACTCGGTTAAGATGACCACTAATTTGAACCACGGAGTGCCAATGTCTATATGGGGCAAAATCGCCGGACTCGCTGCTGGCTATGCCATTGGCGGTGTGCCGGGCGCGCTTGTCGGTGTGTTGGCAGGGCATTTCACGCTCGATCGGCTGAATGACAGCCAAGTGGTGTTCACCATTGCGCTGATTTCACTCGCCGCCAAAATGACCCGCGCTGATGGCACTGTCTCGCCGATTGAAATTCAGGCGGTGCAAAATGTCTTGCGCGTGCCCGATAGTGAAAAGGCCAATATGCAGCGCGTGTTTCAATTGGCGCAAGAAGATGTCGCCGGTTTCGATACTTACGCGCGGCAAGTCGCCTCGATTTATGCCGATAGTCCGCAAGTATTGGAAGATGTGCTGGATGTGTTGTTTTATATCGCTTATGCCGATGGTCAATTGCACCCGGCGGAATTGCAATTTTTGCAAATCGTTGCAGATATTTTTGCCATTGAGAAAAGCACGTTTGACAGCGTGCAAGCGCGTCACGATGGCAGCGTTCAAGACCCCTATGTGGTGCTTGATGTTGACCGCCATGCCGATGATGCAACCGTGCGCGCGGCTTGGTTGGCGGCGGTGCGTAATAATCACCCGGATCAATTACAGGCGCGCGGTATGCCGCCAGAAATGATACATATAGCAACCGCCCGCATGGCAGCGATTAATGATGCGTGGCGAATTATTAGTAAGGAGCGCGGCGTATGAGTGACAGCAATTGGCAAGCCAGACTATTGGCTCCAACCGATCCGGTTGAAGTGATGAAGCAAAAAGCCGCTTTGCGGGCTCTAGAGCAAGTTAGCTCGGGCATGAAACTGGGGCTCGGCACGGGCTCGACAGCGCGCTATTTTGTTGATGGTCTGGGCGCCAAAGTGGCTGATGGTTTGCAGGTCATTTGCGTGCCAACTTCTGAGGCGACGCGGGCGCAGGCGGAAAGCCTGAATATCCCGCTGGCTGAATTGGGCGATTTGCAACGCCTTGATTTAACCGTCGATGGGGCCGATGAAATGGATGCCCAATTGCGCCTGGTGAAAGGCGGTGGGGGGGCCTTGCTGCGCGAGAAAATCGTCGCCGCTGCGTCTGACGCGATGATTGTTATTGCCGATGATAGCAAGCTGGTCGAAAATCTTGGGGCCTTTGCCTTGCCGGTGGAAGTTAATATGTTCGCCCATCAGGCAACAGCGCAGGCAATTGCTGATGTGTTGCGCCAAACCGGCAATGCGGGCGAGATCTCTTTGCGCGCCACTTTGCCGGGTGGGGGCGAGGCTTTTGTCACCGATGGTGATCACTATATTTACGATTGTCATCTGCGGCAGATAAACAATATTGAACAATTGGCCGCGGCTTTGCTGGCTGTTCCCGGGGTTGTTGAACATGGGCTGTTTCTAGGCTATGCCACGGCAGCGGTTTTGGCCGGTTCAGACGGCTTACAGGAAGTAGGAAAATTATGAGTTATGATTACGATCTCTTTGTCATTGGCGCCGGCAGTGGCGGGGTGCGCGCGGCGCGAATGAGCGCTTCTTATGGTGCCAAAGTTGCCATTGCCGAAGAATATCGTGTCGGCGGCACATGCGTGATACGTGGCTGTGTGCCGAAAAAACTATTCGTCTATGCCAGCCATTTTGCCGAAGAATTCGAACAAGCGGCTGGCTTTGGCTGGCAAGTCGGCGCCAGTCATTTTGATTGGCCAACCTTGATTGCCAATAAAGACGCAGAGATCGATCGGTTAAACGGCATATATATTCGCAATTTGGAAGCCAGCGGAGTCGAAATCCTCAATGGCCGCGCGGTGCTCAAAGATTCGCACACAGTGCTTCTCGATGGCCGTGAAATCAGCGCCAAATATATTCTGGTGGCGGTTGGCGCTACACCATTTATGCCGCAAATCGACGGCATTGAGCACGCCATTAGCTCCAATGAAGCATTTCACATTGAGGCCTTGCCGCGCGATATTATGGTTGTTGGCGGCGGCTATATTGCCGTCGAATTCGCCGGTATTTTTAACGGCCTTGGCGTCAACACCACATTGGTTTATCGCGGCGAGGAAATTTTACGCGGCTTTGACAATGAAGTGCGCACGCATTTACACGCTGAAATGCTGAAAAAAGGCGTGCACATTAAAACCGAAAGCGATATTGCCGCTATCACGCCGCAGGCCGACGGCTATCAGGTCACTTTTACCGATGGCGCTCAGCAGACCACAGGTCTGGTCATGTATGCCACCGGTCGTGTGCCGAAAACCCAAGAGCTTGGGCTCGCAGCCGCCGGTGTTGAAACCGGGCAGCGCGGCGAAATTCTCGTCGACGCGCGCTCCAAAACCAATATTGACTCAATTTACGCCGTTGGCGATGTCACTGAGCGGGCGCAATTAACTCCGGTAGCCATTCGCGAGGGGGCGGCTTTTGCCGAGACTGTGTTCAATAATAATCCGCAACAGGTTGACCATTCGCTGATTCCGACGGCGGTGTTTTCGCAACCGCCGATTGGCACCATTGGTATGGGTGAAGAAGAAGCGCAAGCCGCGGGTCTAGATTTTGATGTCTATGCCACAAATTTCCGCGCCATGAAAAACACCCTCTCGGGCAGTGAAGAAAAAACCCTGATGAAATTATTGGTCGAAAAAGCCAGTGATAAAATTATCGGTTTGCATATTGTTGGCCCCGATAGTGGCGAAATGATTCAGGCCTTTGGTGTTGCTGTAACCATGGGCGCGACAAAGGCGCAATTCGATGCCACCATTGCCGTACACCCAACAGCAGCCGAGGAATTGGTGACCTTTAAGCAACCGCGATAGGCGTTATTTTGATTAAAAATTTGAAAAATATCAGTGCTCGATTGCCACGGCGGAACCGCGAGCCGGTGATTGGCCATAGTTTTGAGGCCGATAAAGTCGCTTGGCCGCTGCGGGCGATTGGTAAAATTGTGACCTGGTATATTCATTTGGTCGAGGCGACGACGCAGGCCCATGTCGCAGGCGATGGCCCGCTAAATAAATTGCAATTGGAAAACAAGCCAATTGTTTTGCTGCTTTGGCATGGTCGTAATTTTCAGGGCATTCCCATGGGGCGCTATTTTCATCGGCCGATTTCAGCCCTGACCTCGCGTAGCCGTGATGGGGCGATTATCGCTAATATCATCAAGCCGTTTGGTTTTGGCGCCATTCAAGGCTCGGGTACCGGCGCGGCAGCCAATAAAGCGACCAATCCGCGCAAACGCGGGGCGCAGGCGTTTCGTACCATGTTGAATCACTTAAAGGCCGGCGAAATTGTTTTGGCAACGGCAGATGTGCCGCCGGGGCCAGTGTTTGAAACCGGCCCGGGCATGGTGCGTTTAGCGGCCAAGGCGGGGGCGGCAATTATCCCCATTGGGGTTTGCTATAAGCCGGAACTGCCAATTTTAGGGACATGGGATAAATCGCATTTGCCGCTACCCTTTGGCCAGCGTGCCATGGTTTACGGTGAACCGATTTATGTTGCCGCTGATGCCACAGGCGACGCTTTGCTGGCGGCGCAAAAGCAAGTTGATGCGGCGATTGCCAAAGCGCAAGCTCAGGCGGCCTTAATATTGGGTAAAAAACCGTTGGCTGATTAGCCGCTATTTGCCGCCAAGACCTTCAGCAATCAAAAAGGCCAGTTCCAGCGCCTGCGAGCCGTTCAACCGTGGGTCGCAATGTGTATGATAACGGCTCGACAAGTCTTCCTCTGAAATCTCCTGCGCGCCGCCCAAACATTCGGTGACATTCTGACCGGTCATTTCAAAGTGAATACCGCCCGCATGAGTGCCTTCGGCCTTGTGCACAGCCATAAAGCTTTGCACTTCGGTCAAAATCATATCGACTGGGCGGGTCTTATAGCCATTTGAGGCTTTAATTGTATTGCCGTGCATTGGGTCGCAAGACCAAACAACTTTACGGCCCTCGGCCTGCACTTTTTGAATCAGCCCGGGCAAATGATTTTCAACATTATCATGGCCAAAACGGGCAATCAGCGTAATCCGGCCCGGCTCATTATCTGGGTTCAACTTGTCGAGCAAGGTGATCAGTTCATCAGGTGTCAGCGATGGGCCGCATTTCAGGCCAATCGGGTTTTTCACGCCGGATAGAAATTCAACATGGGCGCCGTCTGGCTGGCGCGTGCGGTCGCCAATCCACAACATATGTGCCGATGTGTCGTAATAATCGCCACTGGTGCTGTCGAGGCGGGTCAGCGCTTGTTCATAGCCAAGCAAGAGCGCTTCATGGCTGGTGAAGAAATCGACCATGCTCATTTGTGGCGCAGTTGCACTCGAAATACCGCAAGCCGCCATAAATGCCATTGCCTGATCAATTTGCCCGGCCAATTCTTCATAGCGCGCGCCTTGCGGGCCTTCGGCGACAAAGTCTTGATTCCAGCGGTGCACTTCGGCCAAGTCAGCGTAACCGCCCTTGGCGAAAGCGCGTAGCAGGTTGAGCGTTGAAGCAGCCTGACGATAGGCGGAAATCTGCCGCTGCGGGTCGGGCACGCGATCGGCGGCGTTAAAATCAATACCGTTAATAATATCACCGCGATAGCTCGGCAATTCGACACCGTCAATCACTTCCGTATCAGCCGAACGCGGCTTGGCGAACTGGCCCGCCATGCGACCAACTTTAATAACCGGCAATTTGCCGCCAAAGGTCAGCACAATCGACATTTGCAGCAGCACCCGGAAAGTATCACGAATATTATCGGCGTGATGTTCGGCAAAACTCTCAGCGCAATCGCCACCTTGCAGCAAAAACGCCCGGCCTTCGCACACTTCAGCCAATTGCGCTTTCAGATTGCGGGCTTCACCGGCAAATACCAAAGGCGGAAACGACTTAAGCCGTTCTTCAACAGCGCTAAGCTCTTCTTGGCTTTGATAATTTGGCACTTGCTTGATTGGAAAATCACGCCAGCTTTGCAGAGTCCAGTTTTTTGTCATTGTCTTGCTTTCATATTAATCAGTCGCCTGATATACGGATTTTGCGGACAAAAGGAAAGCCTTTAGGCCGCAATGATGAGAATTTCACAAAACCTTATTACAATGGTTCGTGCGCTTTAGCTGAGTTGAATGAGGCGACGGCCATGATTATTGCCATTGAACAGCCCAATAAACGCTTGCGGTGCACCCTCAATTCCTTGGCTGATATCTTCACTATAGACCAGCGAACCAGCACGAATGAGCTTGGCCATGGCTGCCTGTGCATCGGTAAAACGATTGGCATAATCATAAACCACCAGACCTGCCATGCTCAGCCGATGGGTGATGAATTGCGTCGTATGGCGAATGCCCACTGGCGTAGGGCGGTTATATTCAGAAATCTGCCCAGAAACCACTATTCGTCCGCGTATCCGCATATTGACGATGGCTGCGTCGAGCATGTCGCCGCCAACATTGTCGAAATAAATATCAATTCCATCTGGGCAGGCCTTTTTAATCGCCTGCACCAAATCAGTCTCGGCCTTGTAATCAATGACTTTGTCAAAGCCCAATTGCGTCACATAGCGGCATTTTTCCTCGCCGCCGGCAATGCCGACCACATTCAGCCCCATGGATTTAGCCAATTGGCCGGTGGTTGCCCCAACCGGGCCAGCGGCTGATGAAATAACAATAGTTTCGCCGCTTTCGGGACGGCCCAAGTCTTGCAAGCCAAACCATGCGGTCAGGCCCGGCACCCCCAAAATTCCAATGGCGGCGGTCATCCGCACTTCGTCGTCAAATAGCGCTGGGTCTAGTTTTTGCAGCCCACGGTCGCCTTGCACCAGTCCCTGTGCCCAGCCAAGCCCGCCCATCACCATATCGCCCACCGCATAGCGCGATGACGTGCTTTCGACAATCTCACCAATTCCCGCGCTTTCAATCACATTGCCTAAGGGCAGGGCAGCGGCATAGCTGTCGCCATTGAGGCGCGAGCGCATGCCCGGATCGACCGAAAAGAAATGCGTTTTAATGCGTACCTGGTTGTCTTTCAGCTCCGGCAAGTCGTGTTCGACCAAGGCAAAGCAATCCTCGGTTGGAACAGCCTCTGGGCGCTTGCTCAGTGTCCATTGTTTGATTGTGCGGTTCATGGCTATCTCCTTTTACAATAAAGATTAATTATCTTGCCGCCATATGCAAGCACAGAGCTTGTTCACAAGGCCCGCACGCGCTACATAGCGTGTATGACAACTGGCAATAAAAGCTTAACTTTGGTAATGGCCCAGCTCAACCCGACGGTTGGTGCGCTGGCGGCCAATGCCGATTTATTGCGCGCCTGTCGGGCGGCCCATGCTGATGCCGATGTGATTATTGCTGGTGAGCTTTTTCTCACCGGATATCCGCCTGAGGATTTAGTGCTCAAACGCGCCTTTGTTGGGCAAATTGCTAAAGTGGCGGCGGCGCTGGTTGAGGAAACAAAAGACGGCGGCCCGGCTCTAATTTTTGGCCTACCAACGCTCGAAAATGGCCAGCTTTACAATAGTGTGATGGTTGCCGATGGCGGCCAAGCCAGCGTACGCCACAAACATCATTTGCCCAATTACGCGGTATTTGACGAGAAACGTTTATTCTCCGCCGGCCCACTGCCGACGCCGGTTGAATTGCGCGGCCTGCGTGTTGGCCTGCCGATTTGCGAAGATATTTGGTTTACCGATGTTGTTGCTCATTTAGCCAGCCAAGGCGTCGATGTGTTGATTTCGCCCAATGGCTCACCTTTTGAGCGCGGCAAACATGAAAAACGTCTGCACCATGCCGGCCAACGAGCGCAGCAATCTGGCTTGCCCTTGGTTTACGTCAATCAATTTGGCGGACAAGATGAGCTGGTCTTTGACGGCGGCAGTTTTGCCGTCAATGGCGATGGCGCGCTGGCCGTGCAGCAACCGGTCTGGCAATCGGAAACGACCCGCATCACCGTGCAACAGCAAGCCGACGAAAGCTGGCAAATCATGGCGGCACCCTTGGCGGCGCATCCGCCAGAAGACGAGCAAATATATGCAGCCGCGGTTTTGGGCCTGCGCGATTATGTCGAAAAAAACCGTTTTCCCGGTGTCCTGCTTGGCCTGTCCGGCGGTATTGATAGCGCCATATGCGCCGCCATGGCGGTGGATGCGCTGGGTGCCGCGCGTGTGCATTGCCTTATGTTGCCGTCGCAATATACGAGCCAAGCCAGCCTAGATGACGCCGCTGCTTGCGCCAAGGCTTTGGGTGTTAGGCTCGACACAATTTCCATCGCCGATCCGGTGCGGGGCGTAGAAAACGCCTTACAGGCTCTATTTGCCGACACCCAGCCAGATTTGACCGAAGAAAACATACAGTCGCGGCTACGCGGCACCTTACTGATGGCCGTGTCGAATAAATTTGGCTCCATGGTTGTCACCACTGGCAATAAATCTGAAGTATCGGTCGGCTATGCGACGCTGTATGGCGATATGAACGGCGGCTATAATCCGATTAAGGATATTTATAAAACCGAGGTTTTTGCGCTGTCGCGTTGGCGCAATCAGCACCAGCCAATTAACGGGCTTGGCCCAGCTGGTGAGGTTATTCCCAGCGCCATTATTGACAAGCCGCCAAGCGCTGAATTGCGTCCCGATCAAAAAGATGAGGACAGTCTGCCGCCCTATGATGTGCTCGACGATATTTTATTTGCTTTGGTCGAAGATGAGCTAGGGGTTGATGAAATTATTGCGCGCGGGCATGATGCAGAAATTGTCAAGCGCATTGAGCATTTATTGTATATTTCAGAATATAAACGGCGTCAGGCTGCTCCTGGCGCTAAAATTGGACATCGTAATTTTGGCCGCGACCGTCGCTACCCCATTACCAATGGTTTCCGTGACGCGCGCTTATAAGCCGCTGGTGAGTAAAAGAGAGAACTTATGACCATACGTACACGTTTCGCGCCAAGCCCCACCGGTCTTTTGCATGTTGGCAATGCACGGGCGGCTTTGTTCTGCTTTTTGTTTGCCAAGGCGCAAAATGGCGAATTCATGCTGCGTTATGACGACACTGACCAAGAGCGCTCAAGCGACGCTTTTTCAACCGCCATTGACCAAGATCTTGCTTGGCTCGGTTTGCAGCCAGATGTCACGGCGCGCCAGTCAGAGCGTTTTGCGCGCTATGAAGAAGTGTTCACCGCGCTCAATGAAAAAGGTCTTGTTTACGCCTGCTATGAAACCCCAGATGAGCTTGACCGCAAGCGCAAACGGCAATTGGCGCGCGGCCTACCGCCGGTCTATGACCGCGCCGCACTGGCCCTGACAGATGAAGAAAAGCAGGCTTTTGAAGCCGAGGGCCGGCAAGCCCACTGGCGTTTCAAATTATCCGGCAATGACGTGCACTGGGAAGACCTCATTCGAGGGTCGCAGAAAATCGAAACCGCCAGCCTGTCGGATCCGGTTATCCGCCGCGCTGATGGCACATGGCTGTATACGCTGCCCAGCGTTGTCGATGATTTAGATTTGGCCATTACCCATGTTATTCGCGGCGAAGACCATGTCACCAATACGGCGGCGCAGATTGAACTGATTGCCGCAATTGGTGGCGCGGCGCCAGAGTTTGCCCATTTCTCGCTGATGCTGGGAGCTGACGGCAGTAATTTGTCGAAACGCATTGGCTCATTGTCGTTGCAAGACTTGCGCGGCCAAGGTTTTGAGGCGATGAGCTTGAACAGTTTGATCGCCCGTTTGGGCACGGCTGATCCGGTGGAACCAGTGCAGGATATGGCCAGCCTGATTGCTGGCTTTGATATCTCGCGGCTGGGGCGCGCACCAGCGCGGTTTGACCCGGAAGATGTCGCCCGTCTCAATGCACGGATTTTGCACGATATGTCTTATGAGTTGGCGCAGCCGCGTTTGCAGCAAATCGGCGCGCCTGATGATGAAGCGTTTTGGCTCGGCGTGCGCGGCAATATTGATTACTTCGCTGATGTCGCCCAAATGGTGACGCTCATCAATGGCCCGATTACCCCAATTGTTGAGGACGAGGACGCTGATTTTATTGTTGCGGCCCATGCCGCTCTGCCAGCCGCGCCGCTTACGGCGGAGAGCTGGTCACAATGGACGACAGCTTTGAAACAACAAACCGGCCGCAAAGGACGTGGCTTGTTCATGCCCTTGCGTCAGGCCTTGACCGGTCAAGCGCACGGGCCAGAAATGCAACACTTATTGCCACTTATCGGTTATGATCGGGTGGTGGCGCGCCTCACCGGCGCCAGCGAATAATCAATAGGTAGGAGCAGATGCGCGAACGGCTGTATATTTTTGACACAACTTTACGCGATGGGCAGCAAACCGCTGGCGTCGATTTTTCTGTGTCAGATAAAGCCCGCCTCAGCGATGCGCTCGACGCGCTCGGCGTTGATTATGTCGAGGGCGGCTATCCTGGCGCCAATCCCACAGATACAAGTTTTTTTGAAACTTATGCCGGCACTAAAAACGCCCGTTTGACGGCTTTTGGCATGACCAAAAGAGCTGGTCGCAGCGTCGATAATGACCCGGGGTTTTTACAAATTTTGAACGCTGGCGCGCAGGCCGTGTGCTTGGTTGGCAAAAGCTGGGATTATCACGTCGATGTCGCCTTGGGCATTAGCAATGAGGAAAACATTGACTCTATTCGCGATAGTGTCGAGGCGATTTGCGCCCGCGACCTTGAAGCGATGATTGACTGCGAGCATTTTTTCGATGGCTTTAAGGCCAATCGCGACTATGCCTTGGCCTGCGCCAAAGCTGCCTATGAGGCAGGCGCCCGCTGGGTGGTATTGTGCGACACCAATGGTGGCACGCTGCCGCATGAAGTGTCGGCCATTGTTGCTGAGGTGGTGCACCATATTCCCGGCGCTCATTTGGGCATTCACACCCATAATGATACAGAAAACGCTGTCGCCAATTCCTTGGCGGCGATTGAAGCTGGTGTGCGCCAAGTTCAGGGCACGATAAATGGCCTAGGCGAACGTTGCGGCAATGCCAATTTAGTGTCGCTGATACCGACGCTTTTGCTGAAGCCAGATTACGCCACGCGTTTTGAAACCGGCATATCTCTCGATAAGCTGCCGCAGGTGAAAAATGTTTCGCTATTGCTAGATGATATTTTAAACCGCACGCCGAACCGTCACGCCCCCTATGTTGGTGCATCTGCCTTTGCCCATAAGGGCGGCATTCACGTATCGGCGGTGATGAAAGACCCGTCGACCTATGAACATGTTGATCCGGCAAAAGTCGGCAATCAGCGGACGATTTTAGTCTCCGACCAAGCCGGTAAAAGCAATATTATTGACCGGCTGGTGTCGGCAAAAATCAATGTCGACGCCAAAGACCCGGCCATTGACCGCATTCTTTTGGAAGTGAAGCAAAAAGAGATGGACGGCTATAGCTATGATGGTGTCGGTGCTTCTTTTGAAATTCTGGCGCTGGAGCAATTAGATCGCTTGCCAAAATTCTTCGATGTTAAAGGCTATAACGTCACCATCACCAATGATGGCAATGGCACCACCGAGTCATTGGCTGAAGTGCGTTTGGTCATTGATGGCGAAACCGTCTCTGGCACTGGCTCGGGTAATGGCCCAATCAACGCCCTGGATATGGCGCTGCGCGATGATCTCAAGCGCTATGCGACGAATATTGAGAATATGCGCTTGGTTGATTTCAAGGTGCGTATTCTCAACACAGGCACAGAGGCGGTTACCCGTGTGACCATTGAAAGCGTTGATGACAATGGTCATTCATGGCGCACCATTGGCGTTAATGCGAACATTATTACGGCATCTTTTGAAGCCTTAAAAGATGCTGTGGTTTATAAATTACTCTTGGATGGCGTGTCAGCGACGCCCGATAAAATCAGCTAACATGGCGTAAGCCAGCAAAGGAACAAATATGCGTGCTCTTAAATCTATTCTTTTCCCCATCCACCCAGAAGGCTATCGCTTCATTGCGATTTTCGCCGTTGCTGCCTTTCTGCTGTTTTTTCTGGCAGAATTTCTTGGTTGGGTCGGCGTTGTTTTGACGCTGTGGTGCGCTTGGTTCTTCCGCGACCCAGCCCGCGTCACGCCGCAGCGTGAAGGTCTGGTTATCAGCCCTGCCGATGGTGTGGTCAATATGATTACTGACGCCGTGCCGCCGGAAGAATTGGGGCTCGGCAATGAGGCGCTGCCAAGGGTTTCGGTTTTCATGAATGTGTTTAACTGCCATGTGAACCGCCTGCCGGTCAGCGGCACAATTCGCAAATCTCTTTATCGCACCGGCCAATTCCTCAGCGCTGACTTAGATAAAGCCAGTGACGCCAATGAACGCCAGTCGCTCTTGGTCGAAATGGCTGATGGCAAGCAGCTGGTCGTGGTGCAAATCGCTGGCCTCGTCGCCCGCCGGATTTTGTCCTTCGTGCATGAAGACCAAGAAATGCAGGCCGGTGAGCGTTTTGGCTTGATACGCTTCGGCAGCCGTTGCGATGTTTATTTGCCAAAGGGCAGTGTGCCTTTAGTGGCAGTCGGTCAATCAGCGATTGCAGGTGAGACCGTGCTGGCGGATTTGGCATCGAAAGAAAAACAACGCGAAACGGTAACTGCTTAAAGGCTTTGCAATGGCGTTAGAACCGAAATTGGACAAACAAAAAAGCCCCAGCGACCGGCGTCGCAGGGAATTTCCGCTGCGTCGCATGGTGCCGAATATCATCACGCTTTTGGCCCTGTGTCTGGGCTTGACGGCTCTGCGTTTGGGGCTGAATGAGCGCTTTGATTTGGCCATGTTGTGCATTATTGGGGCGGCTTTTCTTGACGCTTTTGATGGCCGTTTGGCGCGTCTTTTGCGGGCCAGCAGCCCATTTGGCGCGCAATTGGACTCGCTGTCTGATTTCGTCAATTTCGGCATTGTGCCGGTGTTGCTGGTCTATCTCTACGCTCTGCAAACCACTGGCCGCTCAGGCTGGGCGGTGATTTTGCTGTTTTCCGTTTGCTGTGCGCTGCGTTTGGCGCGTTTCAATGTCGATATTGACGACGCCGACCGACCGGCGTGGAAAATGAAATTCTTCACCGGCGTGCCATCGCCATCGGCAGGCGCATTGGTTATGTTGCCAATGTTTCTGGACGTCGGCGGCATCATCAGCTTCCGCGATCAGCCGACCATTGTCTCGGCCAATGTCATTCTTGTCGCTTTACTGATGGTCAGCAATCTACCGACATATTCGGGCAAGGGCTTGTCACCAACCATACGCCGAGATTTGGTGTTGCCGCTGATGCTTGGCGTTGGTGTGCTGGCGGTGATGTCTTTCACCTTCCCATGGATTACTTTGAGCGTTCTGTGTCTGGTTTATTATGCGCTAATGCCGGTTGGCTGGCGCCATTATCGCCGTTTGGCGCAGGCTACCAGCCAGACCGATTAAGCTTGCGTGGCTCTCGCCGCAAGGCTGGCCCGCCACTTACCAATCAATTGGGCAATGCGCGTATCGCGTAAATAATCCGGCAAGGTCAACATCACCGGCACAAGGATCAGTGTCAGCAGGGTTGAAAAGCCAAGGCCAAAGATAATCGCGGTCGACAATTGCACCCACCAAGCCGAGGTTGGTTCACCAATTTGAATGGTCCGATGCACCACATCAACCGATGTTTGAATCGCCATTGGCAACAGGCCAATCATGGTCGTGATGGTGGTCAATAGAATCGGCCGCAAGCGTTGACCTGAGGTTTTCAAAATCGCCATTGTCCGGTTCAAACCGGCGCTGCGCAGGCGTTGATAAGTATCAATCAACACAATCGAATTATTCACCACAATACCGGCCAGCGCGACAACGCCAGTGCCGGTCATAATGACGCTAAAGTTCTGTCCGGTCACCACCATGCCCAGCAAAACGCCAACGGTTGATAGAACAACCGTCGATAGGGTCAGTAGGGTGAAATACAGACTGTTGAATTGCAGCAAGAGAATAATGAACATCAGCAGCAAAGAAGCCAGCATAGCCCGCCCCAAAAAGGCGGTGGCGGCTTCCGCTTCTTCATTGGCGCCGCGCAGACGCACGCCAACGCCCGGTGGCAAATCTTGCGTATCGAGCCAGGTCAAAAAGTCCTGTTCGGCCACTGAGGCGAGAATCTCCTCGCCAGTGGCAGGGTCAATGATGGTCGCCGCTTTGACGGTAAACGTCCGCTTGCCATCGACGCGGTTAATGGCGTCGCGGCGTTGGGCGATGGAGCGGGTGACAAAATTGGTAATCGGCACATTGCCAGCCTGCGTGCGCACGCGCAATTGATCCAGCTGGTCAAAGGAGCGCGCATCATACGGATAGCGGGCGCGAATCTCTATTTCATCGTCGCTGTCGTCAGGTCGATAGTGGCCAACCAGAATACCATTGGTCACCAATTGCACCATATTGCCAACCGTCACAATATCGGCTTTGAATCGGCCAGCGGCTTCGCGGTCAACCGTCAGATTCCACTCAATACCGGGCAGCGGAAGCGTGTCTTCAAGCTCGGTATAGAGATCATCGCGACCGCGCAAATAGGCGTTAATATCATTAACCACAGAGGTCAGCTTATCAATGTCCTGACCGGCAATTTCGATCTCAATCCCCTTGCCGGATGGTGGCCCTTGTTCGCGTTCAATCACTTCCACCTCAATGGCTGGGAAAGCATTGGCGCGCTGGTTGATTTCACGCATGATTTGTGTCGCCGGCACGCGGGTGGAAAAATGTGTAAACTCAATGCGGATGAGACCAATCAAATCGCTTGGCTTGTCGCCATCGATGCGGGCGACGCCACCGCCAGAGCCTAAAGCGGGGCCAGCTTGCGTGAAGGCCGAGCTAATGCCGGGGATAGATAAAACAATATCTTCAACCAAACGGGTCATGCGGTCGGCTTCTTGAATCGACAAATTACCGCGCGCTTTGATGAAAACATTGGCTTGTTGCGGCTCAACTGCCGTCGAAAATTCAATGCCACCGCCATAGCGACCATTCAGCATAATCACCCCGACCAAAATAAACGCAGCAATGCTAATTGTGGTCAGCGGCCAGCGGATGCAGCGCTCTAAAAAGCGCAAATATTTGCCCGTCAGCCCTGGCGTTGTCGCCACATCAATATCATTTTCGGCCGCCAAGCTGGTCAGCAATTCGTCGCCTTCTTGTTCTGATTTACCAATCAAACCGCCGATAACGGGCAGGAATACCATTGCCGTCAGTAATGAGGCCGATAGCAGAATAATCACGGTAATCGGCAAAAACGACATGAATTTGCCACTGACACCGGGCCAAAAAAGCATTGGCGCAAAGGCCGCCAAAGTGGTGCCTGTCGATGATAAAATCGGCCAGAACATGCGCGATGCGGCCAAGGCATAAGCCTTTTGACGGTCGAGACCTTCGGCCATTTTACGGTCGGCAAACTCGACCACGACAATCGCGCCATCGACCAAAATACCGACAGCCAGCAGGAAGCCAAACATAATCATCATATTCAGCGTCATGCCCAAAAGGTTGACAATCAAAAAGCCAATGAGGAATGACGTCGGAATAGACAGGCCAACCAAAAGCGCTGACCGCAGTCCGAGCGCCGCAATCACCAAAATCATCACCAATAAAATCGCATTGGTAATGGAAATTTCTAAGGAGCCAAGCATTTCAAAGATGAAGCTGGAAATATCCGATGAAAAGTCGATGGAAATATTTTCCGGCCAGTCGGCAACAAAGGCTTGCGATATTTCGCGCACTTCGCTCGTTGTGTCGACGACATTGGCGCCCAGCCTTTTGGTCACCTCAATAGAAATTGTCGGCGTGCCATTATAGCGGGCAAAAATATCTGGGTCTTTGAAACTGCGCCGGATATCGGCAATATCGCTGAGCCGCACGACAGCATCACCTTGCGTCTTAATAGCCAGCGCGTAAATATCGCTTTCGCTTTCAATCAGCCCCGGCACAGAGAGCGAAAACCGGCCGCTGCCATTATCCATATTACCGGCTGGCACCAGCTGATTATTGCGCGACAGCGTGGCATAGAGTTCTTCCGCCGTGATATTGTAATTTTCCATCGCCCGCGGGTCGATAATCACTTCCAATACTTCTTCGCGATGGCCAATTAATTTGGCTTCCAATACGGACGACATGCCAGATAATTCGTCTTTCAGCATATTGGCGTGGTGGAAAAGCTCGCGCTCAGAACCCGGGCTCGTCAAATTCACCATAATTACCGGAAACAGCCCCGCGTTGAACTCACGCACGTCGGGTTCTTCGGCTTCCTCGGGAAACTCAGAGCGCACTTGATCCATTTTTTCGCGCACATCGACCAGCGCTTGGTCTTTGTCGAAACTGACGTCGAATTCGAGAATAACGGCGCCAAAATTCTGCGCCGCAATGGCTTTCATTTCTTTGACGCCGGTCAGTGTCCGCAGTTCCAGCTCCATTGGCTTGACAATCAAGCGCTCAGCGTCAGCCGGTGCAATGCCCGGCAGGACAACGCCAACGTAAATATAAGGAATCGGAATATCTGGGTCGGCTTCGCGCGGCAGTGATACATAAGACGACACACCGCCGAGCAAAAGCGCGACCAGAATCGTAAGAACAGCGCGGCTACGGCTAATGGCGGCGGTGATGAAATTAAACATGACTATCGCACCTCGACGCTAGGCGTTGCGACATCAGCCAAGGCTGGAGCGGCAAATTCAAAATCCACTTGTCGGCCATCGCGGGTGTATTCGCCACCGGCAATAATGACATTTTCGCGGGCCCGCAGACCGGTCACTAAAACCCCATCGAGATTGTCAGCAACAATGGCGACGTCGCGAAACGCCACGCGACCCTCATCAATCACCCGAACGCCCAGCTTGCCATCGTCGCTCATTGTTAAAATACCCTGCGGAATACGGGTCGCCAGCACATTGCCGGTTTGCAATGTCAGTTCGGCGCTCACACCATCGCGCAGCAGCAGGTCTTTATTGTCGATTTCCAATTCAATGCGAAAAGTGCGTGTCGCCAAATTAGGGGTTTCGGCGATATAGCGAACTTTTCCCTGCACGGTTTCGCCGGTGACAAAGGCGGCTTTACCAATGGCCCCAAGGCGCACTGAATTGACTTGATTTTCAGCAATATGGCCGACCACCAAAAGCGGGTCTTTGTCGATAATCGTCGCGCAAGGCTGGCCAACGCTGATGAAGTCACCGACTTTCACCGGCAGGCGGTCTAAAATACCGTCAAAGGGCGCTCTGATTGTGGCCCGAGACAATTCAACCTGGCGGCCTTTCACGGCAGCCTTGCTGGCATCATAAGCGGCGCGCGAGGCGGCCAATTGGCTTTTTGAGACATGGCCTTGTTCGGTCAGCTTGGTCGCTGCATTGAATTCAATTTGGCGCGCGTCGCGCATGGCTTTGGCTTCATCTAATTGCGCTTGGCGGGCGCCAATATCGATTTTGCAAATCGTTTGATTGGCCTGCACAAACGCCCCCTTATCAACCGGTAGGGCGCTGATGGTGCCATTGGTTTCAGCCGCTATCGTCACCACTTTGTCGGCTTCGCTGCGGGCTTGCAGATTAATCTCGTTCAGATACGGGCGCGCTTCGAGGGCTTGCACAACAACTTTGAAACGATTGGCTTGCTGTATTGTTTCACTCAATGGTTTTGCAATGGCCAGTTCATCAGATGAATGGGACAGCAAGCCGCTAAAAAGCCATGCAATGAGGGCAATAATCACCAGAATTGAAGTGAAAACTGATTTGCCAACGGGCATTTTGTCCCAAAAAGATGGCGCTGTTGTTGCGGCGGCGTTTGTTTGTTCTTGCTGATCCGAACTCATTACTTTTCCAATTGTTTGCAGTTAATCTAACTATCTAACGAAAATAAGGCTGAAATCTGTCTTTTCAATGTTATTTATCGGCCTTTTCCATCAGTAGCTTCTGACGCTGACATAGCTTGGAAGCTTGCCGATTGCAACCAAAGGAAAGTTTAAATTATTGACACACAGCGGTATTTTTTGACACGATGGGTGCCAATAGATATGCGCACGCCATAGGGAGTTTGAGATGAAAGTTGAAAATGCGGTTTATCCGGATGAGCAGCAGATAGCTGGGTTTTTTGAAGCTGGCCACCAGCGCCCGATTTACATGGTGAATTTGCTGAAATTTAAGCCAAAGGCAGAATATGAAGACGGCCGCGAAACCGCTTTAAGCGGCCGTGAGGCCTACGAGATTTACGCCCAGGCGGTGCAAGAATTATTGCAAAAATTCGGCGGCGACATTGAGTTCAACGCTCAGGTTGAACGCTTAATGCTGGGCCATGTTGAGGAGCTATGGGACAGTGTGGCGATTGCCCGCTATCCCAGCAGAGCGGCGATGATGGACATGATGCAATCGCCGGAAATGCAAGACATATCGGTGCACCGGACGGCCGGTCTGGCCGGTCAGTTAAATATTGAAACCACTTTACCAGCCGAATAGGCGCGAGGAAAAATGACCGCCATTATTGAACTCATGGGCGCGCCTGGCTCGCCCTATACACGCAAAATGCTCGCCGCCATGCGCTATCGCCATATTCCTTATCGGGTTGAATGGCAAAATTTGCGCGGCAAAGAAAATAGCCAACACGCGGTTAATCGGCCCAAGGCCAAAGTCGGATTACTGCCAACGTTTTATTTGCCCAATGCGGCTGGGGAGGTGGAGGCGGTTACCGATTCGACGCCGCTTATTCGCCGCTTTGAGCAAGAATTTGCCGGTCGCCACATTATTCCGGCCGATCCGGCGCTGGCCTTTGTCAATTCTCTGGTTGAAGATTACGCCGATGAATGGCTGACCAAGGCCATGTTCCATTATCGCTGGCATTATCAAGCCGATATTGCCAAAGCGGCGTCAATTTTGCCGCGCTGGGGCAATATTTCTGCCTCCAATGACGCGGTGCAACCGTTTTCCGATATGGTCGCTAAAAGACAGATTGACCGTCTCTCCTATGTTGGCTCCAATGAAGTGACCAAGCCGGTGATTGAAAAGAGCTTCCAGCGGTTTTTACAAATTTTTGATGCGCATTTGCAAAACACACCTTACCTTTTGGGGCGGCGTCCGGCCTCGGCTGATTTTGCCATTTACGGGCAATTGACATGTCTGGCGCTTTTCGACCCAACCCCGCAGGCCATGATTGTGCAGCAATTCCCGCGCATTTATGCGTGGACTGAAATTATGGAAGATTTGTCTGGCTTGCCGGTCAGCGAAGATGATTGGCTGGCAGTGGCTGATTTGCCCGATAGTCTGCTAGCGCTCATGGATGAAATAGGGCGGCTGTATTTGCCCTATCTTCACGCCAATGCGCGCGCCGTGGCCAATGGCGACGAGCGCCTCGAAACCATGCTTGACGGCCAAAAATGGACGCAAAATCCGTTCACCTATCAAGCCAAATGTCTGGCCTGGCTATCACAAGAGGCGACCAGCCTTGATGATCAGGCGCTGGCGCAATTGGACAAATGGCTCGGCAATAGCGGTGTCTTAGATCAGCTTAAATAATCGCCGCCATTTCGCTGGCTTGTTTAATTGCTGCCTTGGCGTCAAGCTCAGCCGCTTCATAAGCCCCGCCGACCAAATCAACCGGCAAGCCCTTGGCCTCGGCCGCATCATATAGCGTGCGTAATGGCTCTTGACCGGCGCAGACAATAATCGTGTCGACCTCCAACAGGTCTGGGTTATTGTCGCGTAAAATATGCAGCCCGCGCGCGTCGATTTTCAAATAATCAATACCATTCATCATTTTCACCCCACGCCGCGACAGGGTCAGTCGGTGTGTCCAGCCGGTGGTTTTGCCCAAGCCCTTGCCAACCGCCGTTTCTTTGCGTTGCATGAGGAAGATTTCGCGATCAGCGCTGGCCACTTGCGGCTCAACGCCGGTGACCCCGCCACGCGGGTGGTTTTTGAAATCAACCCCCCATTCCTTGGCAAACAGGTCAATATCAAGCGCCGCCGATGGCCCATCATGGGAAATATAATCAGCAACATCAAAGCCAATGCCGCCAGCCCCCATAATCGCCACGCGTTTGCCAATTTTCTTATTGCCTTTCAGCGCGTCGATATAGCCAACAACTTTCTCATCATCAATGCCCTCAATTTGCGGCGTGCGCGGACTGATGCCGGTGGCAATAATAATTCGATCAAAGCCGCTATCGGCCAACATATCGACATCAACGCGCGTATTCAGACGCAGGTCGATATTCAGTTTTTCAATCATTTTGCCATAATAGCGCAGGGTTTCGTAAAACTCCTCCTTGCCCGGCACAAGTTTCGCCAAATTGAACTGCCCGCCAATTTCGCTGGCCGCATCAAATAATGTCACCTTATGGCCGCGCTCGGCGGCGACTGTGGCATAAGCCAGACCGGCTGGACCGGCGCCAATAACGGCTATTGATTTGCTGTCATTGGTTGGCAAATAGCTCAGCAGGGTTTCATGGCAGGCGCGCGGATTGACCAAACAAGAGGTGGTCTTGCCAGAAAACGTATGGTCAAGACACGCTTGATTGCAGGCAATACAAGTGTTGATTTCATCAGCCGCATCATTGGCCGCCTTATTCATGAATTGGCTGTCGGCCAGCATCGGGCGCGCCATGGATACTAAATCGGCGTCACCGCGGGCCAGCACATCTTCGGCCACTTGCGGCATGTTAATGCGGTTTGAGGTGATCACCGGAATTGACACTTCTTTGCGCAAACGCGCCGTCACTGATGTGAAGGCGGCGCGCGGCACCATTGTGGCAATCGTCGGCACGGCGCTTTCGTGCCATGTAAAATGGGTTGAAATAATCGTCGTCCCCGCCTGCTCAAGCGCTTTGGCCAATTGCGTAATCTCGTCCCAGCTCATGCCGCCTTGCAGCATATCCATGGCGGCAATGCGGAAAACGATAATAAAGTCATCGCCAACGGCGGCGCGGCAACGGCGCACCACTTCCAGCGGAAAGCGCATGCGATTTTCATAGGAGCCGCCATAGTCGTCAGTGCGCAAATTGGTTTTTTCGACCAAAAATGTCGACAATAAATAACCGGCAGAGCCAATAATCTCGACCCCATCATAGCCCGCTTCTTGAGCCAATTTGGCGCAATTGGCGTGGTCGTTAATCTGTTTTTCAATGCCTGCCGCGTCCAGCTCATGCGGCACATATTTGCTAATCCGCGATTTGATCGCCGTGGGCGCAACTAGCTCATCATTATGCGCCAGCGGCCCCATATGCAGAATTTGCATGCAAATTTTCACATCTGGGTCGGCCTCATGAACCGCTTGCGTGACCAATTTGTGACCTGCCACTTCGCGCTGGGTCGATAATTTCGAGGCTGAGAAAACCGGATTGCCGTCTTGGTCTTTAACCACAACGCCGCCTTCTTCATTGGGGGCAATGCCGCCGGTAATGATCATGCCAACACCGCCAGCTGCGCGCTCGGCAAAATAAGCCGCCATGCGTTCAAAGCCGTCGGGCATTTCTTCCAGCCCCGTGTGCATGGAGCCCATAATGGCGCGGTTTTTAATCGTCGTAAAACCGAGATCCAAAGGGGTGAAAAGGCGGGCGTATTTTTCCATTCCTGGGCGTTGGGCTTGGGCACTCATTAGACAATCTCCTCTATCGAGATAATGATAGGGCGATGAGGCGCTGTCGACAAGCCACTTGTCGTCTTGCTGATTAAGCATTTGCCCGATACGCTAATGGCGAAGGGGAGTTTACCATGCGTTTTTTCAAACCGCCGCCATCACCAGCCATTGCCACAGTCGTGTTAAGTCTGCTGATGCTGCTCGCCCCCTATCTCAATTTGCAGTTTATTTATTGGCAGCACCATTGGCGGCTTGCCCCGAAAGGGGTTTATGGCGATACCGCCATGGTGGTCAGCGCTCATGGCTTGGCCTCAGATATTGGCCGCGATGTTTTAGCCGCCGGTGGCAATGCTTTTGATGCGGCCGTGGCGGTCAATTTTGCTTTGGCGGTGGTCTATCAGCAGGCCGGTAATATTGGCGGCGGTGGCTTTATGGTCTATCGGCTGGCAGATGGCCAGACGGGGGCCCTAGATTTTCGCGAAAAAGCGCCTCTGGCGGCCGATAAAAACATGTATTTGGACGCTGAGGGCGAGGTCATTAAAGGCTTGAGCTTGGCCGGTCATTTGGCGGTTGGCGTGCCTGGTTCGGTGGCGGGCATGGTGGCGTTACACGAAAAATTCGGCACTTTGCCTTGGGATGTGCTGGTGCGCCCGTCGATTTATTTGGCCGATGAAGGTTTTGAACTGAGCGAGAAGGCGGCGCGTATGTTCAACCGTTATCAAGCTGATTTTGCCCGCCTGAATCGCCACCAACCAATTGTTGTGCGCGATCAAAAATGGCGCGCCGGTGAGCGGCTGGCGTTTCCAGATTTGGCGCAAACGCTATCGCGTATTGCCAAATTTGGTCACGATGGGTTTTACGCGGGTGAAACGGCGCGTCTTTTGGTCGATGAAATGCGCGCCGGTGGCGGCCTCATAACTCAGGCCGACCTCAACGCCTATCAAGCCGTTTGGCGCCAGCCGGTGCGGTTTGATTATCGCGGGCATAAGATTATTTCCATGCCGCCGCCGTCCAGTGGCGGTCTCGCCTTGGCGCAATTACTGCAAGGGGCCAGCGCCTATGATGTCGCCGCCCTTGGCCATAATAGCGCCGCCCATATTCATTTGATGACCGAATTGCAGCGCCGCACTTATGCCGATCGAGCAACGCATTTGGGCGACACAGATTTTGTCGATGTTGATATGGCGGGGCTGATGGCGGCCGATTATATTGCCGCGCGTAATGCCGACATTGTGCCGGATAGAAAAACCGATAGTAAAACCATCCGCCCGGGTTTGGTAAATGTCATTGAAAGCGTTGAGACGACGCATTTTTCAATCATTGACCCAATGGGCAATGCGGTGGCCATCACCACCACGCTGAACGGCAATTATGGTGCCAAAGTCGTCGTCAAAGGGGCTGGTTTTTTTCTCAATAATGAGATGGATGATTTTTCTATCAAGCCCGGCTATGCCAATCAATTCGGTTTGGTCGGCGATGATAAAAACGCCATTGCGCCAGGTAAGCGCATGCTGTCGTCAATGACCCCGACCATTGTCGAAAAAGACGGTCGCTTAAAACTTGTCGTCGGCACGCCGGGTGGGGCGACGATTATCACCTCTGTGTTTCAAACCATTTCCAATATTATTGATTTTGATATGACCGCCCAGCAAGCCGTGCACGCGCGCAAAAGCCATAGTCAATGGCAACCAGATTTTGTGATGCTGGAAAAAGGCACGCTGAATATTGGCAATATGATTGGCCTGATGCGCCGTGGTCATCAGCCCTATAGCTGGCCGCATTTTACCTATGCGTTGGGCCGGGTAGAGGCGATTTTAGTGCATCCCGACGGGCGCCTCGAGGGGGCGGCAGATTATTCGCGTGGCTTTGATGACCGCGCCTTTGGCTTTTGATAATTTTGCCTTTTTACAAGCAGTAAAGATTGAAATTTTTCGCTGAATTGGGCATGGTCGCCAGCATGAAACAAAACACCGCCATAGAGGTGCCCAGCGGGCCCGATGAAACGCCGATTGTGGTCGCCGCTTTTTACAAATTTGTGGCCTTGCCGGACTTCCAGCTGGTGCAGCCCAAATTGCAGGCCATGTGCCAAAAAGCTGGTATTCTGGGCACTATTTTGCTGGCCAAAGAAGGCATTAATGGCACGGTTTGCGGCTCGCATAGAGCTGTGCAGGCGCTGATGGATTATTTCGCTAATGAGCCGCGTTTTGCCGATGTGACACCGAAATTCAGCTTTGCCGAAAGCGCAGCTTTCCATCGCATGAAAGTGCGTCTGAAATCAGAAATCGTCAGCATGGGACAGCCGGACATTGATCCGATTGGTGATGTCGGCGCTTATGTGAAGCCAGAGGCTTGGAATCGGCTGATCGAGCAGCCCGACACACTAGTTATTGATACGCGCAATAAATATGAAGTGGCAATTGGCACTTTCGAGGGCGCGGTTGATCCGGCCACCACCTCATTTCGCGAGTTCCCCGATTGGGTTGACAATTATCTTGGACAATTAAAAGACGCCGAAAAGCCGAAAAATATCGCCATGTTTTGCACCGGCGGCATCCGCTGCGAAAAAGCCACCGCCTATCTGGTTGGCAAAGGTTTTGACAATATTTTCCATCTCGAAGGCGGCATTTTGAAATATTTAGAAACCGTGCCGGAAGAGCAAAGCCAATGGCGCGGCGATTGTTTCGTCTTTGACCAGCGGGTATCGGTCAAACATGGTCTGGCCGAGGGCGATTATGATATGTGCCACGCCTGCCGCATGCCGCTGACCGAGGCTGAAAAACAATCCCCCGCTTATGAAGCCGGTGTGTCATGCAGCCATTGTATCGACACCCATAATGACGCCGACCGCGAGCGGTTTCGCGAACGCCAGAAGCAAATCAAATTAGCCCGTGCGCGCGGCCAAGAACATATTGGCGAAGCGCAAAAGAAAAATGTCTGAACTGCCAATTCTCTATAGTTTTCGGCGCTGCCCCTATGCGATGCGGGCGCGTATGGCGTTGGCGGCCAGCGGCATAGAAGTTGAATTGCGCGAAATTATTTTGCGCGACAAGCCAGCGCATATGTTGGCTTTATCGGCCAAGGGCACGGTGCCGGTTCTATGGGTTGAGCAATCGCAAGTAATTGATGAAAGCCGCGACGTCATGGCGTGGGCCTTGGCGCAAAGCGACCCATTTAATTGGCTGGCGCGGGCCGATGAGGGGCGCATTGATGCTTTTGACGAGCGCTTCAAACATCATTTGGATCGCTATAAATATGCCACGCGCTATGCCGATGAGGTCGATAATGTGCTGCTGCACCGCGCCGCTTGCCACGATATGTTGCGCCAGCTTGAGCCAGATTTGACCGCTGATTGGCTGGACGGCGGCGAGGCTGGATTGACCGATGTAGCAATTTTGCCCTTTATCCGGCAATTTCGCATTGCTGACAGCGATTGGTTTGACAATGAACTTGGCCTGCCGCGTGTGCACGCTTGGCTGCAACGGTTTTTGGCATGGCCGGTGTTTATCGCGGTGATGGAAAAATATCCCCTATGGCAGGCTGAAACGTCGGGGGTTCGCTTTCAGCCCATCATCGAAGTCCGCTAGACGCTCACGGTTTTTTGTGTAAATTAGCTTTAGTGCGTACAGGGGGGAGCGATGGATAATCAAACAGTTTGTATCATTGGAGCTGGATGTTCTGGCTTCACCACCGCCAAGCGGCTGAAAGATTTCGGCATTGCTTATGATCAGTTTGAAGCTTCCGATAATATTGGCGGCAATTGGTATTTCAAAAACCCCAATGGCATGTCGGCCTGTTATCAGTCCTTGCACATTGATACGTCGAAATATCGTCTCGCCTTTGACGATTATCCAGTGCCCGATGATTGGCCGGACTTTCCCCATCACAGCCAGCTTTTCGATTATTTCAACGATTATGTTGACCATTTCGGATTGCGCGACGCCATTCAATTCAACACGCGGGTGGAAGAGGCGCGTCGCGATGATAATGAAATTTGGCATGTGACGCTGTCGACCGGCGAAACCCGCCAATATAGCGCGCTGGTGGTCGCCAATGGCCACCATTGGGACGCCAAAGTTCCGACCGAATATGGCGATCATTTCGACGGCCTGCAAATGCACAGCCATAGTTATAATTCGCCATTTGAGCCACATGATTTGCGCGGCAAAAACATTCTCGTCGTCGGGGTTGGCAATTCAGCCATGGATATTGCCTCGGAAGTGTCGCAACGCCCGATTGCCAATAAATGTTTCGTCTCGGCCCGCCGCGGGGTCTGGGTGCTGCCGAAATATCTTAATGGCGAGCCGGCTGACAAGGCCGTCATGCCGGCTTGGATGCCCGGCAAAATTGGCCGCTGGCTGGGGCAAAAGACCATTGAGCGGGCGATTGGCAAAATGGAAAACTACGGCCTGCCAAAACCTGACCACAAAGTGCTGACGGCGCATCCGTCGGTTTCCGGCGAGTTTCTCACCCGTTTGGGTTGTGGCGATATTACTGTGAAGCCAGGGCTGAAAAAACTCGACGGCGATGGCGTGTTATTTGCCGACGGCACGCGTGAGGAGATTGACACGATTATCTGGGCCACTGGATATCGCATTCGGTTTCCGTTTTTGAAGCAAAACGCACTGGCGGTAGAAAACAACAAATTTCCGCTATATCATCGGATGATTAAGCCGGGCTGGCGCAATTTGTTTTTTGTCGGTTTGGCCCAGCCCTTGCCGACTTTGGTCAATTTGGCCGAACAGCAGTCGAAATTTATCGCAGCGGTTTTGTCAGGGCGTCTTGAGTTGCCAGATGATGCGACAATGGAAGCGCAAATAATTAAAGATGAACAAAAATATCTCGGCCATTATTATGACAGTGAGCGTCACACCATTCAGATTGATTTTAATCAATATGTTCACGATTTGAAAAAACAGCTCGGAAAAAACTGGGTAGAATAGGAATTTAAAATGAAAAAACTCATCACTTTAGCCCTTGGCCTGTCCATGATTGGCACGCTGGCGCAAGCCGCGGAGGGGCAAAATAGCAAGCCCGCCTCGCCAGCCACACAGCAGGCGCACGAAAAAGTTCTGGCCCGTTTGCCGTTTGAAAATATGGATGACTTTGAGCTTGCCCAGCGTGGGCTTTTGGCCAAGCCGGACAGTCTGATTATCAAAAATGCTGAGGGCACGGTGATTTGGGATATGACGCGTTATGACTATCTCAAAGGCCCGCGCCCCGATACGGTGAACCCAAGCCTGTGGCGGCAAGCCCAGCTCAATGCGCTTCATGGCCTGTTCAAAGTCAGCGACCGGATTTACCAAATTCGCGGCTATGATCTGGCCAATATGACGCTGATTGAGGGCGATACTGGCTGGATTATTGTTGACCCGCTCACCGCCACGGAAACCGCCAAAGCGGCGATGGAATTGGTCGACTCGCATTTCGGCAAGCGACCGATTAAAGCGATTTTATCGACCCATAGCCATGCCGATCATTTTGCTGGCATTCGGGCCTTGGCGACCGAGGAAGATTTGACCAGCGGGCGCATTCGCTTTGTTGCGCCAGAGCATTTCGTCAAAGAAACCGCCAGTGAAAACGTTATTGCCGGCAATGCCATGTCGCGTCGCGCTGGCTATATGTTTGGCAATTTATTGCCGCGCACGCCAGATGGCAATATTGATAGCGGGCTTGGCAAAGGCGTGGCCTTTGGCACGCTGACCCTGCTGACACCGACCGATATTATTGACCACACAGGCCAAAAACTGACATTGGATGGGGTTGATATTGAATTTCAGCTAACCCCGGGTGCCGAGGCACCAGCTGAATTTATTTTCTTCCTGCCGCAATTGAAAGCCTTATGCGTGGCTGAGGAAGTCAATGGGGTGATGCATAATCTATATACGCCGCGTGGCGCCAAAACCCGCGACGCCTTGATTTGGGCGCGCCATTTGACGCAAACCATTGAGCTGTTTTCCGACCGTATGGATATTGTGTTCGGCAGTCACCATTGGCCGCGTTGGGGCCGAGAGGCGGGCACTGAATATATTGCCAAACAGCGTGATATGTATCGTTTCATCCATGACCAAACCGTGCGTCTGATGAACCAAGGTTACACCTCGACTGAAATATCCAATATTTTGGATTTGCCGCCTTCGCTGGCGCAAGAATTTTATAACCGCGATTACTACGGCACGGTGAGCCATAATTCGCGCGCCGTGTATAATTTTTACCTAGGTTATTTTGATGCCATTCCGGCCAATTTGAACCCGCATGACCCGCAAACCCGGGCCCGCAATTATGTGGCTTTGGCTGGCGGCAAAGACGCTTTGTTGGCGAAAGCCCAATCCGCCGTTGATGCTGGTGATTATCGCTGGGCCGCTGAATTGCTCAATCATGCGGTATTTGCTGATGACACAAATCAGGCGGCGCGCAATTTGTTGGCTGATGCCTATGAGCAATTGGGCTATCAAGCCGAGAGTGGGCCTTGGCGCAATTTTTATCTCACCGGCGCACAAGAATTGCGCGTTGGGGTAAAAAAGCCGGAAATCGTCCGCACGGCGTCACCTGACTTAATCGCCAGCGTGCCAACGTCCATGTTCCTCGACTTTATGGGCGTGCGCTTCAACCCGGAGGGCGCTGATGATTTGGAAGTTAAAATCAATCTCGATTTCACCGACACCGGCGAACAATTCGTTCTCTCACTGGATAATAGTGTGTTGAACAATATTCCCAATAAACAAGATCCAGAGGCGAATGCAACGCTGACGCTGAGCCGCGCTTTGTTTAATCAAGTGGCCTTGAAACAGACCAGCTTTCCGAAAGAGATTTTGAAGGGCAATGTAAAATTGTCTGGAAATCCCTTGGCGCTGATGCGTGTGTTTGGCCGACTGGATGATTTCGATCCATGGTTTAACATTGTCACGCCATAAAATTTCATCATGAAATTTGCGCAAAAAAAGCCCTGCACCTGGGAACAGGGGCCGGGCTTCATTTTTTTGCCGCTCTAGCTTGCGAAAGCTTTTAAGCGCGCATTGATAATGTCATTGGCTTCTTTCATCATTGAATCAACCAATTCCTGACAGCTTGGCACGTCATGAATCAAACCAGCGACCATGCCGCATGACCACGCGCCGGCATCCATTGTTCCTTCTGACATGATTTTCGGATAAACGCCGGCAACTTCGCCCATGATGTCGTTGATTTGGATTTTGTCGCCGAGCTCTTTTTCTTTTTCGATAATCCGCTCAACAGCGGCATTTTTCAAAACCCGCTCTGTGTTGCGCAAGGGGCGCATGATCAGCGTTGTGTCCAATTCGCTAGCGGCGACCAAAGCGTCTTTCACATTTTGGTGAACCGGTGCTTCTTTCGTCGCAATAAAGCGCGTGCCCATATTGACGCCATCGGCCCCAAGGGCCAAAGCGGCAACCAGCTGCTTGCCATTGCCAATGCCGCCAGAGGCAACAAATGGTACGGTCAATTCTTCGGCTGCGCGTGGCAGCAAAATCATGTTTGGAATATCGTCCTCACCTGGGTGTCCGCCGCATTCAAAACCGTCAACGCTGATGGCGTCGCAACCAATGCGCTCGGCTTTCAAAGCGTGGCGCACGGAGGTGCATTTGTGAATCACTTTAATGCCCGCTTGCTTCATGACGTCCATATATTGCTCAGGGCTACGGCCTGCGGTTTCAACAATTTTCACGCCGCCGTTGATAATCGCTTCGATATATTCGGGATAGGGCGGATTGGCAAAGCCTGGCAAAAACGTCAGATTGACGCCAAATGGCTTATCGGTCATTTCATGGCAACGGGCAATCTCATTGGCCAAGTCAGCCGGTGTTGGTTGGGTCAGGCCGGTGATGATACCCAGCCCGCCAGCGTTGGAAACAGCGGCTGCCATTTCCGCATAGCCAACATGGTGCATGCCGCCTTGGATGATTGGGTGTTCAATGCCAAAAAGTTCTGTGATCCGCGTTTTCATTTAGTCTCTCCATTATGCTGAGCTCAGCGTGAGCCAATTGCCGATACATTATGGCGAAAGATTGCAGATGGAAAGAGGCTTTCGTAATTTGGTGGGGAATAGAATAAGAATATACTTGTTCGACTGCGGCAGTTTATGTTTAATCTGGCAATCAATTAGCTATAGGGAGATTATCATGGCTGAAGCTTATATTGTTGCCGCAGTGCGCACCGCCGGTGGGCGCCGCGACGGTAAATTAAAAGGGTGGCACCCTGCCGATTTGGCTGGTCAGGTCATTAATGAATTGCTCGATCGTTCGGGCGTTGACCCAGAAGCCGTCGAAGATGTGATCATGGGCTGCGTCGGACAGGCCGGTGAGCAAGCCGCCAATATTGGTCGCAATGCGGTTTTGTCATCGCGGTTGCCAGAAAGCGTGCCAGCGACGTCGGTTGACCGTCAGTGCGGTTCAAGCCAGCAGTCAATTCACTTTGCTGCTCAAGCGGTTATGTCAGGCACTATGGATTGCGTGATTGCCGCCGGTGTTGAAAGCATGACACGCGTGCCAATGGGAACGCCGATTAGCCTGCCTTACAAAAATGACCTCGGCTTTTATGTCAGTGAGGAAATGCAAAAGCGTTATCCAAATGTGCAGTTCAGCCAATTTGCCGGCGCCGAAATGGTCGCCAAAAAATATGGTCTGAGCAAAGATGACTTGGATGGCTTCTCATACCGCAGCCATGAGCGCGCCATTGCAGCAACCCAAGCGGGTGCTTTCGAAGAAGAAATTTTGCCAATCGAAGTTGAGACTGAAAACGGCAAAGAATTGCACAAAGTCGATGAAGGCATTCGCTTTGACGCCAGCAAAGAAGGTATTGCCGGTGTGAAATTGCTCGCCGAGGGCGGCAGTTTGACCGCGGCTTCATCAAGCCAAATTTGCGATGGCGCCTCCGGCGTGTTGATCGTCAATGAAGAAGGTTTGAAAAAACTGAAAGTCAAGCCGCTGGCGAAAATCGTTCATATGTCGGTCATGGGACATGATCCGGTGATTATGTTGGAAGCGCCTATTCCGGCCACCAAGCGGGCTCTTGAGCGCGCCAAAATGTCGGTTGACGATATTGACCTATTTGAAGTCAACGAAGCTTTTGCCTCTATCCCGACTGCTTTCATGAAAGAGCTTGGGGTTGATGAAGAAAAGCTCAATGTGCACGGCGGCGCGATTGCGCTGGGTCACCCATTGGGCGGCTCGGGCACTAAATTGATGACCACTTTGGTCTATGCGTTGAAAAAACGTGGCGGCAAATATGGTCTGCAAACCATGTGCGAAGGTGGCGGCATGGCCAATGTCACGATTATTGAAAACTTACAATAATCATTTCCTATCGCTAGACTAAGAAAAGCCCCGCTCATTGAGCGGGGCTTTTTGCCTTAGACGATTTTGAAAATATCATAGACCAAATGACCTTGTTTTTGAGGGTTAGCCATGGTCGTGGTTTGCATGGCGCCGACAAATAGGGCGTCATTCATCCACTGTAAATCCGGCGCATTGGTTTCAACCGATGGGGTGGTGGTGAAATACATTTCCGACCCGTCAATGGCCTCGCCCGTGCCCATTTTGCCGGCCATATTCTCATTCACCACAACCCGACCCGGATAGGTGATGTAGAGATAGCTGCCGTCAGGCAATAGCGCGCTGAGGCGCACATCTAGGGCGATTACAGTATCGCTAATGGTGCGCGACCAATCGCCGGATGGCGCGACAATTTTCGCCTCAAAACCGTCGCCCTTAATGCTGCCGCTTGGCACATTGTAAATGCCCAAACCCTTGCCAACATCTTGCGGCGCGTCGATGACGGCTTCAATGCTCATTACTTTTTCTAATGTGGGTGTGCGTGGCATGACGTCTCCTTAAACTGTGAACTAAAAATATATGTTGCGATAGCGGCGTGCTATGCGCAAGATTAAACACCTGTTAGGGAGGATATTATGAGTGAAGCTGTGGTGGCGCAAAAAGCGCCTTACAAAGTCGATGTTGAAGAAGGAAAAAATTACTTTTGGTGTTCATGTGGCAAATCAGCCAAGCAGCCATTTTGCGATGGCGCGCACCAAGACACGTCCTTCCAACCGCTGCGCTACACCGCCGAGAAAACCGGCACGGTGTATTTTTGTGGCTGCAAAGCGAGTGACAAATCGCCCTTATGCGATGGTGCGCACAATAAATTATAGTCGGCAAATTATAGTCGGCAAATGATAATCAGCGGGTGAGGGCGTAAAGCGTCACGGCGGCGGCGGTGGCAACATTTAATGTCGCAAAGCTTGAGCCATCAGCCTCTGAGGCGACCGGTAGGCGCGCCAGCACATCGCAGGTTTCACGGGTCAGCCGCCGCAAGCCTTTGCCTTCGGCGCCCATGACGCAAGCAATCGGGCGATCGCGCGATACGCTATCAATTAAATCTGAGCCCATTTCGTCAAGCCCCACCGTCAAATAACCGGATTGTTGGATTTCGCGCAGCGCCCGCGCCAAATTTGTGACTTCGACGAGCGGCACAAATTCCAGCGCTCCGGAAGCGGTTTTGGCTAAACTGCCCATGGCCGGTGGGCTGTTGTGGCGGGTCATCACAATTCCGCCGGCGCCAAATACGGCGGCCGCCCGCAAAATCGCCCCGACATTGCGCGGGTCACTGACTTGGTCGAGGATGACAATCAATTTGCCGCGGGCAATCAGCGCCTCAAGCGTCAGCGGGGTCAGCGGTTCGGTTTCCAGCACCAGTCCCTGATGCACGGCATCGGCTGGCACCATGGCGGTTAATTTATCGTTTTCCAACAGGGTCATGGGGAGGGTTAAATCGCCGAAATCTTCCTGCAAATCGCGGGCCGCATTCTTTGAGGCGAATAAGCGAAGGTTCTGGCGCTTTGGATTGGCCAGCGCCGCGCGCACCGCATGTTGCCCGTAAAGCACCATTTGGTTTCCGGCGGAAGGTTTTTTTCGTCTATTTTGCTGATAGTTAGGCTTGCGCTTGTTCATACAACATCTTATAAGGACTTCGACATTGATGTGCAATTATTCCGTCACAGCGGTTGATTTTAATTAATTAGCTTGTGTGAGCGGAATTTTGTGCTTGTGTTTTTTATTGTAAATCAAGGGTTTACCTTGATTTCAAACCTTGGGCGGAGGGATGTCCGAGTGGCTAAAGGAGACGGGCTGTAAACCCGTTGGCTATGCCTACGTTGGTTCGAATCCAACTCCCTCCACCATCCAAGCTGTGGTTTGGGTGGCCAAAAAGTTAAGGGACGACCCTTTTGGTCGGTTAAAGGCGGGTGTAGCTCAATGGTAGAGCAACAGCCTTCCAAGCTGAAGATGAGGGTTCGATTCCCTTCACCCGCTCCAAGTCTCACGCATGTGGGTTGGAGTTTTAATAAGCGAAGCGGGCCGTGGCCCTAGCGAAACGAGGAACGAGAGATGTCGAAAGAAAAGTTTGAGCGCACTAAGCCGCATTGTAACATCGGAACGATTGGTCACGTTGACCATGGTAAGACGACGCTGACAGCGGCGATTACGAAAGTTTTATCTGAATCAGGCGGAGCGTCTTTTTCAGATTATGCTGATATTGATAAGGCGCCTGAAGAGAAGGCTCGCGGTATTACGATTTCGACGGCTCACGTTGAGTATGAGACGGAAGGTCGTCACTATGCGCACGTTGATTGCCCTG
>Ga0209653_1000131_pt1 | contig 63907 bp, 62 predicted proteins | sample SaaInl6LU_22_DNA_FD_184644 | JGI IMG/M metagenome (GOLD analysis project Ga0209653, IMG submission 184644) | Marine microbial communities from expanding oxygen minimum zones in the Saanich Inlet - ESP_116LU_22_DNA (SPAdes) (version 2) | ecosystem: Environmental > Aquatic > Marine > Intertidal... | reverse complement strand
GGCAAAAGGACCGTGTGGCGATGTAACTCTGGAAAGCAGATCCATTGGATCTCACCGACGGGGTAAGGCATGGTAAATGCCGAAATCTCTCAGGTTCAAGCGACAGAGGAGAGCGTGGATTGGAATGGACCAGTCTATGTTTTTGGAGTCGCGCTTTGACACAAGAAAATTTAGCTACTGAGCCGGTTTTGCATCACACGCCGCTGCACAGCTTGCATATTGAACAAGGTGCCAAAATGGTGCCTTTCGCTGGCTATGATATGCCGGTGCAATATGGCTTGGGGGTTTTGGGCGAGCATTTACACACCCGCGAAAAAGCCGGTCTGTTTGATGTCTCGCATATGGGCCAAGCGCGCCTTATGCCGGTGAACCCAAAAGATGACGCGGCGGCCTTATTCGAGCAATTAGTGCCCGGCGGCATTCAGACGCTGAAACATGGCCATATTCGCTATAGCCAATTGACCAATGAACAAGGCGGCATTCGCGATGACTTAATGGCCACGCGGTTTGGCAATGAATTATGGCTGGTGGTTAATGCCGCCTGCAAACAAGATGATTTTGCCCATATTGCAGCCAAGCTAGAAGGCCAAGCGGCGCTTGAAGTTCAAGACCGTGCGCTGATTGCTTTGCAAGGCCCACAAGCGGTCACGGTTTTGGCGCGCTTTATCGACGGCGCTGCCGATTTGCGCTTCATGCAGGCCGCTTGGTTGAGCTGGCAGGGCGCCGATGTTTTGGTCTCGCGCTGCGGCTATACGGGTGAGGATGGGTTTGAAATTTCGATTGCCAATCAACAAGCGGAGGCTTTGGCTGTGGCGTTTTTGGCAGAAGCCGAGGTTGAGGCGATTGGCCTAGGCGCCCGCGATAGTTTGCGCCTTGAAGCAGGTCTTTGCCTTTATGGTCATGATATTGATGGCAGCACCACGCCAGCCGAAGCCGATCTTTTATGGTCGGTGCCCAAACGCCGCCGCGAGGAAGCCAATTTTCCCGGCGCGGCGATTATTAATCAACAAATCAGCGACGGTGTCGGCCGCCGTCGGGTCGGTATTCAGCCGCAAGGCCGCGCCCCAGCCCGCGAGGGCACAGAGGTGCAAAACAGCGCTGGTCAACCGATTGGCATCATCACCAGCGGCGGCTTTGGCCCCAGTCTTGGGGCGCCAATTGCCATGGGATATGTCGCTGCACAAGCCAGTCAAATTGGAACCGAAGTTCAGTTAATCGTGCGGGGTAAACCAATGCCCGCCATTGTCACCGCACTACCATTTGTGCCGCAACGTTATGCTAAGGGATAGAAAATGAGCAAAAAATTTACCAAAGACCATGAGTGGATCAGCCTTGATGGCGATATTGCAACCGTCGGCATCACCGCCTATGCGCAAGAGCAATTGGGTGATGTTGTGTTTGTCGAAGTTCCCGAAGCGGGCCGTCAAGTGTCGCAAGGCGATGACGCAGCGGTGGTTGAAAGCGTGAAAGCGGCGAGTGAAGTTTACGCACCTTTGAGCGGCGAAGTGGTTGAGGGCAATGGCGCCTTGGAAGCCAATCCCGAACTGGTCAATCAGTCGCCAGACGAAGACGGCTGGTTTTTCAAAATGACATTATCCGACGCTGGCCAATTGGACGAGCTGATGGATGAGGCTGCCTATCAGGCGTTTTTAAAGGAGCTTGGCTAATGCGTTATTTACCGCTCACTCAAATCGATCGCCAAGACATGCTGGCGACCATTGGCGTGGCCTCCGTTGATGACTTATTCGTCGACGTGCCGCATGCCGCCTATCGCGCTGAAAATGTAGATCTGCCGCGCCATCAAAGCGAAATGCAGGTCGAGCGGCAATTGGCGGCAATGGCCAGTAAAAACACCAGCGCTTCGCAAGTGCCGTTTTTCTGCGGTGCCGGTGCTTATAAACACCATGTGCCAGCGACTGTGGATCATATTATTCAGCGCTCTGAGTTTTTGACCAGCTATACGCCTTATCAGCCAGAGATTACCCAAGGCACGCTGCAATATTTATTCGAGTTTCAAACCCAAGTGTCAGAATTAACCGGCATGCCAGTGGCCAATGCGTCCATGTATGATGGCTCAACGGCGGCTGCCGAAGCGGTGCTTATGGCGCATCGCGTGACCCGCAAAACGCGTGCGGTTTTATCAGGTCGGTTGCACCCGCATTATACAGCAGTGATTGAAAATTTGTCAGAAATGGGCGGCTTCCACGTCGCGCAAACGCCGCTGCAACTTGATGATTTGAGCAATGATGATGTGTTGGCGCTGATTGATGACGACACCTCATGCGTGGTGATTCAAAACCCTGATTTCTTCGGCAATGTGTCTGATTTCACTGCCTTGGCGGCGAAAGTGCAGGAAAAAGGCTGTCTGCTGATTGCCGTTGTGCCAGAGGTAATATCGTTAGGCCTGTTGAAACGCCCGGGCGATATGGGTGCTGATATTGTGGTTGGCGAAGGGCAAAGCCTCGGCAATGGTCTGAATTTTGGTGGCCCCTATGTCGGTCTGTTCGCAGCCCGCGAAAAACACATACGGCAAATGCCCGGTCGGCTATGCGGCGAAACGGTCGATGCTGATGGCAAGCGCGGCTTTGTGCTAACCCTATCAACACGCGAGCAGCATATTCGCCGCGATAAGGCGACCTCTAATATTTGCACCAATTCGGGCCTGTGTTCTCTGGCCTTTACCGCCCATATGACGCTGCTGGGCGGGCAGGGTTTGCAACATTTGAGCAAACTCAATCATGCCCGCGCCGTGCAATTGGTTGAAGCCCTGACATCTGTTGACGGGGTCAGCTTGGTCAATCGTGCGTTCTTTAATGAGTTTGCCATCCGACTGCCTCGGTCGGCTGCTGAGGTTGTTGAAGCCTTGGCCGACAAAGGCGTTTTGGGCGGCGTGCCGGCGTCGCGCTTGCTGCCGCACGGCAATTTAGATGACGTGCTGATTGTGGCGGCTACGGAAGTGACCAGTGAACAAGATATAGAAGCCTATCAAACGGCTTTGCAGGAGGTGCTATCATGAGCGCGAAGAAGCAAACCTATTCCGGCAATCAAGGGCTGGTTCTCGAAGAGGCGCTGATTTTTGAAATTGGCGTCGCCTCGAAATGTGGTGTTGATATGGAAGCGATTCCCGACACTGGCTCTATGCTGGGCGATTGTGCGGCTGAGCAAGCGGTTGATTTGCCAGGCTTGAGCGAGCCCGAAGCGATGCGCCATTATGTGCGCCTGAGCCAGAAAAACCACTCAATTGACGCCGGTCTTTATCCGCTGGGCTCATGCACGATGAAACACAACCCGCGCCTGAACGAAAAAATGGCGCGCCTGCCGGGCTTTGGTGACATTCACCCCTTACAACCGCAATCAAGCGTGCAAGGGGCTTTGCAATTAATGGATACGCTGGCCCATTGGCTGAAAACCCTGACCGGCATGCCGGCGGTGGCTCTGTCGCCGAAAGCTGGTGCGCATGGCGAGCTTTGCGGCATGATGGCGATTCGCGCGGCGATTGAAGCCAAGGGCGAATTGGCCACTCGTAAGCGCGTGCTGGTGCCCGAATCGGCGCATGGCACCAATCCGGCAACGGCAGCGCTTTTGGGCTTTAAGGTCGATGGCATTCCAGCCGATGCTAACGGGCGGGTTGATTTGCAGGCCTTCAAAGCCAAGTTAAGCGAAAATGGTGGCCAAGACGTCGCCGCCATTATGCTGACCAACCCCAATACATGCGGCTTGTTCGAGCGCGATATTATTGAAATCGCCGATGCGCTGCATGAGGTCGGTGGGTATTTCTACTGCGATGGTGCTAATTTTAACGCCATTGTTGGTCGCGTGCGGCCCGGTGATTTGGGAGTTGATGCGATGCATATTAATTTGCACAAAACCTTCTCAACCCCGCATGGCGGCGGCGGCCCGGGTTCGGGTCCGACCGTCTTGTCAGATCGTCTGGCTGCCTTTGCCCCGCTTCCCTTTGTGGTCGACGAAGGCGATGGCTTCAAACTCATCGAAGATGCCAGCCAGACCGATCAGCCGAGTTTCGGTCGCATGGTGGCGTTTCATGGACAGATGGGCATGTTTGTCCGCGCGCTGTCTTACATGATGAGCCATGGTTCTGATGGTCTGCGGCAGGTCGCTGAAGATGCGGTGCTCAATGCCAATTATGTGCTGGCCAGTTTAAAAGATGTCATGACCGCGCCATTTAATGGCCCGTGTATGCACGAAGCGCTTTTCGACGATGGCTTTTTGAAAGGCACTGGCATTGATACGCTTGATTTTGCCAAGGCGATGATTGACGAGGGCTATCACCCGATGACCATGTATTTCCCGCTGGTGGTTCATGGCGCCATGTTGATTGAGCCAACCGAAACTGAGAGCAAAGCAACGCTGGACTTGTTTATTGGCACCATGCGCGATTTGGTGGCTGGTGCGAAATCCGGCGATTTGGCGCGCTTCAAACAAGCCCCTGAATTGGCCCCGCGTCGGCGTCTTGATGAGACGCTGGCCGCTCGCAATCCGGTGTTGCGCTGGCGTCAGCCTGAGCCAGATACGCAAGTGACGGGTCAAGCGGCCGAATAGGCGCATGGCGCTGAACTGGCAGCTTGAGCGTGAACAAGGCTGGCCCAACCGGCCCGTGTGCGGCGTCGATGAAGCCGGACGCGGCCCATGGGCTGGGCCGGTGACGGCGGCGGCGATTATTTTGCCCGCCGGTTTTGATTTGGGCGTTGATGACAGTAAGAAACTGACGGAAAAAACCCGCGAGCGTCTGTTCGAGGAATTAGTGCACCTGCCGCATGGTATTGGTTTTGCCAGCGTTGAAGAAATCGACGCGATGAATATTTTGCAGGCGACATTTTTAGCCATGCAACGCGCCGTCGAAGCGTTGGCGCCAAACCCTGCCTATGTTTTGGTCGATGGCAATCATTTGCCGGCATGGGATTACCCATCACAGGCGATTATTGGTGGCGATGGCCGCTCGCCGTCTATCGCCGCTGCTTCAATTTTGGCCAAAGTCACGCGCGACCGCCTGATGCGGCAATTGCACGAGGCATTTCCGTATTATGGGTGGGCCAGTAATAAAGGTTATGGCGCCAAAGCCCATAGCAAGGGGCTGGCACAGCATGGGGTGAGCCCGCATCACCGAAAATCTTATGCACCAATCCGCAAGATATTGGGGCAAGAATAGGCAAAACACCCTCTATATAGTCCCTGTGGGCTGCTTTGTGGATAAGATGAAAATATATAAGCCATTGGAATCTTTGCGCTATTGACGCCGACTCCGGGATGACTCATGGTGGCGGCATGACAGAAAAAACCATTGAAAAACCAGCCGCCGCAGTACAACTGCCCCGTGACACTATTTTGCAGGGCGATTGCCTGGCGCAAATGCGCGCTTTGCCTGATGGCTGCGTTGATTTGGTGTTCGCCGACCCGCCATATAATTTGCAGTTAAAGGGTGATTTGCATCGTCCCGACCAAAGCAAAGTCGATGCGGTTGATGATGATTGGGATAAATTCGACAGTTTCGCCGCCTATGACGCTTTCACCCGCGATTGGCTGCGCGAAGCCAAACGTTTGCTGAAACCGACGGGCACGCTTTGGGTGATTGGCAGCTATCACAATATTTTTCGCGTCGGCACAGCGTTGCAAGATCTTGGCTATTGGGTGCTGAACGATATTATTTGGCGCAAGTCCAATCCCATGCCGAATTTTCGCGGCACCCGTTTTGCCAATGCGCATGAGACGTTGATTTGGGCGGCTCGCGATGAGGCGCAAACAGGCTATACATTTAATTATCAGGCGATGAAGGCGTTGAACGAAGACGTGCAAATGCGGTCTGATTGGACACTACCAATTTGCAATGGCGGCGAGCGCATTAAGAATACCGCAGGGCAAAAATTGCACCCAACGCAAAAACCCGAGAGCCTTCTGCACCGTGTGCTTTTATCGTCCACCAATCCGGGCGACATTGTTTTAGATCCGTTTTTCGGCACCGGCACCACTGGCGCCGTGGCCAAACAATTGGGCCGTCATTTTATAGGTATTGAGGCTGAAGCTGATTACGCCGAAGCGGCCATGCAGCGCATTGGGCGGGTCAAGGCTCTTGATCTTGACAGTTTGACGGTCACCCAATCGGCCAAACAATTGCCGCGTGTGCCGTTTGGCACATTGGTTGAGCGCGGTCTGGTCAAGCCGGGGACGCAATTATTTGGCCCAGCGCGGCGATATCAGGCGCGAGTACGGGCCGATGGCAGTGTTAAATTAGGGCCACAAAAAAATGCCCCAACTGGCTCGATTCATAAAATGGGCGCCGCCGCGCAAGGCGCACAAGCCTGCAATGGCTGGACTTTCTGGCATGTCGCCGAGGGCGACCAGCTGGTGCCGATTGATAATTTACGACAAAAAATCCGCGACGAAATTTAAGCTAAAACTAAACGAGCAATTTTCCGCATAACGCTTGGCAGAGCCTCATCGGCAAAGTCACGCGGATTGACCCATTGATAGCCATCGGGTTCTTGAAAGCCGGGCGGGGCGGTTTGTGCTTCAACCTTTAGGGTCAGGCGAAAATGCGTGAACACATGCACCACTTCATCGCTGAGCTTGTGCCAATTGGCTGGTAAAAGATCCGGCAATTGTGTGTCATTTTGTGGATCCCAGCCGCGTGAAGGAAACATCAGCATGCCGCCCAATAGGCCTTTATTGGGCCGCCGCGCCATCAAAACCTCACGGGCATTATTTTCCAGCCAAAACACAGTGCCAGCGCGTTCCGGCTTGGGTTTTTTTGGCGCCCGTCGCGGCAGGCTCTCGGCTATGCCTTGCTGGTGGGCTTTGCATCTGTTTTGCCATGGGCAGGCGGCGCAATTGGGGCGTTTAGGGGTGCAAATACTTGACCCCAAATCCATCATGGCTTGCGCAAAATCGCCCGGTCGCTGCGCTGGCACCAGTGTTTGATTATAGGCTTTGATGGGTTTTTTTAGCGCCGGTAGCGGTGTTGTGTCGGCGCTGATACGTGATAAAACGCGCTCAATATTGCCGTCAACCGGGGCGGCTGGTTGGTCAAAGGCAATCGCCGCAATCGCCGCTGCCGTATAGGGCCCAATGCCCGGCAAAAGCTGCAAGGCGGCCTCGGTTTCCGGAAATTTTCCGCCAAAATCACGGCTAATCTGGCGCGCGCATGCATGCAAATTGCGAGCTCGCGAATAATAGCCCAGCCCAGCCCATGCCGCCATGACCGATGGCTCAGCGGCGGCGGCTAGGTCTTGCACTGTCGGAAACAGGCGTAGGAATTTTTCGAAATAGGGTTTGACGGTCGTCACAGTGGTCTGTTGCAACATGATCTCCGACAGCCAGACATGATACGGGTCGGGCGTCTGACCGACTTTCGCACGCCATGGCAATATGCGGGCGTGTTGGTCATACCAAGACAGTAATTCGGATGCGGGCGACATACTCATTGTGCTATGCTAACTGAAATTAATCGAGGAGCAAGTCGCCAAAAATGGCCACGAAACCACCCGAATTCAAACGCGATATTCCGCCGACACAACCGGCGCGCGGTTTCCAAGGTCGCTCGGTCGGCGCGGTGTTGGGCAAAATCATTGCCCCCACAATGCGCAAGCGTGGTTTTCGCGAAATTGATATTTTGGCGCATTGGCCAAATATTGTTGGCGAACATATTGCGGCCCTTTCTTGCCCTGAGCGAATTAGTCGGCGTGGTGCCGATGGTGCGGTTTTGCTGGTCCGCGTTGAAGGGGCCATGGCTCTGGAAGTGCAGCATATGTCGCCGCTGATTCTTGAACGCCTCAATCAGCATTACGGGGCTGGCTCAATTGCCAAATTATCAATCATCCAAGGGCCACTGCCTTTGGCGCCGCCACAAAAGAAAAATCGGGCGCCAGACGCCGCTGAGCTGGCCGAGGCGGAAAAAGCTTTGGTCGGACTTCCCAGTGGTCGCTTAAAGCAGGCGTTGGCCAGATTGGGCGCCCGTATTGCACGTCGCGAAAAAACCGACGGCTAAAAGTTTTCCACAAGCGCGGGCAAAAGCCGTTGTTTAGGTCCCGCGAATGGCGTTGGCTGGTTTATACTGGGGATACCAAGTCGATTCGGGTGCCCTGCGCGGCGTGTTGACGAGTATTGCAGGAGAATTAAATGTCACAACAAAATAAAATCATCATCGGCGGTCTCGTCGCAGTACTTATTTTGATTGGTGCCTATGTGTTGGCGCCATCACAAGATCAACAGGCTGAAAACCTTGCATCTGACGCCACCATGCAAGATGCTTCACCGGCCGAAGCAGTTAGCGATTTGGGCGCCCTTGATCGGCCCAACCCGCTCGGTGAAATTGAACTGGGTGACGCAAATGCGCCGGTGACAATCGTTGAATATGCCTCTTTAACCTGCGGCCATTGCGGTGCATTTCACACCAACACCTTGCCCCTGTTAAAAGAAAAATATGTCGAAAAAGGTCTGGTGCGTTTCAAGTTCCGGCCTTTCCCCTTTGACTCATACGCCACCGCTGGCGCCATGCTGGCGCAATGCGTGGCCCCGAAACAGCGCGTAGCGTTTTTAGATATTTTATTTCAGCGTCAAGGGCAGTGGCTAAGCAGTGAAAAACCGATTGAAAATCTGCAATCCTTGGCCCGCCAAGCTGGCCTGTCAGAAGATGATTTTGTCGTCTGTTTGAAAGATGAGAACGTCTTGAACGGCGTGCGCGAAATGCAAAAAGCTGCCTCTGAAGAGCTCGGCGTGCGTTCAACACCAACCTTCTTCGTCAACGGCTCTATGCTTGAGGGCAATCTGCCAATCGAAGAATTCGAGGCGCTGATTATTCCTAATCTGCCAGCCGACGCGACGAATTAAGAGGGGCCAAAGCCATGAAATTTGATCGCCTGCGTCTTTCCGGTTTTAAGTCCTTCGTCGATCCGGTTGACCTCGATATTCTGCCGGGCATGACAGGCGTCGTCGGCCCCAATGGGTGCGGCAAATCAAATTTACTGGAAGCCTTACGCTGGGTAATGGGCGAGACCTCCTATAAATCCATGCGGGGCTCAGGCATGGAAGACGTCATCTTTTCTGGCACCAATGCACGCGCTTCGCGCAATCATGCCGAAGTGATGCTGGTGTTGGGCAATCAAGAGCGCGACGCACCAGCTGAATATAATGATGGCGACACGCTGGAAGTCACGCGCCGCATTGAGCGCGATGCTGGCTCTGCCTATCGTATTAATGGGCGCGATGTGCGGGCCCGTGACGTGCAACTATTATTCGCCGATGCGTCGTCGGGGGCGCGATCCAATTCGTTGGTTAAACAGGGCCAGATTGGTGAGCTGATTAGCGCCAAGCCGGAAGCGCGGCGGCTTATTTTAGAAGAAGCTGCGGGTATTTCCGGCCTGCATTCGCGCCGCCATGAAGCGGAACTGCGACTACGCGCGGCCGATAGTAATTTGGAAAAACTCGACGACACGCTGACCTCACTTGAAACGCAATTGCGCCAGCTCAAAAGACAAGCCCGGCAAGCCAGCCGCTATAAGGGCATTTCTGGGCAAATTCGTGAAGTCGAAGCCTTGGCATTGCATTTGCGCTGGCAACAAGCGCAGGATTTGGTCGAAAAAAGCGAGAGCGAATTAATCGATATTCGCAAGCAAGTCACCGAAGCGACCAGCCTCGCCAGTGCCGCCAATACGGCGCAAATTGAATGCCAACTGGCCTTGCCAGATTTGCGCAATAAAGAAGTTGAGGCGGCCGCTGGCCTGCGCCGTTTGACGGTGGAGCAAGAGGGGCTAGACACGGAAATGCGGCGAGCTGAAGAAATGATTGCCCGTCTCAATGCCCAAATCGCCACGGTTCAGCAAGATAGCGCCCGCGAGCAAACCGCCTTGGTGGAAGCCGAGCAGCAATTGACCGCCCTCGACGAGGAAGAAAAAACCATTCGCGCCAGTATTTCGGAGGATGAAACTGCGGCCGAAAAATCAGCCAGTGAACAGGTTGATTTGGCCCGCCAAGCCTTGGATGAAGCGCAGCAAAATTTTGATGATGCCAATGCCAAGGCGGCTGAATTCCGTGCTCGACAGCAGGCTTTTCAATCAAATATCGCCAGCAATGAGGCGCGACAGCGTCGCTTGCAAGATGATCAAACCAAAGTCGAAAACGCCCGCGCCGACATTCAAGACGCGATGATGGCAGATTTTGATTTGGTCGCGCGGCAAGGTGAAGTGGAAGATTTGGCGCAACAATATCAGGCGGCTAGCGAGGCGTTGATGGCGGCGGAAGAAAATTACCGCACCGCCCGCGATGCTCAGCAAGCTGCCAGCGAGCCGTCGCGTGAAGCGCGCGCTGTGCTGGAGCGTTTGGTTGGCGAGCGCGATGCCTTGGCCGCCTTATTCGCCAATGCCAATGATGCCGATTACCCGGCATTGCTTGACAAGGTCAGTGTCGACAATGGTTATGAAGCGGCTTTGGGCGCGGCGCTGGGCGATGATTTGCAAGCCTCGTCGGAAACCGGCGCGCCAAGTTTTTGGCAGTCTATTGGCAGCAAAGCGGCGGAGCAAAAATTGCCACAGGGCGTCAGTTCGCTGGCCCAATTTGTATCCGGCACCAATTTGCTGCAACGCAGTCTGTCACAAGTCGGTTTGGTTAATCAGGCCGATGGCGCACGCTTGCAAAGCGCCTTATTGCCCGGCCAGCGTCTGGTTTCCAAACAAGGTGATGTGTGGCGTTGGGATGGCTATTGTGCGACTGCCGATGCGCCGACAGCGGCGGCTAAAAGCTTGGCGCAACGCAATCGATTAGAGCAATTGGTTGGTGACATTGAAGCCGCCGAAAGCAAGGCAGACGCGGCCAATGAAACCGTTGAAGCGGCGCGCTTGGCTTTTGAAACAGCCGCCCAAGCGCAAGACACATGCCGCCTGACGGCGCAAAATTTGCAACAAGAATTAACCTCGGCGCAAAAACAATTGGCGCAGGCCGAAGCTGGTGTGGCAACGCAAAATGCCAAATTAAATGCGCTGGAAACCGCGCAGGCGCGCTTGCTGTCTGATATGGATGAAGTGGCCAAATTGGACGCGGTAGCGCAATCTGATTTGCAAGCCATGGGCGATGCCGCCGGTCTTGAGCAAGCCGTTGCTGCGGCCCGCGAATTGCTCGATGAAAGCCGCGCCCGTCATGCTGAGGCACAAGCCAGCCTGCGCAGTTTGCAAAGCCAGCGCGAAGCCCGCGATGCGCGTTTGCTACGCTTAACAGCCGACAAAACCCTTTGGGCGCAACGCCGCGAGGCCTCGACCGCACAAGTTGCGGCGCTGAAAGACCGGTTGCAAACCAATGTCGATGAAGTGGGCAAATTCGAAGCCGTGCCAACGCAATTGACTGCAAAACGTAATGCGCTGGTTGACTTGATTACCGAGGCCGAGGGCAAGCGGCAAATCGCGGCTGATCAGTTGAATGAGGCCGAGAAAAATAATGCTGAGGCCGATAAATTGGCCCGTGAAACCCAGGCCATGGTCTCGCAAGCGCGCGAATCGCAAGCCCGTTTAGAGGCCACGCTCGACGCCAATAAAATCCGCCTCGATGAAACCGGTCAACGGATTCGCGAAGCTTTGCGCATTGAACCGCAACAGGCTCTGGCTGTTTCGGGCCATGACGTTGAAAAACCCTTCCCCGATGTTGAGAGCATGGAAAACAAGCTCGAAAAATTGCGCCGCGAGCGCGAGAACCTCGGCGGGGTGAATTTACGGGCTGAAGAAGAAGCGACAGAGATCGCCGCGCAAATCGAAACCCTGACCAGCGAGCGCGATGATTTATCGGCCGCGATTAATAAATTGCGCCATGGTATTGGCCAGTTGAACCGCGAGGGGCGGCAGCGCTTATTGGCAGCTTTTGATACAGTGAATGGCCATTTTGGGCGCCTGTTTTCGCAATTATTTGGCGGTGGTTCGGCTAGTTTGAAACTGACGGAAAGCGATGACCCCTTGCAGGCTGGCTTGGAAATTATCGCCCATCCGCCCGGCAAAAAGCCGCAAGTTATGTCGCTGTTGTCAGGTGGTGAGCAGGCTTTGACCGCCATGGCTCTGATTTTTGCGGTATTTTTGACCAATCCATCGCCGATTTGCGTCTTGGATGAGGTCGACGCCCCGCTTGATGATGCCAATGTTGAGCGTTTCTGCAATTTGGTGAAAGAAATTTCCCAGCAGACCGGCACTCGTTTTCTGGTCATCACCCACCATGCCTTGACCATGGCGCGGATGGACAGATTATTCGGCGTGACCATGCAGGAACGGGGCGTCAGCCAACTTTTATCGGTTGATTTGACGACGGCGGAACAATTTGCTGAAACTGGCCGCGACAAAATCGCATCCTCTGGAGAAAATGAAGTTAAATCAGTGGGTTAGAATATGTCCTACGGCTTGACAATCGGATGTTCTGAAAGTAGTGTGCGCCTCATCTGGATCGCAGAATTCTGCGCTTTTCGGGGACATGAATGAAACCGAAAAATCATCAGCCAGCAAATGATCGCAAAGATAAGCGCGATCGTCTATCGGCTCTTGAAAGCGACATTTCTGAGATACGGAAACGGCGGCAGCCGGTGCAGGAAAATCGCGCCAATGCGTCCATGCTAGGTCTAGCTTGGCGCTTAACCATAGAAATGCTAGTCGGCATTGGGGTTGGTGGATATCTGGGCTGGTGGCTTGACCAGGCGATGGGCACCAAGCCAATTATGATGTTGGTGTTGCTGATTCTGGGCATGGCAGCCGGATTATTGAATTCAGTCCGCACGGTGAGCGAGATGCGCCGGAAGCTGGACGAAAAAGATTTATCGGCCCAAAACGGGTCAGAGGATGAGGAGTAGAGCGTGGCAGGCAAGACGACAAATGCTGAAGGTGGCGCCGGTATCGATCCGATGCACCAATTTGAGGTGCATTCGCTTTTTGATCTTCCAACAATCGCAGGCATTGATACATCTTTCACCAACTCCTCGCTGTGGATGGTGATTGCCGTCAGTCTGATCACCGTATTTATGACGGCAGCGTCGCGCGGCACCTCTTTGGTGCCCGGTCGTCTGCAATTAATGGGCGAAATGGCCTATAGTTTCGTTGCTAATATGATTAAAGAAAATATTGGCACCGAGGGCATGCGCTTCTTCCCATTTATTTTCTCATTATTCATGTTTATTTTGTTCTGCAACATGCTCGGCATGCTGCCGTACAGCTTTACCGTCACCAGCCATTTGATTGTGACCTTCGCTTTGGCGGCCACCGTCTTTACTCTGGTGACTTTGGTCGGTTTTGCCCGTCACGGCATTGGCTTTTTGAAGCTGTTTGTGCCATCAGGCATTCCCGTGGTTTTATTACCGCTTCTGGTGGTCATTGAACTGATTTCTTATCTTACGCGCCCCGTCAGCCTGTCCGTTCGTTTGTTCGGCAATATGATGGCAGGGCATACAATGCTGAAAATTTTTGGCGGTTTCGTTGTCGGTCTTGGCTCGGCCGGATTGATACCGCTGGCTATTGCGCCGTTTGCGCTCATGGTCGCTTTTACAGGGCTGGAATTATTGATTGCTGGGCTGCAAGCCTATGTGTTCACAATTTTGACCTGTATCTATCTCAACGAAGCCATCCACATGGACCATTAACCATACGACTAAATTCACTTTAACGCCCACGGGCACATTTGGAGACTAAAATCATGGAAGCAGAAGCAGCAAAATATATTGGCGCCGGTATCGCGTGTATCGCTCTAGCAGGTGCAGGTATCAGCATTGGTACAATTTTCGGTAATTTCCTTGCCGGCGCATTGCGCAATCCATCAGCCGCTCAGGGTCAATTCCCGAACCTGCTGTTGGGCTTTGCTCTTGCAGAAGCGACTGGCCTGTTTGGTCTGATTATCGCGCTTATCCTGCTGTTTGTTGTCTGATCAACAAACCCAGTTTAACCGTTAAGACGCTCATAGGATTCTAAGGAGGCCGCGATGCCGCAGCTCGATCCATCCACTTTCGGTTCCCAGCTATTTTGGCTGGCCGTCAGTTTTGTCACGCTTTATGTGGTGCTTTCAGTGCTGGTTTTGCCGCGCATTGGGGCGACCATGGCCAAGCGTAGCGACCAATTGGATGGCGACCTTGCCGAGGCAGAAGCGCTGCGGGCGAAAGCCGAAGCCGCCCTGGAAGCCTATGAAGAAGCCCTCGCTCAGGCCCGCACCAAAGCGCTCGTCGTGGCGCAAACCATGCGGGCCGAGGTGCAGGCTGAAACGGCGCGTCAAAAAGCCGAGCTAGATGCGAAATTGGCCGAAGAGGCCGCAGCAGCAGATAGTCGGTTGGCAGCAACACGCGAAGCAGCTTTGGCTGGTTTGCGCGACGCGGCCAAAGAAATTATTGGCGACGTCATGGTGTCCATCGGTGTCGACCAGGCCGATGATAAATCGGTAGACGCAGCTCTTGATGCTGCCAGCGGACGGTGATCTCAATGTTTGATGAAAGTTTTTTCGTAGCGCTGGCATTTGCCACAGTTATCGCCGCCTTTGTTTATATCGGCCTCCCGCGTCGTTTGATGAAGGGTTTGGATGATAAAGCGGCTGCGATTGCAGAAGAGTTGAACCAAGCCAAAGCCTTGCGCGAACAAGCAGCGAAAGTTTTGGCGGATTACGAAAAGCAACGCAAACAGGCTGAAAAACAGGCTGACGAAATCATCGCGGAAGCCAAGGCCAGCGCTGAGCGCACGGCCGAAGAAACCAAAGTGGCTATGCAGGCGCAAATGCAGCGTCGCGCGGCTCAGGCAGAATTAAAAATTGCCCGCTCAGAAGAGCTGTTGATGAAAGAAGTGCGTGCCGCCATCACCGGTTTGGCGGTTGATGCCACCGCCCAGCTTGTGGCGACGGGCCTATCAGCTGATAAAGCCAAAGAATTGGTCGATCGCAATATTGCTGATCTGCCGACCAACCTACAATAATTTTACGCTTTAATTGCCGACACTGCCGGTCTGCGAGCTGACGCTTGGCGCCGGACTTGGCGTCGTGCCAGTGCTGGCGTTATCCATGGCATTATACATGGGCCAGCTTTCAGCCGCCAAAATGCGCTGGCTTGTTGCCTCTTGCTGCAGCCGATTGCGATATATCCACAAATTGGTCATGACTTTGTGAATATAGCCGCGTGTCTCGGGCGCTGGCAGGCTTTCGATGAACAGCAATGGGTCGTTAACATCCTCAAGTTCGCGATGCCAGCGCCGCACATTGCCTGGCCCGCCATTATAGGCAGCCAGCGCCAATATCAGGTTCTTATTGAAATATTTTTCGCTCATCAACAGCCCAAGATATTTCTGCCCGAGCACTAGATTGGTCTCAGCGTCTAATAATTGGTCACGGCCATAGCGCTTGGAGAAACTGCGGTCGCCGGAGACAAAGGCGGCTGTTTGCGGCATGATTTGCATCAGACCACGGGCACCGGCATGCGATTTGGCACGCGCTTTGAAACGGCTTTCTTGGCGAATAAGTGCCAGCAATAAAGCCCGATCAAGGCTCAAATCTTCCGATGTCGGCAATACCGGATAGCTGCTTTCATAGAGCGACACTGGCAAGCCCGTGCCCAGCTGCGTGCCAAGCCGATTGGCCAGCGCTAATTGAGCCGCCGGGTAATCATTTTCGCGCGCATAAGATAATAAGGTCCGCGCTTCCGTATCATTCAGCCGTTCTTGCAAATATAGCAGTTCCAATTCAGCCAATTCCGGTTGATCAGCGTCGCGCAGCAATTGCGCCCGCCTCAGGGCTGGATGATGGGCAAATAAATTGCCGGTTGCGTCATCGGCGCGGTGCCAATCAATCGGCAGGCCATTGGTCACATGTTGCACCGCCAGAAGGCCATAAAAATGCGCCCCACTGGAAGCCGCCGCCATAAAATGTTGCTCGGCCTCAACGATTTTACCCTGCTGGCGCAAGCCACGCGCCGCCCAATAGGAAGCCTGCGCGCGCAAAGCATCGCTGGCTGACGGGTTGACCGCTAAAAATTCAAAATGGGTAACTGCAAGGTCAATATTGCCTAAGCGATAGGCGGCCAAACCAGTATGCCAATCTGCCAATTGCACATATTTGCGGCTTTTGGCTGCCTCGCGTGCCAGTTTGAGGGCGATCTCAACCTTGCCTTCAATATAATAGCTGCGGGCAATCAGCGATTTGAGGAAATCGGTTTCATAATCGCTGAGGCGCCGCTTTTGCGATGATTGCGAAATATAGCGCAGCGCTTGGGTTGGCCGTTCTTTTTGTACCAAAGAGGTTACATGAGCTTTAATGCGGCGACTGCTATTGCTTTTGAACAGGGGCGAGGCGGCTCGCGCTGTGCCGCCGAAATAGATACGTGCGGGTGGCTTTTTGGCCATGGATACGCCACGTGGACGCCGCTTTTCTGCCAGTTTATAAACCCGCCAAGCATTTGGGTGATCGGCATATTGTTTCAACCAATCGCGCAACTCTGTCCATTTGGCGCGATATCCAGTGGGGTGCATATAGCGCTGATAAAGCACGTGGCCCATCAATAAATCATCGTCGAGCTGTTTAATCAAACGGTCAGCGCGGTTCCATTTCGCATCTTCTTGCAGGGTAAAAATTTCGTCATACAGTACATCATCAGGCACTCTATCGGGCGGCTGATAATTGGGACGCGGGGCTGGCACATAAGTGACCGCATGGGCAGGCGCCAGCGCGGCGATGAAAATACTGGCAAGGGCTATGAGTAGCCCATGGCGCAAAATCGCGAGGCGCGCCATCACTGGCCGACCTCCGCAAGGCGCGCCTTGAAGGCACATAAATCAGCCCACATATCGGCCTTGGTTTCCGGGCGGCGTAATAGATAGGCTGGATGCAACAGCGGCAGGGCCGGAATCTCGCGCCCCTCAGCGAGATAGTTTTGCCATTGTCCACGCAGGCGGGTGATGCCGGTTTCGACGCCCAAAAGCGCTTTCGCCGAGGTGCCGCCAATAAACAATAGATAATCCGGCTTGGCCAAAACAATATGACGCTGAATAAAGGGCAAACAAATCTCAATCTCTTCTGCGCTAGGGTTACGGTTACCGGGCGGGCGCCAAGCAATAATATTCGAAATATAAATATTACTCTCTCGCGAAAGACCTATATGCGACAGCATTGTGTCCAAAAGTTGACCGCTGGCGCCGACAAATGGTTTGCCATGGCGGTCTTCGTCTTGCCCCGGCGCTTCGCCGACCAACATGACAGAAGCGCCGGCAATGCCATCACAAAAAACTGTATTCTTAGCCGTGCGCTTAAGGGCACATCCGGTGAAGTTTTCAAGCGCCTGTTGCAAGGCTGGCAAATCCTGCGCTTCGGCGGCCATTTGGCGGGCCTGCAAAACAGCGCTTTGATGTTCTTGCGGGGCTTGTGCTTGCCCGCCAACAACTGGCTTTGGTGCCGCAACAGGCTTTGTTGCACTCGATGGTGCAGCATGGTTTATTTCGGGGGTCGGTGCTTCTTCCATGTAATCGGCGACGGGTTCAGCAACCATTGGCGTAACCGGCGCCTCAAGGACTGGTTCAGCAAAATGGTTCACCGGTTCAGTGGCCAGAATATCTGTGCACCCGGCGTCAATATGTTGCTGCAAAAGGGAACGAATTTGTCCGCGCGAAAGGCTGGCTATCGAAGCAGAAGATGATGACGCAGATGATGGCATTTACCGCTCCAACGAAAACACGATTTAACTTTGGCATCACGCCTAAAAGAGCTTTATAGATGAACTCTTGAGGCTGCTCAAACCAACGAATCTTGTATAGGTTTAGTTTAGCACGACATTGGGTCGCAGTGGGTGAACATTGCAGTTTTTTCGTCGTTGTTTTAGCTTGGAGCAGATAAACAATAGTTTAGGAGACAGCAATGACTGACTTGCCCGTGAATCAGGTAAACGCCCGCCAGGGTTGGGCGCTTGCGCCAGAAGAACGCGAAGCCATGGAATATGACGTAGTAATTGTCGGGGCTGGCCCTGCCGGTCTGTCGGCAGCGATTCGTCTCAAGCAAATGGCGGCCGAAACCGGCAAAGACGTGTCAGTCTGCGTGCTCGAAAAAGGCTCAGAAGTCGGCGCGCATATTTTGTCAGGCGCGGTGATTGATCCGGTCGGCATTAACCGCCTGTTTCCCGATTGGAAAGAAATGGGCGCGCCTTTGGAAACCGAAGTGACCAGCGACCGTTTTCTGGTTCTCGGCCCGGCCGGCGCCTTGCCGCTACCAAATATCATGCTGCCGCCAATGATGAAAAACCACGGCAATTATATCGCCAGCCTCGGCAATGTCGCTCGCTGGCTGGGCGAGCAGGCCGAAGCGCTCGGCGTTGAAATTTATCCCGGCTTTGCCGCTGCTGAATTATTATTTGATGACAATGGCGCCGTGCGCGGCGTTGCCACGGGTGATATGGGCGTGTCAAAAACTGGCGAGAAAAAAGACGGCTGGATGCCGGGCATGGAATTGCTGGCCAAATATACTTTCCTCGCAGAAGGTGTGCGCGGTTCTTTATCGAAAGCAGCGATTGCCCATTTTGAGCTTGATAAGGATTGCGATGTTCAAAAATACGGCATTGGCATTAAAGAATTATGGCAGGTAGACCCGTCACAGCATAAGCCAGGTTATGTGCAACATACTCTGGGCTGGCCGCTGGACAACCGCACTGGCGGTGGCTCGTGGCTATATCACTTTGGCGACAATCTCGTATCAATTGGTTTTGTGACCCATTTGAATTATGAAAATCCGCATTTGTCACCTTATGACGAATTTCAACGGTTCAAAATGCATGGCGCCATCCGCCCAACATTAGAAGGCGGTAAGCGCATATCCTATGGTGCGCGGGCGATTACCGAAGGCGGCTATCAATCTGTGCCAAAACTGGCTTTCGCTGGTGGGGCGTTGTTGGGTTGTGCGGCGGGTTTTGTCAATGTGCCACGCATTAAAGGCAGCCATAACGCTATGGAAAGCGGCATTATGGCAGCTGAAGCGGCGTTTGAAGCCTTGGCTGACGGACGTGGCTATGATGAATTGAGCGGCTATCAGACCGCCTATGACAATAGCCGTTTGGCAAAAGAGCTGAAATCAGTGCGCAATGTGAAGCCGCTGCTGGGCAAATTCGGTACCGTCTTGGGCACGATTTTGGGCGGCGTTGAAATGTGGATGCGCACATTGGGCATTGGCCTGCCATTTACCCTGAGCCACGGCAAAGCCGATTATGCCGCTTTGAAAAAAGCCTCTGAGTGCAAGAAAATTGATTATCCAAAGCCAGATGGCATTGTCTCTTTCGACAAATTATCATCGGTATTTTTATCGGCCACTAATCACGAAGAAGATCAGCCGGCGCATTTGACGCTGAAAGATCCAAGCGTGCCTGTGGCGGTGAATTTGCGCGATTATGACGAGCCGGCACAGCGCTATTGTCCGGCTGGGGTTTATGAAATTATTGGTCTCGACACGGGCGATGAGCCAAGGTTGCAGATCAATGCGCAAAATTGCGTGCATTGCAAAACTTGCGATATCAAAGACCCAAGCCAGAACATCAATTGGGTTGTGCCAGAAGGCGCGGGCGGGCCTAATTATCCAAATATGTAAGCCTCGCAACACCTTGATGGGCATGGAGAGCCGATGAGCTGGAAACAATATGCACTAATAGGGCTAGCCTTACTGGTGATGCTGGTTGCTGGTGCCGTGGTGCTTTTGACCTCGCAAGTGCAGCATTTTTATGCTGACAAAGGGGTTGCTGGATCCTATTTGGCGGCTCGACAGGCGGCAAAGAATAATGACCCGCTGGCGGCCGGTGATTACTATCAACAAGTGCTATTGGCCAATCCGCAAGATATGACGATTTTGCAAGCCACCATGCAGGCGCAATTATTGGCGGGCACCATTCGTGAGGCGCAAGTCAGCGCAGCGCGGGTGCTGGAAGTATTGCCGAATAACCGACAAGCACTGCTTTTGCAGGCGATTACGGCTTTTGAAGCTGGCGACTATAGCCGTGCCGGTCGCTCGCTTAATGAGATGCCACGTGGGCCGATGAGCCAATTGCTTGAGCCCAACATCCGCCTCTGGATTGCCATTGCGCAAGGTGACACATCCACCCAAGAACAGGCCCTTGGGCAATTGGCGCGGGCCTCGTCATTCGCTGCCGTCAGCCTATCGCAGGCTGCCCATGCGCTGGAAATCTCCGGTCAGATTGAAGCGGCGGCGGCGCATTTTAATCGTGCCGCGCAGGCCGGTGGTTTGCGCTTCCTGTTTTTTACCAAAAGCTTCGGCGCGTTTCTTGAGCGCCAAGGCAAAGGCGAGGAAGCGGCCAAAATTTACCAATTCTATCAATCAACGCATTTCTTTGACCCGCATATTCAGGCCGCTTTAGAACGCGTGAAAAATGGCCAAACACCGCCGATTGAGACCGATGAAGTGATTAATCTATCGCTCGCCTTTTTGGCCATTGGCGAGGTCATGATGGCCGAACAGCGCATTGAACTGGCCGCCGCCTATACGCAATTAGCGTTTTATTTAGACCCGGGCAATGACCAAACTTCTTTCCAGCTTGGGCAATTGGCCGCCGCGCAGCAGCATTGGCGGGCCGCAGAACATCACTATGGGCGCATTACCCATGACGATATTATGTTCAGAGAAGCTCAGGTTGAACGGGCGCAAATTCTCAATGAATTAGGCGCCACAGAGACAGCCATTGCGCTGTTAAATGGTCAAATTGAAATGTATCCCGACCACCAAGCAAGCCTTATCGCTTTGGGCGACCTCTATCGCGCGCATCATCGTTTTGCCGAGTCGGAAAAAGCTTATGATCAAGCGATTAATAATTTGGCGGCGGAGACAACGGATGACTGGCATTTATATTTTGCCCGTGGCATTGCCCGCGAGCGGACGGGGAATTGGCGTCAGGCGGAAATGGATTTGCAAAAAGCCCGTCGGCTGTCAAATGACGAACCGCATGTGCTGAATTATCTCGGCTATAGCTGGATTGATAAGGGCATTTACCTTGATGAAGGGCTAAAAATTATCGAGCAAGCGGTTGCCAAAAAACCGCAAAACGGCTCGTTTGTTGATAGTCTCGGCTGGGCCTATTACAAGCTCGGCAAATATGAAAAAGCCTTGGAAATATTGCAACGCGCTGGTCAATTGGAGCCGACGGATCCGGTAGTTACCGACCATTTGGGCGACGTGCTATGGCGTTTGGGGCGCGAATTTGAAGCCCGCTATCAGTGGCGCAAAGCGCTGGCCTTTGAGCCAGAGGAGGCCGACCGCAAGGCGATTGAAGAAAAATTATTGCTTGGTCTGGGGCCTGTGCCAAAAGCCAAACCAGAAGCCTTTATGCCGCGTGGCGGCACTGCAATCTAATGGCGGATAAGGTCAGGCTGTGCGCACCAGCCAAAGTCAATTTGACACTCGGCGTGCGCGGGCGCTTGCCGTCCGGCTATCACGCGCTTGAAAGCTTGGTCGCCTTTGCCGCTTATGGCGATGTGCTCACATTTGAAAAAGCCAGTGCCACCAGCTTTGCCAGTAATATGTCGGGCGGCAATGATAATTTAGTGATGCGCGCGCATGACGCCTTACAAAGCCATATCGGGCAGACGCTGCCAGTGGCCATTCGTCTGCAAAAAAACCTCCCCATTGCCGCTGGTCTTGGCGGCGGGTCGAGCGATGCAGCGGCCTGTTTGCGCGGCTTAATAAAGCTATTTGCCTTGCCAGTGTCGGCCGCAGATTTGTCGCGTTTGGCGCTCAGTCTGGGGGCTGATGTGCCGGTATGTTTGGCCGCTCAGCCGGCCTGGATGACCGATATTGGCGGGGCGTTGACCCCGATTGGTGATTTACCAGCAGCCGATATTGTTTTGGTCAATCCGCGCCAAGCGCTGTCGACACCGCTGGTTTTTGACGCTCTGCAAGCCGGGCCGTTAGCTGCGGCGAAACCTCTGCCGCCGGTTTTTTCTGGCTTTGACGTTATGGCGGATTATCTGCGCCAGCATGGCAATGATTTGCAAGCCCCAGCCCTATCGCTGGTTGCAGATATTGCAGATTGCCTTAAAGCGCTGGTCAAGGCCGGTGGCCATTATGTGGCCATGAGCGGCTCCGGCGCCAGTTGTTTTGCCCTGTGCCCGACCGGCGAAGGGGCGGCAATTGCGCAAGCCTATGGTGCCCTCAGAGCCGATGATTGGCTTGTGGCAACGGCCTTAGTAAGCGCGCGAAATGCAGAAATCGACGAGTTGTTTTAATAAATCGCGGGTTTGCGAATGTGGGAATAGGCCAAGCGAATCCTTGGCTTTTTCACCATAATGGGCGGCGCGGGCAATGGTGTCAGCGAGCGCTGAGGTTTTATCCATATGGCTCAAGGCTTGGGTGAAATTGGCATCATGTAGCGCCTCATCAGCCGCACCGGATTGAGCCGCTTGCAGCGCTTGTTGCCAAAATTGGAGGTCTGCCTCGTCGCTACGGTGAAACGCGAGAATAACCGGCAATGTCAGCTTGCCCTCGCGGAAATCCTCGCCAGTATTTTTGCCCAGCACTTGGCCGACGCCGCCATAATCAAGTGCGTCGTCGATTAATTGAAAGGCAATGCCAAGATTGCGGCCATAGGATTTTAGCGCTTCTATCTCGCGCTCTGGCGCCTCGGCAATCACCCCGCCAACTTCGGCTGCGGCTGAAAACAGCGCTGCGGTTTTGGCGTCGATAATGCGCAAGTAATGATCTTCCGACATATGCGTTCTTTGCAGCGCCGCCAATTGCATAACCTCACCCTCGGCAATAATCGCTGCGGCGCCTGACAAAATATCCAATGCCTCAAGCGAGCGTGCCGCCACCATCATCCGAAAGGCTTGGCCGAGCAAAAAATCACCGACCAAAACACTCGCCTGATTGCCCCAAATTTTACGCGCTGTTGGCTGGCCACGGCGCATGTCGCTGTCGTCGACCACATCATCATGCAACAAAGTGGCGGTGTGCATATATTCGACAGCCGCCGCTAGGGTCACATGATCAGACCCGCCATAGCCCGACAGGCTGGCCGCTGAGAGGGTCAGTAAAGGCCGCAGACGTTTACCGCCAGCGCCAATAATATGCGCGCCAATTTCTGGAATCAGCTGTGCCGCTGATGCCATATGGGTGCTGATTTGCGTTTCCACCAGCGCTAAATCAGCGCTGAAATGGGTCTGCAAATCCGATAAAGCGTCGCGCGTGACGCGACCTGTCTCGCTAAAATTCAAAATTTCTGCCATAACAATTCCTCACGGCTGAGTATCGTCAGAAGTGCGGCGAGGTCAAGGATTAAGCAGGTGAGGCATAGTGATGCAAGATGAGGCGGCGGCAATGATGGCGTTAACGCAAGACGGGTTTTTGGGCCAGAAGCTGAGCATTCGCCAGCCCGCCAAAGGCTTTCGTAGCGGCCATGATGCGGTGATGCTGGCGGCGGCGGCCAGTGGCCATGGTCGCGTCGGCGAGCTCGGCAGTGGCGCAGGCGTTGCCAGCCTCTGCGTCGCGCGGCGTTGCCCGCAAGCGCAGGTCACGGGCATTGAAATCAATGCCGATTTGGTGGCTTTGGCCAATGCTAATGCGGCGCAAAATGATTTATCTGACCGCGTGCGCTTTATGGCTGGTGATGTCGGTGGGCGTTTTAGCGCGCTCAACCTTGAGACCCATCAATTTGACGAAATCATTGCCAATCCGCCCTATTACCAAGCTGGTTCGGTCAATGATTTACCCGACGCCGGCCGCCAGCAGGCGCATATCGCTGAAACCCATACGCTTGAGAAATGGGTTAGCTGTGCGTGTGCTTTAGTGGTGGCGCGCGGCCATGTCAGTTTTATTCATCGCGCTGATGCATTAGGCGATTTATTGGCCGCCATGCAACCGCGCTTGGGGGAGCTAAGAGTTTTGCCGATTGCGCCGCGGCAAAATGCGCCAGCCAATCGGGTGATTGTGCGCGGCCGCCGCGATAGTCGGTCGCCATTGAAGATTTTGCCAGCGGTTTATTTGCAAAACCCAGATGGTCAGGCCAGCGATCTGGCAGAAGCCATATTGCGTGATGGCTGCGCCCTTGCTTTTGACACGGCTGACGGGTAATTTCCGGCATGGCTGAATGCGATGATGTATTGGCAAAACGGACGGTGTAATGACACAAAGCGATAAAGCAACTTCATTTCAAAACCTCATTCTCAATCTGCAAAGATATTGGGCAGATCAGGGGTGCGTGGTGCTGCAGCCTTATGACATGGAAATGGGGGCGGGGACTTTTCATCCGGCCACTGTGTTGCGTGCTTTGGGGCCAGAGCCCTGGAATGCCGCTTATGTGCAGCCGTCGCGTCGCCCGACCGATGGTCGCTATGGCGAAAACCCAAACCGCTTTCAGCATTATTATCAGTTCCAAGTCATTTTGAAGCCGTCGCCGGATAATATTCAGCAGCTTTATCTCGATAGTTTGAAAGTTTTGGGCATTGACCCGATGGCGCATGATATTCGCTTTGTCGAAGACGATTGGGAAAGCCCGACACTGGGCGCTTGGGGGCTGGGCTGGGAAGTCTGGTGCGATGGCATGGAAGTGTCGCAATTCACTTATTTCCAACAAGTCGGCGGCATTGACGTTGAAATGGTGGCCGGTGAATTGACCTATGGTCTGGAGCGTTTGGCCATGTATGTGCAAGGCACTGACAATGGCTTTGACCTCGACTTTAACGGCCAAGGCGTCAGCTATGGTGACGTCTTTCACCGTTCAGAAGTCGAGTTTTCGCATTATAATTTTGAGGCGGCGAATACTGATATTCTGCTGCGCCATTTTGAGGATGCCGAAAGCGAGTGCCTGCAATTGGTAGAGAAGGGCTTGGCTTTGCCCGCCTATGACCAATGTATGAAAGCCAGTCATAATTTTAATCTGCTGGATGCGCGCGGGGTGATTTCAGTGACCGAGCGGCAAGCCTATATTGGCCGCGTGCGCGCTTTGGCGAAAGCCTGTGCCGAAGCATGGCTGGCCGGATCAGCCAAGGAAGCAGGGCAATGAGCGATTTTATTTTAGAGCTTTATTCAGAAGAAATTCCCGCTGGCATGCAAGCCCGCGCCATGGCCGATTTGCAAAACCACATTATCGGCTTTCTGGCCGCTTTTGATGTCGTGCCAAGCAATGTTCAAAGCCATAGCGCCCCTCAACGTATTGCGCTGAGCATGGATGGTTTGCCGGAAAACCTCCCCGACCGGCACGAGCAGAAAAAAGGCCCGCGGCTCGATGCGCCGGAAAAAGCCATTGAAGGATTTTTGCGCGCCAATGGGCTTGAGAACACTGACGCTTTGAGCGTTGAAGAACATCCCAAAGGGGCGTTTTATGTGCTTGAGGTAAACCAAAAGGGCCAGCCGCTAAGGCAGGCTTTGGCAACATTTTTACCGGAAATGATTGCCACATTTGCGTGGCCGAAATCCATGCGCTGGGGCAGTGGAAGCTTACGCTGGGTGCGGCCTTTGCGGGCTATTTTATGTTGTCTCGACGGCGCCATTGTGCCGTTTGAGATAGACGGTATTGTTTCCGGCAATGTCACTTATGGGCACCGTTTTATGGCGCCCGAGCCGATCGTCATTGAGCGCGCGTCAGAATATTTGGCGGCTTTAGAAAAAGCCTATGTTTTGGCTGATCCGGCCATTCGTCAGGCGATGATTGCTGAGGTCGCAACGCAATTGGCCGAGCAAGTCGGCGGCCAATTGGTCGAAGACGCTGGCTTAATCAGCGAAACCGCCGGTTTGGTCGAGTGGCCCGTGCCATTATTGGGCAAGATTGACGCCGAGTTTATGGACGTGCCGGAAGAAGTGTTAATTTCGGTTATGCGCACGCATCAAAAATATTTCGCCCTGCGCGGCAAAGACAGCAAATTAATGCCCTATTTCATAACTGTGTCGAATATGCAGACCGCCGACAAGGGAGCGAAGATTATCGCTGGCAATGAGCGGGTTTTGCGCGCGCGATTGTCTGATGGGCGGTTTTTCTGGGACCAAGACCGCAAACAATCATTGGAAAGCCGCCTGCCAGATTTGGAGAAAGTGACGTTTCAAGCTCGCCTCGGTACAGTGCGGCAAAAATCCGACCGTTTGGTGCATTTGGCCGAAACTTTGGCTGCCGCATTTGCTGCGGATGTGGCGCATGCGCAAAAAGCCGCACATTTGTGTAAGGCTGACTTGGTTTCCGGCATGGTCTATGAATTTCCTGAGCTACAAGGGATTATGGGCGGCTATTACGCCAATCACGATGGCTTAGACGCCGCTGTCGGCGCCGCTATTCGTGACCATTATAAGCCATTGGGCCCAGGCGATGCTCTGCCAGCAACAGCCGAGGGGCAGCTTGTCGCCTTGGCCGATAAAATCGACACATTGACCGGCTTTTGGTCAATTGATGAAAAGCCAACCGGCTCGAAAGACCCATATGCTTTGCGTCGCGCCGCACTCGGTGTCATTCGTATTTTGCAAGAGGGCCAAGTGCGTTTGTCGCTGAAACATGTTTTCGCGCAAGCGCTGGCTTTGCATGGCAGCGATAATATCGACACATTGAGCGATGATTTGATGAATTTTGTCGGCGATCGGCTGAAAGTCTATTTGCGCGACCGTGGCCTAAGCCATGATATTGTCAGCGCAGTTTTCGCTGATGGCGGCGATGATTTAGTGGTGCTGATTTCACGGGCCGAAAAACTTGCCGCCTTTTTGGCGTCAGATGATGGTGGCAATCTATTGGCTGCTTATCGTCGTGCGCAAGGTATTTGCGCTAAGGCCGAAAAGCTCAATGGCGATATTCAAAGCAAATTACTGGTCGAGAGCAGCGAGCAAGAATTGCATCAAGCCATCAACAGCCTTGATACGGCTGATTTCACTGATTTGGCGGCCTATGATGATTACCTCAATGGTCTGGCCACTTTGCGGGCGCCAGTTGACGGGTTTTTTGACGCCGTCATGGTCAATGATGACAATGCGGATATTCGTCAGAATCGGTTAAACTTGTTGCAAGCTTTGCTAGATAAAATGCGCCAAGCGGCGGCATTTGAGTTGATTGAATAGGGTCGAATATGTCGGATAGCAAACTTGTTTATGCCTTCGGCACTGGTTTTGCGGATGGCAATGCTGGCCTGTCCGCCTTGCTTGGCGGCAAGGGCGCCAATTTGGCGGAAATGTGCCATTTAGGCCTTCCGGTTCCGGCTGGGTTTACCCTCACCACCGAAATTTGCACCTATTTCAATGCCCATGATGAGCAGTTTCCCGACGGTTTTGAAGCCGCTGTAATCGCCGCCATGGATAAAGTCGGCACCGAACAGGGCAAGCGTTTTGGCGATGACCAAACGCCTTTGCTGGTTTCCGTGCGCTCAGGTTCGCGCGCCTCCATGCCGGGGATGATGGATACGGTTTTGAATCTGGGGCTCAATGATGTGACGGTTGAAGCCTTGGCAAAAGTGACTGGCGACGAGCGTTTTGCGTGGGATAGCTATCGTCGGTTTTTGCAAATGTTTGGCGATGTGGTGATGGGCGTGTCGCATGATTTTTTCGAAGAAATCATTGACGACTATAAATATGAAAATGCCCTCACTGAGGATGCGGCTTTTGACGCCGATGATTGGCGCGACATTTGCAAAAGATTTCGCGCGATTATTCAAGACGAAGCCGGACAGGCTTTCCCGCAAGATCCGTATGAACAATTATGGGGTGCCATTCGCGCGGTTTTCAAAAGCTGGAACAACCGCCGCGCCATAACTTATCGGCAATTGCAAAACATTCCAGATGACTGGGGCACGGCGGTTAATGTGCAGGCCATGGTGTTTGGCAATTTGGGAGAATCCAGTGCCACGGGTGTTGCCTTTACCCGCAATCCATCAAATGGTGAAAAAGAAATTTACGGCGAATATTTGCTCAATGCGCAAGGCGAAGACGTGGTGGCTGGCATTCGCACGCCGCTTTATCTGTCGAAAAAAGCCCGCCTCGACTCTGGGCTTGAAGAATTGTCGCTTGAGGAAGAAATGCCAGAGAGCTACGCCGAATTGCTGCGTGTCTTTGAGGTTTTAGAAAATCACTTTTGCGACATGCAAGATATTGAATTTACCATTGAGCGGGGGCGTCTGTTTATTTTGCAAACCCGCAATGGCAAGCGGACGGTCAGAGCCGGTCTCAAAATTGCCGTGGCCATGCAACAAGAGGGGCTGATTTCCAAAGACCAAGCGGTGATGCGTATCGACCCAATGGCCTTGGAACAATTGCTACACCCGACACTCGACCCAAATGTGCATGTTGAAGAAATCACCCGTGGCTTGCCGGCTTCGCCGGGTGCCGCCAGCGGGGCCGTGGTGTTTTCTGCCGATCGCGCCGAGGCCGAAACTGCCTTAGGCCACGATGTGGTGCTGTTGCGCATGGAAACCAGCCCCGAAGATATTCACGGCATGTATGCGGCGAAAGCGGTTCTAACCTCGCGCGGCGGGATGACCAGCCATGCGGCGGTTGTTGCCCGTGGCCTCGGACGGCCCTGTGTTTCGGGCGCCAGTGCCATTCAAATCGACTATGACGGACGGCAGGCAAAAATTGGCAAAACGATTTTGCGCGAGGGCGATGTGATTACCGTTGATGGCACATCCGGACGGGTGCTGCTCGGCCATGCGCCGACACTTGAGCCTGAGCTCAGTGGCGATTTTGGCAATCTGATGCAATGGGCGGACAAGCATCGTGGTCTTGCCGTGCGGGCCAATGCGGAAACTCCAGCCGAGGCGGAGCGGGCGCGGCGCTTTGGCGCCCAAGGAATTGGTTTGGTGCGCACGGAACATATGTTCTTCGACGCGCGGCGTATTTTTGATATGCGGTGCCTGATTTTGGCGGCTGACGCTAAACAGCGACAAACAGCCTTGGATCGTTTGCAGCCGGAGCAAGAAAAAGACTTTGTCGAACTATTCACCATTATGGCTGGCTTGCCGGTCACCATTCGCCTGCTTGACCCGCCATTACACGAGTTTTTGCCGCATCCGGAAGATGATTTGCAGCAATTGAGTGAGACTTTGGGCGTTACCGAAGAAGATTTGCGGCTGCGGATTACTAATTTGGCGGAAACCAATCCAATGCTCGGCCATCGCGGGGCACGTTTGGCGGTGACGGCCCCAGAAATTTATCAAATGCAATTGCGGGCGATTTTCGCCGCCATGCGGGCAACCCAAGACAATCCGGCCAAAATTGAAATCATGTTCCCGCTGATTATCGATGCGGCAGAATTGGCTTATTTATGCGATATGGCGCAAGGATTGGCCGATGAGGAAGAAGCCGCGCATGGCACGCGCCCAGAATTCACCCTTGGGTCGATGATTGAGGTGCCACGGGCGGCTCTTTTGGCTGACCAATTAGCAACACATGCAGAGTTTTTTTCCTTCGGTACAAATGATCTGACGCAAACAACCCTTGGGGTGAGCCGCGATGATGCCGGTAAATATATGCCGAGCTATGTTGAAAAAGGCTTTCTAGCCGATGATCCTTTCATCTCCCTCGACCAGTCTGGTGTTGGAATTTTGGTCGATATGGCGGCGACAAAGGCCCGTCACACGCGGCCTGACATTAAATTAGGGATTTGCGGTGAACATGGCGGCGACCCGCAAACCATTGAATTTTGCCAACGCGTAGGGCTTGACTATGTGTCTTGTTCGCCTTATCGGGTGCCTATAGCCCGTTTGGCGGCTGCGCAAGCGGCCATTCGCCAGAGTAAAAAGTAAAAAATTTGGTTGGTTGAGGCGGCAAATCGCATTAATTAGTGGGTCGGAGCAGTGTAAACTGCAGGAGGCACCCATGCTACAATTGTTGCAGTGGTTAGACTTCGGGAGATTGGTTGGCAGGACGTCATTGGTTGCATCTTGCCTAATCGCCGGTTTATTCGTTTTTGGTTGGTCGTTGAACCAGCAAGATCAGTCAATGGTCAGTGAGCCTGTGGCTGAGATTCCGCCACATTTCGAAAGCCTATTCACACCAGACAGCGTTGAGCTGGCGCCAGAAGTATTTTCTGAAGCGCGCCATTGTTTGGCACAAGCCATTTACTTTGAAGCCCGCTCTGAGCCTATTGCTGGCTGGGAAGCTGTGGCCGATGTGGTTATTACGCGCACCCACGACCGGCGCTATCCAAGCACAATTTGCGGCGTCGTTTTTCAGGGCGAATATAATCGCCATAGCTGCCAATTCTCATTTGCTTGCGATGGTTTATCGGATCGGGCGCGTAATCGTAAACTCTGGAAAAAAGCCCTAGAAATTGCCGGTGCCAAATTAATTGAGAACCGCGAACGCTCTGAAACCGCCAATGCCACACATTATCATGCCGATTATGTGACGCCTTATTGGAGCGAGAAAATGGTGCGCTTAACGAAAATTGGGCGTCATATTTTCTATACGGATAAGCGGATGGTGAATTTCTAAGCGCTAGGCTTTAACGTCAATATCCAATCCAAAATCAAGCACTGGCGCCGAATGGGTAATCGCCCCGACGGAAATAAAATCAACGCCGGTTTCACTAATCGCCACCACTGTGTCGCCATTGACGCGGCCTGAGGCTTCCAATATGGCACGCCCCTGATTGATTTCCACTGCTTGGCGTAAGCTGTCAGGCGTCATATTATCTAACAGAATAATTTTGCCGCCAGCCGCGAGTGCTTCTTCCAGCTGTTCGAGCGTATCGACTTCAATCTCAATCGATAACATGTGACCAGCTGCTTGTTGAGCGGCGTGCAAAGCCGCCGAGACACTGCCAGCCACGGCAATGTGATTGTCCTTAATCAAAATCGCATCATCCAGACCAAAGCGGTGATTAACCCCACCACCCGCTCTGACGGCATATTTTTCAGCTGCTCTGAGGCCCGGTGTGGTTTTGCGCGTGTCGCAAATTCGCGTTGATGTATGGGCCACTAAATCGACCAATTGTGCGGTCTGTGAAGCGACGCCAGATAAATGCCCGAGAAAATTCAACGCCACGCGTTCGCTGGCCAGAAGCGCTTGGGCTGGGCCGCTAATTTTGGCAATGTCATCACCCGCTGCAATGCGCGCGCCATCTTCTTTGAAGCGCTGCATAGAAAGCCCCGATTGGGCGGCAGTAAAGGCGCAGGCAGCAAAATCAAGACCGGCCACCACGCCGGGCTCGCGGGCGCGAATAATCGCTTCGGCCCGGGCATGGGCGGGAATAACCGCCTGTGCGGTGACGTCGCCACTGCGTCCCCAATCCTCAGCCAAAGCGGCTTCGACCATTTGCGAAACCAGCAAAGCAGAGAGCGGTGTGAGAGCGTGCGACATGAGATTTCCTTGTGTGATTTAGCGGTTCGATTTGCAGCTTAAATTTGGGCGCTTGTTGGCCCACTGTCAGCCTCGGGCACAAGCAGCTGATAATCGGCTTGCAATTGCCCATAGGTCAATAGGCTATGGCTTGGCGTGGCCGATGTTTGCGGGAAGTCGAGGCGATGGTGCCCGCCGCGACTCTCTTCGCGGTGCAGGGCGGCCATGGTGATAAACTGAGCCGCCAATACCATATTGGCAAATGGCGCCGTGCCCTGGGCGGCGCGTTCCAATTGGCGTAATTCGTGCAGTGCGCTAACCAGCCCTTGGCGGCTGCGTAACACGCCAACATATTGCGTCATAATGTGCCGCAAACGGGCCGTGGCTGGCGCAAATAAAGCGTCGCTTTGGCCAAAATTAGTGACCGGAGGGGCAGGCCGCGCGCCGCCAATACTGGGCACGATTTGATTAATGTCTTCGGCGATATTGGCACCGAAAACAATCGCCTCTAGCAGCGAATTACTAGCCAGCCGATTGGCGCCATGCAGGCCAGTGGAAGCCACTTCGCCACAGGCCCAAAGCCCCGGCAGGCTGGTGCGTCCATGGGTGCTGGTGCGAATGCCGCCCATGTGGAAATGCATGGCTGGCGCAATTGGCAAGGGTTGTTTTGTCGGGTCAATGCCGGCCTTTTGGCAACTGGCATAAACCGTCGGAAAGCGGCTTTCGAGATGATCGGCGAGACCGCAGGGGCGCAGATCGAGCCCCGCCTGTCCGGTTTCGGTGATTTGATGAAATACGGCGCGGGCCACAATATCGCGCGGCGCCAGTTCAGCATCGGGGTGCACATCGGGCATAAAGCGCTGACCATTGGCATTGACCAAAATCGCCCCTTCACCGCGCAAAGCCTCAGTGGCCAAAGGCGCTGGGTCGCCCATGCCGGTTAGGGCAGTGGGGTGAAATTGCACAAATTCTGCATCAGCAATATGCGCTCCAGCGCGCGCCGCCATGGCCAGTGCTTCGCCATTGGCAGCGTGTGGATTGGTCGTCACCTCATAGAGATGGCCAGCCCCACCCATCGCCAAAATCACCGCCCGTGCGCGAATAAGCAAAGGCCCTGCTAGGCTGGTTTTATCAGCCGGACGGGCAAACACGCCGACCACGCGACCATCTTCAATGGCCAATTCATAGGCCGCGAAGCCTTCAATAAAATTCAGGCTTGGTGTGGCTTCAGCGCGGGCGATAAGCGTCGCCATGATTTCGCGTCCGGCACGGTCGCCACGAATGCCAATAATGCGATTGTGGCTATGTGCGGCTTCGCGACCTAGCCGCAATTGGCCTTGCGCGTCTTTGTCAAAACTGACGCCAAATTCGGCTAAATCGGCAATCCGCGCCGCCGCGTCATTGGCCACCATGGTGGCAATTTCCGGATCGACCAGACCAGCACCGGCGGTGATGGTGTCGCGGGCGTGATAGTCAGCATGGTCATCAGCGCCCATGGCCGCCGCAATGCCGCCTTGCGCCCATTTACTGGCCGAGCCCTTGGTGCGTTTTTGCCCTGATAGAATGGTCACCGGACGCGGTGATAATTTTAAGGCGGTGAACAGGCCAGCCAAACCAGCACCGACGACAAGGACATCGCCGACGTCAATAATATTGGCTGAGGACAGGCTCACAACCGGCCTATTTGCTAAGCGCAATCATCCGCTCGACCGCTTGGCGGGCTTTGGCGGCGATTTTGGTATCAACCTCAACCGCTTGACGCTCATATACCAGAGCCTCCAGCACTTTAGGCAGGGTGATTTGTTTCATATGCGGGCACAGATTACACGGCCGCACGAAATTAACATTAGGGTTTTCAACCGCCACATTGTCGCTCATTGAACATTCGGTCACCATCAGCACACGATCGGGCTGATTATCGGTTACCCATTTAATCATCGCTGATGTAGAGCCAGAAAAATCCGCTTCATCAAGCACGGCTGGTTTGCATTCAGGGTGGGCAATAATTTTCAGGCCCGGGTCATCAGCGCGATATTGTTGCAATTCCTCCGGGGTGAATAATTCATGCACTTCGCAGCGCCCCTTCCATGCGATCACCTCGACATCGGCTTCACGGGCAATATTCTGCGCCAAAAATTCGTCAGGAATGCACAGCACACGATCAGAGCCCATGCCATTAACAATCTTTACAGCATTGGAAGAGGTGCAGCAGACATCGCTCTCAGCTTTGACCTCGGCTGATGTATTGACATAGGTGACAATCGGCACCCCCGGATAGGCTTCACGCAACGCCCGCACATCGGCACCGGTGATTGACTCGGCCAAAGAACAACCGGCCCCCATATCGGGGATTAAGACGGTTTTTTCTGGGTTCAATAATTTTGAGGTTTCAGCCATGAAATGCACGCCGCATTGAACGATAATATCGCCCTCGGCTTTGGTCGCTTCAATGGCCAGTTGTAGGCTGTCTCCAGCGACATCGGCAATGCCGTGAAAAATCTCTGGCGTCTGATAATTATGCGCCAAAATAACCGCGTTTTTCTCGCGTTTCAGCTGATTAATCGCCTTGATATAAGGCGCAAAAAACGGCCATTCCACAGGCGGAATCACTGATTTCACGCGCTCATAAAGCGGCGCCATATCACGGCCCAACGCATCATTATAATGGATGTCCATTTCTTGCAAAATGAGCGATGCTGTCTGACCGGCTGGCGCGGTGACGGCTTTTTCTATCAGACCTTTACTTGCGGTAAACATCAAGAACCCCCGTATTTATACTCAAATTGAGCATAATTATATAACTAATATGAGCCTTCTAGCGGTAAAATCAAGTTCAAAATCGGTTTTTTTACCGGCCTGTTGATGATTAGCCGCGTCGCGGCCGCGATGAGGAAATGCGCAATCCAGATAATGGGCGGTCGGCGCGGTCGCCGTGGCGAAAGCGGAACAGCTCGGCCGGTCGCCCGCGAGCTTTTTCCATTTTGCCAGTGCTGTCGAGAAAATTGGATTTTTCGACCATGCGGCGGAAGTTTTGCTTGTGCAGGCACACGCCAAGGATCGCCTCCGCGGTCTTTTGCAATTGTGTCAGGGTAAATGTCGGCGCCATGAGGTCAAAAATAACCGGCCGATATTTGAACTTGCCGCGAAGGCGCCCCAGGGCGGTGGCCAGAATGCGCCGATGATCGAGCTGTAGGCTGGCGCCGGGAATGCTCTCATAAAGCGGTTTAGGGCTACGCCCCTCGAGATAAGATTCTTCGGTCAGACCGGCTTCATATAAAATTTCATAGCGCTCCAGAACAAACTCTTCGTCCCATTGATCACGATCGCGACCAAAGGCCAGGCGCACGCGTTCTTGTGCTTCGGGCGATGCTGTCAGCCAATTGTCGAGGGCCGGAATAATGGCTTCATCAAGACAAGCTGGACGGCCATCGCGCCAATCTTCCCACGGAAAAAAAGAATAAATATTGCGCCATAGAGAGGGGCCGTCGCCGCTTTCGCTGGCCGCCTTATTGGCCAGTGCCAAATATCCAACCGAAACCGTGTGTCTGTCGGGTGCTTCGGAATCGCGCAGTCGGCCCTGGTCGGCGAAGGTATAGAGTTGTTCGACATGACCCAGGTCAACACCAACTTGCTCGCGCACCCAATGGCGCAGACCAATCTCCATCGTGCGGTGTTGGTCGGGCATGAACGGGCCAAATGGCAGACGCGGGCGGTGGTTGGCGGTTTCATCTTGCGGCTCGACCATGCGGCACAGCAAATCATCGCCGGCCACGCGCATAATGGCGGTGCTGATATCGATGAAAATTTCCGGGGCGTCTGTCATGCCAGATGGGGCCTTATGATTGTTTCATATGCGCGCGCGCGTGTTTTTGCATCAGCCGAATAAAACGCTGACTGGCTTCATTCGGTTCCAGCCCTTTCAGGTTAACATCAGCGATGTCTCGCGGGCGACCGAAAATATTTTTTGCCTCGCTTTCACTAAACCCCGCCAATTGAATGGCTTCAATATAGGCGGCCGCGGTGTCGGCGCGCTTGATGAGGTCATTAACACTATTGGGTAGATTGACCGGCAGGCCAAAGCGCCGGTGAATGGCCGCCAAAAGCCCAGCCTCAAGAGCTTTATAGTCGGCGCCAATGGCCGCTTTGAAGGGGCTGATTAAATCGCCAATGACATATTCCGGCGCGTCATGCAGCAGCGCCGCCATGCGATAAGCGGCTGGCCAGCCGGGGCGCCAATGGACGCATAAACGTTCCACCAAAAGCGAATGTTGCGCCACTGAAAAGCCCTGCGGCCCTTTGGTTTGGCCGTTCCAGCGCATAACGCGGGCCAGCCCATGGGCAATATCTTCAAGTTCAATATCCAGCGGTGAAGGGTCGAGAAGGTCGAGGCGCCGCCCGCTTAGCATTCTTTGCCACGCGCGCGTCTGTTTTTCTGCTGAACCCTTACGCCCTGCCATTCTAGCTCTAGCTGGCGCGGCGCACGATGACGCTACCGGCAGAATATCCGGCACCAAAACTACAAATCACGCCAATCTCACCGGCTTTGAAATCTTGCTTATGCTTATGAAAGGCAATAATTGAGCCGGCTGAGCTGGTGTTGGCATATTCATCCAAAACCGTTGGCTGCAAATCATCATTAGGGTCGTGGCCCAATACTTTTTTGGCAATTAAATCATTCATACCGCGATTGGCTTGGTGCAACCACATGCGCCGCAGATCACCAGCTTGCAGATTATTATCTGCCAAATGGGCCGAGATCAGCTCCGCAACCATGGGCACAACTTCGCGGAAAACCTTGCGGCCTTCTTGCACGAATAATTTATCTTTGGCGTCGCGGGTTTCGGCATTGGTGCGATTGAGGAAGCCGAAATTATTGCGAATATTATTTGAGAACTGGGTGATCAGGCGGGTGTCGATAATTTCAAAACCATGGTCACTATTGGCCACATCGCCATTTTCCAAAATAATGGCAGTGCACACATCGCCAAAAATAAAATGGCTGTCACGGTCGCGGAAGTTCAAATGACCGGTGCAAATTTCAGGGTTCAAAATCAATACCCGCTGGGTACTGCCAGAGCGGATCATGTCATAGCCATTTTGCAGCGCAAAAGTGGCCGATGAACACGCAACATTCATATCAAAGGCGAAGCCATCAATGCCCAATAGGCCTTGCACTTCAATGGAAATGGCCGGATAAGCGCGCTGCAAATTCGAGCAGGCGACAATCACCGCATCAATATCATTGGCTTTGATACCGGCTTGGGCAATCGCCTCATTGGCTGCATGCAAAGACATTTCAGCCAAAATTGACGGCTCGTCATTACTGCGCTCTGGCAATTGCGGGCACAAAATATCAGGGTCGACAATACCTGCCTTATTCATCACAAAACGGCTCTTAATGCCCGAGGCTTTTTCAATGAAAGCGCTGCTCGATTGGGTCAGGGCTTCAATCTCGCCAGCCTCAATGGCGGCGGCATTGTCGGCATTAAATTTGTCGACATAGGCATTGAAACTGGCCACCAGCTCTTCATTGCTGACCGATTCTGATGGTGTGAACAAACCTGTTCCCGATAAAATGACTTGTGGCATTGAGCTTCCCCCTAAACGCATCTCAGAATTAAACAAGTTTAACAGTTTTGCCAGCGATGACCAGTGACCATAAGCGCGCATGGTTCACATCTGGTGACACTATATTACGCCATATGTTACGTCGCGTCGCCTTGGCCAAAAACACCAGCCAGGCGGGTGAATAATTTCCCCTCGCATCGCAAGTTTTCTAACGCTGCATCTTCGCGTATCAGCGCCAAAGCATGGGTTCTCGAACAGCTGACAATTTCACCACATTGGCGCTGGCCGTCGGTGATGGCGGCGCCGCGTTCAGGCGCCTCGTCGGCAAATAAAATCGGCCATAGTTTTTTACGCAATTGGCCTTTGCGGTGGGTGCGTGAGGTCACTTCTTGGCCAATAAAACAGCCTTTTTTGAAATCGACACCGGCCATTTCAGCCAGCCCAAACTCCAAGGGAAAAACGCTTGCTGGTGGCATTTCATCGGCCCCCTCGGCGACCCCCAAACGAATGCGATTATGCCGCCAGTCCTCAAACTTACCCTCGGGTAGAGATAAATTTGGTGTCGCCTCAAACACACCGCGCAAGCCCAGTCCCTCATGCCGTGGGTCGGTGACAAAACCAAGCGCAGATGGGCACGGATAGCCATCTTCTTGCCAAATGGCGAAGCTGCACATATCGCTCAGCCTGATATCGACGTCGGCGCGCAATTTATACAGATTGAGTCTCTTCACCAAATCCTCGGCAATGGCGGCGTCGCAATCGAGCAGAAAACAATCATCTTCGGTGAAAATCAAAAAATCATAAGCCAGCTTGCCTTGCGGTGTGAGCAATGCGGCCATTTGGCAATTTTGCGTGTCGCTGGCATTGACGTTCTGCGTCAGCAGGTTTTGCAGAAACGCCTCGGCTTGCGACCCACTGACACGCACAATGGCGCGATTTTTTAATGCGGTTTGATATAAACTCATCTTCTTCATTTGGGTCAAATCGGTGTATTTTGCAAGTGTTGTTGTCGCCTCCGGCGGCGGCCGAGATAAAAAGGGTGATATGGCCTCGCAAAATATTCTGTTTTTGGCACCAGACTCTAGGCTGGACGCGTTCACCGCAACCGGGGTTTTGAATGCGCTAATCAAACGCGAGCCAGAGGCGCATATCACTATTGTCTGCCATCCAAATTATGTTCAATTTTATGAGAATGCACCGGCGAAGGTAAGCTTTCTGGCGTTTGATGATTTGTCGAAATGGCGCCAACGGGCGCAATTGGCTAGTCTACTTCTGGGCCGCGTCTATCATCGCATTGTTGCGCTTGGTGATTCTCGATTGCCGTATTTTCTTTGGGCCAAACATCGGCATATTTTCACCTTTCAGCCCGACGCCTATCGGCTACCAGATTTGCATCAGCCAGAAATCAATAATCCAGCCACGCTATGGGGCAACGACCGGCGCCATTTACCATTGCCGGAAACCTTGGCGGCAGACGCGCCGCTAATCGTTGTGGCACCCGGCGAAGCAGGGCGCGCCCAATGGGGCGGCAAATTATATGCTGAGCTGGCCTGGCGCTTGGCAACAGCGCATGAGTCTTATAGCATTGCGCATATGGTGGTGCTGGCCAATAGCGATGAGCCAGACCCGCAGGTGTCAGCAATTGTCGAGGCGATTGAAAAAAACATTCCCCCCGGGCAGCGCAGTGTTTTGACCGATTTGGCATTTAGCAAAAAAATCGCCCTATTGCAGCGGGCCCGTGTCATGGTTGGCACCGACCGGCTTTATGCGCGCATGGCGGTGCAGGCTGGAACACCGATTGTCGTGCGTTTTGATGCCTCCGGTCAGGCGCCGGCCAATTGTCCTTATAATTTGTATGGCGGCACGCAAGCGACAGATTTAGCCAGTTTTCTTGCCGAAGAATTCGCAAAGGCGGCGACAGATGATGGTTTATCTGCTAAGTCTTAATCCTGTCATTAACTTCTACTCAGGTGCGTTTTATGTCCGAAAAGCCTTATGATCTCGTGATAACCGATGCCGATCTGGCCAGCCACCAGGGCTGCGCGGCCACCAATATTGCCATTAAAGATGGCCGCTTTGCCAAAATTGGTGACGTCACGGCTGACCAAGGCGACGCCCATATTAACGCCAAGGGGCTGACGCTTCTGCCCGGCGTTATCGACACGCAAGTACATTTTCGCGAACCCGGCAATGAGCATAAAGAGGATTTGCAATCAGGATCACTGGCCGCAGTGATGGGCGGGGTAACAGCGGTGTTTGAAATGCCCAACACCAAACCGCCAACCACCACCGTCGAAGCGATTGCCGATAAAGTGGCGCGCGGGCGCAACCGCATGCATTGCGACTTTGCCTTTTATGCTGGCGGCACGCATGAAAACGCCGCGCTTTTGCCAGAGCTTGAACGCCAAGAAGGGGTTTGCGGGGTGAAGGTTTTCATGGGGTCATCAACCGGAAACCTCTTGGTCGCCGATGATGATGGCGTTGCTGACATTCTCAAACACATCACACGCCGCGCCGCATTTCATAGCGAAGATGAGTTTCGTTTGCGTGAGCGCCGCCCATTGGCTGAAACCGGCAATGTTGCCACCCATCCGATTTGGCGAGATGAAGAAGTGGCGATTTCAAGCACACGACGGCTGATTAAAATGGCCCGTGCGGCTGGCAAAAATATTCACGTTTTGCACATCACCACAGAAGAAGAAATGCATATTCTGGCTGCCAATCGCGATATCGCCTCGGTTGAAGTGACGCCGCAACATCTAACATTGGCCGGCCCACAAGCCTATGACGAGCTCGGCACTTATGCGCAAATGAATCCGCCTATTCGCGACGGGCGCCATCGTGCAGCCCTATGGAAAGCCCTCGAACAGGGCATTGTTGACGTTATTGGCTCGGATCACGCGCCGCATACCAAACAAGAAAAAGCCGATGCCTATCCGCATTCACCATCTGGCATGCCAGGCGTGCAAACCCTATTGCCGCTGATGTTGCATCACATGAGCGAAGGTAAATTATCATTGGAAAAACTGGTGAGCTTGACCAGTTTGAATGCCAAGAAATTATTCCGCCTGAAAGAGAAGGGCGAAGTGATTGAAGGCGGCCATGCAGATCTGACATTTGTCGATTTGAAGGCTGAAAAAACAATCGACGAAGATTGGTTGGCAAGCCGTTGCGGCTGGTCGCCGTTCACTGGCATGACGATTAAGGGCTGGCCTGTCGGCACGATGGTGCGCGGCCAGCAGGTCATGTGGGAGGGCGCATTGCAAACACCGGCCACCGGACAACCTATTGTTTTTGAATAGTAAATACTTATCGCCTTTGGCAAAATTAGGAGAATAAAATGACAAACACTTTTCGCGCCTTGCGGCTGAATAAAACCGATGATGGTCAATCACATGAATTTGTCGATTTGACCGATAATGATTTAATGGAAGGCGATGTGACCATTAATGTGTCGCATTCAACCGTCAATTTCAAAGATGGTTTGGCTCTGACCGGCGCATCGCCTGTGGTGCGCGTCTGGCCAATTATTCCGGGCATTGATTTCACCGGCACGGTAGAAAGTTCAAATCATGCAGATTTCAAAGCCGGTGATGCGGTTGTGCTGAACGGCTGGGGCGTTGGTGAAACGCATTTTGGCGGCTATGCGCAAAAAGCCCGCGTCAATGGCGACTGGTTGGTCAAACGGCCAGACGCGATTTCGCCATCACGGGCGATGGCCATTGGCACAGCCGGTTATACGGCGATGTTATGCGTTATGGCGATTGAAGCCGGTGTTGAAAAACAAGCCGGAGAGATTTTGGTCACCGGCGCCGCTGGCGGCGTTGGCAGTGTTGCCATCGCGCTTTTGTCAAAGCTTGGCTATCAAGTCGTGGCCTCAACCGGCCGCATGGAAGAAACCGATTATCTGACGTCTTTGGGCGCCTCGCGGGTTATTGATCGGGCCACCTTATCGGAAAAAGGCCGACCGCTAGACCGCGAAAACTGGGCCGGTGTAGTCGATGCTGTTGGCAGCCATACTTTGGCCAATGCCATTGCTCAGACATGCTATGGCGGCACAGTGGCGGCTTGCGGTTTGGCCCAAGGCCCTGACCTGCCAGCCACGGTGATGCCATTTATTCTGCGCGGCGTCACCTTGCGCGGCATTGATAGTGTGATGGCCCCAAAAGCCCTGCGTGAACAAGCATGGGCACGGCTTGCGCAAGACCTTGATATGGACAAGCTGGATGCGATGAGTGTGCACTATGGCTTAAATGATGTGCCTGACCTCGGACCGAAAATTTTGGCCGGTCAAGTGCGCGGTCGTGTGGTGATTGACGTCAACGCCTAGACCAGACAGCTAAAATAATGGCGTGACCGGTTGCCCGCTCACGCCATTTTTGCCTAAATCATTGACCTAGAAAATCGTATAAGCGCCATCAACAATGAAGCTATCGCCTGAGTGATAGGCGGAGGCGTCTGACGCCAAATAAACCGCAACACCGGCGAAATCTTCTGGCGTGCCCCAGCGGCGCGCTGGCACGCGAGAGATCACTTTGGTTTCAAAAACCTCGCTCCCTTGCGCACCGGCTGTCATATCTGTGGCAATCCAACCGGGTAGGATTGAATTGGCCCGCACGCCATAGCGGCCATGTTCTACAGCAATTGATTTCATCATGGAAATCACCGCCCCTTTGGTGGCAGCATAATGTTCATTGCGGGCGGCGCCCTCAATGGCAGCGAGGCTGGCAACACCGACCAATGAACCGCCAGTATCGCCGGTTTTGGCCCGCTCAACCATATGTTTGGCGGCGGCGCGCAGGGTGAAGAAAACCCCATCCAAATTAACCGCCAGCACATCGCGATAGGCCTGTGTGTCCATTTCAATGAAGCTACCGGCCAATTTGCCAATGCCGGCATTGGCGAAAACCGAGTCGACGCGGCCAAAATGCGTCACGGTTTCAGCGAAAGCGTCATTGACGGCATTTTCGTCTGCCACATTCACATTCCAGCTTTTCACTTTGCCCTTTGTGTCGCCCGAAAGGGTTTCGACAGCGGCGGCATTTTTCGCATCATTAGTGCCCCAAATCGCAATATCGGCGCCTGCTTGCGCCATGCCACGGGCCATGCCCAGGCCAATGCCGCCATTGCCGCCCGTTACCAGCGCTACTTTTCCCGTTAAATCAAATGGTTGAAATGTCATAAAACTCTCCTCTAATCTGCTCTACTATAGCCAAATGGCGGCGCAAGCCCAAGCCCTAAGCGAAGGCTTTGACGGTTTGTGTAATCAATGGCAGGGTGACGCATGCGATTCAAAAACCCAATTTTCTGGCTGATTTTTCTGCTTGCAGCGACGCTGTCCAATGCGTCGGCGGGGCCAGAAAAAACCAATATGCCGCTCGATAATTTGCGCATCACAACCCATGCGGGCCAGACCATTGATTTGCAAGTGAGCTTCGCCATCAGCCCTGAACAGCAACAGCGCGGGCTGATGTATGTCGAAGAAATGCCGGCCAATTATGGCATGGTGTTTTTAATGCAGCCGCCGCGTCAGGCGCATTTCTGGATGCGCAATACAAGACTGCCTTTAGATATGATTTTCATCGCCCCGGGCGGGCGCATTGCGCGCATTGTCACGCGTTATGACACAAATTCTGACGCCGTGACCAGCTCGCAAGGCTTGGTTTCAGCGGTGTTGGAAATCGCCGCCGATGGCGCGCGCCAATTGGGCATTCAGACGGGCGACCAGGTGTCACATAAAACGGTGCAATTTTAATGTGTGGCCGTTTTGCCCTGACCAGCCCAGCCGCCGCCATTCGGCAATTGGTTGATTTTTCCAATCAACCGAATTTCCCGCCGCGGTATAATATTGCGCCAAGCCAAGCCGTGCATATTTTGCGCGCCACCCCGTCGGTTGAAATGGTCATGGTGCAATGGGGTTTGGTGCCCCCATGGGTGAAGCCGGAACAATTGCGAGAAAGTGCCAATCGTCCACAAATCAATGCCCGCGGCGAAACCGTCATGCAAAAACCAAGCTTCGAAAACGCCTTTAAGCGACGACGCTGCCTGATTCCAGCTGATGGGTTTTACGAATGGGATCGCAAAACCGGCCAGCCCTATCTCATTCGTCGTCGCGACCGGCAGGTTTTTTTCATCGGCGGTCTATGGGAAATATGGAGCGGCGCCGATGGCAGCGAAATCGAAAGCTGCGCCATTATCACCGTGCCAGCCAATGACACATTGGCGCATTTTCACCACCGTATGCCAACCATTGTGCCACCGACGCAGGCCGATGAGTGGCTGCATTGCCCCGAAACCCGCGCCGCTTCTCTCAGCCCCATGCTCACACCGGCCCCATCTGCGCTGTTTGAAGCCTTGCCGATTTCCAAAAGGGTCAATAAGGTGGCAGAGGATGACGAAGATTTATGGCGCGAAGAGCGGGTTACTGTGCCGGCCAGCCAATTAGATTTATTCTAGTAAGACCGCAGGGCGGCGAAGGGGTGCGAGATGAACACAGTCGTGGATCACATTATTATTGCCGTCAATGACCTTGCTCAAGCCACCGCAGATTATGCCTTAATGCTTGGCCGTGCGCCCAGTTGGCAGGGCACGCACCCTGATTACGGTAGCGCTAACACATTGTTTCGTTTGGATAATACCTACATTGAACTGCTTGCCGCCGACGGCCAAGGTTGGGCTGGCGAAATGGTGCGGGCGCATATTGCGGCGCATGGTGAAAGCCTGACAGCGGTGATTTTCGGGGCTGAAGATATTGACGCCTTTGCCAGCCACGCGCGCCAACAAGGGCTAGAGGTCACGGAGCCGCAAGCTGGCCACGGTGTTGATGTGAACACCGGCGCCACCCGCAGGTGGCGCAATGTGCATTGGCCGCGCGAAGTGGCCCGCGGTATTTTCAGTTTCGCCATTCAGCACGACGCCCCCGAGGCGCTGGCCATGGCGGCGCCCACGGGTGAGGGGCATATGACGGCGGTTGACCATATTGTTGTGCAAACCAATGATGCCGATGCGGCAAAGAAATTTTACGGCCAACAAATGGGCGTGCGCTTGGCGCTGGAACAATCGAAACCCGAGTGGGGCGGCGATATGCTGTTTTTCCGCTGCAATCACATGACCATTGAGGTTATCGCCACGCAAAAGCACAGCGCAGACGAAGATAAGCTCTGGGGCTTGGCGCTGAAAACCGACGATATTGACGCCACTCATGCGCGCCTCAAACAAGCCGGTGTCAATGTTTCCGACATCCGCGATGGCCGCAAAGCCGGCACCCGCGTGTGCACGGTGAAATCACATTGTATGGATGTCCCAACTCTGATTATTGGTCTGGTTGATTAAGCCGCCGCCCGCGTCAGCCTATCATTAATCGCTTCACCCAATCCGACCTGAGGTATGGGCATAATCGCCAGTCGTTTATTCTCGGCCAAGGCAATGGCGTCATATTTATGCAACTGAACAAACAGCTGGCTGGCGGCTTCGGCGAGATCGCCGCTGGGGCTCAGATTGGCCACCACACTAGGCGGCGCATTGGGGCCAAAACCGAGCAATAAGCACCCATCATGCGGCTCAGTCACATTGATCAGCAAGCCAGATTTTGGCGCATAATGGCGCGCCAAACGACCCGGTGCTAATTTCGCCTCGCTGTCGTCACCCTCGGGCACATCGACCAAGGCAAAACCCAGACAGGCTTCAATATCGGTTCGTGCAATGCCGCCACTGCGCAGCAAAACCGGGACTGCATCAAAACAACCAATAATCGTCGACTCGAGACCAATCACCGCCGCGCCGCCGTCTAAGACGTCAATATCCGGCAGCATATCGGCGACATGAGCGGCCGTGCTCGGGCTTAATCGGCCTGATGGATTGGCGCTGGGTGCGGCCAAAGGGCGACCGACCAGCTGCAATAATTCTTGCGCCACCGGGTGCGCCGGACAGCGCAAAGCGATTGTATCAAGCCCAGCGCAAGCCAAACGGTCAACCGCGCAATCAGCGGTGCGCGGCACCACAAGGGTCAGTGGGCCGGGCCAGAATGCCATCGCCAATGTCTCGGCCACAGCATTAAACTGGCCGAGCTGGCGGGCCATGGGTAAATCGACCACATGGCTAATCAGCGGATTGAAGTTAGGTCGAGATTTAGTGGCAAATATGGCGGCGATGGCGCGGCCATTGGTGGCGTCAGCGGCCAGTCCGTAAACTGTTTCCGTCGGCAGGCCAATTAACTGGCCGTCGAGAAGCCGGTCGCAGCAAGCAGATAAAGTGTCGACGCTCGGCAACAAGACGGACATTTAACTATTTTTGGCCGTCGGTTTTTTGCGCACGACTTTTTTGGCTACAGGTTTTTTAGCGACAGGTTTTTTTGCGGCCGGTTTCTTGCTGGCTGGTTGAGCCGTTTTGGCCCGAGGTGCTTGGTCGGATTTTTTAACAACACGATTGCGGGTGCCACGGCCTGAAAACTTGCTCATTAAATTCTCTGGCATGATTTTCAAGAAGCTGGTCAGCAAGCGATAAATCCAGCCATTGACAATGACCGGCCCCTTGCCGTTTTCGACCGCCCGATGGGCGTCATCAACCACGCGTGGGCCTTCGAGCCAGACAAAATTTGGCAATTTATTCATCGCATTGCGATTGCCGGCCACATCGTGAAACTCGCTCCAGGTAAAGCCTGGGCAAAGCGCAATCACATGCACGCCATGTTCTTTATATTCCAGTGCCAAGCTTTGGCTGAGGCGCATGACAAAGGCTTTGATGGGGCTGTATAAAGTGCCGCCTTTGGTGCCTGGTAGAAACGCCGCAACTGACGCGACATTGACAATCCGGCCATGCCCGCGCGCCGCCATTTGCGGTGCAAAAATATGGCAAAATTCGGTGACCGCTGTCGCCATCACTTGAATCATATCGCTTTGCGCCCGCCAAGCCGCTTGGTCAAAAAGCCCAGGCACTGAATAGCCCGCATTATTCACCAAATAGTCAATTTGGATGCGTTTCTTTTTTAAGGTGGCGGCCAATTCAGCCGGCGCTTCTGGAGCCACCAAATCGGCTGTCAGCACGGTCACTTTCACGCCAAAAGCAGCGGTTAATTCGCTGGCTAAAGCCTCAAGCCGGTCGGTGCGTCGGGCGGTTAAAACGAGGTCATAGTCGCGGGCTGCTAAATAGCGCGCATAATCGCGTCCAATGCCTGCTGAAGCGCCCGTGATAAGCGCAGTAAACCCTGTTTTTTTGTTTGAACTGGTCATTTTTACCTCAGCAATTGCTATTCCGTTTGATAGGCCATATCCTAGGCGCATCTTATAGCGAAATTAACACTGAAGTGCCAGAGCAAGGAAAATATATGTCGGATGTTAAACAGAACGACCAAGCGCATGGCTTGAGCTACCCATTTGAGAGCTTGCCAGAGACCAATAATGTCATTGAGGTCGCGCCGGGGGTTTACTGGATTCGCATGGTTCTTCCCTATTCTCTCGATCACATTAATTTGTGGCTGCTGGAAGATGACGATGGCTGGACGGTGGTCGACACATGCGTCGATATTGATAGCTCGCGCCAGCAATGGGAAAATCTATTTGCTGGATTTATGGGCGGCAAGCCGATTAAAAAAGTTATCGTCACCCATATGCACCCAGACCATGTCGGCCTTGCCGGTTGGTTGGTCAAACGTTTTGACGCGCAATTTTACATGTCGCGCACCGATTATTTAATGTGCCGCGCCATGGCCGCTGATACTGGTCGCAAAGCACCGGAAGAGGCCATTCGGTTTTACAAGGCGGCGGGATTTAATGATGAGGGGCTGGCCCGTTATCAAGCCCGCTTTGGCGGTTTTGGCGAGCATATTCACGAATTGCCGCAAGCCTATCGGCGCTTGCAACAGGGGCAAGAATTGATCATTGGCGGGCGTATTTGGCGGGTCGAAGTTGGCTCCGGCCATGCGCCAGAACATATTTGCTTGTATTGCGAAGACCTGAAATTATTGATATCCGGCGATCAGGTGATCCCTCGTATTTCGTCAAATGTTTCCTTATTTCCGACCGAGCCATTTGGCAATCCTCTGCAAGACTGGATTGATAGTTGCGCCCGTTTGGTATCGGTTTTACCGTCTGACCTATTGGTTTTGCCGGCTCATAATGAACCATTTTACGGCTTGCATGAGCGCCTTAACGCGCTGATCAATGGTCATGAAAAATCATTGGCGCGGCTAACCGAAGTTTGCGCCGAGCCGCATCGTGCTGTTGATAAAGAAGTTTTTTCATGCTTGTTCAAGCGCCCCATTGGCCCCGATGTGTTTTTCATGGCGACCGGCGAGAGCCTATCGCACTTAATGTGTTTGGTGCATCGCGGCGCCTTGAAAATGGACATTGACGACGGTGGTGTCGCCTATTTTTCTAAAAAAGCCGCCTAGGAGAGATGATGACCGAAAAAGTTGAGATTGATAAAGATATCCGCGAAATGAGTTTTGAACAGGCTCTCAGCGAATTAGAGACCATTGTCGACCGGCTTGAAACCGGCGATGTGGCGCTTGAAGAGTCGATAGATATTTATCAACGCGGTAGCCAATTGCGCGCCTATTGCGACGAAAAACTACAAAATGCGCAGGCCCGTATTGAAAAAATCACCAGTGCTGGAGCCGGCACTGAAGCCTTGGATGCCGAGTAACATGCCTGATACCGGTTTCATGCAAGCCTTGGACCGGGTGAATTTTCTCGTCAGTCAGAAACTCGATACGCTTTTGGCCGTGCCCGATGGGCCAGAAAGCTGGTTGTTTGAGGCCATGCGCTATTCGGCCCTGTCGGGTGGCAAAGGCTTTCGCCCACTTTTGTGCAGCGCCTCAGCAGCTATTTTTGATGTCGACGAACATCGCGCCGCGCGGGTCGCGGCGGCGATTGAATGTGTGCATTGCTATTCGCTGATTCATGATGATTTACCGAGCATGGATGATGATGATATGCGGCGCAATAAGCCAAGCCTGCATATTGCCTATGACGAGGCGACGGCTATTCTTGCTGGCGATGCTTTGCAGGCCTTGGCCTATGAAATTCTGGCCGATGAGGCGACCCATGCCTCGCCTGACGTGCGCCTAGAATTGGTTTCGCAATTGGCCAAAGCCACTGGCATGCATGGCATGGTCGGCGGGCAGATGATTGATATGTTGTCACCTAATCTTGAGCTAGATGCTGGCGGTTTGACGCGCTTGCAGAAAATGAAAACCGGCGCCCTAATCGGTTTTGCGGTTGAAGCCGGTGCCATATTGGGCAATGCCACATCCGAACAACGCCAAGCGCTGCTCGGTTATTCGCATGATGTCGGGCTGGCTTTTCAAATTGCTGATGACGTGCTTGATGTGCGCGGCAGCAGCGATGAGGTCGGCAAAACTATTGGCAAGGATGCGCAACAAAATAAAACCACATTTGCCTCGCTTTTGGGCGTCGGGCGCGCCCATGATCAAGCCAGCTTGTTGATTGAACAAGCGGTGGCGCATTTGGAGGTGTTTGACGCCCGCGCCGATGTGCTGCGACAAGCTGCGGCATTTGTTATCCATCGTGATAGCTGATAGAAGATGGGAAGAATTTTGGAGTTATTGTGACCGATCAGACACCACTTCTAGACAGCATTAACGAACCGGCTGACTTGCGCAAATTAGCCTCTGTTGACTTGCGGCAATTGGCCGATGAGCTGCGGCTTGAAACCATATCAGCCGTGTCGGAAACCGGCGGTCATTTGGGCGCCGGTCTTGGTGTTGTCGAGCTAACAGTTGGCTTGCACTATGTCTTTAACACGCCTGATGATCGCATTATTTGGGACGTCGGCCACCAAGCCTATCCGCATAAAATTCTCACCGGTCGGCGCGATCGCATTCGCACTTTGCGCAAAGCCGACGGCCTATCTGGCTTCACCAAACGGGCGGAGAGCGCCTATGATCCATTTGGCGCTGGGCATAGTTCAACGTCAATTTCGGCCGGTCTTGGCATGGCTGTGGCGCGCGACCTCAAGGGGCAAGATAATCATGTGGTGGCGGTGATTGGCGATGGCGCCATGAGTGCTGGCATGGCTTATGAGGCGATGAATAATGCCGGCAGTCTGAAAAGCCGGATGGTGGTTATTCTCAATGATAATGACATGTCGATTGCGCCGCCCGTTGGCGCCATGAGCGCCTATTTTGCGCGGCTTTTATCCGGCACCACCTATCGTTCTTTCCGCCGTTTGATGAAAGATATCGCCAGCCATTTGCCCGATGGTTTGCAAGATAAGGCGCGGCAAATGGAAGAATATGCGCGCGGTTTTATGACCGGCGGCACGATTTTCGAAGAAATGGGCTTTTATTATGTCGGCCCCATAGATGGCCATAATCTCGACCATTTATTGCCGGTGCTGGAAAATGTCCGCAATATGAAAGATGGCCCTGTCTTGGTGCATGTGGTGACCAAAAAAGGGCATGGCTATGCACCAGCTGAAGCCTCAGATGACAAATATCACGGCGTTTCAGCTTTTGACGTGGTGACCGGCGAACAGGCCAAGTCAAAGCCCAATGCCCCCAGCTATACCAATGTCTTTGCCCAAGCGTTGATCGCCGAAGCTGAAAAAGATGATGCGATTGTCGCCGTTACGGCAGCCATGCCATCGGGCACGGGGCTTGATAAATTTGCCGATAAATTTCCTACCCGCACTTTTGATGTTGGCATTGCCGAGCAACATGCGGTGACTTTTGCTGCTGGTTTAGCGACCGAGGGCATGAAGCCCTTTGCGGCGATTTATTCGACCTTTTTGCAGCGCGCCTATGACCAAGTGGTGCATGATGTCGCCATTCAAAACCTGCCGGTTCGTTTTGCCATTGACCGCGCTGGTCTGGTTGGGGCTGACGGCCCAACTCATGCCGGTTCCTTTGACTCGACCTATCTTGGCACTTTGCCGAATATGGTTTTAATGGCGGCGGCTGATGAGGCTGAATTGGTCAATATGGTGGCCACGCAAGTAGCCTTTGACGAACACCCTACCGCGTTGCGTTATCCGCGCGGCGAGGGTACGGGGGTTGCCTTGCCAAATAAGCCAGAGATTTTGCAAATCGGCAAAGGGCGGGTGTTGCGAGAAGGCGGACGGATTTGCCTGTTAAGCTATGGCACGCGCGCCGAACAAGCGCTGTTGGCGGCCGAGCAATTAGAAGCCGAGGGCTATCGCACCAGCGTTGTCGACGCGCGCTTTATGAAGCCATTAGACTCGGATTTGATTTTACGCATGGCCCGTGAACACGAAATCTTGCTGACCTTAGAAGAGGGCGCGATTGGCGGTTTTGGCAGTCATGTGATGAATTTTCTGGCCACCCAAGGCATGCTCGACGGTGGCCTTAAATGCCGCGCGCTGATGTTGCCCGATAATTATATTGACCAAAACAATCCGATGCGCATGTATGATTTGGCCGGTCTCAATGCGGCGCAAATCGTCGCCCAAGCCAAATCATTGCTCAATGTCGGACAAGTCGACATTGTTGATCTCAAACCAAAACAAGCTGAATAGCTGAGCTAGCCCTCGAGCGAGGCGTCCCATTGGCCAAGCGCGGCAAGGCGGTTCATTTTGGCACGATGGGCAAAGGTGGCTTGTGCGGCTGGCACATTTTCAGCTTTGCCACCCCAAGCTTTGAGAGGCGCGGCTTGCAGCGCGCGGCCATATGAAAAGCTCAGCTTCCAAGGCAGATTGCCGATTTTATTCATCGCGTCCAAATGCGCCGTTGCCAGCTCATCCGATTGCCCGCCAGACAGAAAGACAATGCCCGGCACCGCTTGCGGCACACATTTATGGAAACAATCCAGCGTCATTTCAGCTACTTGCTGAACATCGGCCTGCACCGGATTTTGTGTGCCCGAAACAATCATATTTGGTTTCAAAATTGTGCCCTCAAGGTGCACATTCTGTATCGCCAATTGCTCATAAAGCGCAGTCAAAGCGGCGCTGGTCACCTCATAGCAGCGCTCCACTGAATGGCTGCCGTCCATAATCACTTCTGGTTCGACAATCGGCACAATTTCGGCTTCTTGGCACAGGGCGGCATAGCGCGCCAATGCGTGCGTATTGGCACTAAGGCACGCAGCACTTGGAGCTGTGTCGGTAATGTTCAGCACCGCTCGCCATTTGGCAAATCGTGCGCCCAGCGCGTGATATTCGCTCAGGCGTTCGCGCAAACCGTCGAGGCCTTCAGTGACCATTTCGCCCGCATGGCCGGCCAAATCTTTGGCCCCAGCATCAACTTTAATGCCAGGCAGGGCGCCAGCGGCGGTCATAATTTCGGTCAGCGGCGTGCCGTCAGCGGCTTTTTGACGAATGGTTTCATCGTATAAAATCACCCCTGAAATATTCTCTTGCATGGCTTGCGTAGTGCGGAACAACATTTCGCGATAGTCGCGACGGCTGTCCTCGGTCGAGGTAACATTGATGGAGTCGAAACGCTTTTTAATGGTTCCAGTGCTCTCATCTGCGGCCAAAATACCTTGGCCATCAGCTACCATGGCCTGTGCAATTTCTTCCAGTACTTGTTTACGCATGAAAATCCCCTTTTTTCACTTAATTTGAATGGTCTGTCCTTGGCCGCGTCAGCGCGTCGACACCTGGCAATGGCTTTCCCTCAAGCCATTCCAGAAACGCGCCACCTGCGGTTGAGACATAGCTAAATTGGTCGCCGGCGCCGGCATGATTAAGCGCCGCCACTGTATCACCGCCACCGGCCACAGAGACAAGCGCGCCCTTATCGGTTAAGGCGGCGGCATGACGGGCTGCCGCATTGGTCGCCTGATCAAATGGTTCAATTTCAAAAGCGCCAAGCGGGCCGTTCCAAATCACCGTCGCGGCGGCATCAAAAGCGCTACAAATTTCGGCCACGGCTTGCGGGCCGGCGTCCAAAATCATTTTGCCATCGGGCACCTTATCGGCGGCACAGGTCTCGCCAGTTTGACCAGCAGCAAAAGCATCGGCCAGCACCACATCATGCGGCAATAAAATATGACAGCCATGTTGCTCGGCGCTTGCCATAATCTCACGCGCCGTATCAAGCATGCTGTCTTCGCACAATGAGGTGCCAATATTATGGCCCTGCGCGGCAATAAATGTATTGGCCATGCCCCCACCAATCACCAAAGTATCGACCTTGGCTGATAGATTGCTCAGCAAATCGAGCTTGGTGGAAATTTTCGCGCCCCCAACGACGGCCACTAACGGCCGTGCCGGATTGGCCAAAGCGGCATCCAGCGCATTTAATTCAGCCTGCATGGCATGGCCAGTATAGCTTGGCAAATAATTGGTAATGGCCTCAGTTGAGGCATGGGCCCGATGGGCGGCTGAAAACGCATCATTCACATAAGCCGCCGCCGGAGCCGCTAAAGCCGCCGCAAAAGCCGCATCATTGGATTCTTCGCCAGCATGAAAACGCGTATTCTCTAACACGCACACGCCGCCAGCTGGCAACGCATCAAGGGCTTCCGCGGCCGCTGGGCCAATACAATCATCGGCAAAACTGACCTTTTGTCCGATTAGGCTGGCCAAGGCTTTGGCCACTGGAGCAAGGCTCATCTCAGCGTTTCTTTGGCCTTTCGGGCGCCCGAAATGTGACAGCACACCAATCCGTAAACCGGCTTGCGACAGGGCTTCTAAGCTTGGCAAAAGCCGCGTCAAGCGGGTTGCGTCGCGCACCTCGCCATGCTCATTAAGCGGGACATTGAGGTCGGCACGAATAAGAACAATGTCGCCACTCAAGGCTTGACTGGCATGGTCGCTGATCAGTTTTTCAATGGATTGGGCGACGCTCATCTTAACCGAGTTTACCCATGGCGACCGCCGTATCGCTCATCCGATTGGCAAATCCCCATTCGTTGTCATACCAGCTCAACACACGTACCAGCTTGCCATCGACGATTTGCGTCTGCGTCAGGTCAAAAGTAGATGAGGCCGGGTTGTGATTAAAGTCAATCGACACCAAAGGCGCGTCGCAAATGCCAAGCACGCCTTTCAGCGGGCCATTGGCGGCTTTACTGATGGCGGCGTTGATTTCTTCGACTGTGGTTTTCTTTTTTGCTTCAAACACCAAATCAATCATCGACACATTTGGCGTCGGTACACGAACCGCTGTGCCATCCAGTTTGCCAGCCAGTTCCGGCAATACCAAGCCGACCGCTTTAGCCGCGCCGGTCGATGTTGGAATCATTGACAATGAAGCGGCGCGGGCGCGGCGTGGGTCAGAGTGCAGCGTATCAACGGTGCGCTGGTCGCCGGTGAAAGCGTGGACAGTTGTCATATAACCGCGCGCGATGCCGCAGGTTTTGTCGAGCACTTGCGCCACTGGTGCCAAGCAATTGGTGGTGCATGAGGCGTTTGATACGACCTTATGGCTTTTGCGCAATTTCTTGTGATTAACACCATAAACGACGGTCAAATCGGCGCCTGAGGCTGGGGCGCTGACCAAAACCCGTTTGGCACCCGCTTCAATATGCTTACTGGCGGTTTCATGGCTGGTGAACAGGCCGGTGCATTCCATGGCGACGTCGATATTCATCTTGGCCCAAGGCAGGGCGGCAGGGTCGCGCTCTGAGATGACTTTAATCACTTTGCCATTAATACTAATGCCAGTTTTGGTGGCTTTCACATTGGCCTTAAGCGGGCCGTGGATGCTGTCATATTGCAGCATATGGGCGTTGGCTTCAATGGTGCCCAAATCATTGATGGCTACGACATTAATGTCTTTGCGACCGCTCTCAATAATACCGCGTAAAACCAAGCGCCCAATGCGCCCGAAACCGTTAATTGCAACGTTAATAGCCATGTGATGTCCTTTTCTCTCGTTTAGGCAAGTCCCTTGCGGGCTGCTTCGGCAATTGCTTCGGCAGTGATTCCGAAATGTTCAAATAATTGATTGGCTGGCGCGCTGGCGCCGAAAGCTTCCATACCTATAAAGCAATCTTGCTCGCGCAAATAGCGATCCCAGCTCATTTGAATGGCCGCTTCGACAGCAATCCGTATTTTGGTGTTGCCCAAAATGTCAGCTTTCACAGCAGCCGGTTGTTTTTCAAACAAATCCATACATGGGAAAGAAACAACGCGGGCATGAATGCCGTCTTGTTTCAACATGTCGCGCGCTTGCAGGGCAATCTCAACTTCAGAACCAGAAGCCATCAGTGTGACCTCAGCATCAGCACCGCCAGAGGCCAATTCATAGGCCCCCAATGCGCACAGATTGCGTTCTTCATAATCGCGCACCATTGGCAAGCCTTGACGGGTCAGGGCTAGAACCGAGGTGGTTTTTTCCGCCTGCAAGGCCAATTGCCAGCATTCCAAGGTTTCAATGGCATCGGCAGGGCGGAACACATTGACATTTGGAATCGCCCGCAAGGCCGCCAAATGTTCAACCGGTTGGTGGGTTGGGCCATCTTCGCCAAGGCCAATACTATCATGCGTCAGCACATGAATGGTGCGTTGCTCCATCAAGGCTGACAAGCGAATGGCAGGGCGTGAATAATCGGCAAAAACAAGAAATGTGCCGGAGTAAGGAATAAACCCGCCATGCAGCGCCATGCCGTTCATTGCAGCTGCCATGCCGTGCTCACGTACACCCCAGTGAATAAAGCCACCAGAGAAATCATCGGCTGAAATTGGTGCCTGCTCGGGTGTTTTGGTGTTATTGGAGCCGGTCAAATCGGCTGAACCGCCAATCATTTCGGGCACATGTGGCACCAAAGCTTTCAAAACTTCTTCCGATGATTTGCGGGTCGCCCATTTTGGCTTTTCTTCGGCCAATTGTTTTTTATAGCTGTCAACCGCTTCGTCCAGCGCGCTTGGCAAAGTGCCGGCGGTCACCCGTTCAAAACGATTGCGCATCTCAGCTGGTTGCGCCTGCATACGGTCTTCCCAAGCTTTACGGCTCGAGGCATGCGCCCGGCCAGCTACCCGCCAGGCGTCGAGCAAATCTGATGGCACTTCGAAACTACCGGCTTTCCAGCCCAAGGCTTCGCGGGTTAGGGCGATTTCGTCTTCGCCCAAAGGCGCGCCATGCGAGCCCGATGTGCCTTGTTTATTGGGTGAGCCATAGCCAATCACTGTGCGGCAGGCAATCAAGCTTGGCTTGTCTGACTTGCGGGCAGCGGTGATGGCGGTTTCAATGGCATCAAAATCATGGCCGTCAATGCGCACCGCATCCCAGCCAGCCGCTTCGAAACGTTTCAGCGCATCGCCCGACTCCGACAGGCTCAACGGCCCATCAATTGAAATCTCATTATCATCGTAAAGCACGATTAATTTCGACAATTTCAAATGCCCAGCAATGGAAATCGCCTCATGGCTAATGCCTTCCATCAAATCGCCATCTGAGGCGAGGACATAAGTATAGTGATCGACCAGCTCATCGCTGAACCGCGCATTCATCATCCGTTCGGCCAAAGCCATACCAACAGCGGTTGAGATACCTTGTCCAAGCGGGCCGGTTGTTGTCTCAATACCGGCGGCATGGCCATATTCTGGGTGGCCAGCGGTGCGGGCGCCCAATTGCCGGAAGTTTTTAATTTCTTCCAAAGTCATATCGGCGAAGCCGACGAGATAATGCAGCGCATATTGCAGCATGGAGCCGTGGCCAGCTGATAAAACAAAGCGGTCGCGGTCTGGCCATTCAGGCGACAGAGGGTCAATTTTCAAAAACTTTGTGTATAGAACCGTGGCAATATCGGCGGCCCCCATGGGCAGGCCGGGGTGGCCAGAGTTGGCCGCTTGCACCGCATCCATTGACAGGGCGCGAATGGCATTCGCCATTTGTTGCAGCGGCAGTGAAGAGCCACTTTTTTCTGATTGTAAATTTTTCTCGTCTTGCTTAGCAGACATAATACATCCTCTACGTAACCTGGGCATTAAGGCTCAGTGCTGGGGGCTGTTAATATGCGCCGCACAATGGCCGTGTGCTTACCGTAAGTCAATGCCAGATTCGTTTCCGCGAGTCTTGTTTTAACTTCCATCCACAGCCAGCTACAAACAGCTTTTTATTGGCCCGATTTACGCCGACGTCAGCTAAAGCTATTGACGCGCTTTCCGACCAGCTCTTATGCTAACAGCAGAGGTATTTTATGCAAAAAATCCAACAGGTTCTAGACCGTCTTGAAAAAGCGCTCGCGCAATTAGACGACACCCACAAGGCCGCCAAGGCTAAACAGGCAGAAGTTGAGGCCTTAGAGCTGCAATGCGCGCATTTGCGGACCGATGTCTCGGTTTTGAAAAAACAAAAACAAGAGCTTGAAGCGCGCAATAAAAAGGCGACGCAATATGTCGAAAAAGCGATGGCGCAAATTGATCAAGCGATGGGGAGCGACTAATGGCTGAAATGACCATCCAAGTAAATGAGCGGTCTTACCAAATCATGTGTCGCGATGGCGATGAGGCTGAAGTCAGCAAATTGGCGGCTGATTTAGCGGCCCGCGTGGCGGCCATTGCTAAAAATATGAATCAGACGGCGACCATTGGTGATAGTCATTTATTGGTGTTGGCCAGTTTGACCCTGCTCAGCGAAATGCGCGATTTGCAACACGATAAAGCCGCCGTTGAGAGCGATGTCGGCAAAGCCGGTGCGGCGCGCGAAAATTTATCAACCCGTTTGGGTGATATGGAACAGGCGGTGGTGGCGGCATTGACGCAAGCGGCGGAAAAAATCGAAGCCATGGCGCAAACAAATGCGAATGGTGACTTGCCGTCAGGGCAATAGAAGCAGATAATAGATTTCGGAACTGCCCGACGCGACATTTGCACTTTACGTTCGGGGCCTTACGAATCTTTAGGGAACTGTCACTGCGATTGGCCGTGGCCATTTGCACACGGTGCCCACCTACACATGTAGGTCTCCGAGGATTCAGCAGGTGACGGTCAGGGCGGTTCCACTCCATCTAGGCGTTTCAATATCTATGACCAGTGATAAACATATTTACCGCAAAAATTTGATGGCGCAACGCAAGGCGCATCATCTGGCACATGGCGCGACGGCGGGCGACAAGCTGGCGACACAATTTTTGGCACAGCCGATTTTACCCACTGGACAATGGACCATTGCCGCTTATTTGCCAGTCGGTAGCGAAATTGACCCGACAGCTTTAATGCATCATTTGCAAAACAGCGGCCATCAGCTGTGCCTGCCGTTTTGCGCCGCAACCGACCAAGCCGCCAGTTTTCGCGCCTTTCAGCTTGGTGATGATTTGGCGGCTGATGGGCTCGGTATTGCTGCACCGCAAAAAGACCATCCGTGCCAACCTGATATTGTGTTGTTGCCGCTGCTGGCTTTTGACCGGCAAGGAAACCGGCTGGGACGCGGTGGCGGCACTTATGACCGCACCCTGCAAACCTTACGCGCGCAGCACCAAATCCGCGCCATTGGGCTGGCTTATGATATGCAAATGGTTGACAATTGTCCGGTTGAGCCGCATGACCAACCCCTCGACGCAATATTGAGTGAGGCGCGCTATTTGGATTTTGCGCCATCACAAGCGCCGAAAAAAGCGACGTAAGGATAGGCAATGAAACTATTATTTTTGGGCGATATTGTTGGCCGCGCGGCCCGCGAGGCGGTGATACGGCAAGTGCCAATGTGGCGCAAACAATATGGCCTCGATTTTGTTGTCGTTAATGGCGAAAACGCGGCCGGAGGTTTTGGTATCACCCCTGATATCGCCGAAGGGTTTTTTGCCGCCGGTGTCGACGTCATTTCAACCGGCAATCATGTTTGGGACCAACAGGCCATTCAAGGCTATATCGCCGACGAGCCGCGGCTTTTGCGACCGTGTAATTTTCCGGCCGGTACGCCGGGGCGCGGCGCCGGTCTGTTTCAAGCTGGGGCTTATCAGGTGCTGGTGGTTAACGTCATGGGCAGCCTGTTCATGGAAACATTGGACGACCCATTTGCCTGTATTGAACGCGAATTATCGGCCTGTCCGCTGGGCGATGTTGCCGATGCGATTATTGTTGATATGCACGCTGAGGCGACGTCGGAGAAAATGGCCATGGGGCATTTTTGCGATGGCCGCGCCAGTCTTGTGGTCGGCACCCATACGCATGTGCCAACCGCTGATGCACAAATTTTGCCCGAGGGCACGGCCTATCAAACCGATGCCGGCATGTGCGGCGATTATGACAGCGTCATTGGCATGGAAAAACACGAACCACTGAGCCGCTTTACCACGAAATTGCGCAATGGGCGTTTTTCGCCGGCCTCTGGCACGCCGACGCTTTGCGGGGTGATTGTCGAAACCGACCCAAAAACCGGTTTGGCGACGTCGATTTTGCCCTTACGGGCTGGCGGCAGACTTTCCTCATCGGCGCCGACAGGCTAACCTAAGGAAATTGATTCGTGACGCACGGTCATTGACGATAAGACGAAAGATGGAAGCATGGCAGGCCACTCAAAATTTAAGAATATTCAATATCGCAAAGGCGCCCAAGACAAAAAGCGCGCCAAGATTTTTGCCCGTTTAGCAAAAGAAATCACCGTTGCTGCCAAAATGGGCTTGCCCGACCCCGACGCCAATCCGCGTCTGCGCACGGCGATTTTGGCGGCGCGGGCGCAAAATATGCCGAAGGATAATATCGAACGCGCCGTCAAGCGCAGTAGCGATGCTGACAACGCCAATTATGAAGAAGTGCGCTATGAGGGTTTTGGCCCCGGCGGCATTGGGGTGATTGTCGAAACACTGACTGACAACCGCAATCGCACGGCCGCTGAAGTGCGGACAAGCTTTTCAAAAAACGGCGGAAATTTGGGCGAAACCGGATCGGTTTCCTTCATGTTTGACCGCGTTGGGTCGATTGAGTTCGACGCCGATAAAGCCGATGCAGAGACGGTTTTTGAAGCCGCCATTGAGGCTGGCGCCGCCGATGTTGAAAGCAGTGAAGATGGCCATGAAATTATCTGCGCCATGGAAGATTTGCACACTGTGGTGGCCGCTCTTGAAGCCAGCTTGGGCGAACCTCGCGCGGCGACGATTATTTGGCGCCCGCAAAATGACATTGCCATTGACGGTGAGACGGCTGAAAAAGCGCTCAAGCTGATGGACGCGCTTGATGACGTTGATGACGTGCAAAATGTTTCCGCTAATTTTGATATTGCAGATGATGTGATGGAGAAATTATCGGTCTAAGCGGCCAAGCCGCGGAAAGAGGAAAATGGCAAGGGGCACTACGCGACGACTAATCGGCCTCGACCCTGGTTTACGGTTTACCGGCTGGGGGGTGATTGATATGGACGGGTCAAAATTAAAGCATGTTGCCAATGGCTCTATCGCATCTGACGCCAAACGGGCGCTGGCCGAGCGCTTATTGCAGCTTGAAGAGGGGCTGTTGAACGTATTTGCCCAATGGCAGCCAGAGTTTGCCGCGGTTGAGCAGAGCTTTGTCAATCGCGATGGCGTGGCGACATTGAAATTGGGCCAAGCGCGCGCCATTAGTTTGCTGGTGCCAGCCCGCCTCGGCCTGCCGGTTGAGGAATATGCCCCCAATTTCATTAAACGCGCGGTGACCGGTGCCGGTCATGCCGATAAAAAACAAATCGCCGCCATGGTGTCCATGCTTTTACCGACCGCTAAATTACAAGACGAACACGCCACAGATGCGCTGGCCATTGCCATCACTTTGGCCCATGCCGGAGATTTTAGCGGCCGCCTAGAAGCGGCTTTGCGTAAATCGGAAAGCGAGCAGGTGCTGCAATGATTGGCCGCTTAAAAGGCCGCGTCGATGGGCGCGGAGATAACTGGGCGCTGATTGATGTCGGCGGCGTCGGCTATATGGTTGAGGGCTCGGCCCGCATGCTTGATGCGCTACCAAGCGATGGTGAGGCGGTGAGCTTGGCCATTGAAACTTATGTGCGCGAAGACCAATTGCGCTTATTCGGTTTTCTCAGCGAACAGGAACGCAGTTGGTTCCGCCTTCTGATGGGCGTGCAGGGCGTTGGCGCCCGCGTCGCCTTGGCCATTCAAAGCGTTTTATCGGCCGATGAATTATCACAAGCCGTGGCCGCTGAAGACAAAGCCATGGTCTCGCGCGCGCCTGGCGTTGGGCCGAAAGTAGCGCAACGTATTGTGCAAGAATTAAAAGACAAAGTGCCAGAATCGCATTTTGCCGTCAGCAGCGCCGCCTCTGGCGAGGCTGCGCTGGCCGGACAAGCCATGCGCGAAGCTTTATCGGCGCTGACCAATTTGGGCTATCAGCGCACGCAAGCGGCGCAAGCCTTGAGTGCGGCGCGCAATGCGCTGGGCGATGACGCCGCCGTCGAAGCCTTGATTAAGCAAGGGTTGAAAGAGTTAATGTGATGACAGAGCGTTTGGTTGAGACAACACAAATGACCGAAGATGTTGACACGGCTTTGCGGCCCAAGACGCTCGATGCGTTTGTCGGGCAGAAAAAAGGCCGCGAAAATTTGGCTGTCTTTATTGAGGCGGCGCGCCAACGCGGCGACGCGCTCGACCATGTCTTGCTGGCCGGCCCGCCGGGTTTGGGCAAAACCACATTGGCGCAAATCATTGCCCGCGAATTGGGCGCCGGCTTTCGTTCGACCTCCGGGCCGGTGATTACCAAAGCCGGTGATTTGGCGGCGCTTTTGACCAATTTAGAAGCACATGATGTTTTATTTATCGACGAAATTCACCGTCTCAGTCCGGCTGTTGAAGAAATCCTTTACCCCGCGATGGAAGATTTTGAGCTTGATCTAATCATTGGCGAGGGGCCAGCGGCGCGGTCGGTGAAAATTGATTTGCCGCCGTTCACCTTGATTGGCGCGACCACGCGTTCCGGCCTGTTAAGCACGCCCCTGCGCGATCGTTTTGGCATTCCGGTGTATTTGAATTTTTACGAAATTGACGAGTTAGAGCTGATTGTGCGGCGCAATGCCAAGCTGATGGGCTTGGCGATGAGCGATGACGGGGCGTTGGAAATTGCTGGCCGCTCGCGCGGTACACCGCGGGTTGCTGGGCGCCTGCTGCGGCGGGTCCGCGACTTTGCCAATGTGGCGGGCAGTGAGGTGATTGATGCGGGCTTGGCCGATGCGGCGCTTGGCCGTCTTGAGGTCGACAAGCGCGGGCTTGATGGCTTGGATCACCGCTATTTGCGGGTCATGGCCGAGAAATTTGCCGGGGGGCCAGTCGGTATTGATACAATGGCCGCCGCGCTTGGTGAGCCGCGCGATGCATTGGAAGATATTGTTGAGCCTTTCCTTATCCAGCTTGGTTTTGTCAATCGTACGCCGCGTGGGCGGGTGTTGATGCCAGCGGCCTTTGGTCATTTGGGCCTTGATGTGCCGACAACGGCGCTTGAAGAGGCTGATTTATTCGCTGGGCCAAACGCATGAGCGGCGCGATGCAGGGCGAGGCCTTTGTCACCAGTGTTCGGGTTTATTACGAAGACACGGATTTTTCTGGCGTTGTCTATCATGCCAATTATTTGAAATTTGCCGAACGCGGGCGCTCAGATTTTCTGCGCTTTGCGGGCATTCATCATTCGGAATTATTGGCCATGACCCCGCCTTTGGCATTTGTTGTAAACGCCATGCAGATTGAGTTTCTCGCGCCCGCCAAAATTGATGATGAGCTGCGCGTCGAAACCCTTCTGGCGCAAGTGCAGGGCGCTCGTTTTGCCTTTTATCAGCGCATTATGCGGGCCGACACATGTCTGTGGAAAGCCCGCGTCGGGGCGGCGTGTATTGATCTTGATGGGCGACCAAGACGGATTCCCAAATCAGCGATTGCCGCTTTGGGCGATTATCAAGTCGTTGAAGTGCCGGCCGCATTTGAGGTTTAGGCGCAAAAATCAGCCATATGGGCGACAAATTTTTGTCACAATTGAAAGATAGTTAGGGCGTATTGAGGTAAATTATGGAAACTGTAGCAGTCGATACCGCGGCCCAATTGGCCAATAGTGATTTTTCGCTTTTTGCCCTGTTCACGCGGGCCGATATGGTTGTCAAATTGGTCATGCTGGGATTGATTGGCGCGTCGGTTTGGAGCTGGTCAATCATCATTGAAAAAATCAGTACATTCCGGCGCATTAATCGCGCCTGTGACGCGTTTGAACATGTATTTTGGTCGGGCGAGAGCGTGCAGGAGATTCAAAACACCATGGCCAATCGACCAAGCTCGCCAATGGTGCGAGTGTTTCAAGCAGCGATGGCTGAATGGGGTCGGCTGTCGGCCGTCAAGGCGCAGAATTTGGGGTTTACTCCAATTCAATTCATTGAACGCAGTCTGACCACGGCGATTGCGCGGGAAATGGAAAAGGTCGAAAAGCGCCTGTTGTTTCTCGCAACGGTTGGGGCGGTGGCGCCGTTTGTCGGCCTGTTTGGTACGGTCTGGGGCATTATGAATAGTTTTCAGGCGATTGCCATGACCCGCGATACAAATTTGGCGGTTGTGGCGCCGGGCATTGCTGAAGCGCTTTTTGCCACCGGCCTTGGCCTATTGGCCGCCATTCCAGCGGTTATCGCCTATAATAGATTCTCGCAAGACATTGCCAGATTGGGCGCGCGTTTGGATTATTTCGCCGATGATTTCGCCAATATCGTGGCCCGTCAGCCAAAGGATTAAAGACGATGGGCATGCAAGCGCCGAGAACCAGTTCGAATGCCGCAAGGCGGCCACGCTATCAGCCGATGGCTGAAATCAATGTGACCCCAATGGTCGATGTCATGCTGGTGTTGCTGATTGTGTTCATGGTCGCTGCGCCCTTATTAAGCGTTGGCGTGCCGGTCAATCTGCCGAAGGCTGGCGCTCAATCTCTGCAAGGCGATGATGAGCCCTTGGCCATCACCATTGATGCGGCGGGTAAAATTTTCATTGAAGAAAAACCGATTGCGTTGAAAGATTTAGTGCCGCGTTTGCAAGCCATTTTAGGGGCTGGTTATGATCAGCGTATTTACGTGCGCGGCGATCAGGCGGTTGCCTATGGGCAAGTGGCGCAAGTTGTGGCACGTATTAATGCCGCTGGCTTTTCGCGCGTGGCTTTGGTGACCGACCACAAAACCACCCCCCGAGGCGGGAAATAATGAGCCGCCTGCTGCCGCAAATCAGACCTGATTTGATGGGTTCGCTGGGGCTGCATCTGGGGCTGATTTTACTGCTGACCTTTTGGACGCCAATGATACCTGACCGCGTGCTGACCGATAATGCTCTTCCAATAGATATCATTACTTTGGATGAGTTTACGCGTTTATTAGAAACCCCCAAACCGCCAGAAACGGTCAAAAGCCAACCGGCGCCGACGCCTGCTCCGGTGCAAGCGGCGCCCGAAGTGGCACCGCCGCCGCCGAAAGCCCAAAGCCCAAACGCCATGCCAGAATTGGCCGCCAAACCGGCCCCGCCAGCGCCCAAACCAGCCAAGCAAACACCGCCGCCCATGGCAGATTTCAAAGTTACCTCGGCTAGCCCGCTGGCAAGGCCAAATCTGCCGCCAGCCGAACCCAAGCCATTGCTGGATATTGGCCAATTGCGCGCCCTGCTCGACAAAACCCCCGATGCGGTGGTGACTGATAGCCCCGAAGCGCCGCGCGAGGCGGCGCCGACCGGTGAAAAATTAACCGTTAATGAGATTGACGCATTTCGCGCGCAAATGCGCCGGTGTTGGTCGCCGCCTTCGGGCGCGCGAGGGGCGGAAAATTTAATTGTGAATGTGCGCTTGTCTCTTTCACCAGAGGGTGCAATTTTAGCGGGACCGGTGGTTGTCAATCGTGGGCAATTAGGTGACCCGTTTTTCAGAGCTGCCGCCGAGAGCGTATTGCGTGCCATTCGACGGTGCCAACCATTTACCATGCCGGTGGAAAAATATGCCAGATGGCGTGATATAGAATTGACGTTTGATCCCAGCAAAATGCTGGGGAATTAGGAGTGGTCTTATGACTTTGCCATGCGTGAAAAATAACCAAATTAATAAAGCCGCATTTATCGGCCTGCTGATGATTTTGCTGATGCCGTGGCATAGCGCCGGCGCAGCCTTGAAGATTGATATCACCCAAGGCAATGTTGAACCACTGCCAATTGCGATACTGGATTTTGTTAGTGAAGACGGGGTTGGTGGCGATTTGGCGCAAGTGGTGATGGCGGATTTGGAGCGTTCGGGGCTGTTTCGACCGATTGCCCGCGAGGCTTTTATCGAAACTGAACTTGATGTG
>Ga0209653_1000130_pt1 | contig 64065 bp, 47 predicted proteins | sample SaaInl6LU_22_DNA_FD_184644 | JGI IMG/M metagenome (GOLD analysis project Ga0209653, IMG submission 184644) | Marine microbial communities from expanding oxygen minimum zones in the Saanich Inlet - ESP_116LU_22_DNA (SPAdes) (version 2) | ecosystem: Environmental > Aquatic > Marine > Intertidal... | reverse complement strand
CGTCGATGCCTTCTTTACCTCCAGCACGATCAATAAAATCCCAAACCTGTTCTACTCTTGGATCAGGATGCCACCATTTATACATACGGCCGGCTGTCCAACAACACGGCATCATTAGTCCTTCAGCAGTAATAAAGATATTACCTTCTGCTGCAACTTTACATTTAATTTTACAAGTATCATAGTAATCGGCCATGCTGCCGTATTCTTTTGTTAATTGCTTTTCTTTTAATAATGCAAGATTTACATTTTCTATTTTTTTAGGCTTTGCTAAGTTTTGCGTATCTTCGCCTTTGCGATTTTTTGCTTGGTGTGTTTCTTTACCTGTGAGTTTTGCAGTACTAAAGAATCTTCCGGTTTTTTTCTTAATAAATTTTTCGCAGCCCCATTTGTTAGCAAGTGCTTCTGCTTCGTCTACTTGATGTTCGTTATGCTGGAATATAATATAATCCCAACGAGCTCTGCCGCCGGCATTTATAAATGCTCGCATATTACGTTCTACATTATCCCAGACAACATTCTGCCTGTATAAATGATTAGTGTCACTAAGACCATCCACGCTAAAAATAACAGCACCCATTCTACCAAAGACTTGGGCAAGTTCACTCCACCACGCTTCATCTTTTGCTCCTGCGTTTGTATTCATTGAGAGCCACATATTAGGATTGTGTTCTCTAAAGTAACGAAAAACTTCTAATGTGTCTTTAGCAACAATAGGATCGCCTAAGTTACCGCACATGAACATTGTTTTTAACTGTGCAATAAATTCGGGTTTAAAGATACGTTTGCAATCTTCTAAACTTAATTCTGCATTTGTAATATGAGGATTGTCTGCTCCGCCATTCATGTTTCTATCACACATAGGACATGCTGCTTGACATTTTTGTGTAATCTCTAAATGAACTGTTCTAACATCACTATAACTATACATTCCTAGTCCCAATACATTTTATTATTCTTTTGATAGAAGTATTCTTTTTCTAATTGTAACATATCATTATAGGTAAATCTATGATGAAATGTACCGTATCCTATACTTATACTAAAACGCACATACGGATCTAACTTACGCTCAGGTCTAGGTCCGTGTTTTTTATATTCAATAACTGCATAACCGCCTTCAAATTCAAACTCTATGCCAGTTTGCCAATTATCAATTATTTTTTCAAAGTCAGATATTGTAAATCTATAACCATTTACTAAAGTTTCATTTATCTTTACACTAACATCTACTCGATTTTGATCTTTGAATAGATAAATTTTTAAAGGTTGTGTAAATTTCATTCTATCACCAACTTTACCTTTTTGCCTGGGCCAGTTTGACTTGGCAAATCACCGTATTCCTCAATATACCATTTGATTACAGCTTTATACCATTGTTGACTATTATGGTGTGCTTGTTTATTAAATTGCCAAATATTATTATTTGTAGCCTGCATTGTACTCAGAGCTCTTGCACTTTCTTTTTGTAACTGTCTTAAACTTAATATTTCTAAATCTATCATGGACGTCCTATAACCATAAATCTTTTATATCCATATAATTCTTGTTCACCAGCGTATTCAAGTCGCTCCATTGGAAACTTTTTACACATATGATCTATACTATGTACGCAATTTACATGTTCTTCAACATCAAACAAGTTATTACTTTGAATAACAAACAATGGATCGCTTTCCATTGGTCTATGCACAAATTTTTGATACCACGTACTAGGCATGTGTTCGGCACTTGTATTAAACACTAAACTTGGTTGTGTTTTTTCAAATATTTCTTTGTCAGTTGTATAATTTTTAACATTATAAGTACACCCTGTTCTGCTGACCCATTCCATGTTTTTATCTAAATCGCTGCTACTTGCCATTGGTAGTTTCATTTCAACAGATTTTACTTTATAGCCTTCAATGCGCTGTGCGTTAAAAATCTTATCACTAACGTAACATGCCTCAGGATCAACGTCAAACACTCTCATTTTATTATATTGTATAACTTGCTCAAGGAACAACCGTATCTGTCCGTACCATCCACCAAGTACGTACACAGTATCAAATTCTTTTTGTATTTTTGCAAGTTCTTCCATTGCCCATATTTTACTATTTACTTGCCCTCTACTAAATGCATCTTGTAGGAAAATAGGATTATAGTTATTTCTATAATACTTGTCAAATATATCAAAAATATCATTAGTTGTTTGTTTCTTTAAAAAATGCAAAAATTCTGCAATGTTAAGATCCAATGATAAATTTATCATATTGTCCTTTGAGTACACCATTGATAAGAAAAAGTCAACAAGCATTTTTGATTCTTTATCGTTGACAAAATCAAAATATTCTTGTAAGCCGTGCAACCAGCTTATATTATCTACTGCAATTTCATTATTTACATTCATTAGCAAATCTCTCTTCTAACCAATCAAAGTCATTAATATTTCTTAATTGTTCACTGTTGTGTTTATTACGAGCACCAAACATTGCTCCTGACTTTGCACCCTGGAATGCATAATCAGCAAAGTCTCCTGTACCTTTTGTACACCAAGTAACAAGACGTTGTTGTGTTTCGTTGTCTTTTTGTCTGTCTATTACACGACTACTTAGCTTTGCACATTCTCTAAATGCACTTTTCCATGTATTAAAAGGATCAGTGTTAAATCCAGTAATGTTGCTTACTTGCATCATTGCTACAAATTTGTTACTAATACTTGTGGTCATATCAGGTTTACTTGTGTCCATATTAATTGTTTCTTCTCTTGGAAACAACTTTACTCCGCCGTATCCATATTCAAGACCGTTTACCGGGTTAATACTGCGCCAAACGTGTACTGCTTTACTATTCCACCATTCAGGTACATAGTCAAAATTAAAGTTATCAACTATTTCAGCATCACCGTCAACTATCCAGACTCTGTCAGTTGTGCAAAGTTTTGCAGCTTCGATGTGTGCCTGGTGTATTCCTTTTACTCCGTGTACACGTTTAGCTCGTGGAAATCTCTTTAACAAACTTTGATAATTTTCATCAGCATTGGGCTCTTGATAACTGATAAAAACTATATCACTTGTTTCACTTAAAGGTGTACTTGCACAAATATCTGTAAACTTTTTGTTAATATAAAATCTAGCAGCAAGTTCTCCTGGTCCGTGATGACTTTCTTTTGGCATAAGTGCTATACCATCGTAATTGCTACTATTTAAAAATACATGTGTATACTGCATATCAGCCGGCTTAGATTTATATGTAAAGTCCCAATCGCTATTAAGTTCCAGTTCTGGATATACAATCCACAACATCTTTGTGTTTGCTTGGGACTTTGCCGAAACAACGGATTCTGCTGTTTTAGCAGTTATAAATTCTTCTTTCAATTTTAGGTATTGGGGGTGATCTTTTGATCCAATAAAATAAATATCATACATAGTTTAATTATTACACATATTTGTGTTCCTGTCAACTATTTAATGATAAATATCCTGTGTTCAACTATAATTGACAAATACAAAATTTATGCCAGAAATTATTATTTTTAATGATTGCAACGGGCCTTTAGGATTTGGAAGATATGCCGGCCCTTATCGTATTGCAACAGAACTTCGCGACAACGGATTTACTGTACAAGTAATCGAATTCTTTGGAGACATGAGTCCCAGCGAAGTCGAATCTGTGATTGATGCTAAGGTTACAAAAGAAACACTTTGGGTAGGATTTGCTAGTACATTACTAAGCCAACATCTGTCTCACAAAGAAGAACTTGAAATGTGGCTTACTCCACCTATGGGCAATCCAGGGCAATTATCCGAAATTTGGGTAACTTTATTTCCGCATACCGACAAACAGATGACTGGATTTTTAGACAAAATAAAAACAATAAATCCTAAATGTAAAATTGTGGTAGGTGGATACAAAGCACTTGTTAAAGAATTTACTGGGGTAGATTATTGGATTTTAGGACAAGGCGAAGAAGCTGCTATTGCTGTATCTAAACATTTAAAATACGGAACTGAACTTAACACTTTGCAAATTGAAGGCAGTAATGTTATTACAGATAAGATGTACGAATACAAAGATTTTAATAATAGCAAAATTAAATGGCATAAATCAGACTTATTAACACCCGGAGAACATTTACCAATTGAAACTGCAAGAGGTTGCATTTTTAAATGTGCGTTTTGTGCATATAATTTAAACGGTAAAAAATTTGGTGATTACACTAAAAATGCATATACCCTTAGAGAAGAATTATTGTATAACTACGAACATTTCGGAACTACAGATTATATGGTATCTGATGACACCATAAACGATTCTTTAACAAAAGTACAGTACTTACACAATGTAATAACAAGTTTGCCTTTTAAAATTAGTATTAGTGGATATCTACGTGTAGATATTATTGCTGCACAAACTGAAATGATTAGATTATTATACGAAATGGGATTATCATCTGCAAATTTTGGTATTGAAACATTTAATAAAAAAGCAGGATCGTTAATCGGTAAAGGTGCAGATCCAGGATTAATTAAAGAAACATTATTTAGATTGCAGGACGAATGGGGAGATGATGTCTTTACGTCTGGTAACTTTATTGTAGGATTACCTAGCGAAAGCAAAGAAAGTGTAAAAGAAACATTTGAGTGGTTACATAGACCGGACCTTCCGTTGCATGCAATAGGAGTAACTAGATTGTATGTAAAACAATATAATAGAAGCATTACGCCTGTTAACATTTCAGACGAGAATATGATAAAATACGGATTTAGAAAACTCGACGATGGATGGATGTATAATAATTCGTCAAAGATATTAGATGATTCAAAAAAATACGATATAGATATAAATTATTTAGACGGCATGACATGGTCGTCTAACCATATGACAGCACAAGAGGCCGAACAACTAGTTAGCGATTTTTATAAAGATCCAAGAAATTCTCATAAAAAATTTAGTTTAACAGGATTCGTTGTTTATAATAGAATGCGAAATTTAGGATACACAAAAGAAAAAATAGCACACATGTGTAGTGATGATCCAAAAGTTGTAGTCGAAGCTGTAAATCTAAGGAGAAATTTAAAATCAGAATATATGCGAAAACTTCTGATAAATAAAGTGTAGGAGAAAAGAATGAGTGATATTTTACCCGGTGATACAGTTAGATTAACTATTACAGGAAACGATAGTTCTATTTTGGTTGATAGTTGGAACAGTGCAATTAGAGGCCCTGTTGTAGGAAGTAATGGCACTACTTTAGTAGATACTGTTAGCAATTTACTATTGGGTAAATTAGAAGGCGAACTAGCTGGTAATGTGTTATCATCAAACGGAAGCATTGTTTTAAATCCAGGTATTAATGGAACTGACGCTGTTTTTATTGGAGATGTTACAGGCGATCTAGTTGGCGAAGTGTTTGGAGATGTAACTGGTAATATCATCGGAGATGTTTTAGACGAAAACGAAAACATAATACTAGATGCTACAAATAGAACTCTTACAGTAAACACAATTACTACAGAAAATATTGTGTTATCAAATGATTTAACAGTAAATTCATTAGTTGCAGGCGAGATTACAACTGGTAATCTTATTGGAAGTCTATTAGGCGATTCTGTTGGAATGCACACCGGCGAAGTGTTTGGAGATGTAACTGGTAATGTAACTGGAGATATTACAGGAAACGTTTTAGATGGCGATGGTATAATCGTTGTAGACACTGGTGATGATGTTGCAGTTTTTACAGGCGATCTAGTTGGCACAGTGTTTGGAGATGTAACCGGTAATCTCAATGGTAACGTGACTGGTGAGGTATATGGCAACGTAACAGGTAACGTGACTGGCGATCTAATAGGAAATCTAAAAGGTAGAGTTTGGAATCAAGATGGCACAAAGATAGGATTGGATGTGCAAGAAGATGGTGCTGTTTCAATTGCTAGTAACAACAACGGTACTTTAGTATTTGGCAATAACAACGACACTTTAACTATTACATCTAATTATAGAGAATCTAACGATTTTGTGGTTGTTCCTCATCCAAGCGCAAAGGCATCATCTCGTATGCATTATCATAGATTAGACGATAACGGAAGAGCATCAGTAAATCCAGGTGATATATTAGATTTTAAATCAATTATTGCATACAACGGAAGCGATTATAAAACAGCAGGACATTGGGGATATGCAGTTGATCCAGAATGGACTGTAACAGATACATCGCAAAGTATCAGAACAATATTTGGAATTAGTGTTGCAGACGGTACAAATCAACCAGATGTACTAGGTCCTAAAAAACTAAGTGTAAATCACGAAGGTATTGTAGGCGGATACGGATTCAAAGCAAATCCAATAAGTAGTACCGAACGTAATAATCTAACTGCCACAGCAGGAATGATTATCTTTAACAGTAGTACAAATAAGTTTCAAGGATATAATGGCAGTTCTTGGGTTGACTTAGGATAATTTTCATGCTATAGTAAAAGCATGAGTAAATTATATTTTGGTGTCGTTCCTTATGGCACATTAGCAGATGTTTTTATCAACACACTAGCAGGCTGGAGCGACAGATGGTTGCAACCATGTACTCCTATAATTAATACAAATGGCCACCTAATACATAAAAATCACGAAAAGTATGTGTTAGATCTTACTAATAACAATCCTATGACATTTAGAGATATTGACTGGTCAAATAAGTTAGACAAAATTGAACAAGTTTTAGATAACGCCGGTGATCGTAAAGTTTGGATTGGAAACTTTGATAGTACCCAAGCAGATATTATTAAAAAACATTTTGATACAGATGTAACTACTATTGGCTTAACATATAATTTAGATAGCAGAGATACAATACTAGAAAACGTTTTAACATACTACGGAATTTCTGAAATAACTGATAAAGAAACATACTGCGTACAAATGCAGACTAGATACTACACAGATAAGGAAAAATGGAATAAACTTGTACCTAAAGAATTTTTTCCTTTTACCGACATTAGTATCAACATCAATAGTTTTTTTCATCCTGAAAACTATATACAACAGTTAGAGAGTCTAGACGGCAAACGTAATGAAAAACAACTAGAATATTATTTTACATGGTTATATAGAACAAAGGAGAGATGCAAATGAAAATAAGTAAAATACCAGGATGCGGAAGATTTGGCGTTTTTGTCGACGGCATCGACTTTAACAATATTACCGAAGAAGAATGGATAGAGATAGGAAAGTTACATGTTAAAGAACTTGTTACTATCATTAGGGATACTAAATTAGATCTAAACACATATCACCACTGGATTAAAAAATGGGGAAGAGACAGACTAACCATCCAAGGCATGTATTTTGAAAAATACAAAGGATGGGACGGCAAAATCGAAACTGCGTTAGCTAGTCCTGACTGGTCTGACGAAGATAAGCAAAGTATTATAAATTATGTTCGTATGCGCGAAGGTACTAGTAAAGAATCTGGTAACATTCTTCGTGTAAGTGGAAAAAAAGATAAAGATGGTAATCCAATAGGTATGTTTGCAGAAGGCGAGCTGCTATGGCACAGTAACGAAAGTGGCAATATTGCTTTTGCGCCAGGAGTTGCTCTTTTAGGATACCAAGGAACCACTGCGAGTGCTACAGGATTTTTAACTACAGTAGATTATTATGAAAGTGTGAGCGAAAGTTTTCGTAGCGAACTAAACGAAATGATTCTCATACATAATTTTATTCCGGGACGTATTAATCCTGGACTACGAAACTGGCAAGACTCTCTTATGTATAAAAATATGGCACCAGAACCAAACGCTGAAATTCCAATGGTTATACAAAGCCCAGGCGGTCATATAGGATTGCACTACAGTTTTAACACAGTAACCGGTATCAAAGGTATGAGTAAAGACGAAAGTGATAAACTACTTGCTCGTATTAGAAAAGAACTAGAAGTCGACAAATACATATACGATCATTGGTACAAACAGGATGGCGATTTGTGTTTGTTTGACAACAGTATTACACAGCATAGGCGATTAGGCAGCACAGACAATAGATTGTGCTACAGATATCAATACGATTATACACACTTGCAAGAATCTCCGTGGATGCCTTATTTGCAAGAACCATATAAAACACAGTATACTAACAGAGTTGCACAAGTAGTTAACGCACTACAAATAAATGACTTTAAACTACCGGTATGAAAAAATATATAGTTACATCCTGGATGATTTTTTTATGGATACTGATTTTTCCAGTTCCGATGCTAACAAAATATAGCAATTGTTGGTATTGGGCTTTATGGAAAAAAATTACCAAAGGTGGGCGCATGATTCCATATGCTAGTAAACGCTGGAGTGGACACCACTGGGTATGGAAAGATAAAGATGGCAAAACTTGGGAGTTTACAACAAAAAGAAAACTCCCAAAGTTTTCTCCATGGTGGACTTTGGTAGTTTATGACGGATACAGCAGACAGTTTAGGACTATAAACAAATGACAACGTGGAATCTCGAAATATACAACAAATCACAAGATTTAACAGAATTTTTTCTAGCAGCAAAAGAAAAAGGATTTTACAATAATAGCAGTATCAATATGCTGCACGATTACATTGACAAATCCGAAGAAACAAAAATGTGGTTATTAAGCAACAACAACAGATATGTAGGCACTATTGTAAGCCATAGTTTAAATGAATTAGGAATTTTAGGCAACGGTGCTTGGAGGATTTGTGCTAGAATATGCGTTCTAAGTCATTTAATCGAAGGACCTAGAAAACATTTGACGCTACGCAATGAATTACGAAATAAAACTCCACATGACCATGTAGGTGGACAATTTTTAATTCCTGCTTGTATAGAATATATAGGAAGAGATAAGCCTATGTACATTAGCACAAATGACAGTGTAGTAGGAAAACAACGAGCTGTTCACACAAGATGGGCGCCTGCTTGGAACAAATTAGGGTTTTTAGGCGACCCATTTGAAATCGAATATCGCGGTAAATTTCAAAAGTTTTGGAAGTTTAATGTAGATGCTTACTATAAACAAATGGCAACTGAACGCTGGCCCGAAGCAGAAGCAATATTACCTCTGTTTTAAAAACATTTTGTGAGCTTTTTCTCTAAAGGTGTATTTTTCTTCAAACAGATCTTCCCAGTTATCTGGTAAGTCGAAATTTACACCTAAGTAATAATCTTTATATTTTTTATAACTTTTGTCTAGTAAGCCAACGTAATTTTTATCGTTATAATTACCATCCCACGGTGCGCCTAGTGCAAGTGTAAATTTAGTATCACCCGAGGTGTTGTGCATTTCGTGAGGCCATTTACCGCTCATCATAAACGGTTTGTCTACAGTAGTAGGACGTACACTTGTGTCTTTACCAATAAAATCTAAGTCGTCGACATTACCTTGTAGAACATATCTAAACTTGTGCTGAGGAGTATCAAACATTTCTGGACTACAATCAATATGCAAAGGATTTTTTGTACCGTTAGGAGTAGTAATAATCATTATCCTACTACGTTCTTTTGTAATTTGAAATAACACATCCTCGCACCATTGTTTTAATTTGGGCATTTGGAATGCCCACGGCATCCACTGGAATTCGTCTTTTTTAGTTGGATTATACATAATAGGAACATGATAACAGTTCCTATAGTCGTCTTGATATATTTTACTAACATCCAAACTATTTAAATAATCCATGTGATCCAATGGAGGATTTTCAATGTCTAGAGGCAAATATAATAAGTTGTCAAATTGATTTTTATCCATCTGTATCTTTACAAGTTTCAAAGAAGTTTGCCATTTCCGGAAATGCTTCTTTAAAATTTGTATTCCTTCTTTTGTCCTGTTCGTTAAAGAAACGCCAAAAATCAATACGTCCTTGCATTACTTTTGCAGGATCATATGTTGTACTATCCATATAATCAACTACTCTTCTAAAACGTTCGTACTCCATTGTTGTAAATGCATCTTTACGTTTGTCATCTAAATTATCTTTTATAAACTGTAAGTGGCTGTGCATATACTTCATATACTCTTGCGGTAAAATGTTAATATCATACTGCAACGGTTCTTTTAAGTAAGGAGTATCGAAACTCAATCGATTCCATCTATATGTTTCTACATTGTTGTATTTACGGCGCCATTCAAGTATTTTTTCTAATAATGTTTGAAATGTTGTTACACTGAAAATATTAAATGTAATCATAATAGTTACAGGTGCATTAGTATTAGTCATGAAGTAATCTAAGTTACGCTCAAAAGTTTCAATGTCTAATCCATTACGGATATACTCGGCTCTTTCGCCCCATGTATCAATACTAGTAAACAATTTAAATCTACGTATTTTGTTTTGACTAAGCAGGCTGTTTACAGAATCAGTAAACTTTTCTAATTGTTTAGGTTTGCCGCCTAAATTGCTGTTTACATTTAATTCTAAGTTTGGCTTAGGATCATTTTCAAGCAAATCAAATAACTTGTATGTGCTTTTTTGTATAGTAGGTTCTCCGCCTGTAATACGTAAAATTGTTAGATCTTTACTAAGTTCTGGCCACCAACGCCAAAATGCATCTAAATATGGATTATTGTCTTCTTCGTAAATCTGAAACCAATCAATGTCGCAACGATGATTACGTACAGTTGTATAAGGACCGTACTGTTTAATTTCGTTGTAATATCTACTACTAGCTTTTGGATGACAATATCCACAACGAAAGTTGCACTCGTTACCAAATGAAACTTCTAAGTATTCTGGATTAACATTAAACTCTGCGCCGCCTGTTTTAACTGCATCAAGTCTTTCTTCGTTGTAAATACTGCTACTACGGGTTTTACGATCGCTAATATAATCTTCGCCCATATTTTCAATATTCCAACAATACTGGCATCCCTTAGGTTGTTCTCCACGCATCATTGCAGCACGTTCTTGTTTCTTTTGTGCTGTATTGTGTATAGCACTAGGATTAGTTAATAACGGTGCTGTGTCAATCTTGTGAGGAGCCGGATGATAACAACTGTGTGTTTCACCTGTTTGAAAATAGATGTTTGCGTGATACCATTTTGCAAAACAAAAAGTAGGAGATATTTCTTTGTCTGTATATTTTGTTATACGGACTGCTTCATCCCTTTCACTCATTTAAGTTCCTTGTCAATAAACTTAGGATTACGCACAGGATTTTGATACACTGTTTTAAAAAATTTACTTTGATCTGCATTTAAACATTCAACAGAAATAGGCGCTTGTAATTCATGCATTAATGTATCTCCAATTTCCTCGCTTTCGGTATCCATTTCAGATTCTGACATGTCGTTGCTGTTCCAGTAATTATTAAGCCACTCAAAGTCTCGAACGTTGATAAAGTCCCAATCGGTTAGCATAGTTTTATACAACCCTTCTCTAGCACCGTAAATAGCCCAACGACCATTTTCTGCATCAGCGCCTACCATTAGCCAGATCCAAAGTCTATGCAAGTTTTTCCAATGATTACGTTTAAAATCTTCAATGTTTGGCCTAATACCTTGATCTAGTGCCATTTTAACACCTTCACGAAATCCAGCACGCCACGCTTGTTGCGGTGTTGCATTATTGTAGATATCACTAAATGTTCCATTCATTTGAATGTATTGTAAATCCCAACAAAAGTCTACTTGCGCATGTAGGTTGTCTGGATCAGCATTTTCATGTGTACGCATGTTTAACACTTTTTCTTTAGGCCAGCACTTGATACCGCCATTGCCATATGCTAGACCGTTGATCTGATTTAGTGCAGTCCAACTAATAACTTTATCAGTTAAATCATACTCGCTTAAATCTGCTTCTTGGCTTAAGAATGTTTCTCGAATTCTATTATCACCATCGATAGTAATAAAGCGATCGGTCTCACTGGCATTAGCAGCAGCTTTGTGTGCAGCATCGCTGCCCTTAACACCATGCACACGTTTAGCCCAAGGAACTTTAGTAAGCAAATCTGCATAATTTTGTTCTGCATTAGGTTCGTCATAACTTAAATAAATTATGTCATGATCAACTACTCTAAAAATATTATCAGTCATTTATTACCTCGTGTGAATATGATCCAAACTTTTTAATAGTATAAACGCTTATAGGCATTTTGTCAAACTTAAAATTACTTGGGTAATCTACATAAAAATTGTTGCTCTTACTATCAGCTACAAAATTTAAAATGTAATGAAGATTATAAGGATTATCTTTATCTGTTATGCTAAAACCGCTAATTGCATTTGTTAAATTTACTTTGTGTTCTTGAATATTACTTTCTAGTTCATTATTAAATTTTAATTCCCAGCGCTTTTTAACATTGTTTTGTATTAGTGTAACATCAGGATCTTCATCAGATTCTATTTTATATAAAAAACTTTTAGATGTACGTGCTTGTTCCCATTCTTTATTATGTTTAAGCATGTAGCCTTTTGTTGGCAAATCATACTCAACTGTATATTCGTGAATAGGAACAATTCCTTTTATAATGTCTTCAATTTCATTTATGTTTACTTTAATAAAATTTAAACTATCATCGTGCTGGCTTTTAATAGATACTATAGTACCATTATTGTCAAACATAATATATTTTTTTGCATTAGAACTAATTTTAATAGGCATTATTATATTCCTAATTTATTTTCATATTTTTTGATTATATCAGAACTTAAAAAGTCCTTTTCAGTATAATGAAATATACCGCTTTGTTTATAGTTACCTACAAATAATTCTAGATCATCACTTAGATAAACGCTTAAACGAGATTGCCAACTTTGATCTTTATACTTATTCCAATGTTGGACTTTTGGTTTCATATGTGTAAACGTAGGAAAATTATGTTTTGTAGTTATATTGTGTTCACAATCCATAATTTTAGCTGCAATTGCCGCAGTTAAATCCATACTACATGTTTTTTGAAAGGTTTTACCACCTGCATGATGTTTATAGAAAAGTTGCCAATTATTTGTTATCATTTCCATCCATGCATAAAATTCTTTAGCTAACGGACGTTCTTTAAAATAATGAAATCCGCTATACAAATTTGGTAGGTTATATGTAGTAAACGCTCTTCGATAATAATCGTTTGTTACTAACTCTCCCCTATATGTATAAACATTGTTAGTGTAAAACAAATCATAATTTTTTAATAAATCAAACCATTTGGTTAAGTCTTGCAAAACTAACATGTCTGTATCAAGTACTACAGTTTCGTTAAACGGAGTTGCGTGATATAATTTCCAACGATTACTGATTTTCCAATCTTCGTCTTCGGCATGATCGCCCCATGGAATTTCTATAATATATTCAAATAGATGTTTATACTTTTCTGGTACTGTATCGTTAGTTATAAGTGCTATTTTACTATTAGAATTTGTAGCATGAATACTCATTGCACAAACACATGCTTGTAAAACATAATCATCTGTGTTGTTATTTTGGGCAAGTAACGTAAAGTTTTTATTCATCTATCATTCTTTCCAAACTAAATTTATTCATAACATGTACATTTTGATTTTTAGTTTTAACACCTGTATATTCACCTAAGTGCTGCTCTTTTTCTAAAAGAAACAAAAGTTCGTCATTGTTTATTTTTTCTAAAATATCCCTATCAGTAATAAAATATTTTTTACCAGGCAAATTTGAAATTTGAGAATCTCCGGTAAACCCATTTAAAATATGTGCAGCAATACTAAATGCAAAATCGTTTCTATACAAAGGATTTACAATTTGATAAAGACTTGTATAGTGCGAGTAGTTTTCTTTTACATGTTTTATTAAATCAAAAAATATTTTATTTTTATTACACTTTTTAAAGTATACAACTGTAGCCCAATAAAAGTTAATACCAGTATCATTAATTTTATCAAATTCTATAAGATTTCGCCAATGACACAAATCAACTGCATCACTATACATCATTAGATCTTGATTGCTATCAAAACAACTTTTTAAATGATCGTTACAAATTACATAATCGGTATCCATAACAATTGTTTCTTCAAACGGTGATAAATCATATGCATTGCATCTATCCAAGTTGTTAAAATTTGCTAATTTTGTAGCCATATTACCATCGCGAAACTTTCTGGAATTTGCATTATTACTAGGTTCCAATTTAATAACATGATCAAAAAAATCAAGTCTGTTGTCATTGATCTTGTCAGTTGCTATGGCAACAGGAACATTTAAATGTTTTTTTACCCGTTTAGCACAAAATATAGCTTGTTTGATATAATCTAATGCTTTGTTGTCTTTAGCAAAAAGTAATACGCCTTTGCTCATAAATCTAGTATACCTTTAACACTTCTATTCTTTTTTATTTTACTGTATTCTACAAAATATTCATTTGATGCTGTAAAGTATACATCGAGTATGCTGTTGTAAAATTCTTCTATGTTTGAAATTTCAATTGGAATATCATTATCGTCGCTGATAATTACTGACTGTTGATCACTGTCAATTAAACCTTTAATAAAATTAATTAGCTCTCGCGAAACTGTAAAAGTTGCGCCGTTAAAATAATATACAAGATTTTCGTGATATTTTTCTTTTAAAATACGTGTTTGATTGTTTAATGTAACCATATAGTTACTAATATCTAATGCTTTTTCTAGACGCTCGTCCATAGTTAACTCCTACATGTAGTATATATCTATTATACACGCAGTTAATAAAAAAGTCAAATAATTTATGCTACACTAGGTTGATTTTCACTTGCACCCGGTCTCATTAGATTACCACCTAATGTAAAGTCAGTATCTGTAGTACCATCATTTAGTGTAATAGTACTATCAGGGTAATACTGAGTACCCGAAATAGTTACATTAGCAGTTACAGGTTCATCTATTGGAGTACTTTGAGGACCGTCAGCAGGATTGCCTGTGCCTGTATCGTTATCAAGCAGTCTTACTTGTAAAGTTACACGACTAAATCCGTTAATAACTGCTAATCGTACTTGAATTTCGTTATCATTATAAATGCTTCCTGCACCAATTTTTGTGTACTTAGTGGTCATAGCTATACCTGTAGTAAGAGTAGGAATGGCTGTAACCGAGCCTGTTCCGCTACTATTTAAACTTTCCACTACCCATTCCCAACCAGTACCTGCAGTATCAGGACGAGCATATAGTCTTACTGTACCCATATTTGATGCCATTGTTTGCCAGTTTAAGTTTTTTTCATAACTAGCCTGTCCCGGACTACCAATGGCATCAATATCAACATTAATACGTAGTTCGCCGCCAGCTGTAAAATATTCTTCAAATGACTGATCAGAGGGAAATGTGTAAACAACACTACCGGATATAACATTCCATTGAGCAGTAACTTCATCTAGTGTATTCACAACAGTACTAAAATCTCCACCAAATTCTGTTGTACGTCTGTCAAATCCTGCACAAGTATTTGCTAAATCATATAAACCTTGTACATTAGCAGCATCTCCCCAGTCTGCCCATTCAATTACTTCGCCAACTTGTAAATCGGAATATGTAGTGCCACTTGCTAATGTTTTAACTGCACCTGTTTGATGGTAGTGTATTAACTGACCAATACTAAACAGTTTTTCAACATCTGCTGATAACACTGTATCACTAGTATTTGGGTCGCTTCCTCCAACAACAGCACTAGGAATTGCATCATTAACTGTTCCAAACCCATATTTGCCCGGCCCAAAATTATTTTCCAATATACTTCTAATATTGTTAAAGTCAGTTGCTGATATTGCGCTGCCTACAGCCATGCGAGATCTCCATGTTTATTATAATACTATACTTTATTTATCAGTGTTTTGTCAACCGATTAAATACTACATGGAACGTTTTAATTATGCAGAACAACGAAATTATGTTTACATAGATTGGGATATGAGTAGTAGGTGCAATTATGCATGTGCATATTGCGAACCTGCTGCACACGACGGAAAGTTTGATTTTCCTACTATAGAAAATGCAAAACTATTAGTAGATAAAATTTCAAAAACATATACTGATAAGTTTGCAGTTTTTAATTTATTTGGAGGAGAGCCTACTATATGGAGAGAAATTCCTGCATTTTTTAAATATGTTAAAAAATCAAATCCAAACAACAAAGTACAGTTATTAACAAATGGTAACAAAACAAAACGCTGGTGGCAAAAAAATCAAAACAATATAGATAGCGTTGTTGTCAGTGTACATGTAGCACAAGTAGATATTGTAGATCTTGTTGAAAAATTTAATGCGTGTGCAGGAAGTTTTGACATACACTTTCAAATTTGTATTGATATAAATCACTTTGAAACTGCTATGCAACAATACGATTACTGTTTAAAAAATTTAGACAAACATATTAGATTAGATTACAAGCCTTTACGAATTAGCTTGGATAAACCAGAATCTATGCCTTACACAAATTTTCAAATTAATACAATGAAAAAATTAAAAAAACTGCCTGGTATTAAAAAAGACCATTACGGAAGTAGTATGGTTGATGAAAATAATAACCTAGTGGATCTGCAAAAATTATTATTAGAGAAAAATAATAAATTTAAAAATTGGGCATGTTGGATAGGAATAGACACATTAAATATTACACGTGAAGGAAATGTTACAATAGGTAGTCAGTGTTTTCCTAATTTTGTATTAGGCAATATTCACACGTTAGATTTTAAAATTCCATACAAGCCTGTAAAATGTCAATACGAATACTGTAGCTGTTTAACTGATCTTACAACTAAAAAAATAAAAAATTATTCTGGAGATTTATTGGAAGACTTGAATATTTTGGTAAGCCGGTGAAGGTAACTCGACATATACGCCAACTGGCCTATTTTGTTTTACAAGACTAGTAATTGTTCCAACTACAACTTCGTCAACCGGGCCTGCGTTTTGCGGATCTGATCCAATGCTTGCGTCATCAAGTACTGTTTTAATATATACTACGTTGTTGTCTTTTCTAGCATATATAAATAAGTCGTTATTACTGTAAATTCCACTACCTAACTTTTCATAAATTTTTGTATAGGATGTTGTTAAATCATATATTCCAATATTATTTTGTGCTAATCCAGACCCGGTAACTTGTGTACCTGTATAATCAATTGTTACAGTTCCAATATTGTTTATCATTTCTGCCCAGCCTTGGGATTTATCATCGCTACCGGCTCCGACCATTGTAAAAGAAAGTTCTATATTTCCGCCAGCATTAAAGAATCCTAAAAAATTGTTATTGTTACTAAAGGTTGCTTTCCATTCGTGTGTAATGCTTTGCGGAGTTCCAGAACCTCCCCATGTACTAGCACGTACAGAATCTATACCAGCAGATTCCTTGTCAATATATTGTGCATCTACATCAAACCTATTAGCAAATAAAAGAGGATATAATGTTTCATATGCTTGATATAAACTTTCAGTTATTTCATTTTGATTAGTAACATTGCTAATAGTGGCAGGCAAATTACCATTCTGATGTGCATATACAGATACATAATCGTCATACAATTTATTCATATCTTCGGCATATACAATCCTAGTTTTTGGCAGTCTTTGACTTTTAACTGTTTGATTATATCCAGTATCGCCTGATGGTATTCCTAATATGTTTTCAATTGCTTCAAATAGAACATTATATCTATATGCAGAAATAATCTGGTTTGCCATTATCAAGTCCTCTTTATATACTTATACTTTTAGTACGCATTCTACTAATTTTTCTTTTTCGTTATCATTAGACTCTAATGCAATTCCTACTAATGCAGTAGTAGATATAGTTCTGCAAACTCCGTCGTTCCATGCGTATACTGCTTGGCCTTTTTTAACTGGGCCGTGTACTCTTACTGGAAGACGACCTTTTAACCCAATGTATTGCCCTTCGGCTTCACTGTTCATCATATATGCAGGATCAGTTGATACTACGCCGATGCATAAGTCGCTTGCACTTGCTGGTGCAACTTCAAACCCGTCATGGACGCTTACTGCTACTGCTGTGCCTGCTGGTAATTCTTCTGCTGTAGTATATTTTTCTGCTAAGTCGGCGTAACGTGCTCTACTTGCAACACCAACAAATTCTACTGCATAAACTTTTTGATCAGCATCTCTAGCTACTACTGTATTTGCTGTACTTGCAGTCGTAGCACTTACATAACTAGTACCTAATTTTACTGTATCTGACTTATCAGCAGTACCTCTAAAATTGTTTGCATGAACACTAGCCCATTTTGCGGTCGAAATACCTAAATTATATGTTTCTGTTTCGCCAGGTAATATACCTTTTCTTTCGTTATTGTTTATAAACTTTGCGATTACTTCTGCAGAACCATCTGTGTTTAATTTTGCACCAATACGTACTTCTTCGCCAACGGTATTTTCAATGTATCCAACATTTTCGTCAACAATTCTAACTGCTAAATCGTTACTATCGCCTACTCTAAACCCAAGATCTGAAAAACGTACAAGTTGATTAAATTCTGTGTTATTAACTGTTAAATAATCAGCGGCAGGTATTCCTCCTAATCTAAGAGCATCACTTGATGTTGCCCAAAGCACTGGTTCGTCTGTTTGACCAGCGTTAGCTGTGATACCGTCAGCATCGGTATTAATTAGTGTAATACCCTTTTTAATTTTAGGAAAATTTGAACTATTAATGCCAACTGGTACGTTTGAGTTTTGTGTAGATTTTAGTGTAAATTCTTCGTCGCTAATTATAAATTGAACATTGTCGTTAACTAGTGCAACAATAACAGCTTTGTTTGTGTTTCCGGTATCAACAACATCAATACTGCGCATCTGTGTTTGCCCATCGCCAGCTGCTTGCGGGCCTACTAATACAAAGTCGTCTTGTGAAGTTCTAGCATATACTTGGTTAGTGGCATTGTTAAACCAAAAATCGCCAACTGTTAAACCAGTTGGTGCGCTACTACTTACTTCGGCGCCGCCTGTGTTTTTCCACTGCGACCCGGTATAAAATTTTAGTTTGTTTAACGAAGCATCAAACCAAATCTGTCCGCTAATTGCCTTTGTTGGTGATGCTGTACCAGCAAAATTTTCCAACAAAAACAAATAGTTTTCATTTTGTATTTCTCCGTATCCACTGTAATTTTTACCAACAAACTTAATATCTGTGGTATTATCAACTGTGCCATCTTCAACTGATAACAGTTGAGTGCCGTTAAATTTATTAATTATGTATGCCATTGACGATTTCCTTAATCTACACTGTATTTATGCTTATACTGCCGAAGTTACTGTTGAAGAATATGTCCAGACATTACTACTGTTTACACTATAAGACATGATAGTCCTAGTATAAGTTGTTGTAACCGATGTTGAAACATCTGCAATACTAAAGTCTGCAACAACACTTTGGTTTTGTACACCGTTACTATCAACGTTTGTAAACGTTTTGTTTACTGCACTATTAACATCAATAGGATCTGTACTAGAACTACTTGCAACAGCATAAATTTTTGCAATTGTTCCTGCTGGTAATCCAGCTGCTGGTGCTAATTCATTTAGTACTGTAGCAACATTTGACTGTAATGTTACACCTATGCCCATTCCATCTATTACTAAACTAAAAAATAACGGCGATGCATTTACTTTATTATCAACATAACCTTTTGTTGCAACATCAGTAGATGTTGTAGGTTCTGCTACGTTTGCAATTTTTTGTTGCGTTACTAATTGTATAGTACTCGAACTTTCAAGTTGTAATCCACTAATTCTACTAGTAATTCTATTACCGTCGATATCTATATTATCAACTGTTAAATCATTTAGAACACCAATATTTGTAATACCTGGTGCATTAATAATACTATTTGACAAAGAAGTTTCTGTGAGAATATCTCTGCCATTAATTTTATAAGCAGTGTTTTTTGGAATATCGATACTATTACTACTTGTCCAACTATTAGTATCAAGCTCCCAGGTCCAATATTTGTCGTCACCTGATACTCTAATAACAATACCAGATCCGTCTACGTCCGCTTCTTCTAATAATGTACTATCACTTGTAATTGCAAGTTCGATTAATTTATCTTCAACTCTTAGATTGCTTACATCTAAGTTAGTTGTATCGCCTTCGACTCTTAAATTACCAGTAATTCTAGCGTCACCTGTAACATCTAAATTAAATTCAGGATCTGTTTTAAATATGCCTACTCTTTGATTTAAAGTATCAATATGTATTGCATCTAAAACATTAGGTACGTTATCTGCATCAGTATCGGTTTGTACTTGAATTTTAATATCAGTGTCTTCGGTTTCTGCTTTAATTAGTATATCGGATCCTGTTGCAATTCTTAGTAAAGGACTTTGTCCAATTACAATACCGTTATTATTGTAAAAATTAATTTCTGCACTAGTAGTATCTTGTCCTTGACCCGATTGTGTTGTTAAAAAGTCATTTTGTGTATACTCTATTCCGTCAACGTCTGTAAGTTTTAAACTATTTGATGCTGTTCCGTAAAATTGAAAATTAAATATTGAACTTACATTTGTTCCAATCTTAATACTTGTAAATCCATTAATTGGAATAGCAGGAGTGAATGCAGTTTTACTGTGTATTAATACCAAGCTACCGTTGATATATTCTTGAGTAATTGTTTGGTTAGTACCAGTTGTATCTCTTATTGTTTCTATAAACTGTCCTGATTTTAATTGACTTGCTGAATATGTAGGACCAACTAGTTGTAACCCAGTTGATGTTGCAAAATACATCTGCTCATTTGCACTATCTATCCAAATGTCTCCTTCAACTAAACTCGACGGCTGAACTGCTGTATATGTACTGTTATCTGTACTTCTAAACGTGCTACCATCATAAACTTTTAATCTGTTTTCGCTTGTATCAAACCACAGTTGTCCTTTAATTGGCTTGCTTGGTGGAGCTGTATTTGCAAAAGTTTCTAGTAGTTTTATAAAGTTTTCATTTAAGAACTCGCCAAACCCTTTGTAATTTCTACCAATAAAAATTAAGTTTGTGCTGTTTTCGTCAATTTTGCCATCTACTATTTCAGTTAGCAAAGATCCGTCTGTTTTATTTAATTGATACGCCATTACGAAAGTACTCCATGATAAATTATATAATTCAATGCAACATAAGGCGGAGTAATATCAACACCTGAAGCTAGTGGCGAATTGTCAACACCGCCGGTTTTTGTTATCCCACTAGCTGCTACTGACGAAACTTGCTGTGTATATGCATCAACATCTGCTTCACTACTATTATCAACTTTACTTACAGCATAATAAGTGTCGCCTGACTCGCTTGTTAAATTGTGAGTGTGGTCTGGCAAATTATTAATATCAAGAACAGCACTTTCGCTACCGCCAAGTCCGCCCATTTGTCCTAATGCAGGATCGCTTATAAGTCTATTTGGTCCTGTTAATCCGCTGGAAATACCAGTTGCTAATCTTCCTCTTAAATCAGGAATGTTAAAGAACAGTGAAGGGTTACTTGATGTTCCCCAATACCATGTATTATTATCATTTGGGTTATAGCCGAGTGCGTTTGCTAAATCGATATAGTCTAATAAACTTGTTTCACTACCGTCACAAATAAACCAACCAGTAGGAGCAATTAAGCCTGCATAAGGAACAAGTGTGCCAAGAGGAATAATAGGAATTGTAGAAACAAGATTAGCCTGTGTAATTTTTCTTAATCCGGATCCTGGTCTATTAATTATAATTTCGTCAGCTGTGTCCGGTGTTGTAACCGCAGTTTTATCTGCAATAAAAGTTTGATTGATTTGTGTAGTAAATTGTTTAGTTAAGCCGCCTGTTTGGCCGTCAAATGCTATACTGTTAGTAGAACTAACTTCTCCGGTCATGCTAAATGTTGTAGCACTAGTAAGTTTATTTGTACTTCCCGAACTTCCAGTAACATTGCCGGTTACATCGCCTACAAAACTTCCTGTAAACTTTTTAGCAAAAATATTGTTAAATCTATCAGCATTTGTACCAATGTTACTTACATTAGGCTCATCTGCAAAAATATTATCAGTAGTTAAAGATCCACTAATAGTTGCACTACCAATTAAACTAATATTATCATTAAATGTAGTAGTTCCGCTTACTGTTAAATTGCCTTGAGTTGTTATATTTCCTGTATTAATAATATTACCAGTAATATCTAATGCTTCAACTGGATCTGCTGTGAGTATTCCTACATTTCCATTATTTTTTATTCTGATTGGAGTTATTGTAGATCCGTTGTTGTTTGTTCTTAAATCAAAAAATCCTGTACTTTGGTTTTGACTAATAATTGCATTTGTACCTTCAACTTCAAGTGCAAGTGTACGTGTATTGCCGACTTCTATGCCTTCATTAGTTCTAACTGTAAATGGAAATGTTGTTACAGTAGCTTCATCGTTTCTTACAAATCTGTTTCCGTCAACTGGATTGCCATTAACTAGTAATTGCTCGGCTTTGTCGGCAATGCCTTTAAATCGTGCAACTGTATTATCAACATTTGAACTAACATTTACACCTGGTGATAATTGTCCAAATCCAGGAATTAATATCTTTGGAGTAAAGGTATTACCTACAATTATGCTTACAGCAACATTATCGATATAATTAATAATTGCTTGTCTATCAACATTATCAGTGTCAGTAATAGTTATTGCCTTTGCACCTGTATTAGTACCACTTGCAACTTCAGGCCCAACTAAAATCCAGCCAGAACCGCTATACAAATATAATTGCTGTGTGCCTGTGTTTACCCAAAGGTCGCCTAAAACACTGTTAGATATATCCGGTTCATCTGTACCCTTTTTTAATCCTCCAGCACTAACCCAATTAGTTCCATCATAAACTTTTAAAGTATCATTTTGAGAAGTATTGTCGTACCAAAGTTGTCCTTCAACAGGGTTGCTAGGCGGATTGTTATCTGCAAAGTTTTCTAATAAATGCAAAAAATTAGTTAAAACAGATTCACCAAAGTTTGTAGCACCGCGTCCTGGTAATCGCAAACTTGTATCAGTATTAATATCGTTATCTACAACTTCTATACTACCTTTGTTTACACTGTCAGTAAAGTTAATTTGGTATGCCATTAGCTATTACCTCCACTTAAACTTTGGATTCGTACAGTATAATCAATCTGGATAAGTCTGTTTAATGACTTTTGTACTGGGTGGAAGATAACGTGGGTAAGCAATTTTCCAGTACCGTCTGCACTATAGCTTCTCAAGCCTAATTCGTCAAATACAAATTGATTTTCGCTATCGCCACTGGTGTCAAATGCATCCTGACCATTTGGCTCGCTATAATCTAATAAGCAGTTTACAAACAAATCAGTATAATTTTGTCCGCTAACATGTCTAATTTCCATTTTGTTTCTAGTTGGGTCTGTGTTGTTAACACTGTTTTCATCAACTACTTTACTGTATGTTTGATTGTAAAGGCTTGCAGTAGTTCCTGTACTGTTTGGTGTTAAATAAGTTATAACACCAGTAGGATCTACACTAGTTCCGCCATTACCAAAGCTCATTTCATAAACAAAGCCGTTGCCCTGATTACCTAAACTTTCTGCCAGTGCAATACTCATATTTTCATAATGTATTGCATTTCTTTTATTAATTAAAACTTCGCCAGTCTTAGGATCATGTATTTTAATATGACCTTGAATGTTAAGTTTATTTGAATCATTATATTGCATTTGTTTGCTTACCTTTACTTATACTGTATTTATTTGCTTAACTTAATTGTTCCGGCTCTTATAAACCTTGCAATTTTTGAATCGCTTGTTGATAGATCATCTGTCCAAATTTTACCCTGTTTACGCTGTATTACAATTCTTACACCTGTTGGAACATCGTCTCTAAGTATAATAGTATCGTTGTCTGCGTCAATAGTAAACTCTGGCTGTACTACATTATCACCTTCGGGACTATCTTGGTCAATTAGTGGATCAAAAACTGTAAACTCTTGTGTAGCAGGCTTTCTAAGTTTCTTACCTCCTACTATAACCTCAACTTCGTTATAATTTAAAATATCAAAATCTAAATTGTATATATTTGTGCTTCCATCGGATACAAATATTTGTTGTAGATCTTTATCTTTATAAGGAATAGTTTCAGTTTCGCCCTGCTCTTGCATTTTAGTTCCTGCTGCATACTGGGTTTTAACACCTGTTCCTAATGTACCTCTGCGTATTTGTCTTAATAAATTTCCTTCTATAGCATAGTACTCAATACGTTCTCCTTCAATAAACAATACTCCAGGCTTGCCGTTTGTTCTATTTGGAATTGGAATACCTGTTGTATCTTCTAAAGTTATATATTGGTCAAAATAGTTCAAAGGTTGACCTAATTTAAATACACTTGCTTCGTTTAAACGTTTGTAATGAACACGATTTAACATGTCTTTAAAAATTCTAAATCCGTATTTTTCACTTGTAACATTTGCAGCAAATTGTATTATTTCTACTACTTCATTATCTGCAGGTTTATTAAACAAATTAACAACAGTGTTATTGCTCATTAAATTATAATCAACACTAGGTCTTAACAATTTATTATCTTGTATTACCCATACATAATTAACACCAGCGGCTGGCTGATTAAGTTTTATTCGACCATTTGTTAGCTGAATAGCTGTATTGTACTCGTCACTACTTGAAGAAATAACCGGAGTATATAATACTTCAAAACTCAATCTATCAAAATTGTTAACATCATGTTCGCTAAATGTAATTATTTCAACTCGTTCGCCTTCTTCAGGAACTTTTTTAAATGTTAAATTTTCACTTTCAACAAATGTTACATTGTCTATTCTAACAGCTAGTGGATAACTTGCAGACTTGACACCGGTTAATTCTAACGGAATATCATTTTCTGCTGATTTAACTTTTAATTCTTTAAAATAACCATTGAGTGTTAAACGAACACCGTTATCAGTTTCTTCAGATGACTTTACAGTTGCAAAAATTTGAGTACTATCTTCCATCACAAAAGATATTAAATCGCCTTCGTCGTGCAATACTCCAAGTTTAGTACTATCATCCATGTCAACTAAATCAACAACAGTGTCTATAAAATAATATTCGCCGTTACCTAAAATATAAATTTCTAAAATATCACCTACGTTACCTATAGTAGGATTTAAAAATTCAATTCTACTGTTAATAGCATCCCATCTATAATCCTTTGTATCAGTAATTACTCTATTATTTAAAATTACAACAACATCATCGTTTGATATTTTTGAAGGTTTCTCAAACTGCCATTGTTGTATGCCGTATACTCGATCATTGGTTACAATGTGTCTAATATTGTAGCCTGCATTTAAAAATTTATCACCTTGTTTAACAAGCATTTTATGAGTAAACGGTTTTGCTGTATAAGTCATGTTGTTTTTGTCAAACTTGTAAACATAATTTACACCGTCTCCAACAAAACTCTTATCTACCATAATTTCACTAAACGATTTTGTATCATTATTATAAAGACTAAATCCAATAAGTTCGCCGGCTGATGGAGCTCTACTAAATCTTAAAGCGGCGCAATTTTCTTGTTTGTAACTACTATCAGTTTCAAAAATTTCATAATTTAATCCTACTTGCTGAACAACTCCGTTTATTGTTACAAAACTACTAATCGGATTGGTAAACTTAATACCAGTAACAAATATTTTAGTATTTCCATCGCCAATAAATGTGTCGCTTTCTAATATATCATTGCCGTTATTGCCAACAACAATAATATGCAAGTCTTGATCATCTTGTATTGTGCTATCATCTTCGAATACTAGCAGATTATTTTCATAATCTACAGTATACGAATCAATATCAACTTTATTTCCATTTAAGTTAACAATTATAGCTTGCTGACTTTGAGGTAACATGTCTATTGAATACGACAATGTGTTGCCTTTGGTTTTATAGATATAACTGGTTTTTATACCTTGACCGTCAGCTGGCTTGTGTTTGACTTGTATATCTAAGGTATCTACAATTTGACCCGGTACTACTTCTTCTGGACCTGCACTTGTAATAGGTGTAACAAATCCGTCGCCATCAACTGTAATTTCTCCACTATTTAATCCTTTGGCTGTATTATTAAATCCGCCTCCAGTAAGTTCTGTATCAAGCACATTATCAGCTGGTTCAAAACTGCCATCGCTGGTTTCTTTTCGTACAATAAAGATATCGCCAGCAGCAGTCGGCACCTCGTTGCTAATTAATATTTCGTCAGTAACACCGTCTCCGTATACAGTATTTAATAATGCATTTTTATTAGTAATTGCACTACTGCCATCAAAATTAGGATCGTCTATACGCACATTATTTTTATAAATGTTGTATGCAACACCGTCTTCTAACGGCTTACTTAACGTTAGTACTAATGTACTTCCATCTAATGTAAAAATTTCATCTTCAGTTTGACTAAAGATATCCCACGGTATAGTACCAAACCCGCCAATATCAAAGCCTTGCTCGGTTGCAAAGTCGACACTTTCTAAATTTACACCATCATAGTTAATACCAGTCATAAGCTGACCTAAATTTGTAGTGCCATCTTCGTTTTTTGTAATACCTGGCATGCCATTAGTTGGGTTATAATACGCATTAATTCTGTCGGCTGCTGACAACATTGCAGAATCTTTGTAATATGTTATTTCAATTACTGCGTTATTTGCAGGAGCAGTTTCAAATACAATTTGACCTAGTGTTCTTTCATACGTTTTAGATGTATTTTTTATATTACTAGTTTCAAAATCTGTATATAAAACATCGTTGCCATTTACTGTAATGCTAATTCTGCTTTTACGTAAATCTAATGGCCATTTGGTATTAAATGTTTTTTGTGCACCTGTGCCTGTAAATGTTTCAACTGTTTTTAAATCTGTAAACACAAAATTACCCGACACACGATCAAACTTCATAATCATGTGTGTGCTTCTTACCGGACTATCTCCTAGTACTGCTATAATTCTTGGAATTTCATAATCGTCATCATAGCTACCATTAATTTCAATACTTGGTTGACTTGTATACAATGCATCGCTATAATCAATATCAATAGAAGTTAATTTATCACCTGTTCTATAGCCTTTGCCTATTATAGTCGGTCCATTGCCTCCAGATATTGTAATAACCGGTTGAGAATTTAAACCATGTCCTTGATTATAAATTACCAATTCTTGTATTTTAAACTTGTAATTGTCTAACCAATTTTTTTGAGGATAAGTTTCAATAAACTCTCTATCACCTACAACACGTTCGTTGTAAAATTTAACAGTTTCGGTTACAATTTTATTTTGTATATTGTCGTATCTCGGGGGCAAATCAAAATCACTAATCATAGTTTGAGAATTTTCAAGGCTTTCGTACGCACTAATGTATTCTCTAATTTTACTACTATAAGGTTTTACTTCACTAATAAAATCTTTATAACTATCAAGATTGTCTGATTTAAAATTAATGCGCTGATCTAAAACTCCTAAGTTGTGTTTTGCTGTTAAGAAACTTGTTTTAAAAATCCAATCAACTGTTTGCTGTTCGTAAAGTGCATATCTAATACCTGTAAACAATATATCGTTGAATTTAATTTCTAAATCTTCAACAAATATTTTATTTTTTATAGTTTCAAGTATAATTCGTCTTTCGTTAACTGGTTCTGTATCGTAAACTAAATTATCAAATCCAATTTTATCAAATCCAAAATTAGTGTTTTGATATAATTTACTATTAAACTTAATTGTGCCGTTTTGTCTACCAATTGTTTTGTAGTTTACAGTATAATCGACTTCGGGCTGTACATCAATTTTTTGTAATAGTAGCCAGCCTCCTGCTCCAACATCTTTAATTTTAACAACATCGCCAATACGATCATTCAAACTGTTCAATTGATAGCTGCCGTCAATTAAATAATCAATTGCAGTATTTTCATCGTAGTCGGTGTCATACCAATCAATATATGACCAGAAATTTTCAACATTCCATTTTTGATACTTTACTCTTTCAAAATTGCCAGCATAATCGTATTCGTAAATTGCCCATTTACCATTAAGTTCGGCATCAGCTTCAACTAGCAAACTAAACGGACGTACTTGTAAGTCAATCAGACTATAATTTTTACCAGAATCAACAATAGTAACCGAGTTGACTCTGCCGAAATTATCAATAGTAGTTGTAACTTCTGCATCTGTTCCTGTACCAGTAATAGTAACAATTGGAGCAGATTTGTATCCATATCCTTGATTTTGAATTTCAACGGAAATTAATTTTCCGTTGTCAATAGTAGGATTTAGAACTGCACGTTTAGCGTTAGCAACGCCAACAGTTTGTATATCGTTAATTGTGTCAACACTAATATCAAATTTACCTTCAAGTATTCTTGGCTGTTGATCTTGCTTTGACAAATCTGTAATATCTTTAAAATCTGTTATTATTTGTTGTTTTAAAATTAAATTAGTTCTCTCAATTGTTTGCTTAAGAGCTTCTAATCCGTTTCTAAATAAGCCTTGTCTAGGACGAGTTTCAATTCCATACTTCTTAGTTTCACCTAATTCTGTATCAGGTACAGGTCTTAAATTTTCATCGTAGCCAACTAAACTATCAATCCATTTTTCAATAAACGATGCAGGTGGGTTACTTCCTGCTAGTCCTTCGCTTAGTAACTTGTATTCAGTATGTATATTTCTGTCGTTTATTTCGCCTTTGTATACATCAATATGCAATGCAATATCTTTGTCTTTTATAAAAGATCCGACATTGTGTAATGCAAACTTGTTTGTACTCAATGCACTCATAAACACGTATCCTGCGCTTTGCGGATCTTTTATTAATTGTTCTGCATCATTTGAACTTATTTTTTTATTTTCATTAGATAACAATTTTTTATTACGTACCCAGAAATAATATTTGGTTTCAAATGTTTCTGTTATTGCATTATATTTACGACCGACACTATATTTAAAGTCGCCGTATTTGCTGAGACCGCTAATACCTTCAATAATACCGTCGTTTGTATCAGCTAATTCGTCCCACTCACTCGGTAAGTAATCACTTTCAACCCATTCAAAAACTTCTGTTTTACTACTAGGAACAAGTTTATTCCAAAAACTTGTTTGATTTTCTGCATTTCCTTGATAAGGATTATACCACTTTGTAGATTCTGTATTCCACCAGTACTGTCCTACATATTCAGCTGCCCAGTAATCGCCTTTGTTATTAGTAGTTACATCAACTGAATAACTTGCAGGATCAAACGCTAATTTTAAATCAATAACTTCATCTGCCGGGCCTGCAATTTTACCTTGAATAGGATCAATTACATCTAAGAACGTTAGTATATCATTTGTTTTCTTATCAAATAAGAATGCACGTTTGATTTTATTAATATTAGGTGTGTCTATTTGTTCTGATAGTTTTTTCCAACTGTATGTACCCTTTTCACGTTTTAAATTAATTACAACACCAAAGTCTGCTGTATATTCTAATCTTGGATAACTGATATATATGTGATTAAAGTTTGTAAGAATAATAGGTTTTGAACTTAAAGATGTATCGTAATTCCAATCAAGTTCTTCAGCATACAAGTAGTTGTTATTAAAGTTTTGGAATATATAGATAGTTCCGCTATCTTCAAACTTGTTAAAAAACTTTGTTGTATTATTATCAAACGATGTATCATTAACACGTATTAGCGTCTGATCAAACAATGTCGGGACTGCTCTATCACCATTTGCACTAGCAACAATTAAATTGTCTTCGCTAAAGTTTAAATCAATACCAAACAGTTCACCTTCGGCACCGGTTGGAGGATACAACGTTTGATTTAACGCATACTCGTTACCTGTATATCTGTAAACATAAACTGATCCAAACGATGTACCTTTATCGTTGTTTCTAATAGCACTTACAGCAATAGCATTTCCGTTGGCACTGATAGCAATATTACTGCCAAATTCTTCGCTTAAATCAGTAGTTTCAATTGTTTCGTAATATGTATATCTATTATTCTCACGTCTATATACACTTACTTTATTTGTATTGAGAGTATCTTCACCATTTAAAATTAGTACTTCTCCGTTTGTACTAAGATCAAAATCAGTAGCAATGTTATATCCGCCAGCAACTCCTAAATTATCGCTTTCTTCATTTAATAATTCATTTTGAGGAGGAACATAACCTTTATAATCAACAAACTGATCTAGTAGCTCCCAATTGTTTAAATTAAATGCTTGTGCTGACATGTCTTTTTTTGCACGATATAAATTGCTATCACCTGTATCACCGGCTGTATTATTGTAGTATACTATTTCACCCTGAATATAACTCTCTGCTGCCGAGAATGTTCCTCGAAAATTGTCATCTCTGCTAAACTTCCAAGTACCATCGTCTGTATCGTTATCAAAGAAATAAATTCTACCGCTTGCAGCATCACTAGCAACATACAATCTTAAAATGCCATCGATGTCTTTTCTGCATTTTACAATTCTGCCAAATCTTTCACTTGTTGTTGGAATTGGACTTAATATTGTTGTTTCTAATTCGTATGTTGTACCAACTTCTGCTTTTTTATAAACGCAAACTGCGCCTCTAATAGAAGCAGTTGGCGAACCGTCTTCATCTACTGATATTATATTAGCACGTTCCCAGTCTTGGCTTTGTTTGTTAACTGTGCTAGTATCCGACCCGTCTATGTCAACCTTAGCTCTCCAAAGAGTGCCTCTGTCATTAACAATTTCTCCTGCGCTATAACTAGTGCCTAGTACAATATTGCCTTTATATCTTGTTAATAGATTAGCTGCGTTAGGAGCGCCAACAAACAAATATTCTCCGTTTGGAGACATACTTACACTATATCCAAATTCGCTATTATTACCAATAATAGAAGTTTCGGCTCCGTAATTTTCTGTAGATGAAAAATCACCGTTTTCACCTATACGGTTGTAAACAATAACTCTGCCATTAGAATTTGGATCTCCAATTGCAAGTCTAGTGTTTGTTTGATCTACTGCTATTGCATCGCCAAAATTTGTTTTTAATCCTGTTTGCGGATTAACTATAATATCTTCAACATCGTATACAGGAGTATTTTCAAGAACCGACCATTTGTCATTTCCTAAATTATCTATCCAAGCTCTGTTACCAACAGAAACATCATTGACGTTTAAAACATTATTATATGCGTCAATGTTTTCAAATCTTCGCGGCGCAACTTTTATAACTATTCCTCTGCTACTATCTGATAAATCAATGCCTTCTTCTGAAATGTTATCTTCAGTATAAAATTCAACTTCTTTATATCCAGTATAGATTACCTGTCTAAACCCGTCTAATTCGTTTGCGACATTGGTTAACCCAATAATGTCACCGCTTTGTAAATCGTGATTAATGTCAAAAATTGCTTTAAAACCTGTAATTGTTTTTTCTATTTTTTCAACTTGGTATTCTTTTTTAGCAAACTCATATACATTCCAATCTAGTCCGTCGTCTGTAACCCAAACAAACTGTCCTTGTTTAACTAAGTTAATATCAAACCCTAACAACTGACTTACATTAGGAGTTATAAAATCAATTTGCGCAGGCGCTACATAGCCCGCGGTTTTTGTTATTTCTTCATAGTTTTCAAATTCAAAAATTTGTTGGTTGTAATTTGCTGGTTTAACTTGTAAATCAGTAGATGGAACTTGATATATAAAATCAGTTCTAGTATTATCAACTGATTTAACTAATTCAAAAGGCTGAGGTGTTAGTTTATATTTTGATTCGTCAATGGTAATTTCATATTCGTCAAAACTATCAGTTGCACCATATTGACCTGCTCTGATTGCCCATTCCTCGAAAAATTCAATACTGTCTTTGTCTGCACTACTAAGTTTATCAAATAATTTAGTTAGCACATTTTTAGTACCTTTGTCTTGTATCATTCCTTGATAAAATTTATACTGACTAATATCGTCGTTAATGATATTTTTTAAATATTCTCTTTTTTGATATCCAATTAAGTGCTGTGCAAGTCTTTGCTGCTCAGTATCAAAATTATCAGTATCTAAGTCATAAAAATCTGCAAATTGAGCAGCTCTATAATCAAAGTTAGGAATTAATTGATTAACCGGCTTTTCTACTAATGTTGACCAATTTATGTTGTTAAAAAATTCACCACTTGTATGACTAACTATCGAAGTATAATATTTGTCTTTATATTGTACTACATCGCCAATTATATAATCTTTATAACTTTTCCATTTTGTAACTTTAGGTTCGTCGAACACAAATCCTGGTATGTTTAAAGTACCGCTCCAGTTAGCAGTTCTATAGCCAGTTACTTTAATTCGTTCTTGTCTGTATCCACTGGTTTCATTGTAAATTGTATCTGCAAAAACAGTATCATTATCAATCACAATGCAATGTTCTTTTTGCACTAAGAATAAACGAATAAAATAAACACCAACATTATCGTCGTTACTTGCAAGACTAAAACTGTTATCTGTATCTCTTACTAAATTAACAAATTCATTTGATAATAATTTACCGTCTTGATCTAAAACTTCGTAATCAAAAATACTGTCATACAAACTATCTGGCAAATAGAAATCTCTTTTAAACTGTATTTTGTTTGCACTAGGAGACAAACTTATTATACTGTTTTCTCCCCAGTTTTGTGTTGTCCAGAATAAAAATTCTTTAGCACTTAATCTAAAGTTTTCAACTATTCCGTACTTTGCATTATTATAATCAAATATAAATCCAACAGATTTTAAATATCGGTCATATCCTAACAGAAAATCAATTACTTGCTGATATGAAGTAAACACAGTTCCGTACTGAAGGTAAGATAATTGCGATGAAAACCGTTTACTAAATCTTGCTGTACGACCGCCGACTGTAGGAAGAGTTCCTAATTTTGAAAATTTAGTAGTATCAAAGATATTATTGCTTGTATGAGTTTCTGTCACTCTATAATAGTTATTATCATATCTTACAATGCCGCCTGCAACGTAAAGTTTTTCTTCGTTCCAAGTACTAAAAGTTTCGCTTATACCGCCAACTGTAACAAACGGATCGCTATTAGTTTCTGTTGCACTATAATAAGGAAACGTTGGATTATATCTATCATATCCATTTATTTTATACCCAGTTGGAACTTTTTCAATTACAACACCGCTATATGTAACTACTTCATAAGGACTACTAGTTTTTAAGAAAAGATTATAATTTTCTTGCGGAGTAAATATATCGCCCGAACTATTTGGTGTTTTACTGTCCAATACAAGATTTATTTTATCTTTATCACTAAATCCTGCTAATCTAAAACTTAGATTAAAGTTAATTGATTTTACATATTCTACATATGTTTCGTATGACATATTATTATAATCTATATAACCTTTAATATAGTTTAAAAGTCCTGCACTTTTATTATTAAAATCAATGTTAGTTGTTGATATTGATGTTTTATGATCATATATAATATTTCCAGCTAAGTTTTTAGAAATTTTACTATAGTCGTAAGTTAACCCAAATATCTGTGCAGGACGTAACAATAACATTGCATTTAGTAAACTAAATGGATATTCTGAACTTCGGCGCCATGCAGTTTCAGCAGGACCTTGATCTCCGAACTCAAAACTATATCCAATCTGATTTGCAAAACTAAAATCTTTTGAAAATCCTGTTTGGAAAGGACTTCTTATTCTTCCATATTCGTCAACTGGTATTTGTTTTAATAAATTTGGTCTAGCAAATCTAACATCTTTTACAACAGACGTATTAGGTTCTCTAATAATTCCAGCTTCTAAATCTTTCCATAACGGCAAGTTATTACTTGTGTAAGGTGCTGGGCCGTATACTTCTTCCCACCATGTTGGCTGTATGCTGAATCCCAACATTTCCCAAGGAGTTAAATTTGGTGTATCTGTATCGTAAGCATTTTTATAAACAGCTCTCCAAAATCCTTCTAATTTTGTTCCATTAATATCGCTAGACGATTTATAATTGTAAGTAAACGAATCATTTATATCACTGTATTTGTTGACATTGAAATCATAAACTTGAGCTACATTAGTCCAATTTATAAAATCTGCAATCATTATGTTATTAACATCTTTTTGATTTAACCCTGTGTCTCTATAACGCCCGGGTATAAAATTAAATAAGTCAAAATTATCAGGATTATAACGTGTTTTAACATTATTAAAAATACGTTTTTCTAGCTCTAGTAACAAGTCATCACGGAAATCGTTAAACGCAATTGTTCTGCTTCCGTCATGTCCTATAACTACTTTAGTTGGAGTGCTGTATGTATTATCAATATAAATTTTTGGTTCGTATAACGGATACAAACCTAGCTTACTAGGAGTTGGCGGAACAAAACACCCGTCAGTTGTTTCGTACTCGTGTATTTCAATTTTGTCGTCAATTTCAACAGAATAAATATATACAAATCCTTCTTCGGTGAATGTATATTCGTTTTCGTAAATTAACTGTGTACCGTTTTTGTATATTAAAACAGATTTACTTGTTAGTTTATTTAAATTAAATGCACTAGTTAATGGATAATAAGGATTTCCAGAATCTAAAACAGTATACTCAATTATATTTTTGCCGCCAAATGGCACCGTATCACTATTATAAAATGCATCGTTTCTTGTTTTATTTAAAGCAAATTGTTCTAACAAATAATCTACATGCTTTACATCTGTGTTATTGTATCCGTCATATGTAGCAATTCTTAAGAACTCTCTTTTAAATTTGCTGTATTCTTTTAAAGCAAATTTTAAAGAATTAACAACATTATAATCTTTTGATGTTAAATGATACAGTGCTAACCCTATAGGCCCTGAATGCTGTACAAACCTATCTCCATAAATTTCAATATTTCCTAAGTCTCGTAAATTACCAACTCCTGGATGTATTCCATTAAAGTTGTCATTGTTTTCGACTATAGTCTGTACATGATCGTTAACTTCACCGATTGTAAATTCAGTTACATCTAAGTTGTTAGGATTTCTTTCTAAATTATATGCAGTTTCATAATATCCGTTTTCATTTTTACTAGACGTTGAATAACATTTAATAATTAATCTATCGTTTTCAGAAATATCATTGTTTAAAACAATTAAAACTTGTTGTTTAGAATTTGTTGTTAAAGTATAATCAATGTTTTCTTTTAAGAAACTTCTGTTAGTAAATAACTTAATTTTTAAATCACTTATTGTTGCACTCTTATCAAAACAGTTTACAACAAAATTATTAGTTTGTTGCGATCCTTGAAAGTCAAGTATTACTGCTTGATTGCTTTTTTCAAAATGTTTCTTCCATGCATTTTCAAAAGAAATTTCTCCAGTATAACTATCTGTAATTTTTACAAATCCTTGATTACTAGGAATATCTATAGTTTCGTCGTTAATAATATATGTATTGCTTTGTTTTAGTAAATCAAATTCAAAAACAATGTCGCCTACATTATTAATATTCTTATAAGAAATTGGAAATCCTAATTCTGTATCGTTTGTGCCTGTGCCTTGCTTATATGCAAATATTTTATTTCCAAAGAAATTACTGCTTTCATAGTAAATATCGCCATAAGAAATATTGTTTTTATCAAAAAGATCAAATAATGGCGCTTGGTTTATTGCAGTTTTATCTTGTGATTTTTTCCAACTTGTTCCATCAAAGAAATATTGCTTGCCGGCATTGAGTTTGCCTTCTTTTACCAACACAATTTCATTTTCGTTTGGCTCTGCATCAAGTTCTTCTTTGAGTGTAATTTGTGTGCTATTTTGAAACTTAATAAATTCTACTTTATAAATTTTATTATTTACTAAAGGATCGTTATCATTTACAAATAGAATACGCATTCCATCTACAACATCTACGTTATCAATATTGTATCCTTGTGACCCTTCAATAACTGAAAAAATATCATTTGTCCAGTCGTCAACTAAATCAATTGCGTCTTTACAAATTGTACCGTTGTGCCACATTTTAATGCCTGGTGCAAATTCAATAATAGGTCTTTTACCTCTACTATTTTCTGGCAAGATATAATCTTGTTTGTTAATTTCTGCTGATTTTGTAATTACATCAATATGAAACCATCTATTATATCTTGCCCAAGGGTTTTTATCTTTACTAGATCTATTTGATATAATGTAATCCTTTGTTGCAGGATAACCGATACTTGTACTCCACGGGAGTCTATCAAAACCAAATGCATCAAACGGAATCTGTTCATCTTCTGCTAATAGATCCGAAGTTGTTAAATCTTCAACAGATATTAGTACAATTTCTTTTCCAACACCTTCAACATAGAATTCTCCGCTGCTGTATTTTTCTGGAGTAATATTTCCAACAAAAGAAATTTTCATACCATTACTTAGACTCCAGCCTTCTGCGGTAGTATAATTTCTTTTGCCTAATAATTCGTTTTCGACATCTAAAATAGAATTTTCTTCAGCATCTGCAATATTAAATAATCCGCTTGTATTAATATCTTCTTTACTAATATAATAAAGCTCATTAGGTGCATTAGCTGGAACTGTAAACTCAATTACGCCAGTTTCTACATATCCGTCGCTATCTTCATTTGTAGTTGTTACACCTTCGTTATAAAGTGTACTAACATTTGTAACACTATCTTCAAATGTTAATCCTGGTAAAAATTTTCTACTAATAGCAAGTGCAAAAGGATGCCCTGGCGTGTTAATTTCAAATCTATAAGTTTGACCTCTATAAAGAGTAATTAAAGGATTTCTTGTTAATTTGTTAGGTGTAAACAAATAAGCAAAATTATCACCGTCGTCTACTACTTCAACTTTGTATGTACTTGAAACACCTTGCTGATTGCCAAATACAGTAACAGTTTGCGGGCCGTTTGGTAACCAATAATATTCACGGAAATTAGTAAACTTATCAAAATCAATATGCGGGTTCCAAGAATAAATTTCTTGCTCATTTAGACGACTATGGTTAAGAGTATTACTATTAAAAGTGTTAAGTTGACCAATGTAGTCAACATAATCTTTATGAAATACAACATTATCCAAATCATCTTTGATGTTTATACTAGGATCTAATTGATAATTTGATCTTACGGAGTTTATTTCAGTAAGATATGTACTGTTATTAATATTAGCTTTAGCATTTTTTCTGCCAATAAAAGCATTAATCTTTTCAACTGCACCAGTCGAAAATAACTGATCTACAGTAGAACTTACAAGTTTTTCATTTGTACTAGTTCTAAAATAGCGAGGTAAAAATCTACTACTTTTTTTACTATTGTCACCAACTGGAAATTCTGGTTGCTGATCTTCATATGCCATACTGTGTAATCCTCTATTATTCGCTTAATGTGCTACTTTGTATATTAACGTTTTGAGTATTTGTTGATGTAACTACACTACCACTTGCTTTTAATCTAGTAGCAGTAATCGCATCAATAATTTCAATATCGTTAACTGTTGCAGCACTTACAAATATTTCATCGCTTTCTGCTTTTATTTCGTATAAACTACCAAAACTTTGATTTTCTTGTATCGGTACTAAAACTATACTTGCAATATCCGGTGTTAATGTAGAAACAATATAAGTTGCTAATTCACTAAAATAAAATGTTTCTCCAAAGTCCCAGTTTTCTAAACTAAAAAATGTATTAATAGCTGATACTACTCTAGCTTTAATATCATTATCATTTAAAACTTGTTCATTATTTTTTACTATTTTAATCTTTGCTTGTAAATCTACTGATGCTTTACTGCCAAATAACGGTTTGTATTTTACAGGATGATATATTACTTCGTCACTAATACTTTTACGCTGATTAATTTCTTGTCCGTATTGAATAAACAATTCGTCGCTGCTTGGAGGTAACGGTTTTTCAACAATTTCATTTATTAACCATTTTCTATACTGAGTATCGTAGGATCTAGTTAACAAGAATGTATCTATCATATTTGAAACACTAGGATCTAATCTACGATTTTCATTTGCTGCATGATAATATCTAAATTTAATATTATCTCTTCCAACAAATGCACGATACATATCAGTGATTAATAAACGATTATTTTTTAGTTGTTTGAAAATGTCTGTTGCTCTAAAATAGAAAACAGCACCTTCGTTGTATTGGCTTAGAGCACCAATATTTTGTTCTAGTTCAAATGTATCTATAATACCTTCAACGGTATTATCAACTGCATAAAAGGCTTCTCCGTCGCCGGTAGACATCTTTTTTTCGTAAACATAACTAGAATTTTCTATTGCAACAAAATCCGTAAAAATATCAGGATTATCAACAACTCCGTCGTCGTCACTATCATAAAAATCTATTTCAACTTTGGTACTATCAACATAATTGTCAATGTTAATATAATCAGAAACAATTTGCCAGTCAATGTCTGTAGTAAAATAATCTAAAGCAAGAGGCTTATTGTTAATGTTTAATAGTTGTATTCTATCTTTAACTATTTTTTGTGTTCTACTATCATAAATTTTATCAACTTTATCAAAATAAAATCTAATTTCATCTAAGCTGCTGAATACATAACGAAGTCCTCGATATGTAACAGTGTAATAAACTCCGTTTGTTTCAAATAATATTAGCCAACTTCCATCTAAATTTCTGCCAGAAATATCTCCGGTACTACTTAAACTAAACTCTTGCGAAGAACTTAAATCTTTATCTAGTATAACGTTCCACTGACTCTTTTCAAAATCGTATCTTAACCCAAAGCGTTTAAATGCAAACATTTGCTCAACAAATAAGTTGATAGTATCTTCGGTTAATATTTTATTTAAAACAGGTACAATTTCTACAAGTTTACTACCTGTTTCAATGTTGTCATTTAAAATTACAGGACCTAAAGTAGTGTCAGGATCGTTGCTGGTTCCATTTTCAAAGACACTTATAACTTTAACCCATTTATAAGTAATAGCACCTTTTACTGTTGCTGTACCAAGTTTTAATTTATTATTGTCAGTACTATCAAAATAGTAACCCAACGGTGCTTCAAATTTAAGATATGCACCAGGCTTTACATATGTTAGCAATCCACTTGTAAATGTTCCAAGTGTAGCAATAATAGAATCATTATCAATTAATTTACCACTACATCTGTTTAAATCAAATGTTTCTTTATTCCAAGATAATTGAAAATTTGCAATAGACTGGTTACGTGGATACTTATCCAAATAATAGTTGCGCATTTTACTATTTTTAATTAATTCAACAATTGAATTTCTAGCAAAAAATTCAATATCTGTTTGATTTGTGAATTCAAAATTGATCTTTTCTTTTAAATATTCTCTGTAAATTATTCCATCATTGCCATACATGTTAGTGTTGCTATATTTTCCAGTTGAATCTCTTAAATCAAAATACCTACTAACACCACTACTAGTTCTATTAACACTTTTAGTTTTAACTATTTCTTGACTAACACTTAACGGTCCTACATTATAATCTTCGCCTGTAATTAAGCGATCCTGTGTGTAGTAATTAGAAGGAGCATTTTGCTTAATACTTGCATTTGTTTCACTAATGCTTGCATTAGTTATTGTATTTTGCAACTCTAAAACTAGAGATATTTTTTCAACTTTTCCTGCTTTACTAATATAAGGAACAACAACATTAACACCGGTAAATTCAGAAGGTACAATACGCAAGGATCTATTAGAACTTTGTCTATAATATATCCTAAATTGCCCTTTTGGAATATTGCCAAATAATCCGTCACTAAATACCAAACTAATTGTATCATTTAATTTTGTTAAAACTGTGTAAATGTTCTTAACATTTTTTTCAAGACTATTATATACAATATTGTTGCCTTCGACAGCATCAACTTTTGTCCACAAATCAGATTCGTTTCCGTCAGCATTTAAACCATAAAGCCATACATCGTCATTGTTAATATTTGCAGTATTAACATCTACAGATTCATGGGGTGCAGCAACATCTAATTGGAACTGATTATTTAAAAGTTTACCTTGTCTAAAATGTAAAAAATAACCGCTGTTTGAACTACCAGGGCCTTGGCCGTTATCTCTATACAAGAAAGCTAAATTGTTTCCTGGTAACGGAGCTTCTTCGTAAATGTTGTTTTCATTAAAATTAGTGCTTACAACTTCAAAATTTTCTTTTTTATTGTCAACAGATTTAGAAAATTCGTAAACTGGAACAGTATTACTTGTACCATTAAATCTATATAACTGAGTTGTTATACCACTTATATTTCCGTTTTTTAATGGCTTACCAATACCGTTTTGAGATGGAAGTGCAGCATTTAAAATCCTTGTAAACTGTTCTCTCCAATTTGAGTTAGTGGTATCATTCCATAAAATACTTTGATTGGTAAGGTTTAAATTGTTGCTATCAACAATTGTTTCAGTTGTACTTAAACTTACAATCTTTAATAATCCATTTGCCGGCTTATTTCTTTTTGGATTGTAACTTAGTAACCTAGCATGTCTTAGCACACTTTCTCTACGTTCGGCTAACTCTAAGAAGTTATCTCTGGCATTTAAATCAACACGATAGCTAATGTTTTGTCCTAAGAACGCAATTAAGTCTATAAGAGCAATATATTCACTACTTTCAATATAGTCGTTAAAATCTTCAGGATAATTTTCACGCAGGTAATTGATCATTGTTCTGCGTAGATTGTCAAAATCATAGCTCTTAAAGTCTGCGTTTTTAAAAGTTTGGTAGATACGCTTCCAATCTTCCGACTTTAGTAGTTTGTTTTGTCTATCAGTTATAGCCATAGAGATATTCCTTTAATACAATAATATTTATCGCATTGAATAATATGCGCAGTTAAATTAAACCTGCATTCTGATCAAATCTAAGTTGTAATTTTTCACTGATACTGTAAGTTAAATATGTTAGCTGCACTTCAATTTGAATGCCATGTTCGTAACTGTCAATTGCAACTTTATCAACACTTACTCTTGGGTCATAATTGATAATTTCTGTAACATTTTTTTCAACAGCTAATTTTAAATCGTCGGTTAGTGGTTCAAATAATATGTCCCAAATAATAGTTCCAAATGTTGGATTTTCTAGCTTTTCGCCTTGACGAATATGGAAATGATTTAATATATCTTGTTTTATAAGATCTAAATCATAAATTTTAAATTTTTTAGGACGTCCAACTGTACTCACGCCCCTATAAGATTTACTAGTTACAGGCGATTGCTTTGTATTTGTGCCAACAGATGTATTTTTATATATTCTTTGTACCATAACGTATTTACCTTAGGAAATTGTACCCAAATTAGGGTCTATTAGATATCCGTTTCTATCTAATACTATTGGATTATTAGAATTTGTACCTATTCTACCATTAGACATAATATTGTTACCAGCTATTACATTAAATCCTTGCGCTGCACTTGTTAAAGAAAGCAAATTTTCTGTATTAGTAATGTTATTATTAGATGCTGCATTTACTAAAGCTCTTGTTGCAGAACCCATATCAACTGCTAATTGGCCTATAGGAGTATCAAATTGTAATCCAGCAAGTATTTCTCCTCTTTCGTTATTTGTTAAAGTAATAGGGTTACCTGTTAATTTTTGTGCAAATGCACTAGCAACAATCGTTTGAACTTCTATAGGAGCACTTAAAATTGCATCACCAACTTCGCCAACAAATTCGCCAATTCCTCTACCAAACCCAGTTAGGACAGGGCCTATGCCTGGAATTTGATTAAGTGCATCTCCTAAGCCGGTTCCAAAGTCTCCAACTATATCACCGATACTACCGCCAATTTTTCCTAATGCATCTCCTAAAGGTCCAGCTAATCCGCCAACTTGTTTTAACAGGTCTCCTGCAATACTTGAAAGCAATGCTGCACCAGCTACTGAGCCTAATAGTCCTTGTACTAATCCTCCAAGACCAGCGGCGCCGCCGCTACCTTTTAAAAATGTATCAATTGTAATTTCAACAGGGCTTTCGCCCGGATTAGTTACTTGTGTTGGATTTTCTTTTTGATATCTGTCAATTGCACCAGTTCCGTTGCCTCCAACTGTATGTGGTCCGCCACCGCCAAAGCCAAAATAACTACCTCCTAATCCTAAAGAAAATCCACCAGCACCAATACTAAAATTAAGACCGCCAATTGATCCGCCAATGCCAAAACCATCTGGTCCAAAACCAGCAGTTATGCCGCCAGCACTAAACGAACCGCTTGTAATGCCTTGAGGACCAAATTCAAAATTCAAAGGACCGTTATTAAATCCACCGCTAAGACCGCCTTCGGTTAAACTTAGACTTAGCGGGCCTGCAGAAATATTTCCGCCTGAAATGTTTCCATTTCCATCAAATCCAAGACTCAAAGGACCTGCTGTAATTCCTTGTATTTTTCCATCTTGAAACCCAATACCGGCGTTTCCTACTCGAAACCCACCCAGTTGTCCATCTTGAATAACTACGCCTGCACTGCCATTATCAAATCCGAAACTTGAATTATTTTGTGTTACTCTAGCAAACAATCCATTTGCATTTATATTAATAGCGCCATTAGATCCTAATGTATCTGTAACAAGTTGCTGTGCGTTTCGAGAAAAACTTTGAGGAGCACGAAAGTCTCTAATCTGTGTATTAATGCTTTGTCCTAACGAACTTAGTGTAGACGAAATTGGACGAATAATCTCTCCAATTGGATTTGTACTTACAGAACCATTATTAACTCCGAAAACTTGCGGAATACTACTAATAGCATTTCCCCTGCTGTCTCTTACTATATTACCATTTCTATCTCTAACAATGGACATGTATTTTCCCTCTTATCTTGGCCTTTGCGGTATTTCAGGATATTTAATACCTTCTCCGCTATCCCATACATCACTGATTAGCCCTCTATCAGTGGCAAGTCTCGATTCGTCTTCAATAGGAATATGAATATCCTGGCTATCTGGCTTGGCTTCTGTTTTATCTGGCGTAACTGCGGCAGGATCCCAATTTTCATGCCCGCTCCACGGTTCGTGTTGTGGAACTCTGCCTGGAAATAATGCTGCCAATGATACTTCTTGTATAATTGGCGATTCTATAGAAGGTTCTGCTGCTGTTGCTTCTGTTGCGGTAGCTGCTGTAGGGCCGTTCATATGGATTGGAACAGCAGTTTCGTAGTGTCCTTTTCCACTGCTAATATTACTACTGCCGCCGCTAGTTATTTTAGTATCTTTTCCAACTAAAATTTCACAGTTTGCACCAACTTGTAGTTTCATATCACCCGAACCCGATATGCCTTCAATTCCTTCTAGTGCAGTATAAAATAAACTCTTATCAGCTGTTATGTGTGTGTTTTCAAAAGATTTTGAAAATATATTTTTTTCGCTTAAAATATGCATATCTTGGAGAGATGTGATATGAGTTTGCAAATAACTATTAAACATATTTCTTTCGCCAGCAGTAACATAATTGTCTTGAACTGCATATAACTCTATGTTAGTTGCAGCACTCGTTTTGTATGTTTCTCCTACACGATTTTCAATATTTTTACCTACGGTGTGATATTGATTCTGAACAGCATTAGTGTTGATGTTTCTACCTGCTTCTAAATTAATATCTCTATCAGCAACAAAATTAATGTCTTGTTCACTATGAACACTTATACTATCCTGTGCGTAGATATCAATTTTACCATTACTAGATAATTCAATCCAGCTTGTTCCTCTTCCGTTTGAAATATAAATTAAATCTTCGCTGTTGTGTAATAAGATTTGATGTCCTGTACGTGTTCTTAAACGAACCATTTCGTTGTGCGGAATAGATTTATCGCCGCCGGAACTTAATTCTTGATCAATATATTCATAAGGAACGCTATCTGCTGGCCCTTTGCGTAATCTTTTATCATCGCCGTCGTCAATTACAATGCTCTGTCCACCTAATCTACTTTTTGGAACAGTTGCTTTATTATCTTTTGTGCCTCGTTGTGCCCTTGGTCCTGCTTTGTCCACTGGTCCTGGACTACTCATTCCATAAACCGAACTAGGTATTTCTCTTCTAGCACTTGTACTTGTTATACCACGAATATCGTCTTCTGCTAATCCTGATTCTTTTAACTTTTCTATAAATTTTAAGTTAAGAGGCTTTTTGTTTTTTGTAGGATCTTTTTGTTTTTCGCCATCTGTTTTTTTGTTGTATTCTGCTGTTGGTAGTTTTTTACCTTTTACACCTTCTGGAGGTTTTCCTTTATAGTACTCAGTTGCAGGCTGTCCGCCTGGAACCATAAAGTTCATAAATCTATCTTGAATACAAGCAAACCAATAACCCCTATTAACATCTCCGTCGACAAAACCACATAATACCCGTGTTCCTACGTCCGGAGGAACTGCCCAAAACCCATAACTTTGCTGTGTATCAGAATATGCTTCACCTGGTGTTAAATGTTCAGCAGGAGTAGTTCCATAAAAAACAGGAGCATAATCAACATCGATCGTTTCGCCAACGTCTTCTAGTTCGTTGCCAGCAGTATCAAAGTTAATTATTGTAACTTTTAAACCTCCCATATAATGAGGGTCTAAATGACTAACAATACGCCCAACTTTAAAGCCGTATTTTTTAGCACTGTTAGGATCATCCTGTGTTCTTGTTAACTCATTATTTTTTGTATTATCTTGTGACATTCTGTTTCCTTAAAACGGTGTATATGGACCGGTTGCACCATCTTGAAGAATTGTTGTAGTTTCTTCTTGAGGCACTTCGTCTTGATTTCTAAGTCTTAATAAGTTTAACCTTTGAGTAAATTTACCACCGCTAATTGTATTAGAAATTGCTAACACTCTATATAACCCACTAAACGCATCAACCGCTATAGACTGATCTTCTGGAAAAAACATACCGCCTGTAGCATCATTATAATCAATAGGTGTTCTAAAATTAACAATTACACTTGTTTCACTACGTTGATAGTCTAAGCTCCCGTCTGAGTTTACAAATAACGAAGATTCTGGGCTGTTGTAATTTCCCATACCGCTATCTGCCATAAAATAAGGATCGCCAAAAATATCTAAATCAAGTTCTAGTAAATCTACATCACTATTAACAATTAAATTATGAAATTGCTGTGCAGCAGATATTTTACTATTACTAATACCATTTCCTCCAGCACTGCTAGTATTAGATGATAACAAGTTACCAGTTTTTGCTAAACCGCCGGGATTCTCAACACCACTACTAGTTGAAACTTGTACGTATTCAACTGCGGTTTGATTAGTATTATCTTGCGTTGCACCTGTAGCATGATCGTTGTTGATATTTCCTAAGTCTGTTTTTAAACCTACAAAAAAAGCTGCGTTTAATCTTATATCAAAATTTAAAATATCACTATTTTCTCCAGTATAGATATAATTATATTCTTTTGCAACAGAATTTTGCATCGGGCCATACCCTGGGCCGCCTGTGGTTGGTAATTGAATTGTACTCATATGAACTTTGTAAGGAACAACTTCATATACATAAGTCCTAGCAAGTCTGCCACTGTGTCTTTGCTGAGTTTTATTTCCATCTAATAAAACTTTACTTTGTACTCTAAACCAATCAATATAACCGTTAGTATCTGGCGATATTTCAGTTAATCCTTGTCCCCATTTACTACTTAAAATAACATCTTCAATAACTTTAGTAATTTTTGTATTCTGACCATAGCTATAAACTCGCAATTCGTTGTCAAGTGTTATATCACTCCGATTAAAAACATCATTTCTATACTGTTTTAATTCAGTAGGCATAGGAGTTTTACCAGTTTCTTGAAATCCATCAATTATTTTAGCTGCGCCAAAGTCATTAAGTCCTAAAGATTCTGCAACTCCAAAATCTTCTTGCTGATCTGCAACAAAATTATCAACATAATTTTTTATTGAAGGATCTACTGTATTTTGTCCTACTCCGCTATCTAAAACGCCGGTTTGAAATCCTGATATTACTGCACCAGGCACCCCTTGATTAGCAACATCCATATTTTGCTGTGCTGCATCAATTTGTGTAGCTTGCAAAGTTCCTAAATTATTAGTAGAAGAGATAGATTGCGGAAAGATAATTGCAATGCTATCAGCTTCAACTTCTTTACCTTCTGCTACTTGTCGTTGTAAGTTTGCATTTAATACAGTTGACAAGCTAAACGGACCGTCTTGTAATACTTCTGCAACAGTTCTACCAGTAATTTGTATATCGCTATTAGTTCTTTCTATTTGATCAAAAAATGCACTTTCGTTCCATGGAATTGCTTCAATAGAATATTGACTGCCGCTTGCAGATACATCAAATTGCATGTCAGTTAATTGTATTGGATAATGTCTAGTTAGATTATCTTGCACTGCAACCGGATATCCGTCGTCGTCGTATCCAATAAACTCAATAGAAAGCAGGTAAGGAGTATCTAAGTAGTTTACATATTCATTTCCGTATGCTTCTTTGGCTGCAATAGCTATTGTCTGTAAAAATAACCCCATTGAATACGGTTCTATAATATCAAAAGATATTGCAGTAGCATTAGAGCTACGAGTTGTACTATTATTCATAACTAAACTTTCGATGTTTACATTATCAATAAAATATTCTAACTTTATGCCCAGTCTGTCTTCATAATAAGTTGTTGTCTTGTTTACTGCGCCGCCGCCTGATCTCAAAAGAACATGACTAGGTTCTCTAATCTTGTATGTTGAATTAGGAGAATTTATTTCTCCAGCAGTTAATACAGATAAAGTAAAAATAGTATTAAATGTACTAAATTGATGTAACGGATTGTTTAAAGACATTAAATTCCTAGTACCCTTTTAATATTTGAACTCTTTGGCAAGAAAATTTGTATTCCTGCTTTAAAATCATTTATAGGATCTTCAATAGTGTCCATATTTCTTTGTGTAAATATCCACCATAATTTAGTATTACCGTATAAGTCGTATGCTAACAAGTCTGGTCTACTTTCGTACTGCGGTTCTATTGTATAAAGTATATCATCATCCTGTGCCGGAACAGGCCTTATACTGAAATATCCCAATGATCCATCCTTAGCTAGTGGAGTAGAAGCATAAGGGCTTGCATTACTATACTCTGCCATTATAAATATCCTTGATCAATTAAATTACCATTAACAAAACTATCTAAACTAAATTGATTAACTTTGTTTCTGCTGTATGCAACTTTAAACACACACGTAATTGTGCTTAATGTAGGAACCATACCGTTATTAGACAGTCCAAATCCGTCAACATCTGCACCTGTAGAAAATTCTGATTTAATATAATCTACATCAGCTGGTAAATCTACAGTAAACGATGTAAGTAAAACAGGAATATTTTTTAAAACATAATCTCCATATCCATTTAGTTTCATTAAGGGCGGTGGAGCTCCTTTATTACTAGTTTGACCATATGACATTTTGCTAACACTTCGTAAAAAGTGAACTGCGGCTATCCAATACTTTCCATCTTCAGAATTTTGTACTGGAAACTGTCCAGATACTTGAATATCTTCAACTCTGCTACTTTCATATTGCGGAAAAGCATAATTATTATGTGTATGAGTTAGTTCATTGTAGTTTGCACTTTGACTAAGTAGTACTGTAGGCACGGTTGGCCAAACTAAGGAGTTATTTGTATTTCTTAATGGAGCAAGAATAGGACTACTAGAAAATGCACCAGTTGAAGGCATCGAGATTCGCACTCTCCAATCGTCAGTGTACTCATCAGTGTAACTAAAACTAGCCTGTACAGCGTTAGCTTGTGCTGGTTCTGCTCCGGGTCGAATGTTTCTACTTCTTATACTAGACATTAGGTTGTTGACATTGCCTAAAAAATCCGATATAGGGGTGTTATTGTTAGATTGATTGCCTGAAAAATTTGAAGGCGAACTTACTCGAGTAGTCATATTAATCTCCTGTATAGTATTTAGTTGACAAAATAAAGTGCGTGTATTATAATTAATTAAAACTAGGATATTTTAATGAAAAGAGTAAATTATTTAAACAACAAAGACATGTTAGCCGAGATACATAAATCAAAAGCAACATTTTGCAGTTACGTTGCACCAGAATATGCACATTATGATATTATTTTGCCAAGTGTTGACAAAATAAACATTAGAACAGTAGCAGAAGCTAAAAGAAATAAAGCAAAACTACAAAGTCAACGTGCATACGAGCAGCAAAAAGCTATTAATAAGAAAACAAAAATGGCAGATTGCGAAGTAGACTACAAAACAATTAAAAAACAAGATCTTGTCTTTCGTATTATGATGTTTGACCACGTGCCAGACGAACCCGGGCGTAAAAAGAACCCAAAAACAATGGCAGATACCAAAACAAAACTTAATTTTCCACCATTTCAGCATTATAAGTTTGACGATGACGACAATTTAATTTGTGTAGGAAAAAGTCATTGGAAGGGCGGTATGGAAAACGGTCATTTTGATAAGACACACGGCATGGCTACCAATAAACTTGCTATGATGTGGTTAAAACTAGTTGATCGGTATGCAACTCGTGGAAATGTACGTGGATATACCTATAATGACGAAATGAAAGGGCAAGCAATACTGCAATTATCGCAAATTGGCTTGCAGTTTGACGAATCAAAGTCAAACAACCCGTTTGCCTACTACACAGCAGCAGTTACTAACAGTTTTGTTCGTGTTATCAACTTGGAAAAGCGTAATCAGAACATTAGGGATGACATACTTGAGATGAATGACATGAATCCTAGTCATACTAGACTACATAACGGCGAATGGGAAGCAGCACAACGTAGAGAAAATGCAAATAAAGGTTGATCTTTACAGTATTCTCCATTATACTGTACTAGAAGTGGAGTTTTCTATTGTTTAAAAAAGCAGCAGTGTTTACAGACATTCATTTAGGTATGAAAGGCAATTCTCGAGTTCATAATCAGGACTGCGAGGACTATATTGATTGGTATATCGAACAAGCTAAGGCTCACGGTTGTGAGACTGGCTTGTTTTGTGGCGACTGGCACCATAATCGCAACAGTCTCAACCTTACAACTATGGATACAACCATTAGGCTACTAGAAAAACTAGGTGCAGCCTTTGAAAACTTTTACATGTTTGCTGGTAACCACGATTTGTATTACAAAGACAAGCGTGATGTGAAGTCAACTGAGTTTGCAAGACACATTCCTGGCATTACGGTAATTGAAGAGATGATGGTCCAGGACGATGTTGCACTGATTCCGTGGTTAGTAGGCGACGAATGGAAGAAAATTCCTAAAATGAAGGCCAAATACCTATTTGGTCACTTCGAACTACCCAGTTTCTATATGAACGCTATGGTACAGATGCCAGATCACGGTGAACTTAGAAGCGAACACTTTGTTAATCAAGAGTACGTGTTTAGTGGACACTTCCACAAGCGTCAGAAACAAGGCAAGATCCACTACATCGGTAATGCCTTTCCGCATAACTATGCTGATGCGTGGGACGATGCACGTGGTATGATGATACTTGACAAAGAGAATGATGCAGAACCATTGTACCTTGATTGGACAGAGTGTCCTAAGTACCGTACCGTTAAACTTTCTCAATTAATTGACGAACAGGCTACACTTATTAAACCAAATATGTATCTAAGAGTTACATTAGATATTGATATTAGTTACGAAGAAGCTAGTTTTGTTAAAGAAACCTTCTTAGAGCAATATAAGTGTAGAGAGATTACACTAATTCCGCAAAAACACCTTGAGGAAATTACTACAGACTTAGATATTGCACAGTTTGAAAGTGTAGATCAAATTGTTAGCAATGAAATACTAGCAATTGATAGCGAAAACTTTAACAAGTCGGTGCTACTAGAAATTTATAACGGGTTAGAATGATTAAAATAAAAGATCTTACAGTAAAAAACTTCATGAGTGTGGGTAATGTTACCCAAGCAGTTGATTTTAACGAAGAACAGCTAACACTTGTACTAGGAGAAAACCTTGATCAAGGTGGCGATGACAGCGGAAGTCGCAACGGTACTGGTAAAACTACTATCATTAATGCATTAAGCTATGCGTTGTTTGGTAATGCACTTACAAACATCAAAAAGAATAATCTTATTAACAAAACCAATTCAAAAGGCATGTTGGTCACCCTTAACTTTGAGAAAGGCGGTAACAAATACCGTATTGAACGTGGAAGGTCGCCTAATGTGCTCAAGTTTTACATTAATGACCACGAACAGAAAGAAGATATAGACGAATCACAAGGCGACAGTCGTAAAACACAGGAAAGTATTCAAGAGTTACTAGGTATGAGCCACGATATGTTCAAACATATCCTTGCACTTAACACTTATACTGATCCATTCTTAAGTATGCGAGCAAATGACCAACGTGCTATTATTGAACAGCTTCTTGGTATTACTATTCTTACTGAAAAAGCAGATTTGTTAAAAGATAAAGTACGTCAAACTAAAGATGCTATTACAGAAGAAACAATGCGAATTAACGCTATTGAAGCAAGTAACAAAAAAATACAACAAAGTATCGAAACACTTGTTGGAAGACAACGTGCATGGGAAGCAAAGCGTAGAGACGATGTTGAAAAACTTAAATTAGCTATTGAAGAATTAGAAAAACTAGATATCGATGCGGAGTTAGAAGCACATGACAAACTAACCAATTGGACTGAGCTTAACAATCGTATTACAAGTCTTAATAAAGAAAAAGCAACACTTGAGTCTGCATTAATGAGAGCAACCAAGAGCGTTGAAAAGGCAGAGAAAGATATCAACAATCTTGATGACGCAACATGTTATACTTGCGGACAAGCCCTACATGCTGATAAAAAAGCAGAAATTGAAAACAAAAAACAAAAAGAACTAACCGATGCGCTTGCATATCAATCCGAAGTTGCAGATAAACTAGAAGCAACTATGAAATTTCTCGAAGACATTGGAGATATTAATGGTCGGCCAAATACATTTTATGATACAGCCAAGGAAGCATACGAACACAGAAACAATGTAGATAACTTAAATTCAGCATTAGTAAATAAAATTCAAGAACAAGATCCGTATCAAGCACAAGTTGACGATTTAAATAATACTGCAATGCAAGAAATTTTGTGGGATACAATAAACGATCTTACAAGTCTAAAAGAACATCAAGAGTTTCTCCTTAAACTGTTGACTAACAAAGACTCGTTTATTCGCAAAAAGATTATCGATCAAAACTTAGCGTACTTAAACAACAGGCTCACATATTATTTAGACAAACTAGGCTTGCCTCATCAAGTAGTGTTTCAAAATGATTTAAGTGTTGAAATTACACAACTTGGTCAAGACTTAGACTTTGATAACCTGTCACGTGGTGAACGCAACAGACTTATACTAGGTATGAGTTTTGCATTCCGTGACGTATGGGAAAGCCTTTATCAAGGTATTAACTTGTTGTTTATCGACGAGTTAATCGACAGTGGTATGGACACTGCTGGTGTTGAAAATGCACTTAGCGTACTTAAAAAGATGGGAAGAGAGCGTAATAAAAATGTTTTCCTTATCTCGCACAAAGACGAGTTAGTTGGTAGAGTTAATCATGTTTTAAAAGTTATTAAAGAAAACGGCTTTACCTCATATGAAAATGATGTTGAAATTACCGAATGACAGACGACACACACGACAAACTTGTTAAGACATATCTAAAATATTTTGAAACAAACGAAAAGTTTGAACATAAGCCTAGTGAAAGAACTAAAAGAGCAGCAAGGCGTGAATTAAGGCAACTTATAAATTTAGCAAAACAAAGGCAAGAAGAAATAATAAAAAAATACAATAATGTATTAGAAGGCTATCGACAAGATCAAAAACGGAAGAAGAAAAAATAATCGACTATACATAATGTATGAGTTGGTTGTTTAAAGGTAAAGAAATAAATTTAATACCAGATGAGTATGAAGGCTTTGTTTACCTTATAACAAATCTTACCAACAATCAAAAGTACGTAGGCAAAAAACTAGCAAAGTTTAAAACAACCAAGCCACCACTCAAAGGCAAGAAGAACAAACGCAGAGGCTTTAAAGAAAGCGACTGGCGCGAGTACTGGGGCAGCTCAGATAGACTTAACGCAGACATTAAAAAACTAGGCCAAGAACATTTCACAAGAGAAATACTGTACTTTTGCAAAAGTAGAGCAGAGATGAGCTACATTGAAGCACGAGAGCAGTTTGATAGGCGAGTATTAGAAACAGACGAATACTACAACGGTATCATTAATGTACGTGTAGGCGGCTCAGAAAAGTTAAGACAGGCACTACTTGAACAACAGGCAAAACAATCCAACACATAAGGTTGGCGGGCCAGTTTAAAAACACCGCTGTGGAAAAAGCTCTCGTATAGAAGCACACGTAACATACTGATTGACTACCCAGAGGTAGGAAGCCATCAAAAGAATTGGGCTCACTAGTTGGTATAGATAGATTGTTGGCTGTCGAAAAACTGCAAATTACACACAAAAACCCTTTAGCACTAGGAACGAAGCGGGGGAATATTGTATACTATATTGTACATTATCCAGGATAATGTATATTATAATATACATAATGTCGACGTAGGTTGGGAAAGGTCAGAGCCCATTGTGTAGCAGTATAATAAAAACCTACTTCCGATCTCGGCTGGTGATACTCACATAATGTTTGAGAGGACGGGACCATAAACAGGTTCCGTCTGACCAGATTAATCTACATAATATTAAATGCATATGCATAAGCATATGCCTTGTTTATTATTAAAAAATATTTTGTGTTAAGCGATAGCGTAAACACAAGTGAGCAAAGCTCACTTCATATAAATACATATATAATAAAAACATGGAATATTTGTAAATGAAATTATCTGAATTATCTAATCGAAAATCTATTTTCTTAAAAGAAGATCAGGATACGTTTGACTTATTAGACATTGCTGCTACTGGTGCAGCTGGTGGTGCAGCTGCCGGTGCTGCTGCTGCTGAAGGCGTAATTAGACAAGTAGGTAATTCGTATTATTTTGTACAGGGCAGAGATGTTTTTAGATTTGCAGTTGGCGATGATGGAATTACAACTAACAGAGGTGCATTAACAGCAGCACGAGATTTTCAAGAGCAATGGAAAACTAGAGGTAACAGAGCATCTTTAAGGACAAGAGGTAATGTAGTTAGTAGAAACTTATTACGATCAAAAATACGTTTTTCAAATCCTGGACAAATAACTAGACAAACTGCACCTAGAGTAGCTGCATTTATGGCAAGCAGAACTGGCACTGTGCTTATGCGAGTTCTTAGAGCATTTGCAGTAGAAGAGCAATTAAGAGACGGCATATTAACTACTATGGCAAACATTGAAGCAGAAATGCTCAATGGAGAAATTACCGAAGCTGAATATCAAGATAAAATACAAGTTGCCTGGGGAATGTATTCAATTCAGCTAAGTGTAATTTTACTAGCAATTCTTAGATCGCCAAGATACCTTAACGTGCTTAGAGGAATTAGAAACATGGTTAGAGCTGGGCAACTTGCAGTAGGGGCTACCGGTATTGGTGCTGTACCGGCAATTATTAGTGCAGTTGTTTCTGAAGCTGGATTTCAGTTGCTTGTTTATGCAGTTACTAGGCCTGCTGTACAACAAGGAATAGTTGACTGGATTGTTGAATGGGGTCAAGAAAGTATAATAGGCTCAATGCTACAAGGTGCAGTTGAATTAGCAGGAGCAGGTATGCAAGGTGCAGCAAACACACTTAATAGCATTACCGGAGGCTTGATTGGCAGCGAAGACTTTTTTGCAGCCAGTGGTGCTGCCCAAGCTAGTGGGTTTGCAGATCCTGGTACAAGAGAACGTGCAGGAGTAAACGGCAGTGCTTTTGCAACATCGCAGTGGGCTAGACTTGTGTTTCAGGATTTAATATTTCCTCCAGGTACTAGCATTGAAAGCAGAAGAGTTCCGTACTACACTCGAGCTAGAAGAGAAATGATGATGGCTGAAGACTTTGGTCCAATGACAAGAGAAGAACCTTCAACAACAGAAGAACCTTCAACAACAGAAGAACCTTCAACAACAGAAGAACCTTCAACAACAGGTGAAACACCTCCGGGTACTGGACAAAGTACTGCTCCAGTGGTTCCTAGAGGCAGAGTAAGCAGCAGTAGATCAGTTGGAGCGCCGCCTACTGTAAGACCAGGCAACGAAGAAAATGCGTTGGATGCTATTGCAGCAGATCGAGCAAGAATTAATTAAATCCAAGGTAGTTTAGTAGTCTTACTAGTTTCGATATTGTCTTTGATAATATTATTAAAAATTTCCAAATCACCAACATCGGTATCGTTAATCAAGTCGTGAATATTTGCACTACCCCTCATATACCATCCGATACGATACCAATTGTCTTTAATCTGTTTGATTTCATTTTCCATATCATCGGCTAGTGAAAATACTTCCTCGTCGGAAAGACTCACTAGCCTTTCCCGAAAAAATCAGATGTATCCAGTGTAACTTGCATTTGATCGTCTTTATTACATTCATTACATTTGATAGAATGTTTTGGAGGCGACCATGTCTTGTGATTTTCTTCGATTGTTTTTTTAACTTTGGCAATATATTTTGTGTCGTTGTTGTCAAGAAATTCCATTATTTCTTGTTTGTTTTTTTCTATTTCGCCTTCGACTTCAATACCAACTATTGCATTTGTTATTGCTTCAAGTTGTGCCTTTGCTAATTCAATGTACAACGGATCCATTGCCTTGCCTTTATCGTCGTCAGAAAAGTCTTTGTTAGTAATTACTTGATTAATTGATCTTCTTATTCCTAACAATCTTTTTTGACCGTTTGTAAATTCTCTATAAGATAGCGGACGAAAATGAAAAGTAAAATTATCTATAGTTAACTTATTGTTAAATGTTTTTGTTAGATAAGAATCTAAATAAGAAGTTAACGGAATTTCGTATTGATTTTCTGATCCGCAATCCTTACAAACTTTTAAAACATTCATAGTATCACCGTAACTAGCAATACGTATTGCAACTAATACAGTATCTATATCTAATGTAGGTATACTCCACGGATCTGTAATAGTTGGAATACAACTTTTTATTGTTGCTACTGTTGCTTCGCCGTTTATTAATGCATCAGGAGTTTTAAACATAATTTCATCATTAGGAGTCATGCTAAACACTGGAATATCAGTATGTTGATTTTCGTACAAAGCGTCCGGCGGATAATACTCGCCTCGGCTTGGCAAATCAATTTGCAGTTTAGGCTGGCGTCTATATTTTTTAAGAATGCTTTGATTGGTCATATTAGTTGTCCTGTCAGGTAAATATACTATAGCATATTTATTGATGTATAAACTAGGAGTTTTACGATTTGGAAAACGAAGCAGGTAGTGGATTAAATTTTCTAACAAACGGCTTGAGACAGGCAGGTAGTGACATTGCTAGTGCCGGTTTGGGCATAGCAGGTAATCTTCTTAGCGGTTCACAAAGTTTAAGTGCATATTCAGACGCACTTAATTCAAATACAAAAATTCTTGGTGCAGCATCTAAAGCAATTGCTGGACTTGTCCAGTTTGCTGAAGGTAGCTTATCTGAGTATCAACAACTTAGTAATATTGGTGCTACGTTTGGAGCCAGTATTGTTGATATTAAGCAAAGTGCTGCTGAAATGGGCTTAGAAGTTAAAGACATGACTGAATTCTTTATGAAAAATCAAAATGCATTAAGAGTTCTCGGTGGTACAACTGAAGATGCTACACAAAGTTTTATTCAAATGAGTAAGGATTTTTTAGACAGCGACTTTGGTACTAATTTACGTATGCTAGGATATGATGTTAAAGATATCAACGAATCGTTAGCTACATTTGCAGATTTACAAACAGTTGAAGGTATGCGCAGGATGCGAACTGATGGCACATTAAATCAAAATGCTGCTAATTTTGCAACAACACTAGACGAATTAAGTAAATTAACAGGCAAACAAAGAGATCAAATTGCTGAAGAAATGAGACAAAGACGCCGCAATGGACAAGTTCAAGCATTGTTGTCTCAGCTAGACGAAGAACAAGCTATGGCATTGCAAGAAGGCTTGCAAACTGCTGGAGAGCTAGGTCCAGGATTTGAAACACTTATTCAAGACTTGGTAGCGTTTGGTGCACCTGTAAGTGATGCAAGTAAAGATATTGCAAAAGCATTACCTAGTGTTATTGATGAATACGAAGCCTATGCAAATGCAATTAGAAGCGGCGCCAGTGCTGAACAAGCACAAGGACTATTAGATCAAGCTATCGGTGCAAGTGTTGAAGGCATGGAATCTCCAGATTTTGCAAATTTAGCACTATTAGGAAACTTTAGTGATGTAGGTGCTAATGCTGCTGATATGTTAGAAAGTAGTTTTGATTTACGCAGAGGTATTACTAGCGCAGCAGAAGGAACTGACGAACTTGCAAGTGTAATTGGAAGTTTAAGAGATACTATTGCAGATCAACAACAAGCGCAAATGGGCGCCGACGGAATTATAAGACAAACTGTAGATATGCAAGAAGCACTACGTGAAACTATTATGTATGTTCAGCAAACTGCATTACCAGCACTAGTAGGAGCAGCTGAATCAGCATTAACAACAGTTACAGAAGCAATGGGCGACGATGCAGCATTACGCAGACAAGTCGAAGAAGCTATTAGCGGCGTTTTAAATCCGGCCAGAGATGCAGTCAATAGCTTAGAAGACATGTTTAGTTTTAATCCTCAAACTGTTCCAATGGATGCAGAACAAGTTATTTTAGGTGAGGGCACGGCTGCTGATTTAGCAAATCAACTTGACATGGATGTTGATCAAGTTTTACAAGATAATGATGTTTCGTCTAACGAAAGAATAGCACAAGCAGAAGCAGCAGTAGCAGAGTCTCAAGCTCAATTGTCAACTGCACAAGCAGAATTAGCAGAGTTAACAAATAGACAAACTGAGTTAGTTCAACAAGGGCAATTTGATAGAGCTGCTGATTTACAAACTGAAATTGATGCTGCTAGAGCAACAGTAGTTGACGCCGAAACTAGGTTAGGACAACGTCAAGATGAAATGCAAATGGCACAAGAAGTTACTATCCAAGCAGTTGAACAAAGTAGAATAGATACTCTAAGAGCTATTGAAGATGGGATGGCATATACAAATAGGCAAGTTGAACGTTATCGCGCAGCACAAGCAGAAGGTGGACAGTTCTACGGCGGTTTTGATAATGGAGGATTTATTCCACAAGATGGGTTTGGTATAGTAGGAGAACGTGGTCCGGAAATAGTTAGCGGTAGTGCTAATGTAACTGGAAGAATGAAAACATTTGATTTTATTAATCAATTAAATGATAAAATGAATAGTGTAGCTACAACAATGGAAAATCAAGTAAATTCGGTTGACAACACTACACAGATAAGTAATAATAATAATGAAATAAGTTCGATGATAAAAGATTTAAATGATTCTATAAAAACTCTTAATGCAGGTATGCATAATATAGCAAGTATAAATCAACAGCAACTTCAGACTGAAATAAAAAGTTTACGAGCTACAAAAGGCTTACAAGGAAATATGTTAAAAGGAATAGGATTGAAATAATGAGTTGGAAAAAACATTTTAAACCAGTACCAACAGGAAACAATCCTAGCGGAAGTTATAGTCCGTTTAGTTTTAAAAGCGGACAAGGAACTGGTATCGGTCCTGCGGCAGCAAATTATAGTAGCCATCTTCCTGATGTATATGTAGGGTCTCCTAATCGTATCGAACGTTATAATCAGTATAATACAATGGATAGTGATAGCGAAGTTAATGCTGCATTGGATATTCTTGCTGAGTTTTGCACACAAAAAGCCAAAGAAAATGATACACATTTTACTTTTAACTTTAGTAAAGAAGCAACAAACGTCGAAATACAAATTTTAGGACAGTATCTAAAACAATGGTGTAAATTAAATCAGTTTGAAACACGTATGTTTAGAGTTATGCGTAATGCATTTAAATACGGTGACCAGTTCTTTATTAGAGATCCAGAAACACAAAAATGGTTTCACGTAGACCCTAGTCAAGTAACAAAAATCATTGTAAACGAAAGTGAAGGCAAACGTCCTGAACAATATGTTGTTAAAAATCTCAATTTTAGTTTTGAAAATCTTGAAGCCACTCCTCTAAATACGCAAAACAGTTACGGCCCCGGAGGAACACAAGGGTACAATCAAGTTACAAATCAGTTTGGAACTGGTGGCAATAGTACTCCTGCAAGCGGTTCTAGTAGATTTGAACAAGGTGAAAAAGAAACATATGTAGATGCTAATCATGTTGTTCATTTAAGTATGAGCGAAGGTTTAGATGGAAATTATCCGTTTGGTAATAGTTTATTAGAAAGTATTTTTAAAGTATACAAGCAAAAAGAATTGCTTGAAGATGCAATTATCATCTATCGAGTTCAACGTGCGCCTGAGCGCAGAGTATTCTACGTTGATGTAGGTAACATGCCATCACACCTTGCTATGCAGTTTGTGGAACGTGTTAAAACAGAAATACACCAAAGACGTATTCCTAGTAAAACAGGCGGCGGTCAGAATGTTATCGACAGTAGTTATAATCCACTGTCAATCAACGAAGACTACTTTTTCCCTCAAACAGCAGAAGGTAGAGGATCTAAAGTTGAAACACTACCAGGTGGTACAAACTTAGGAGAGATTGATGACCTTAGGTATTTTACTAACAAGTTGGTGCGTGGTTTACGCATACCTTCTAGTTATCTACCCACAGGCGCAGATGATGGCGCATCGCAATATAATGATGGACGAGTAGGTACAGCATATATCCAAGAACTACGTTTTAATAAGTATTGCGAACGTTTGCAAAGTATGGTTGAAGAAGTATTTAATTTAGAATTTAAACTATTTTTAAGTAGCAAAGGTGCAAATGTTGACTTTGCTATGTTTGATTTAAAATTACAACCTCCACAAAACTTTGCAAGTTATCGTCAAGCCGAACTTGATAATAATAGAATTGGAACATTTACGCAAATGGCCGGAATACCTTATATTTCAAATAGATTTGCTATGAAACGATTCCTAGGCATGAGCGAAGAAGAGATTGCCGAAAACGAACGTCTATGGCGTGAGGAAAACGACGAAAACTTACAACCAACTGATGCCGAAGGTAGTGCAGAAATGAGATCTGCTGGTGTAACTGGTGGCGACTTAGGTGGCGACTTTGGCGGACTTGAAACTGGAATGGATGACGACCTTGGCGGCATCGATGGCGGCGAAGATACTCCTCCAGACACAGCAACAGGTGACGACTTTGGTGCCGCCCCTGCTGGTGATGCAGCTACGGATCAAACAATTTAATAAAGGTAAATAGTTATATGATATTAAGAGAATTGTTTTACTTTGATGACGAAACACTAGAACCTACTGATAACGGTAGGTACGATGCTCGCGATGACAAAAGTATAATACAGATGTCAGATACTAGAAAAGCTAAACTTACACTTAAAGATATTAACAAAGTGCGTAAAGCTAGTGATCAAAAGCGCGAAGAACACGCAGAAGAATTAAACTTTGTAAAACAGATGTACGGAATAGCAGCGCAAGCAGCAGCCACCGGCGGACTATAATGTCAGAAATAGCATTTGTGCTTGGCAATGGTACAAGCAGGCAACAGATATCTATCCCTAATTTAAAAGAACACGGACCTGTTTACGCTTGTAATGCAGTTTATAGAGAATGTGCTGTTGATCATTTAATAGCTGTAGACACAAAAATGGTAATGGAAATTGCAAATAGTAACTATCACAAACAGCATCCTGTATATACTAATCCTAACAAATATTCTCAAGCAGTTGAAGATTTAAATTTACTTAATCCTAATAAAGGATGGAGTAGCGGTCCTACAGCATTATGGTTAGCTAGTACACACAAATATAAAACAATATACATATTAGGTTTTGATTATTTGGGAATTGGCGATAATAACGACAAATTAAATAATATGTTTGCTGATACAAAAAATTATAAACGATCAGATGAACGAGCAACGTATTATGGTAATTGGGTAAGACAAACTACAATGACTATTAATACTAATCCTAGAACTAAATACATTAGAATAACTGCAAACAATAGGGGATTTGTTCCTGATCAACTAAAAGATTTACAAAATTTATATCATCAAACTATTCCTGAATTTATTCAAAAATTCAGCTTAAAGGCACTTCCCGTTTAAAAACGGCGTGCTTTTACACCATTTTACACGTATATTTTCTAAAAAGAGTAAATACAATAGACAGCCTTGTAACAATCAAAGGAGAAAAACATGACTGAACGCAACAAGTTTGAAGAAATGCTTGAGCGCCTAGTAAACGAAGACCGTGCGGGTGCAGAAGAGCTTTTCCATGAAATCGTGGTAGAAAAATCACGTGACATTTACGAATCACTACTAGAAGACGAAGAAGAAGTTGAAGAAACAACTGACGAAGAAGTAGATGAATCAGAAGAAGATTTAGACGAAGCAACTGATGAAGAAGTTGATGAGTCGGAAGAAGAATTAGACGAAGCTGATGAAGAAGTTGACGAATCGTTTTTTGATGAAGCAGATCCAGCAGACGAATTAGCAGGTGCTATCGAAATGCCAGACATGGGTGGCGAAGAAGAGCCAGGCATGGACGACATGGGCATGGACGACATGGGCATGGACGATGAAGAAGGCGAAGGCGATGTAGAAGATCGTTTAACAGACATCGAAGATATGCTAGACGAACTAAAAGCAGAATTTGACGCAATGATGGGCGACGATGAAGCACCAGCAGATGATGACATGGGCGGCGACGACGAAATGCCAATGGACATGGATTCAGAAGAAGGCGAAGACGACGACGAAATGGAAGCGTTTGAAGCAACTGACGAAGAAGTTGAAGAAGCAACCGACGAAGAAGTTGAAGAAGGTGAAAAATCACAAACTGAAACAATGCGCGAGTATGTAGAAAAAGTAACTGCATCAATGGGCGACACTGGTACAAACGGTACAAAGTCAGCAGTTGCAGGTAAAAACGACATGGGCGGCACAGTAGGTAATATTGCACAAAGTTCAGCAGACGAAGCTGGCGGCAAAGCAGCAGCACCAAAAACTGACGACATGGGTAATGTAAATAAACCAGGCGGTAAAGCATCAAAGTCAATGACAAATGCTACTAAACCAGCAATGAACGGCGCAGACGACAAGTCAGCAGGTTCAATGCTAAATGGTGCTCCTAAAAGAGCAAAGTAATTAAGGACTGAAGTATGAATTTACTAAACGAACATTTGAGTTTCGACCAAGCTAAGATTGTTGTTGAGTCTGCTAATGAAGGCAAAGATCTTTTTATGAAAGGTATTTGCATTCAAGGCGGAGTACGCAACGCAAATCAGCGTGTTTATCCCGTTAACGAGATTGGCAGGGCTGTCACCACACTCAACGAACAAATTAGTGGTGGCTACTCAGTGTTAGGTGAAGTAGATCATCCAGATGGACTTAACATTAACTTGGACCGAGTGAGTCACATGATCAGCGAAATGTGGATGGATGGGCCAAACGGTTATGGCAAGTTAAAAATCTTGCCTACTCCAATGGGACAACTAGTTAAAACAATGCTTGAAAGCGGAGTTAAACTAGGTGTTTCTTCAAGGGGGTCGGGCAATGTAAAAGAAGATGGATCAGGAGAAGTAACTGATTTTGAAATAATCACCGTGGACGTTGTGGCTCAGCCCAGCGCCCCCGGTGCATATCCAACACCAATATATGAACATCTTATGAACACCAAAGGTGGATTAAAGGCGTTCCACACAGCTAGGGAAGTACAAGGCGATAAAAAGGCACAAAAATACATTAAAGAGAGCTTATTAGATATAATAAGCAAACTCCAGTGACCAAGGAGAAAGAAATGAATGATGCACTGAAATCACTCTTTGAAAACACTGCTATTTCAGAAGAAGTTCGCACAGAACTTGAAGAGGCTTGGAACGCTAAGGTGAAAGAAAATCGCCTTTCTGTTACTGCTGAATTACGTGAAGAGTTTGCAGGGAAGTATGAACACGACAAGCAAACTATGGTTGAAGCAATTGATTCATTGGTTAGTGAAAAACTAGCTGAAGAAATTGCAGAATTCCAAGATGATCGTAAACAACTTGCAGAAGCAAAAGCTAAATTCGCTGTTGCACAGCGTGAAAATGCAAATCTATTAAAAGATTTTGTATTAGAATCGTTGAAAAAAGAAGTAACAGAACTACACTCGGATCAAAAAGCAATGGCTGACAAGTTTATTGCTATGGAAGAATTTGTAGTTGAGTCTCTTGCAAAAGAACTTGCAGAGTTTTATGAAGATAAAAAAGATCTTGCCGAAACAAAAGTACGTTTAGTACGTGAAGGCAAAGCTCAAATTGATAAAGTTAAGTCAGACTTTATCAAAAAAAGTGCTACATTAGTATCAGAAACTGTTTCGAAAGGTCTTAAAAAAGAAATTTCGTCACTTAAAGAAGATATTGATAGCGCACGTAAAAATGACTTTGGTCGCAAAATATTCGAAGCATTTAGCAACGAATATACACATAGCTTACTAAATGAGAAGTCGGAAACAGCTAAACTATTAAAAGTTGTTAACACAAAAGACAGACAAATAGTAGAAGCACGTGAAGCTGCGGCAAAAGCAATAAATCTTGCAGAAGCACAAGACAAAAAAATCAAAATGATTAATGAGTCAATTGCACGTAACGATATTATTAGCGAACTTACTGGGCCTTTAAGCAAGGATCAGAAAGGAATTATGATGGACTTACTGGAATCTGTACAAACGAAGAAACTTCGTGAATCGTTTGACAAGTATCTACCGGCAGTTATTGACGGTAAATCTCCAGCAAAGAAGAAGGCAGTATTGGCAGAGGCAAAAGAAATAACAGGCAACCGTGTGCAAACACAAACAAATGACATACAAGCAAACGTAGATAACAACAAAGTAGTTGATATTAAGCGTTTAGCTGGACTATAAATAAGGAGAAACCAATGTCAGAACTACTAGAAAGTCGCTGGCACGATACAAAAAGCGCACTTCTTGAAGGCCTACAAGGCACAAAGAAAGCAGTAATGTCTTCAACACTTGAAAATACCCGTAGGTATTTGATGGAGACTGCAACTGCTGGTGCTACATCTGCCGGTAATATCGCAACACTTAACCGTGTTATCCTCCCAGTAATCAGACGTGTGATGCCAACTGTCATCGCAAACGAGATTGTTGGTGTACAACCAATGACTGGCCCAGTTGGTCAGATTCACACACTTCGCGTTCGTTATAGCGACACAGCTGACGATGCAACAGCGGGTGAAGAAGCACTAAGTCCATTCAAACTAGCTATCGGTTACTCAGGTGACGAAGCTGGTTCAGACGCAGGTAGAGCAAATGCAACTGCGGCAATGGAAGGTACAGCTGGTAACAAACTAAGTATCCAAGTACTAAAGCAAACTGTTGAAGCTAAAACACGTAAGCTATCAGCACGTTGGACTTTTGAAGCTGCTCAGGATGCGCAGTCACAGCACGGTATCGACGTAGAAGCAGAAATCATGGCTGCACTAGCACAAGAGATTACTGCTGAAATCGACCAAGAGGTCCTAGCATCTCTATACAGCCTAGCAGGTTCAGCTGAATCAGACGTACAGTTTGACCAAGCTGCTGTTAGTGGTACAGCTACTTTTGTTGGTGACGAACATGCTGCATTAGCAGTTATGATCAACCGTGCATCAAACAAAATCGCACAGCGTACACGCCGTGGCGCAGGTAACTGGGCTGTTGTGTCACCACACACATTAACAGTTCTACAATCTGCAACAACTTCAGCGTTTGCACGTACAACTGAAGGCACATTTGAAGCACCAACTAACACTAAAATGGTTGGTACATTGAACAATGCAATGAAAGTGTATGTAAACACATATGCTTCGGACAGCAAAGATGTACTAATTGGTTATAAAGGTTCTTCGGAATCAGACGCAGCAGCGTTCTATTGCCCATACATCCCACTAATGAGTTCAGGTGTTGTACTAGATCCAACATCGTTTGAGCCAGTAGTAAGCTTCATGACACGTTACGGTTATGTTGAGCTAAACAACACAGCATCGTCGCTTGGCAATGCTGCTGATTACCTA
>Ga0209653_1000128_pt1 | contig 64468 bp, 64 predicted proteins | sample SaaInl6LU_22_DNA_FD_184644 | JGI IMG/M metagenome (GOLD analysis project Ga0209653, IMG submission 184644) | Marine microbial communities from expanding oxygen minimum zones in the Saanich Inlet - ESP_116LU_22_DNA (SPAdes) (version 2) | ecosystem: Environmental > Aquatic > Marine > Intertidal... | reverse complement strand
AATGACCTATATGGAATATTTGGTCGACTATTTAAGAATGCAAAAAGAAACTGGAGGAAAGGTGGTTATCAAAGGCTTAGATTCCCATGTATCCTATTCTACGCACAACAGAGCATTAAAAATTTCCTTGAACAATGCTGCGCAAAAGTTATCCCCTCGACAAGTCCGTTTACAAAATCTGGCCAATGAGAACGATTATAGTTTCAACAATCGCGTTGATTGGGATACAAGCTACCTAAAGAAATTTCACTTTTTTGAAATTCGTCCTGTAGAACGGAAATCAAACTCCTTGAAAGGCGCCTTCCAAGAACTAAATATGTCTTGGGAAATCTCTGATGTAACCTTTAATGAAGGAGATGCTTTTTCTGCCGAAACCTTCACCACAACACTCATGGTGTTAAACATCAATAGACCGATTCCTGTTTTCACTATGGAAAAAGAAGGCCTGTTTGAAAAAATCTTTGACCGCGTAATGGCCTTGACTGGTTATAAAGACATTGACTTTGAAATGTATCCCAATTTTTCTAAACGTTTCCTAATCACTGGTAAAGATGAATCTGAAATTCAAGCCTTTTTCACTGATGATCTCATTCACTTTTTTGAAAGTCATCAGATCTATCATATCGAAAGCAATGGAGAAGCGATCATCCTTTTTGATAAAATCAAATTGGCTCGGACAGACGAAACTATTGCGCTTGTGGATTATACAAAAGAATTGGCTAAACTTTTATCCTAATCAAATTAATACACCATGAAACAAGCTGCCCTTTTTTATTCTATTCTCGCTTTTTTACTTTGTTTTTCAACTAAAGGACAAGAAAAAACTGATGCTGTAGAACGTCTCCATGAAGAAATCAATTTACTCGTTCCTGAAGGGGCGGTTCTTGAAACCTTAGCCGAAGGTTTTTCATGGTCCGAAGGGCCCGTTTGGGTACCCAAACTAAAGGCTGTTTTATTCACCGATGTTCCCCAAAACAAAGCCTATCGTTGGGATGAAACCTCTGGCTTACAAGTCTATTTAGACCCTAGTGGGTATACCGGGCATGCACCTAACAAGAAAAAAGCTGGAGCCAATGGGCTAATTTTAGACACAGAAGAAAATCTCCTTCTTGCTCAACACGGAGATAGAAGAATTGCAAAAATGCTTGCTCCTTTAGGGGCACAAACCGCTTTTATAACTTTGGTTGATACCTACCAGGGAAAAAGATTCCATTCGCCTAATGACTTAATTCTTTCTAAAAATGGAGCCCTCTATTTTACGGATCCTCCTTATGGTTTAGACGGTGATAATGACCCCCTAAGGGAAATCGAATACAATGGTATATACCGTCTTTCTAGCGAAGGCGAAACAACCCTACTTTACAGCGATTTAACGCGCCCAAATGGGTTGGCTTTTTCTAAAGATGAATCCATTTTGTACATCGCCAACTCAGATCCGAAACAAAACCTATGGATGGCTTTTGACCACATAGAAGGAAAGCTTGAAAATCCTCGCGTGTTTTTCGATGCAACTGCTATCGACAAGCCCGGTCTGGCTGATGGCTTAAAGGTTCATTCTTCAGGAGCGGTTTTTGCCACGGGTCCTGGAGGTATTTTGATTTTCTCTGCACAAGGCAAACACCTTGGAACCATTCGAACACCCGGTCGTGCGGCCAACTGTGCTTTCGATGAGGATGAAACCTATCTCTACATTACGGCAAACAAATACCTCACACGAATAAAACTTAAATAATGGAATTGCATACCATAGAAGCCGGCAATTTCAAACTTGACGGAGGCGCTATGTTTGGTGTCGTTCCCAAGGCTCTTTGGCAAAAAACTAACCCTGCAGATGATAAAAATCGGATTGAAATGGCCACTCGCTCTTTACTTATCGAGGATGGAAATCGCTTGATTTTAATTGATACCGGAATGGGAAACAAACAAGATGACAAATTCTTTAGTCATTATGGTTTGTGGGGTTCACATACATTGGATGGATCCCTAAAAAAAGCAGGGTTTCACCGAGATGATATTACCGATGTTTTTTTCACCCACCTTCACTTTGATCATTGTGGGGGCGCTATTGAACGATCAAAGAATGGCATTCTAATCCCTGCATTTAAAAATGCTAAATTCTGGGTGCACGAATCACACTGGGACTGGGCTATAAATGCCAATCCTAGAGAAAAAGCCTCCTTTTTGGCTGAGAATATTTTACCCTTAAAAGAAAGTGGTCAATTAAATTTTATAATAGGAAAGGGGCCTCTTCTGGAACAAACGCCTTTTCCTTTTTCTATACTATTGATTGATGGGCATACAGAAAAGCAAATGCTCCCTTTGCTAAACTATAAGGGGAAAAAGTTGTTCTATGTTGCTGATCTAATTCCCACTGTGGGGCATATTCCTATCCCTTACGTCATGGGGTATGATACACGTCCCTTGTTGACCTTGGAAGAAAAATCTTCCTTTCTTCAACATGCTTATTTAGAGGAAGCCTTACTCCTTTTGGAACATGATCCTCATCATGAATTAGTTTCCCTCAAACAAACAGAAAAAGGAATACGAATGGATGCTAATTTTAGCTTTGATTCTTATTTTAATTCCTAACTAACCTTATCTTTAACTTTCGAAAAAACAGCATTATGAAACGCATTTTATTTTTTTTAATTGGCCTTTTTGTCCTTCAAGTTGGATCTGCGCAATACTGGCAACAGGCGGTAGATTACAATATGGAGGTTACCCTAGATACAGAGACAGCTCTTTATAATGGAACACAAAAACTAGTCTACACCAACAATTCTCCTGAAACCTTAAATAAGGTATTTTACCACTTATACTTTAATGCCTTTAAACCCGGGAGTGAGATGGCTGTTCGATTAAAAAACGCTGCTGATAAAAATAGACGTTTTAAAATCTCCGTTGATTCCTTAACTCAAGATCAACAAGGATACTTAAAAGTTAGCGGACTCACCCAAGATGGTGTGAAGCTTTCTCCCATAGATTCAGAAACGATTCTTGAAGTCCCACTAAACAAACCTATCCTTCCCGGAGAAAGCACCACATTTGAGTTGTCTTTTGAAGGTCATGTGCCTGATGTTATTCGCCGTGCAGGAAAAAACTCTAGTGAAGGCGTCGCTTTTTCTATGGCACAATGGTATCCCAAAATGGCAGAATATGACCGTGAGGGTTGGAATGCTGATCCTTACACAGGAAGAGAATTTCATGGAGTATGGGGTGATTTTGATGTAAAAATTACACTTAACAAAAAATTTGTGGTGGCGGCCAGTGGATATTTACAAAATGCTGATGATATTGGAATGGGGTATTCAGATCGAAAAAAACCAAAAGCCAAGAAAGGAAACGTTACTTGGCATTTTATAGCGCCTCAAGTCCACGATTTCACATGGGCTGCTGATCCAGAATATATCCACGATACCTATCCAGGGCCAAATGATGTAACGCTTCATTTTTTCTATAAGAACAAGCCTGAAATTATTGAAAACTGGAAAAAACTCCAACCGGATACTGCAAAACTGATGCGTTTCTTTAACGAAAAGGTAGGAACATATCCGTACAAGCAGTATTCAGTCGTTCAAGGAGGAGATGGCGGAATGGAATACGCCATGCTCACACTTATTACTGGTGGACGCAAATACGGATCGCTTTTTGGGGTAACTGCGCATGAACTTGCACATTCTTGGTTTCAACATATCTTGGCAACCAACGAAACAAAACATGAATGGATGGACGAAGGCTTTACAACCTTTATCTCAACTCTCGCTAAAGACGAAATTTTAGAAGAAAACAAAGAGTTTCCGTTGGAAGGCTCTTACCGCGGCTACTTTAATTTAGCAAATTCTGGTGTGGAAATGCCACAAAGTACCAACGCCAATCGTTATAGTCATAATTATGCTTATGAAAGTACTGCCTATAGTAAAGGAGCGGTTTTTTTGGGGCAATTAGGTTACATCGTTGGGAAAGAAAAACTTTACGAAATTTTACAAACCTACTACGACGAATGGAAATTCAAGCATCCGCTTCCAAATGACCTTCGTCGTATCGCTGAACGTGTTTCAGGGCTTCAACTGCAATGGTTTTTAACCGATTGGACACAAACCACCAACACGATTGATTATGCTATTTCTGAAGTGGAAGAACAAGACAATAAGACGACTGTTTTACTGAAAAGAAAAGGATTAATGCCCATGCCTTTAGAAATTTTAATTCAACTTAAAAACGGAGACACTGAGTTGCGTTACATTCCTATTTCTTTAATGCGAGGAGAAAAAGAAAACCCTTACGAATTAGAATGGACCGTTGAAAAAGACTGGAATTGGGCAAACCCTGAATATTCATTCGTGATTGATAAACCAAAAGAGGAGGTTCAGGTTATTGTAATTGATCCAAGTAATTTAATGGCAGACGTTGACAAGAATGACAATTATTATGTCGCACCCGAAAACTAAACCTTCGCTAAAACGATTAAAGAGTAAAATCATCATTGATCGCCTTTTTCAAGATGGGGAAGGCTTTCATAGTAAACATTTATTTCTCCGCTTAATACAAGATGAAACATCTTCTAATTTATATGCGGGTGTATCTGTTTCAAAACGAAACTTTAAAAAGGCTGTAGACAGAAACCGCATTAAACGTCAATTAAGAGAAGCGCTTAAAGTAATATCCCCTATCCCCTTTGCAGGAAGTTTTATGTTGGTTTATAAAGGAAGGAAGCTTCCTAATACTCAAAATTTAATTGATGAGGCAAAACTACTATTCGCCAAAGCTTAACTTCTTGCTTTATTCTTTTGTTATTCGTCGGAATCCGTTGTTAAAATCATTCCTATATGAGGAATTCCGTCTTCTAAGTACGTTTTTCCAAAAACGATAAAACCGTGTTTGTTATAAAAACGTTCAAGATGTGCTTGAGCAGAAATTTTTATGTTTTGATCAGGATAACTGTTTTTGCACTGGGCTATGCAATAGTCCACCAAGGCATGTCCAATTTTTTTTCCTCTGTATATGGGTGAGGTGACAATCCGCCCAATGGAAGCATAATCTGAATAAGCAATTCCTTTTTCAAAAATACGTGCATAAGCAACTAGCTCCTTTCCTTCTTTGCCAATAATGTGAAGTGCTTTTGGATCTTTACCGTCTATGTCTTGGTAAACACAGTCTTGTTCTACTACAAAAACCTCTGAACGTAAAGCAAAAAGGGCGTGTAACTCCTCTATGCTTAAATCATCAAATTTTTTGTGTTGAAAAACAGGCATTACATACAGGGCATTTTATCGATACGTCCTTGATGACGACCGCCTTCAAAGTCAGTAGTAATGTAAGTTTCTACCATTGCCAATGCTTGTGGAATAGATAAATAACGTGCGGGTAAACTTAAAATATTAGCGTTGTTGTGTTCTCTTGCAAGAGCAACAATCTCTTTTGTCCAACACAAAGCCGCACGTACTTTTTGGTGTTTATTTGCAGTCATTGCCGCACCATTCCCACTTCCACAAATAATAATACCCAAATCAACCTTTCCAGAAGCAACATCTTCAGCAACAGGATGGATAAAATCGGGATAATCAACACTTTCATTTGTGTCTGTCCCATGATTTGTAATATTGTGCCCTTTGTCTTTTAAGTAGGTCACTATAGCTTCTTTGTATTCTACACCTGCGTGGTCGTTACCTATACTTAACTGCATATTTGTTTTTTTATAAAAGTAAAAAAAGGTTTCACTTTTGTTTATACACTGTTTATTAGTTTATTCATTATTTGTTGACAATTAATATAAGTATTGGCTTGTTTATTTAAAGAAACTCTCTCTTGTAAATAATCTTTTTTTATCCAAAAAAAGCTTTCTTTTTTTATTGCAACTACATTCACAATATAGCGCACCTTATCAACCAAAAAAAAGGAGATTATTCTTTTTACTTATTAATAAATAACATTATTAACAACTGTTTTCTTTTAGTCTAAAACCTTTATTTAAAGATAGTTAGTATGTTGATAGTCTCGTATAAAATGTTAGTTTTTCTGTTTTTACTGTTTATCATAGCTTATTGATTAAATATTATAAGCACTATTAACATCCTATATACATCATCATTATTTTAAATTAATTTTAAAAAAAGATTATTATAATGTTAGTAGTGTTAATAAACTGACGAAAACGATTATCGTACCTTTGTTTGAATTGATTTGAATAAATGTCGAAAAAGAAAAAAGAACTGTATCGTTTAGAAGCGAAAATAATAACGCTTTTTAAAGACCGAACTAATGCAGTTCTCAATTACAAACAAATAGCTTCAGCTCTAGATATCAAAGATACAAAAGGGAGAAACAATATTATTCGCATACTAAATACTCTACATAGTCAAGAACGCTTAAAATCGTCTAAAAGAGGACAGTACCAGTATAATACAGCTTCATTAGAATTAGTTACCACGAGTCTAATAATAATTCCTTCAGGTAAAGGGGTTGTCAAAATCGATGGCTATGAAGAAGAACTCATAGTACCTAGAAAATTTTTAAACAAAGCATTACATGGGGATACGGTAGAAATAAGTATTCACAGGAAAAATAAAATAGTAGAAGCCCATGTTGAAACTATAGTAGAACGAACAAAAAAGGAATATGTTGGTGTTTTTGAAAGACATAAAGATTTTGGTTTTGTTCTCTGTAGAAACGGAAGAATGTACACGGATCTATTTATTCAAAGAGAAGATTTGAAAGATTTTAAAGATGGTGAGAAAGTGGTTGCCCTTTTTAAAGAATGGGAGGAAAAAAGAGATTCACCATCGGGAACAATAATTAAAAGTTTAGGATTACCAGGAGAAAAAGAAACAGAAATACATGCAATTCTTCATGATTATGGTTTGCCTTATGAATTTCCTGAAGAAATAGAAGCTGCAGCAGCTAAAATCAACACTACGCTTGATAAAAAAGAGATAAAGAAGAGAAGAGATTTCAGAGATGTATTGACTTTTACAATAGATCCAATAACAGCCAAAGATTTTGATGATGCACTCTCTTTTAAAGTTTTACCTAAAGGCTTATTTGAAGTAGGAATCCATATTGCAGATGTTTCTTATTATGTAGAACCTAATACTCTTTTAGATCAAGAAGCATACGATCGTGCAACTTCTGTTTATTTAGTAGACAGAGTAGTTCCAATGTTACCAGAAGTTCTTTCTAATGGTCTTTGTTCACTCCGACCAAAAGAAGAAAAGTTTACATTTTCAGCGGTATTTGTACTAGATAAAAATGGTACTGTCCATGATGAATGGTATGGTAGAACGGTAATTAATTCAGACTATCGCTTTGCTTATGAAGAAGTACAAAACATTTTAGAAAATGAAGTTGCTCATGTAGAAGCAAGCGTGTCTCTAACTGGTAAACCCTATGATATACCCGAAACAGTTTTTGAAGCGATTAACACATTAGATTCTCAGGCAAAAAAGTTACGAAGCCAAAGAATGAAGGAAGGGGCTATTTCATTTGATCGTGTCGAAGTTAATTTTCATTTGGACGATGAAAACAATCCTGAGTCTGTCTATTTCAAAACATCAAAAGATGCTCATAAATTAATTGAAGAATTTATGCTTCTTGCAAATAAAAAAGTAGCAGGTTTTGTAAACAAAATTCAACCGATACCCCCTTTTGTGTATAGAATTCATGACGATCCTGATGAACAAAAATTATTTAATTTAAAACAGACCATTGCTCCTTTTGGATATACATTTAATCCTGGAAAGAAAAACGTAAGTAGTGAGATCAATGGATTATTAGTCGCTTGTAATGGAAAAAGAGAGCAAAATTTAATTGACACTTTGACTTTACGATGTATGTCTAAGGCTGAGTATTCAACTGAGAACATAGGTCACTATGGTTTAGCTTTCTCGCATTATACCCACTTTACATCTCCTATTAGACGATACCCTGATGTTATGGTACACCGTCTTTTACAAACGTATCTTGATAAGAAAGCAATACCTTCTAAAGACACTATAGAAGAAGCTTGCCAGCATGCCTCTCAAAGGGAGCAACTGGCAACACGAGCCGAAAGAGATTCTATTAAATACATGCAAATGATTTTTATGGAGGATAAAGTAGGACAGCATTTTGAGGGTGTAATCTCTGGAGTAACAGATAGAGGATTATATGTAGAGTTAGTTGAAAATAAATGTGAAGGAATGATTCGAGTAATAGATATTAAAGGTGATTTTTTTCATTATGATGATCGTCAACACGCCTTCATTGGAGAACGAACCAAAAAAGTTTATCAACTAGGGGATACTATTACTATAAAAGTGAAAAAGGTAAATGTTCTTAGGCGTTTTCTAGATTTTGTTCCAGTTTAATATTTTGTTATGATTAAAAATAAGTGTTTCTCTTTTTTATTGTTATTTGGTGTTCTAAGTGCTTATTCTCAGGATATTGAAAGAAGAACACTTACTACAGATCCTTTCTATGGTGTTCAAGTATATTCACGTTTAGACGTTAAATTAATTCCAGCAAATGTTAATAAAGCAGTGATTTATGGAGATCATAAAGATGATGTTGTTTTGTCAACAAAGAATAAAATGATTAAAATAAAACTAGCAACGAATAGTGTCTTAAACCCAGGTTATACCTATATAGAATTATACCACAGCGAACCTTTGGATCGTGTGGTAGCACATCAAGGGGTAAAATTAACAAGCGAAACAATTAAGCAAACCAGTTTGACTATTGAAGCCAAAACAGGAGCAGTTATTACTCTTGATGCAAATGTAGATCGTTTAGATGCAGTGACAAACACAGGTGGAAGAATTCATTTAAAAGGAAAAGCAGCGTATTTTAATCTATCATTAAATACTAGCGGAAGCTGTGAAGCAGAAGAATTTATTACGGAGCAAAGTCAAGTAAAAAGTATAGCCGGTGGTTATGCTTATGTAAATGCAACGGAATTACTTGATGCTAAAGTACTTTTGGGAGGAGTGTTACGTGTTTATGGAAAGCCTAAGAAGCAAATAACACAGACTAATTTGTTGGGTAAAATAATAGTTGAAGAATAAAAAAGAGGCATCGAGCGGATTCGAACCGCTGTACAAGCTTTTGCAGAGCTCTGCCTAGCCACTCGGCCACGATGCCATGCGGCAAAAGTACTAATATTTAATCAAATTTTAATGCAGATCTTAGGAGTTCTCTCTTTACAGCAACTTCTTCTACATTTCCCCCTATTGGTGGATTCCTTTTCGACACCTTTACTTTCGCTTTTTGAACACTAGGGTGTTCTTTTATAATTCTATTAAGTATGCGGTCAGCTACATGTTCTAGTAGCTTTGCTCGTTGTTCCATTTCCTCTTTTACAATAGCATGTAGAGCAACATAATCTACCGTATCTTTCAATTGATCGCTTTTAGACGATTTATCAAGGTTTGTTTTAACAACTACATTCACAATATAGTCACTTCCTATTTTTTCCTCTTCATCCATGCATCCATGGAAGGCATATAAACGGATGTTTTTTAAATAAATTTTTCCCATAACTCAATGCAAATATAAAGACAGTTTTCTTGATACCTTACAAAGCATCCATTCATTATCTTTGCACAAACAAAAAAAGGAATGGAACGTCCCTTACACTTTATAGAACATATTATTGAAGAAGATCTTGCTTCAGGATTTTCAAAGGAAAACCTTCGTTTTCGTTTTCCACCAGAACCAAACGGTTATTTACATATAGGTCATGTAAAAGCAATTTGCTTAAACTTTAATTTAGGACAACGTTACAATGCACCAGTAAATTTACGTTTTGACGATACCAATCCTGCCAAAGAAGAACAACAGTTTGTTGACGCCATAAAAGAAAATATCAGTTGGTTAGGATATCAATGGGATTCTGAATGTTATGCATCAGACTATTTTGACCAATTATACGATTGGGCACAAGAACTAATTTCTCGGGGGTTAGCTTATGTAGATTCTCAAGACTCTGAAACCATCGCTTCACAGAAAGGTACACCAACTTCCCCGGGGATTAATAGTCCTTTTAGAGATCGACCTATTGAAGAAAACCAGCAATTGTTTGCTGAAATGAAAGCAGGAAAACACAAGGAGGGTACACATGTTCTCCGAGCTAAAATAGATATGAGTGCGCCTAATATGTTGCTTCGTGATCCTGTAATGTATAGAATCCTTTTCAAAACACATCATAGAACAGGAGACAGCTGGTGTATCTATCCTTTATATGATTGGACTCATGGAGAATCAGATTATATAGAGCAAGTTTCACACTCCCTTTGCTCACTTGAATTTAAACCCCATAGAGATCTTTACAACTGGTTTTTAGAGGCTTTAAGTCCGCTGGACAAGGTTGCCCCGAAGCAAAGAGAATTTGCGCGTATGAACCTTTCCTATACTGTAACAAGTAAACGCAAGCTGATGGAACTAATCCAAGAAGGAGTAGTAAAGGACTGGGACGATCCCAGAATGCCAACAATTGCAGGACTAAGACGTAGAGGTTATACCCCCACTTCTTTAAGAAATTTTGTTGACGCCGCCGGTGTTGCTAAAAGAGACAATGTAATTGATATGTCGCTTTTAGAATATTCAATACGGGAAGACCTCAATATTAAAGCACCAAGGGTAATGGCGGTTTTAAACCCAGTTAAACTTACCCTTTCCAACTATCCAGAAGGGAAAGAAGAGTTTTTAGAGGGAGAAATTAACCCCGAACAACCAGAATTAGGATCACGAACCATCCCTTTTTCTAAACACCTCCTCATAGAACGTGAAGACTTTAAGGAAGAAGCCAACCGTAAATTCTTTAGATTAACGATTGACAAAGAAGTACGCCTTAAAAATGGATATATAATAAAGGGAGAGTCCGTTATTAAAGATGCTTCGGGAAATATAACTGAAATAATATGTACTTATGATCCAGAAAGCAAAAGCGGTAGTGGAACAGAAGCCAGTATGAGGAAAGTTAAAGGAACGCTTCATTGGGTCTCTGAACCCCACGCACTTGCTGCAGAAGTTAGACTTTACGATCGTTTATTTCAAGTACCAGCTCCAGATCAAGACAAAGAAGTGGATTTCAAATCTCACGTTAATCCGAGTTCATTGAGTGTTATCAAAGCTTATGTAGAGCCAAGTTTAAAAACAGCTAAAGCATTTGAAAATTTTCAATTCCAACGATTAGGTTACTTTGTTGTTGATGCAGATTCAGATAACAACAAATTAGTCTTTAACAAAACTGTTGGCTTAAGAGATACTTGGGCAAAGCAAAACAACTAGTTTACTCTTTTTGTTTCTTTTGTTCTAATTGTTGTTTTTTCATAGCCTCTCCAATTTGATTACTGGCAGTAAAGGAAGCAACCATATTATTTAGCATTTCACTTCCAGCTTGAGGAGAGTTTGGTAGCAAAATAAGGTTGGTATTCGTTTCACCACCGATGGATTGTAGAGTGTCGTAATGTTGGGTTACCACAATCAAAGCAGACGCTTCCTGTGAGTTGATTCCTACTTTATTTAATACATCTACAGACTCTTCTAATCCTCTTGCAATTTCACGTCTTTGATCGGCAATTCCCTGACCTTGTAATCGCTTACTTTCAGCTTCCGCTTTTGCTTTCTCTACAATTAAAATTCGTTCAGCATCACCGTCGTATTGTGCAGCTACTTTTTTGCGTTCTGCAGCATTAATTCGGTTCATAGCCGCTTTTACTTCAGCATCAGGATCGATATCTGTAACTAAAGCTTTTATGATATCATAACCATAATTGATCATGGCATCATTTAATTCTCCCTTAACTGCATTGGCAATTTCATCTTTCTTTTCAAAGACATCATCCAATTTCATTTTTGGAACTACAGCACGTACCACATCAAAAACATAAGAGGTGATTTGGTCCTGTGGATAATCAAGTTTGTAGAATGCATCATATACTTTTTCTTGTACAACCTTGTATTGTACTGAAACCTTAAGCTTTACAAAGACATCGTCTTTTGTTTTGGTTTCTACGATAACATCTAGTTGGAGAATACGAAGACTAATACGTCCTGAAATTCTATCGATTAAAGGTATTTTAAAATGTAACCCAGATTGACGGATTGATAAAAAACGTCCAAAACGCTCTACTACAGCTGCTGTTTGTTGTTTCACAACAAAAAGGCCAGAAAATAAAAAGAATAATAATACTGCTATTATAATTATAGTTGTTGTTCCCATATTATGTAAGTTTTAGGTTAATGTGTTGAATCAAGTTTTCGATTCGTATTAAAGATACTTCTTTCCCAAGAACATTACAAATTTCGAACAAATCTGGACCGCTGAGTTGCCCTACCAGCGCTATTCGAAAACTCTGCATTAAGGCTCCCATTGGTATTGATTCTTCTTTTGCCCAATTCATGAGGCTCTCTTTCAAATTAGGCGTTTCTTTCTCAATAGTTTCTTTGATTTTATTTAATATGACTATTGGGTTCTTGTCTTTCAGTTTATTCAGTACTTTTTCATCATAAGGATAGGTTTTCTCAACAAAGGCAATTTCTTCTTCTAAATCCTTTAGGGTATACAAACGTTCTTTAACTAAATTGACTAGAGGTTGGTGTTGTTCTTTGGGATAGTTTTCCAAAAGTTTTGCTATTTGACCCTGTGCGGTTAATTCCTCAGTGTTCATTTCTACAATCTTATGGTGATTCACCCATCGTGCTTTTTCATAATCAAATCTAGCTCCCCCCTTTTGAATACCAGTAACAGAAAACCTTGTTTCCAAATCTTTCAAAGAGAAGAATTCATTTTCTGTTCCATCATTCCAACCCAACAAGGCCAGGTAGTTGATCATCCCTTCTGCTAAAAAGCCTTTTTCCCTAAATCCTGGAGTATCTTCACCCCAATTCAACGGGAATACAGGAAACCCTCCTTTATCACCATCTCGTTTAGATAATTTTCCTTTCCCAGTGGGTTTTAAAATCAAGGGTAAGTGCATGAACTTTGGTGTGTCCCACCCATAGGCATCATAAATAAGTTTATGTAATGGTAATGAGGGGAGCCATTCCTCTCCTCTAATAACGCAACTAATCTCCATCAGGTGGTCGTCCACTACATTCGCAAAATGATAAGTGGGCATGCCATCGCTTTTCATCAATATTTTATCATCAAGTTCATCTGTATTTACTTGTACTGTCCCACGGATCTCATCATAGATACTTACCGTTTCACCAGCTTTCACTTTCAGACGAACAACATACTCTTCCTTCAATGCCAATTCCACGTCTTCTTTCCCAAGGGTTAAGCTATTCTTAAAGGACATTCTGTTTTTAGCACCATATTTAAACGATTCTCCATTCTTCTCAGCCGTTTCTCTTGCATCGGAAAGCGCATCATTTGAGTCAAAGGCATAGTATGCGCCTCCTTTTTCAATAAGGAGTTTTATGTATTCATCATAAATTTCTTTACGTTCACTTTGACGATAGGGTCCATATTTTCCTCCATTTTTAGGCCCTTCATCAGGATGCATTCCACACCATTCCAAAGCTTCTTGTATATAGTCTTCACTTCCATCTACATAGCGGTTTTGATCAGTATCTTCCACTCTAAGTATGAAGTTTCCTTTCTCTTTTCGTGCATACAGATAGTTAAATAAAGCAGTTCTTAGCCCCCCAATATGGAGTGGTCCCGTGGGGCTTGGAGCGAAACGAACGCGTGTTTTCATTCTTTTTTTTGCAAAGATAATCGCTATTCTTTGATCTGCACCACTGACCCGCTCAAAACCTGTATATTTGCAAAAAACTTAAAGATTATACAGTTTAACAACATACCGCTCTTTTTAGATTCCTCTTTTGTTAGTAGCGTCATTGAGGAATACATTTCTTCTTTTGATTTTATGGTTGATCAGTTGGTTTATAATTTTGTTTCCCAAGAGGAGTTGTATGAAATGAATAAAAAGTTTTTGAGTCATTCCACACATACGGATATTATTACGTTTAATTACACCCATGATCAGTCGCTCAGAGCAGAATTTTTTATTTCTCAATGGGCTGTAGAGCGTTCTGCAGAAGAAGAATCTCAAAGTGTTGAAACTGAATGTCTTAGAGTTCTAATTCATGGGGCTCTACACTGTATTGGGTATAATGATTCAAGTTCAGAAGAAAAAAGGATAATGCGAAATTTAGAAGATCGTTTTATTGAATTGTTCCACGTGAAACACAAAGCACATGTTTGATACTGCGTATGATGTAATTGTTGTTGGTGCTGGTCATGCCGGCTGCGAAGCTGCTGCTGCTGCTGCCAACCTAGGCTCCAAAACCCTTTTGGTGACGATGAACCTACAAACAACAGGGCAAATGTCTTGCAACCCCGCTATGGGTGGTATTGCAAAGGGACAGATTGTTCGTGAAATTGATGCGCTTGGTGGATATAGCGGAATTGTAACAGACAAAACCGCCATACAGTATAAGATGCTAAATCAATCCAAAGGGCCGGCCATGTGGAGTCCCCGTGCACAATCGGATAGAAGCTTATTTAGTTTGGAATGGCGAACCATGTTAGAGCAAACCAAAAATCTCGATTTCTATCAAGAGATGATCATGGACTTGATTGTTGATCAAGATCAGGTTATTGGAGTTGTAACTTCTTTAGGACTTAAAATCTATGCCAAAACGGTAGTCCTTACCAACGGTACTTTTTTGAATGGTTTGATACATATAGGCGAAAAAAACTTTGGAGGAGGTAGAGCGGGTGAAAAAGCAGCCGTTGGTTTAACCGCTTCCCTTGAACGTCTTGGTTTTGAATCCGGAAGAATGAAAACAGGAACACCACCTAGAGTAGATGGGAGATCATTGGATTATTCTAAGATGAAAGAACAACCAGGGGATTCCGTTCCCTCTAAGTTTTCTTTTTCTGACCTCACATCCCCACTCAAGAAACAGCTAAGCTGTCATATTACACATACAAATTTAGAAGTCCACGACATATTAAGATCTGGCTTTGATCGGTCGCCAATGTTCAATGGTGCGATTCAAAGCTCAGGACCCAGGTATTGCCCTTCAATAGAAGATAAGATAGATCGCTTTAGTGATAAATCACAACACCAAATTTTCGTAGAACCAGAAGGTTGGAATACTGTTGAGGTTTACGTAAATGGTTTTTCTACTTCACTCCCAGATGATATTCAATACAAAGCATTAAAGTCGGTGGTCGGTTTTGAAAACGTTAAATTCTTCCGTCCCGGATATGCCATTGAATACGATTATTTTCCACCCACACAGTTGTTCCATAGTTTAGAAACAAAGCATGTGCAAAACCTTTTCTTTGCAGGTCAAATTAATGGTACCACAGGTTATGAAGAAGCTGCTGCTCAAGGTTTAATGGCTGGGGTAAATGCACATTTAAAGGCCGCAGAAAAAACCCCTTTTGTCTTGGGAAGAGAGGATGCATACATCGGTGTTTTAATTGATGACCTCATTTTAAAAGGAACAGAAGAACCTTATAGAATGTTTACTTCACGTGCAGAGTATAGAACCCTTTTACGCCAAGACAATGCAGATGAACGATTAACACCTAAAGCGCATGCATTAGGTTTATTAGGCGACGACCGCCTTAAAAAAGTGGAGCAAAAACAAACCCAAAGAGAAGCTTTAGTCGGGTTTTTACGTAAAACTAGCTATGATCTTAATACGGCAAACAAAGTTTTGGAGCGTAAAAAATCTGATACCGTCACTCAGACAGACAAGTTTTCTAAGCTTCTTTCTAGACCCACGATTACAAGAAAAGACCTACACGAATTCGACTCACTTTCAGCATATCTTCAAGAGGAAGGGGTGGATGATGTTATTTTTGAGCAAGCAGAGATTGAAATAAAATATGCTGGTTATATTGAAAAGGAAAAGCGTAATGCAGATAAGCTCAAACGACTTGAAAACATCGTTATTCCTAGGAATTTTGATTTTGACAAGCTTGCTTCCCTTTCACATGAAGCCAAAGAGAAGCTTAGTAAAATACGCCCTGACACGATTGCGCAAGCCTCTCGCATTAGCGGGATCAATCCAAGCGACATAAGTGTGCTTTTGGTTTCAATGGGCCGTTAAATTGTTTCACGTGGAACAAAACACCTTTTTATTTAAAGCGAAAGACCATCTGGTTTCTCAAAAGGAATTCAACATCTATTGGGACGAACAGAAAAGGTATGCCCATACAGAGGTGCCAAAGGGAATAAATTTAGAAGCGTTTTATAAAGCAGATGCCTATAGCTCTCATAAAACAGAAAAGAACACCTTCCTTGACTACATATATACTTTTGTTCAAAAACTGATGCTTTCCTATAAGGCGGGTTTTGTTACAAAGCATTCAAACAACAACGTATTAGATTATGGTGCCGGAGTAGGAGTGTATGCAAATTTCCTAAAGGAAAAGGGTTATGCTGTAAGTACTGTTGAGCCTAGTGAAACAGCTAGGAAAGCCTGTGTTCATAAAGGGCTAGTTTCTTATAAGGCTATTGATCAGATCCCTAATGGAGTGCATTTTTCATCCATTTCATTGTGGCATGTTCTGGAACATTTACCCGACCCGAATACAATTCTTTCAAAGCTGAACTCTAAACTTGATTCAGAGGGCAGACTAATTATCGCGGTTCCAAACTTGAAAAGCTATGATGCCAAATATTATAAACACCAATGGGCGGCCTTGGATGTGCCAAGACATTTGTGGCATTTTACAAGCATTGGTTTAATTAAAATGGTAGAGAAAAACAATTTTATATTTCAATCACAGCACCCCTTGTGGTTTGATTCCTTTTATATTTCTTATATGTCAGAAGCTCAAAAAGGAGCCTCTTTCCCTTTTGTCAGAGGAGTTGTAGTGGGATTTTTGTCAAACATAAAAGCGTTGTTTAACGGAGAATATTCTTCGAAAATTTATGTTTTTAAAAAGAAAGTTTAGGCAGAAGATTTATTTAGTAGTCGAGTCAATTGTAGCCCCAATTCTGCAAAAACCATTTTTGCATTCGCATTTCTTAGAATATGATAATGACTGTTTTCAAATAAGGAAACAAGCTCTTGAATGTTCTCACTATTAACGAAAGGAGCTAATTTATTTAAGTCAAAATTGTTCTCAGAGCGAAAATGTACCAACTCCTGCAAAGAGTAATTTATTAGAAAAGCATCTCTAAAAAATTGAGTCCCATAATTTAAAAAAGCCTTTTGATCTTCTCTACCCAAGACACTCAATTCACGTGACCATTCCATTAAATCGATAACTACACTTTTATTTCCTTTTGCCTTAAAAGCAGTTCTCAATCCTTGAATAAGAAGTGCTTCGTGTTCTTTATTATTGGTGTTTTGCAATAGCCTTTGTAAACGATTGAAGTCTCCTTCGGCTTGAGAAATATAGAGATCAATATTCTCAATTTCTTCAGTTACTGTACTTTTTAGATCTGCATCAAATATGGGTGGGATAGTAATATGTTGACAACGGGATATAAGAGTGGGCAACAACATTTCACTTTCTTCAGCAAGCAAAATGAAATAGGTCTTTTGAGGAGGTTCCTCAAGTAATTTTAAAAAAGCATTAGAGGCTTCTTTATTCATTTTTTCCACCCCCCAGATAATACAAACCTTATTGCCTCCAGTGTAAGATTTTAGGTGCATTTTTTGATGCAGTTTTTCAATCTCACCAACACCAATCATTCCTTGTTTGTTGCCCACGTTGATAGACTCAAACCAATCATTGTAATTTCCATAAGGAGTTTCATTCAAAAACTCCCGCCACTCTGGAGCGTAATCGGTGGAGTAAGCGACTTTTTCACTTCCTCTTTTCACGATAGGATAGATAAAATGAAAGTCAGGATGTTGAATTTTTTCACCCAAAGATTTATTAGAAGTATCGATGAATTCCCCGTCCAATAATTGCATTGCAAACGCCACAGCTAAAGGAAGGCCACCATAGCCAGAAATTCCCGTAAGTAATTGAGCATGAGGAACTTGATTAGAATTTATTAGGTGCTCTAATTGTTTTATTATTCTTTGTTGTCCTATAACTTCCGTCCAAATCATGCCCTAAAGATACAGTTACTCTAGTTTTTATGTAAGTGTTTAAAAGAGATCTTTATAAAATAAGCTTGGCTACACTTTTCAATATTGTATTTTTGATAAAATTTTTACAGATGCGTACATTAAACCAACTTAATTTTAACAACCAACGAGCGATTGTTCGTGTGGATTTCAACGTTCCATTGAACGATCAATTTGAAGTTACTGATACTACAAGAATTCAGGCTGCTAAGGCCACTATAGATCATATTTTGGATCAAGGCGGTTCTTGTGTTTTGTTATCCCATTTAGGACGTCCAAAAGGGAAGGATCCAAAATTATCTCTTTCTCATATCGTTGATACTGTTGCAGAGGTTTTAGGTACACCTGTAAAATTTTGTCCTACTACCGTTGGAGAGGCCGCAGAAAGTGAAGCAAGCAAATTGGCACCTGGAACGATTTTGTTAATGGAAAACCTCAGATTCCATGATGAGGAGACTTCAGGGGATGTTGCTTTTTCAGAACAATTGTCTCGACTGGGAACCCTTTATGTAAATGACGCATTTGGAACAGCACATAGAGCGCACGCATCTACGACTATTATTGCACGTTTTTTTGAGGAAAACAAATGCTTTGGAAGTCTTTTGGAAAAAGAGGTTCTAGCAATAGAGAAGGTAATGGAAAAAGGAGAAAAACCTATTTTAGCGATATTAGGAGGAGCTAAAGTTTCTTCAAAAATCACTATTATCGAAAGTCTTTTAGATAAAGTAGATCATTTAATTATTGGAGGGGGTATGGTATACACCTTCACTAAAGCTCTTGGAGGAAACGTTGGAAATTCAATTTGTGAACCAGACTATTGTGATTATGCAATTGAATTATTAAAAAAAGCGAAAGATAAAGGAGTTCAAATTCATTTACCAGTTGACGTTTTGGCTGGAGATGACTTTAGTAATGATGCCAATCAGCAAGTTTACGATGTAATGGAGATTCCAGAAGGATGGGAAGCCATGGATGCAGGACCTAAAAGCCAAGCCATATTTCACGAACTTATTTTGAAGTGTAAAACTATTTTATGGAATGGACCCATGGGTGTGTTTGAATTTTCAAACTTTGCAAAAGGAACAATTGCTGCAGGAGATTCTATAGCAGAGGCCACAAAAGCGGGTGCTTTTTCACTGGTAGGAGGAGGAGATTCTGTTGCTGCAGTAAAACAGTTTGGCTTTGAACATAAGATGAGTTACATTAGTACTGGAGGAGGAGCAATGCTGGAAAGTTTAGAAGGCAAAACACTTCCTGGAATAGCCGCTTTAAAATAAGTTCCGAATAAATAATGAAGTGTCATATTTCGGACAAACGAGCCGCTTCATTCTTAGAAAACAATAAATAATATTAGATGAAACCCTTTTTTATATTGATGCTCCTTTGGCTCAGCTTCTCCTGTGATGATGGGGCAAACAAAAAGAGCGCGTACGTTCCAGAATCAAGTGGAAATATTAACCATGTCACGGTGGTCATGCCTGAAAAAGATTGGAAGGCATCACTAGGTGAAAAAGTCAAATCAGAACTGCAAGAAATTTACGAAGGACTTCCTTTGGACGAACCTCAGTTTTCTTTAGTCTATATGAATCCAAAAGCATTTACTGGGTTTGCTAGACAAAACAGAAATATTATTTGGTTTAGAAAAGACTCTTTAGAAGGGTTTCGTTTAAGTCAAAACCAGTTTGCTAGACCTCAAATATTAGCAACAATTACAGGTATTGACGCCGAAAGTCAAGCATTCTACTTTCAAGAAAACACAGAGCTACTCAAGCAAACGCTCATCGAGAATGAACGAAAGGAAAAGCTCAGAAGAATTATGAAATCTCCTACTACAGAGAATACTTTGTCGACGCGTTTTGGGATTGAGTTGACCTATCCTTCTGCCTATAAAACGTTTAAAGACACTACTAATTTTGTCTGGATTCAGAAAGAAGTAAGGAAAGGCCATTTAAACCTTATTGCTTACACTTTGAAAGAAAACATACTGGAGGGTTCTTTTAATGAACGAATATTGAATATTCGAGACTCTATTGGTAAAGCGTATGTTCCAGGAAGATTAGATGGAAGTTATCAAATTACTGAACGTGCTTTTAGGCCCTATTTTTATCGAGCAATAGTAGACGGTAAGCAAGCGTATTTGACAAAAGGAACATGGGAAGTTGCCAATGATTATATGGCAGGACCTTTTGTAAACTATATGATTCAGGATACGTTAAAGAATAGAATATTAGTTGTAGAGGGATTTGTATTTGCTCCTACAGCAAGCAAAAGAGATTATATGTTTGAATTAAACACGATAATCAATACACTAAAGCAAGTGGATTAATCTTTTTTCTCGTCAACCTTAGGATTTTCTTCTTCCTTTGTTGCGTTTTTGAATTCTTTAATTCCACTTCCCAATCCTTTCATAAGCTCAGGAATTTTACGTCCTCCGAAAAGTAATAATACTACTGCTATTATTAAGATTATTTGTGGTCCTCCGATCATGCCTAAAATGTTAAAGTCGTTAGCATTTGTGTTATTTTAAAACAAATGTACAGAAATATTTAGTTTCATTTACATCAAAATGGAAAGAGGGTATTTTCCCAGATAAAGGATTCCTTATCTTTGTATCATAGTTATGGCAAAACAAGAATCAAAAAGCAAGCGTTTTCATAAAAAACTATTCAGTTCATACAGGATGGTTATTATCAATGAGGAAACCTTTGAAGAAAAAGCACAGCTTCGAATCTCTCGATTTAGGGTGATTGTAACTGGGGTTTTATTTTTATCTCTTTTCTGTTTGACAGCTTTTTTTACGATTTCATATACGCCACTTAAAGAATATATTCCTGGATATGATTCCTCAGAATTAAGACAAAAAGCGATTCAAAACTTATTTACAACGGATTCATTAATTATACTCTACAATCAAAACCTACAATATTTAGACGCCCTTAGAGGAGTAATATCTGAGGATGTCACTACCCAAGACGAAGCGTTTTCTGAAGAAAAGCGTGAAGATGCATCGGAGCGGAACAGCAGTTTTACTCCTACTGTACTGGAAGATTCTTTATTGAGAGCTTTTGTTGCAAATGAAGACAAGTATAACCCCAACACTAATTCGGGATCGATTGAATTGAGCACTTTATTATTGCCACCTGCCAAAGGACCAATTTCTCAGGGATTTGATTTAGAGGAGTCTCATTTTGCAATTGATATTGTTTTAGAAGAAAATACCCCCATTAAATCCATTGCCGATGGAACCGTAATTTTTGCAGAATGGACTGCACAAACTGGTTTTGTAATTATTATTGAACATGCTTCAGGATTTCTGTCGGTGTACAAACACAATGCGGCACTTAGTAAAGCTCAAGGCGATTCAGTGGTGGGAGGAGAAGTAATTGCAAGTGCGGGAAACACTGGGGAATATAGCACGGGTTTTCATTTACATTTTGAATTATGGATGGATGGCTATGCCTTAAATCCGGCCGATTTTTTTAATTTTTCTGACTAATGATCAAATCTTTAGGAGCTAAAATTTATGCCGCCTTAGTGCATAAAAAAAACCAAAAGTGGATTACAAATCCCATTGAAACTCAAAAAAAAGTATTCAAAAAACTGATCTTGGAAGGGAGTAAAACCCGTTTTGGCAGAGAACATCAGTTTCAAAATATTCATACACAAAAAGACTTTCAAAAAGCAATCCCGGTAAGAGATTACGAAGGTTTAAAGAACTATATCGATGCTGTTTTAGAAGGAGAAAGCGACGTGCTTTGGCCAGGAAGACCTCTTTATTATGCTAAATCTAGTGGAACGACTTCTGGAGCAAAGTATATTCCAATTACAAAAGAATCCATGCCTCAGCATATTAGAGCTGCAAAAGAAGCGATTTTGAATTATATTTTCAAAACAGGGAAGGCTGGTTCAGTAAATGGGAAGCATATTTTTCTTCAAGGAAGTCCAGTTTTAGAAGACAAAAACGGAGTTGCTTTAGGACGCCTTTCAGGAATTGTCGCGCATTATGTTCCTGCTTATCTCCAAAAAAACCGCATGCCAAGTTGGGAAACTAATTGTATTGAAGACTGGGAAACAAAAGTAGATGCCGTTGTAGGAGAAACCCAATCTGAAAACATGACTATTATAGGAGGAATACCTTCTTGGGTACAGATGTATTTTGAACGTCTGATTGATAAAACGGGAAAAAATGTGGGAGAGCTATTTCCTAACTTTTCACTCTTTGTATATGGAGGTGTGAATTTTGAACCCTATCGTGCGATCTTTAAAAAACTAATTGGGCGTGTGCCAGATAGTATTGAATTATATCCAGCATCTGAAGGTTTTTTTGCATATCAAGATGATCAAGAGGACAAAGGCTTGTTGTTATTAGTTGACCATGGAATTTTTTATGAATTTATAGACGCAGCTCATTTTTTTGATAAAAACCCTCCTGTACTTTCTTTGGAAGAAGTGCAATTAGGAGTAAACTATGTGATGATTATATCTACTTCAGCTGGTTTGTGGCGCTATAATATTGGCGATACAGTTCAGTTCACGAGTATATTGCCTTACAAAGTGATTGTGAGCGGAAGAATTAAACATTTTATTTCAGCATTTGGAGAGCATGTTATAGTAAGTGAAGTAGAACAAGCCCTGCAACAAGCTGTAGAAAAAGAAACAGAGGAAGTTCAAATAAGAGAATTTACTGTGGCGCCTCAAATTAATCCTCCCAAAGGATTGCCTTATCACGAATGGTACATTGAATTTGATGCAGCACCTAAAGATATTGAGGAATTTGCATTAGAAATAGATAGAGCAATGCAAGCAAAAAACATATATTATCAAGACTTGATTGTAGGAAAAGTTTTAAAACCTTTGGTTGTTCGACCAGTAGTATCGGGAGGGTTTAAGCAGTATATGAAAAGCATTGGTAAACTGGGGGGACAAAATAAGATTCCCAAGGTTTCAGACAATAGAAAGATTGCAGATCAATTAGATGCTCTTTTTGATTTAAAAACAGAACAAGGATGAAACCCAAGAATATAACCTTGGTGTGTAACGTTAAAAACACTTTTGTTCTTAAAGATGTTGCGCTTTTAGAGTCTCTAGGTTATTCTGTTTTCTTAATTCATTCACCACCATTTAAAGATCCATTCCGTTTTTTTCTGAATAGACTTCGCGAGTTTTTTTTAGGGATTTTTTATGGGATTCAATCTGAAGCGGTCCTAAGTTGGTTTAATGATTACCATTCTTTTTTACCGCTTTTTTGGGCTCAATTTTTTGGAAAAAAAAGAGCCATTATTGTGGGGGGATATGATGCTGTTTCAAGCCCAACATTAGGCTACGGAATTTTCTATAAACAAACAATTCGGCAAAAACTAGCTCGGTTAAACTATACTTTGTGTGATCAGATATGGGTGGTTCACAAGAGTTTAGCTGAAGGCTGTAAACAAGCAAAAGTAGAATCTCAAACCCTTTCAGGAATTCTGAATTTTATTCCAAATCTTAAAATACCGATTGTTGAAGTTCCCACGGCTTACGACTCTTCCTTTTGGGAATTAAATGAAACCAAACAGGAAAAAACAGTACTCACCGTAGCCAATATTTCTGACCAACGTACTTTTGAGCGAAAAGGAATCCCTCTATTTATTTCTTTAGCAAAAGCGCTTCCTTCGCATAGGTTTACAATTGCAGGGGTAAAATCAATTAACATAGATCAGGATGCTCTTCCAGAAAACATTCAGCTTTTAGCAACACAAACTCGGGAGCAACTGAAATCCCTTTACAGTAAAAATCAATTTTATTTTCAAGGATCAAAAATAGAAGGGTTACCAAATGTTTTGTGTGAGGCAATGCTTTGTGAATGTGTCCCCATGGGCAAGGCAGTATTTGGAATTCCAGATGCAATTGGAGATACAGGGTTCCTTTTTACAAAGGATACTCCATTTACAGAGATCATTACTTTTTTAAGAGAGAAGCCTGAGGGTTTTGGAGAAAAAGCACGACAACGAATTCTAAAAGCGTATCCCATTGAAAGACGGAAAGAAGCCTTTATTAGGATGTTAAATAATAGAAGTTCCCATGAATAAAAAAGCAGCAGTTTTGGCATATCCCAATTCTAATAATCTGGGAGATTATATACAAAGTATTGCTGCCAAGCAATTGTTGAGGGAGCAAGAAGTTGTGGAATTAGATCGAGATAATTTGGATTCTTATTCAGGAGATCCAGTAAAGCTAGTAATGAACGGATGGTTTATGGAAGCGCCTACTCATTGGCCTCCTTCGGAGCAAATTCAACCTTTGTTCATTTCATTTCACCTTAATCCTACAGCACAAAACGGGATGCTAACAGAAAAAGGAATAGCATATCTCAAAAGGCATCAACCTATAGGATGTAGGGATTTACACACTCAAGCTGTACTAGAATCTAAGGGGATTCAGACCTTTTTTTCGGGCTGTTTGACCCTGAGTTTAAAGAGAACGGCCTTTGTAAGCCCCAAAAAGAAAAGAAAGGGAATTGTTGTAATTAGTCCTTTGGAACGTTTATTGCCAGAACCACAAACATTTCGTTTGAATACAACCAACGGTCTTTTTAATATTCTAATACAAACGTTAAAGTTTCCTATTAGATACATTCAATATAAAAGAGCAATGTCTCATTTGAAAGCTTTTTTGGTTTTACAAAAAGAAGAAGTGATCTGGTGTTCTCAGCTCATTGATCGAAAAAGGTTTTCTGAAAAAGAGCGGATCATAGCAGCCACAAAACAACTAGAAAAACTAGCAAACGCCAGCTTGGTTATTACTTCACGAATTCATTCAGCGCTTCCTGCAGTTGCGTTTGAGACTCCAGTCCTTTTTCTTTCAGACGGATTAGAGCATCCCAATCAAAAAAGTCGTTTGGAAGGAATGAACTCTTTTTTTCCAATTCTTACTTCTAAAGAATTGGAAATATGGAACGCACAACAAGTAGTTGCAAAAAAAGCCCATTTACCTTATGTTAAAAAAGCTCAAGAAGAGGTAAAAGCTTTTTTTAAAGATTAAAAGGTGTACAACAGATTTCTTATTAGTGTTTATCTTTGCTAAAATTATTTTAAATGAATGTATTGGTTATTGGCGGAGGTGGACGTGAACACACCCTTTGTTGGAAGATAAAACAGAGTAAAGATTGTGATGAACTATATGCTGCGCCTGGAAATGCCGGTACAGCATTGTGTGCGACCAACCTTCCCATAGGAGTTAATGACTTTGAAGGAATTAAAAAAGCCGTATTGACTCACCACATTAAGATGGTAATTGTGGGTCCAGAAGATCCTTTAGTGAATGGAATTCATGATTTTTTCTTGAACGACCCTGAACTCTCCTCAGTAGCGGTGATAGGACCTCAAAAAGAAGCGGCTACACTAGAGGGAAGTAAAGCCTATGCCAAAGCGTTTATGATGCGTCATAATATCCCTACAGCAGCCTATGCAGAATTTACCTCAGAAACAGTTCGTGAGGGAGAGGCTTTTTTAGAGCAAAGCAAAGCACCTTATGTTTTAAAAGCAGATGGTCTTGCTGCCGGAAAAGGAGTTTTGATTATTGATGACTTAGCAACTGCTAAAACAGAATTGCGGGAGATGCTTCTAGAAAGTAAATTCGGTGCCGCATCCAACAAAGTAGTAATTGAAGAATTTTTAGCAGGAATTGAGTTGTCCTGTTTTGTATTGACAGATGGGTCTTCTTATTTGACCCTCCCTATGGCTAAAGATTACAAACGAATTGGAGAAGGAGATACGGGCCTCAATACTGGAGGTATGGGCGCTATTTCACCAGTCCCTTTCTTGATCGATGATTTTAGAGAAAAAATTGAAACTCAAATTGTAAAACCCACAATAGAAGGGTTGAAAAAAGATAATTTACCTTATAAAGGCTTTGTTTTCATTGGATTAATTAAAGTGGGTAATGAGCCTAAGGTGATAGAGTATAATGTTCGCATGGGAGATCCCGAAACTGAGGTAGTGATTCCAAGGATAAAAAACGATTTTTTAGCGATTCTTCAAGCTGTGGATGAAGGAAGACTCGATGAGATAGATTTAGAAATTGATCCTTCTGTGGCAGCAACTGTTGTTACTGTATCTGGAGGATATCCTGAAGCCTATGAAAAAGGAAAAAGAATCACAGGTTTAGCTGATCAAGGAGATAAAATGATTTTTCATGCAGGAACTAAGCAAGAGGGAGACGATATAATTACAGCCGGAGGACGGGTACTTGCCGTTACCTCTTTTGGTAAGGACCATCAAGAAGCAGTGGAAGCATCCTACAAGATCATTTCAAAAATCAATTTTGAAGGAATAAACTACAGAAAGGACATTGGATTTGATCTATAAAAAGGAATGAGCAGAAGGGTCTTTGTCTTCTTCTCCATTTTTATCAAATAAATTAAGTTGCAATATCCAATAGATTAACGCTGAAAAACCAACAAGCATAAAGAGCCAGTTGACAGAGTTGGCAAGAGTCCAGCTACTGTTTTCAAGTTGACGTAAGAGATCATAAGGAAGAAAGAGGATTTCCTCAAAAAGCCAGGCGATTGCTTCAAAAAATGCTTTCATAAGAGATTTAATTTATAAATTTGGTATAAATTCTAAAACAAGATGTTTGCAAAGATATTTAAAAGGGTAAGTATTCAAACCTTCATTGCCTCTTTTTTTTTATGCTTAATCATTATTGTTTTCAGCGCATACTGTATTTATTCTGGTGAATTAACGCAAAAAAGATTTTTAAAAACACTTTGGATGAGTTTGTTTTTTATAGGAACCACGCTTTTGGTATCCCTATCTGAAAACAAGAATTTGAACCAAAAGTTTGGAGCCGTTCATCTCTTATCTTTCCCTTTAGCAATATTATTGTTTAACTATGAAGGTGCATTTGATTTCAAAAAAGGTTTAATCACATTAGGGCTTTTGATCGCCTTAAATATTTTTACCACTGACCTAAAACAGAAGCAACCCTCAGGGCAGATTTTTCTGTTAGGAATGTTGATTACAACCATCAGCTTTTACAATTACTATCTTGCTTTTTTTTATGCAGTTCCATTATTGTTTTTTTTGGAGCCACAACACAGAAAAAGAAAGAATGGAATTATTTTATTAGCGAGTATTTTTTTAACACTGCAATTTTTAATGGCAGCATCCTATTTGACAACAGGTAGCTTCATTTATGAAAGTACTCCAACCATAGCCAAGAATCCATTTGCCAGTATAAGTCAGAATGTGAGTGAAATACCCTGGATCATTACGATTATTTTTAGCCTTCTAATTTCCATATTATACAGGCCAAAAGAATACAAATTTGCTGTAGGAAAAAACGATGCTTTTAGAGCCTATCAGTTTATGTTGGTTTGGCTAATTATCAGCATTTTATTTAGGTCTTTTGATTTATATATCGGAAATGAAAAATGGATATTAAGTTTTATACCCACGGCTTTTTTTCTTGGGCTTGCAATAGATTACTTGACAAAAGACCGCCTAAAAAACAGCGTAATAATAATGATCATCCTATTAGGTGCTACAATAAAACTGTATCAGCACCAGCTAATTTCTTTTTGAATTGGAATTAACGATTAAACATCATCATAATCAATACTGATTGTTTCGGATTGAGCGATAGCCTGACAACTCAAAACCAGTCCTTCAGCTACTTCTTCATCGGTTAATATTTGATTGGCCTGCATGGTGGCTTTCCCCTCAGTAACTTTAGCAATACAGCTACTGCAAACCCCACCCTGACACGAATACGGCACGTCTAATTTTGCCTGTAGCGCAATGTCCAATAATGTTTTTCCTGCCACTAATTCTAACGTATGAGTTACTTCATCACAGGTCAAAGAAAGCGTCCCGCTTTCAGCAGCAGCGCTTACCGTTGTTGAATCTGAACTCGCGGTAAACAATTCAAAAAAGAGTTGCTCTTTATGTACGCCTTTCTTTGTTAACGCATCGGAAACCGTTTGAATCATTTGTTCGGGACCACAGAGATAGAATGCTTTTGATTTTTCTTCTCCAATTTGCTTTAAAAGATAATTCACCAAAGAGGAGTCAATACGACCAAAATGGGTTTCATTCACATTAGCTTGGCTAAATACCCAATGAATTTTTAATCGTTCAGGATGCTCTTTTTCAAGCGATTTAAGTTCTTCATAAAACATTGCTTCCTCTGGTGATTTGTTTCCATACAACAGCACAAATTGAGTGTCCTTTGCTTTGCTTAATGTCGATTTTAATAGCGACATGATGGGAGTAATCCCACTTCCAGCAGCAATACCTACAATGGTGTTTTCGTCCAAAGAGGAATTTAAAACAAAACGTCCTTCAGGAGGACTTACTTCTAAAACATCTCCTACTTTAAGAGATTGATTTATATAAGTTGAAAATACACCCTTGGGAACTTCTTTTATTCCAATTTGAAGTTTTTCATTTTCAGGGGCAGAGCAGATGGAATAAGAACGTCTTACTTGTTCATCATTGATATGGGTTTGTATATTGATGTACTGACCTCCTTGAAATTGAAATTCACTGGATAAAGAAGCAGGAATCTCTAGAGATACAACAACGGCCTTGGCAGTGATACGATCTATTTGGGATACACGAAGAGAATGAAATGATGGCATAGCTTTTTTTGGCAAATTTAAAAAAATGATTATCATTGTGCAGCTTCAAGCGGTTTTAAAAGCACATAATTATGCCCATTACAGTGAAACAGTCTTTTTCTCTTTCAAAGAAGAAATTCTTTAGAGCACCTCAGTGGGAATTGAAGTTGGTGGCTCGAATTTTAATTGGATTTTTGATTTTGTATTTTTTGGTTGCATTTTTAGCATTGGGTGTAGGGCTTTTTTTTATAATCAGAAAGTTATTTCCAGATCAAGAACCAGTAAGTGTTGTAAACCAATGGATATTGTATTTTTTTGCCATAGACTTTTTATCTCGCTATTTTATTCAAAACCCTCCGGTAACAGATGTAAAGTCATTTTTGCTTCAGCCCATTACAAAAAGTCAAATTGTAAGAAGGGTGATGTTTCGGTCTTTAACGTCATTTTTTAATTTTATACCCCTTATTGTTTTACTTCCTTTTTGTGTTGTAGTGAGCAAAGAAAATGGCTTAACCCTTAATTTATGGATTTGGTTTCTAGGAATTTTAACCTTATCAGGAGTAAGTAATTTTCTCATTTTTTTAATCAATAAAAACCGAAACATAGCTCTAGGAATGTTTGTTTTCATTGTTGGAGGATATTTATCAGAGACCTATTTAGGAATATCTATAATTTCTTATGTGAGTTCAGCATTTGACACACTTTACTCTCAGCCTCTTTGGGTGGGCCTTCCTTTGATCCTTTTTAGTTTGATATGGTATTTGACTCAGCGATTTTTAAAATCCCAATTGTATTTAGACAAAGGCTTGAGTAAAAAGAAGGAACGCATCATTGGATCCAAGCTTTATTTTTTAGATCGTTGGGGCGCCATAGGAGTCCTTCTAAAAAACGATATTCGATTAATTATAAGAAACATACGTGCGCGTCAAGTGGTATTAATGGGCTTTCTTTTTTTGTTTTATGGATTGATCTTTTTCACTCAAGACATTTATAAAGAAAACCCAACCATGCTTATTTTTGCAGGGATCTTTGTGACAGGTGGATTTATGACCACTTTTGGACAATATGTTCCTGCATGGGATAGCGAATATTATTCTTTTTTGATGGGGCAGAATTTACCGTATTTAGACTACTTAAAATCTAAGCTTTATTTGCTAATGTTTTCAGTAGTGGTTTGTTCCATTTTATCCCTACCGTATCTGTATTTTGGCAAAAAGACAATGCTTATTATTTTAGCATCAGGAGTCTTTAATTTCGGATTTGGCAGCTTGCTTAATCTTTTTTCTGGGGCTTATAATGCAACTCCAATGAGGCTTAATGTAAAGGCAAAAGCATTTGAAAACACCCAAGGATTTAACGTAACGCAGATGTTGTTTGCATTACCAAAGTTGGTACTACCCATCATTATTTTTTACATTTTTAATCTGCTTATTGATTTTAACGCAGGCATTATTGCACTTTCGATGGTTGGGGTGCTTGGATTTTTTATGAAGAACTATCTTCTTAAGCAAGTAGAAAAAATTTATCAGGCCAAGAAATACGAAACACTTGCCGCTTTTAATAAAAACAAGATATGATCTCAGTTGAATCACTTTCAAAAAAATATGGAGGATTAAATGTTTTAGACCTCCAAGAACTTACTATTCCAAAGGGAGAAATTTTTGGACTTATAGGGAATAATGGCGCTGGAAAAACAACTTTTTTCAGTTTGCTCTTAGACTTGATAGAATCTACTAGTGGAACGGTTTTAATCAATGAGATTAATGTTCAAAAAAGCGAAGCATGGAAGCCTTTTACTTCAGCTTTTATTGATGAAAGTTATTTAATAGGCTATCTAACGGTAGAAGAATATTATCATTTTATAGGGGCATTAAGGGGCATGACTAAAGAGGAGGTAGACACCTTTGTAGTCCCTTTTGAACCCTTTTTTAATTCAGAAGTGTTAAACCAAAAAAAATATTTGAGAGATTTTTCAAAAGGAAATCAGAAAAAAGCGGGGATTATTGGAGCATTGATAGGACATCCCGAATTGGTGATTCTAGACGAACCCTTTGCCAACCTTGATCCAACCACACAAATACGGTTAAAAAACATTTTGAAAGAAGAAGCCAAAAAGCACGGCACTACTTTTCTTATTTCCAGTCATGATTTAACCCATGTAACAGAAGTTTGTGAGCGAATTGTTTTACTCGAAAAGGGAGTGATTTTAAAAGATATTAAAACGACAGCCTCCACCCTTAAAGAATTGGAAAAGTATTTTTCTAATTAATCTTGAGCATTGATATACTAAAACGCTAGTTTTCATGTTATTATCATACAAGTAACTCAAATGTCAATAGCGCGCCCTTTTTTTTGGATTTTCCCTTTAGGACTTTTTATATTCTTCTCTTGTAGTACGTCCAAGAAAGGGGTCTTGAATCAAGAATACCACACTTTAACAACAAAGTATAATGTATTGTTCAATGGAAAAGAAGCCTTTAACATAGGAGAACAAATTCTGGAACAAGCCTATGAAGATAATTTTTATGAGCTGCTGCCTGTGGAGCCGATTAACTTGAGAGGGGAAAACATAGACGAATCTTCCATTGTCCCAGGTTTTGATCGTGCAGAAGAAAAGGCGGTTAAAGCAATCCAAAAGCATTCCATGAATATAAATGGCAACCAATACAATCGTCAAATCGATGAAGCCTATTTGTTGCTTGGAAAAGCCCGATATTACGATCGGCGTTTCTTCCCCGCTCTGGAAGCATTCAATTTTTTATTGAAAAGTGGAGCAAATCAAAGCATTTTTGTGGAAGGAAAAATTTGGCGGGAAAAAACAAATATTCGTTTACAAAACCACCAATTGGCAATTCAAAACTTAAAACCAATTGCCAAATCATTGAATTTTAGAAACAAACTATACCCTTTAGCCAATGCAACTGTAGCAGAGGCCTTTATTAATCTAAAGGAACTAGATTCAGCAACCTATTATATGAAGCGAGCTGCACTTGCCGCTCCCAAAAGAAAATTAAAAGCACGCTATTTATTCATAACAGGACAACTTTTTGAAACTCTTGAACAGCAAGATTCGGCTCAATGGGCTTATGAGGAGATCACAGATCTTAAAAGAAAAGCAGCGAGAAAATTTTATATCAATGCCAAAATTAAACAAACCCTTTTAGATACTACAACACTAGTAGAAGATAGAATTGAACGTATTGGAAGGCTGATGAATAACTACGAAAACGAGGCCTTTGAACATGTATTAAATCGTTCTTTAGGGAGTTTGTATTTGAAAGAAAATCAAGACAGTTTGGCCTTGGTTTATTTTACCCGTTCATTAGAATCCCCCTCAATAGATTCTTACACTCAAATTGAAAACTACCAGGATTTAGCCGATTATTACTTTAGCAAAGGAGACTATTTAAAAACAGGCGAATACTTAGAAAAACTACTTCCTCTTTTTGATGATACTTCGGTTGCTTATAAAAAACTCAAAAGGAAAAAAGATAATCTTTCTGAAGTAGTTGCCTATGAAAAAACAATTCAAAGTACAGACAGCCTACTTTCTCTATTATCGTTAAGTCAAAAAGAACAAGAACAGTTTTTCCAAAATTTTATAGACGAACAACAAGCTATAGCCGAGAAGACACTTGAAAATCAGTCAAAAAAGAGACAATTTTTATCACAAGACAAGCCGCAGAACGCATTTTATTTTTATAATCCAAAAGTGGTTCTACAGGGGCGTCAAACCTACAAAGCAAATTGGGGAAACCGTCCAAATGTTGACAATTGGAGGCAAACGGCATCTTTACAAACGATATTGACAAATTCAACACAGGATTCAGAGTTGAGCTCAAAAAAGGTTACTTTTTTACAACAAACACCAAAGAGCTATGTATCAGCCCTTCCAAAAAGCGTGAATGCGAAAGACAGTATTAAAAGCCTTAATCAAAACGCATATTTACAATTGGGGATGATCTATAAAGAAAAGTTTGCTGATTTTCCTTTGGCAAGGAAGCGATTGAATGCCTTATTAGATTTGACACCTCCAGAAGAAATTGCGGTACAGGCGTTATATCATTTATATCGGATGAATGAAACTGAATTTCCTGAACGTGCTGCTCAAAATAGAGCGATATTGCTTGAAAACTACAGTGATACTCCTTTTGCAATGTTAATTTCAGATCCAGAAAATTATGATGCCTCAGGGGTAATTACACCAGAAAAGCTTTATGCAAATGTGTTGAGCTTATTTGAAAAACAAGAGTTCAAAAAAGTATTGACAGAAATTGAGGCGCTTGAAGTTGTAACCAGTGGGAGCCAGATGGAACCTAAAATCGCACTTTTAAAAGCGCACACACAAGGAAGACTTTATGGTGTAGACGCTTGGAAATCAGCTCTTCGAGAGGTAGAGTCAAACTTTAGTGCAGTAGCAGAGGGAATAAATGCTAAAGCTTTAATAGCACAAATTGAAACCAACAACTTGAACGAATCTGGAGCAGTCTACAAAAATTACAAATGGATCTTCCCTTTTTTAAGCACAGATGAAAAAGAATCTATAGCATTTTATAAGGAACTGAAAAACATACTCTCTACCACCAAAAGAAATTGGAAAGTGAGTCAAGACACTTACAATGAGGAATATACTTTTATAGTTGTTCACGGTATTCGCGATACACAAGAAGTAGAACTTTTGAAGGAAAATGAACGTGTCAAAAACACACTATCGTTTGAAAACATAGATAATTTTGTAGCTTTGACATCCCAATATCGAACGTATTTGAAAAATAAATCTTGGAAAAAAGAATAAAAATGAAAACAACAGACTCAAACGGACAATACAGTAAAATAGACAAAAATACAGTCCTTAAAGGAGCAATTAATGCTAAAACGGATATCCGAATTGATGGAACGCTTGAAGGAGAAGTTGAAACAGTAGGAAGAGTTATCATCGGAAAAGATGCCGTGGTCAATGGGAAAGTATTGTGTGCGAATGCTGATATTGAAGGGGTTTTTAAAGGAAACCTAACAGTATCAGGGAGTCTTTCTCTTAAAGCAGGGAGTAATGTTGAAGGAGAGGTCTTTATTCAAAAATTAATTGTAGAATCTGGAGCTACCTTTAATGCAAATTGTTCCATGCATTCGGAGGAAGATGGGGTTAAAAAACTTACAAATACTCGTGAAAAAACAGCCTAATCGCTGGCTTGTTTTTTCGAGCCTAGCTTTTCAAATAGGGATCATTATGTATGCCTCTATTCAACTAGGCAATTTTTTAGATGAAAAATTTAGTACTACTAGTTTTGCGTTAATATCAAGTGTTTTAGGGCTTGTCATGGTATTATGGCTTATTTACAGACAAAGCAAAAGATTTTGGAATAACCCATGAAAAAAAACGCTTTTTATATTGCCCTTCTTCTCATTCTAATGCCCTTAGGGCTATTTGTTCAAAGTGAACTCAACCCAACGCGTATTCCTTTTTTATGGACAAGCTATGGGGTTAATTTTGTTCTTGCCACTATTGCTCTTTTTTTATTGGGTTGGGGGATGCACCATAAAAAAGAAAATCTAGCAATACTTTATTTAATCACGGTTGCACTAAAGCTAGTCGTTTACTTTTTATATTTTCATCCAAAATTTGAAATGGATGGTGTAATAATGCGTTCAGAATTCTTCATTTTTTTTGTTCCTTATGCTATAGGTCTTTTCATAGAAATAGTAGTTTTAGCAAGGCGTTACCAATAAGGTTTAGCTTCAAAAAGAGTCATTTTTTTGATCCGTTTCAGATTCTTTTTTTGAGACTAAAAAAAAGAAGATTAAAAAAACTTTTATTTATTTCTTTATTTATTCGAAAGCCTTACATTTGCAGCGCTAAAAACACTATTTATAAACAAGTTTTATGCCGACAACGCTAAACAAAATTTACTCCATTTTTCTACTATTCATAGCGTTGTTTTCAGCACCCTACAGTCTAGCAGCCAAAGAGAGCGAAGCTTCAGGGGATTTAAAAGCTGAAATCAAAGAATACATTTCGCATCACCTTCAAGATGCGTATGATTTTAGTTTGTTCTCTTATACCAACGAAGCTGGAAAACACGTTTACATTGGAATTCCTCTTCCCGTTATCTTGTGGGATAATGGATTACATGTTTTTTCTTCTTCCAAATTACATCATGGAGAAGATGTGGTTCAATCAGGAGAGTACTATTACAAACTAGATCATTCTAAGATTTACCGAACGGATGCAGCGGGAACGATCAATTACGATGAAAGTCATCATGCAACCAATATTGCACCCCTAGATTTTTCAATTACAAAAGGTGTAGCAAGTATGTTGCTCATCGCTTTCTTGATGTTCTATATTTTTAGAAGTCTAGCAAAATCCTATGCTTCTAATGGAGGTGTTCCGGCAGGGATTGGACGATTTTTCGAACCCATTGTTTTGTACATAAGAGATGATATTGCTCGCCCGAACATTGGAGAAAAAAACCACGGGAAGTATATGGGCTTCCTTTTAACGGTTTTCTTTTTTATCTGGTTTTTAAACCTTTTGGGTCTCACACCACTTGGAGTAAACGTAACAGGGAATATTGCAGTAACCTTTGGTTTAGCATTGTTAACCTTTTTAATTACGAACCTTACGGGAACCAAGGATTATTGGTTACACATTTTTGATCCTTTGGGTGCATCCATGAAATGGTATGCTAAGGTTCCTTTATACATCATTTTGATTCCTATTGAAGTTTTGGGAATCTTTATTAAACCCTTTTCGCTTCTGATACGTCTTTATGCCAACATGCAAGCGGGACATATCGTATTGATGAGTTTAATTGGTTTAATGTTTATTTTTAAAAGTTGGTTGGGAAGTCCTTTATCCTTTGGATTGGCTTTCGCAATCTCGATTATAGAATTGTTAGTGGCTTTATTACAAGCCTATATTTTCACGATGCTTTCTGCGCTTTATTTCGGTTTTGCCGCTGAAGAACATGAACATCATTAACCCAAACACAGTAATGTGTCAAAAAAAGAGTGTTTAATTTAAAATTATAATTATGGAAATTCCAGTAATGGTAGGTGCCGGATTAGTAGTAATCGGTGTAGGTATGGGTATCGGTAGAATCGGTGGTTCTGCAATGGAGGCGATCGGTCGTCAGCCAGATGCTTACGGTAAAATTCAAACAGCGATGTTGATTGCTGCTGCCCTTGTAGAGGGAATTGGTTTTGCTGCTTTATTTGCAGTATAACAAGAATTGCCTTTTTAGGCCTTTTTAACTTAACGTTTTAAACGATGGAAAAATTAATTGGTGAATTTTCGTTAGGCTTGTTCTTTTGGCAAACCCTAATTTTTTTAGGCTTGTTTTTCTTGCTTAAAAAATTTGCATGGAAGCCTATTTTGGATGCAGTCAATGAGCGTGAAACTTCAATCAAAGACGCACTTGCTTCTGCCGAAGCAGCGCGAAATGAAATGGAGAGTTTACAATCGGACAATCAACGCATCCTAAAAGAAGCGCGTGCCGAAAAAGAAACATTACTCAAAGAGGCTCGAACTGCTCGTGCTGAATTGATTAATACAGCGAAAGAAGAAGCTCAGGTTGAGGCACAGAAAATCTTAGCCCAAGCACAAGAAGCCATCCAAAACGAAAAACGTACAGCAGTCAATGAACTAAAAGAACAAGTAGGTTCTATAGCCATGGAGATTGCTGAAAAAGTGCTTCAAAAAGAATTGGAAAGCAACGACAAGCAATTGCAGTTGGTAGAACAATTATTAAAGGACACCAATATAAAGTAAATGAGAGGAACGCGCGCTGCAATTCGTTATGCCAAAGCTACATTAGCATTTGCCCAAGAGGCTAAAGCTTCTGATAGAGTTGCTGAAGATATGCTTGCAATAGGAACACTAATGCAACAAAATGACGAATTACAAATAGTATTGGAAAACCCAATTCTTCCAGTAGCTCAAAAAGAAGCCGCTTTGAAGAGTTTATTTTCTAATGCTTGCCCGCAAACAATTCAATTGTTTTCGCTTTTAGCCGAAAACAATCGTCTCGCTATAGTCGCTACTACTGCACAGCAATATGTACGTCTTTATGCACAGACACAAGGAGAAACAACAGCAATAGTAACTACTGCCGTCCCGCTTTCTCCCGCTTTAGAGAAACTTGTTTTGGAAAAAGCCAAAAGCTTGACACAGGATAAGGTTCAACTTGAAAATAAAGTAGATTCTTCTATTATAGGAGGCTTTATTCTTCAAATTGGTGATATGCAATACGATGCTAGTGTTGTGCATCAGTTAAAAGCTATAAAAACAACATTAACAAAAACGAATACGATCTAAAGATAAACGATCATGGCAGATGTAAATCCCGCTGAAGTTTCAGCAATTCTAAAAAAACAATTATCAGGCTATAGCTCTGCATCCGCTTTGGATGAAGTAGGTACTGTACTCGAAGTGGGTGACGGTATTGCTCGTGTTTTTGGTTTATCCAATGCACAGTATGGAGAATTAGTTGCCTTTGATAACAACCTTGAAGGAATGGTACTTAACCTAGAGGAAGACCACGTAGGGGTTGTTCTTTTAGGACCATCAAAAGGGGTTAAAGAAGGAGATACGGTAAAAAGAACACAACGAATCGCATCTATTGATGTAGGTGAAGGTGTTGTAGGTCGTGTTGTTAATACTTTAGGAAGTCCCATTGATGGAAAAGGCGCTTTAGAAGGAGAGCTTTTTCAAATGCCATTAGAGCGTAAAGCTCCAGGGGTTATTTTTCGTCAGCCAGTAAACGAACCCTTACAAACAGGAATTAAATCGATTGACGCAATGATTCCTGTAGGTCGTGGACAAAGAGAATTAGTGATTGGAGATCGTCAGACAGGAAAAACTACGGTTTGTATTGACACGATCTTAAATCAAAAAGAATTTTATGATGCTGGAGAGCCTGTTTATTGTGTTTATGTTGCTATAGGACAAAAGGCATCTACTGTTGCAGGGATTGCTAAAACATTAGAAGACAAAGGCGCTATGGCCTATACTACCATTGTAGCAGCCAATGCTTCTGATCCTGCGCCTATGCAGGTTTATGCACCCTTTGCTGGAGCAGCCATCGGAGAATACTTTAGAGATACAGGGAGACCTGCTTTAATCATTTATGATGATTTATCTAAACAAGCTGTTGCCTATCGTGAGGTATCCTTGTTATTACGTCGTCCTCCAGGACGCGAAGCGTACCCTGGGGATGTTTTCTACTTACACTCTCGTTTATTAGAACGTGCTGCAAAAGTGATTGCAGATGATAGTATTGCCAAAGAAATGAATGACCTCCCAGTGTCATTGAAAGATAAAGTAAAAGGTGGAGGTTCGCTTACTGCACTTCCTATTATCGAAACCCAAGCGGGAGACGTTTCGGCCTATATCCCTACCAATGTAATTTCGATTACAGATGGACAGATTTTCTTGGAATCGGATCTATTTAACTCTGGGGTTCGTCCTGCAATTAACGTAGGAATTTCAGTATCTCGTGTAGGAGGTTCTGCTCAGATTAAATCCATGAAGAAAGTTTCGGGAACATTAAAATTAGACCAAGCTCAGTTTCGTGAATTGGAAGCTTTTGCAAAATTTGGCTCTGATTTAGATGCTGCAACTTTAAACGTGATTGAAAAAGGGAGACGTAACGTTGAAATCTTAAAACAAGCACAAAACGATCCGTTTACGGTAGAAAATCAAACAGCGATCATCTACGCAGGATCTAAAAACCTGTTGCGTAATGTTCCTGTAAACCAAGTAAAAGCTTTTGAAAGAGCTTACTTAGAGGAATTGAATGCAAAACACCGACCCGTTTTAGATTCAATTAAAGCAGGAAAATTAACGGATGAAGTAATTGATACCTTAAACGCGGTAGCAAAAAGTACTTCAGCTCAATTCGAATAATCTATTATGGCAAACTTAAAAGAAATACGGAATAGAATTGCATCGGTCTCTTCGACCATGCAAATCACCTCTGCAATGAAAATGGTTTCAGCAGCTAAGCTTAAAAAAGCTCAAGATGCCATTACTGCTATGCGCCCGTATTCTGATAAGCTTACCGAATTGATACAAAACCTTAGTGGATCATTGGATGGGGATACCCCCAATCCCTACACACAAGTCAGACCTGTAAATAAAGTCTTGCTGATTGCGGTCACTTCCAATCGTGGACTATGTGGCGGATTTAATTCCAATATTATAAAAGCGGTAAACCAATACGTTGAATCGCACAGTAATCATGAGGTTCATTTGTTGACCTTAGGAAAAAAAGGAGATGATATTTTAGCGAAGAAGCATAAAATAGCAGAAAATAATAATGGGATTTTCGACGATTTGACATTTGCCAATTCAAGTGAAATTGCTCAGAAATTTATGGATGCCTTTGCTAATAAAGAATACGATAAGGTTGAGGTGATCTACAATAGCTTTAAAAACGCAGCAACTCAATTGGTTCTTACAGAAACCGTATTGCCAATTGTTGCAGAAGAATCAGAGGCGACTGCTGGGGCTGGCGATTATATTTTTGAACCAACTCAAGAAGAAATCATCAGTGAATTATTACCGAAGAGCATTAAAATGCAACTTTACAAAGCCTTACGTGACTCTTTTGCAAGTGAGCATGGAGCGCGAATGACGGCGATGCACAAAGCAACAGATAATGCTACAGAATTGAGAGATCAATTGAAATTGACTTACAATAAAGCACGTCAAGCTTCCATTACCAACGAGATTTTAGAAATCGTTGGAGGGGCAGAAGCCCTTAATGGTTAAACCCTAGTCTTTCCTTTTTTTCTTTTATCTTGCACTAAGTAATTGAACAATGCTGTTCAACCCTATTTCTATTAATATGAAAAAGAACACTTTTTTTTGGTCATTATTTATTAGCATTATACTTGTTACAGTCTCTTCTTGTAAAAAAGACCCTATTGAAACAGAACCTGTTGCTGAAGAGGAAGAAGAAACAGTAGAAATTACAGATCCTTTTTATTCCGTCCTAGACGAAAACAGCACCCTAGATGATTATTGGGATGTTTTTGTGGCAGATGCTATTCGCTCTGGGAAACCAGACCCTGGAACAGGGAGAGTAATTTCTTTATTTTTTGGAACTGAACCTGACTTCGCCTCTGGAGTAACTTCTGATCATGCAGGGAGAGCCTATAATATTTGTGATGATGAAACCGTAAGCTTTGAAATAATTAAATCGTTCTGGGAGGATTTTTCAGTTGTTCAACGTTTATATACATTCTATCATGAAGCTGGACATGCTCGTTATAAATACAGACACCCTTGCGAGTCTTTTGAATGTACCTCTACACCCGAAGATTATCCGATTATGTGGCTCTCTGTTCTTCCTGGAAATACTCCTTTAGAAGATTTCATCGAGGACAAAGACAAATTTTTTAAACGAAATTGGGAAGGGATTCGTTATTTCAATTGCGAGGACCTCTAAGCTTTTAGAGAATTATTTTTTTATTAAGACTTGTTTTGTTATGAAAGGAATCAAAGCATGGGAACGAATAGAAGAATGTAATGAAGGAGAAGGCTGTGGAAATTAAAGACCTAAAGGAAGCTTTTGACTCAATAGTATTGTGTTGGTTGGCTACCGTGTCATCGGAAGGGGAACCTAATGTATCTCCGAAAGAGCTGTTCTTTGTTCTTGATACAGAAACCCTTTTGATTGCCAATATTGCTTCTCCTCAGAGTCTTAAAAATATTCTTCAAAACTCAAAAGTGTGCGTAAGTGGAGTCAATGTCTTTACTCAAAAAGGAATTCAATGTAAAGGAATAGCAACAATTATTGACCCTAAAGATTCTGATTTTAAAGTGCATGAAAAAGTTTTTCGGCCCCTAATCAAAGGAAAATTTAGAATCCAAAACATCATAAGTATTAAGGTAAAGCAGACCAAAAAAATAATAGCACCCAGTTATTTTTTCTACCCCAACACTGATGAAAAAGAACAAATCAAGCAAGCGAAGAGGCGTTATTTAAACTATGATGATAATGAAGATTAAACCCTATTTAATTGCTCAAACAATAAATTTTTGTGCGGGACTACTACTGTTTGTTCTAGGTCTATTTGGACATCTCTCTCCCGAATGGTTTTTTACAGAGAAGTATGATGTAATTATCACTACGCCACAATCTGCAACTATTTTGAGAGTTATGATGGGCTTTATGACCACTGTTGGAGGATTGTGGATTACAATTAGCCTATGGTATGTAAACCAGAAACGAGTATTGTTGTTTACTGGAGTATTGACCATGGGATTTATACTTTCTAGAATAGGTGGACTTTTGCTTGATGGCTTTGACCAATATTTTACTTATATAGAGTTGGGATTTGTAATCGTTGCTTTTTTGGTAATACTTGCCGTTTTATATATGATAAAAAGGAGTAATTGAAGTTTGCTCTTTTACGTTGAAGGTATTATATTTCAAAAGAATTATTAAAAATGGAAACAGTAAACCCCCTAGCACTAATTCTCGTGTTGACCGGTATTATATTTTATATAGCAGGCTTTATTCAAGCGAAATGGCCTCCCAAAAAAATCAATCATTTTTATGGATATCGGACATCTACTTCAATGCGGAATCAGGAGATCTGGGAGTTTGCTCAGCAATATTCTTCAGACAAAATTCAAAAACTAGGTGGGTATACAATTCTTCTTGGTGTTTTGGCTTTTTTTATCAAATTTCATCAAATGTGGGCTATTTGGGTAGGAATAGCTTTGGTCACACTTCTTCCAGTGTTGATGATTATTCAAATCGAAAAAGAGCTGAAAAATCGTTTTCCAAAAGAATAATTTTGGTTGAAAATTGAGTAAAGAAATTTTGGATTACCAATAAGGGTAGCATTCATTTTCTTATTTTCAAATTCTTTAAAAGACAGATCATCATTCAAGTTCCCGTTCAAAATGACAGCCCCTACGAACCAGCTTTTTTTGATCATAAAAGGAGTAGTTTATACATTTTTGAACATTTAACTAAGTACGGTTTATCAAAAAGTAAAAAAAGGGAGCAAAGTATTCCCTTTTAAATACCTTTTTAATACTGGTTAATTGGAAGAACTTGAAACGTATTCCATTTCAATACTATCAATTAATGTGACTGTTCCAATTGCTTCAATCAATGTATCATAATCTACGGTCAATGAGTTTTCTGACGGTAGACTACTCGGAGTTTCAGAAAGCGCATAAATCGTCATAAAATAGGTTGAAGAATTACCGTTTGGATTACAAGGGGAAGTGTAAGATATCCCTACTCCATCTTTGTTGGGTCCCATATACCAATCTCCATCATCAGCGCCTCCATATGCAATTTCTGTTACAGTAGGATCGATATCCCAAATAGTAAGGTAAGAGTTCGTTTCAACTACGGCACTGTTAGTATAGGCATGAATTGATATTGCCAAGGAGCCTGTCCCTTCAGGAACATTGGACCAAGAAATAGGAATTGATTTTTCTGAACCGTTTATTTTTTCTTCACATTGGTAGTCACTTAATATTTCGCCATCAGAGTCAATTGCAATACTAGACAAAGTGAATTCTGAATTTTGAGAAACAACACTATAGCCCTCAATTCCAGTATCAATTAAAGAATCGTCAGAAGGGTCTACAGTATCAACGTCACTATTTGTGCTGCTGCTGCTGCCTCCTTCTCCTAAACTCACATCAACACAAAAGCTGACATTATTGAAACTTTCTACATTTCCAGTTCCGGTGTCTATACTTCCGTTAGTTGGTAAATTTGAAGTTCCTCCATTTTCATCATTATAAACATAGGTGAAGTTACAATTTTCATCCCAGCTATAATTTACATAGTATTTAGTGCCTGACACTTCATATTCAAAAGAGAAGGCATTTTCTCCTGTCTCTGTAATTCCTATTACTACGGCTCCATTAACTCCTTTGAATGTATTGGAAGGACGAACTGCATTTTGAACTGCTTGAGGAATTACTTGATCTTCTGGAGCAGTAGTGGTTGGGTCTAACGTTACTTTACCCATCATATAGGGCATATAATATGGTGCTGTTGTTTTAGCGTGATAACGATAATTACCATTACTATCTTCACGACCAAAAGCGGCATCAAGTGTTTCGTCTGTATAGCCATAAACGGGATAGCCGTCAAGTGCGTAAGCTAAGGGGGTTTCTGTTCCTATCTCATCTTCCAAATGGGTTGGAATTAAGTGATAATGATAATCATCCCCCCTTCCAAAGTGTCCTCCCCAATTGTCTAGTTCTCCAAGTTCATAAGAGTTTTCTCCACGATTATTGAAAACGTTAAAAATAGGGACTCCATTTACAGCAACTGCCAAAGCTCCTTTCAAAAGATGGTCAGAAGTACTAAGAGGGGTATCTGCCATTTCAGGATTCAAAGGAATTGCCCAGCTATTGTCTCCTTGATAATTTTGTGGAATAGGAACTTGTTCTTGCCATGCAGTGATCCCGGTACCCATGTTATGTTCTGGCCAACTGTAGGAGGCAATGTAAAAATATTCATCATCGGCGCTAATACTAACTCCAGTGTAGGCAGCAAAATGAGACTGAATTGTTGATAATAAAGCGCCACCTCCCGTTGAATTATCCGTGTCCGTTAAGGGGTCTGTGGTGTTGTCTGTCTCAGTAGAAGTGTCCGTGGTATCATTTGTTTCCGTATTTTCTTCAGGCGCAGTAGGAGTTACTGGAGCAACAACTGCAGCAGGCGCAGGGACAGGATCCTCTTCTACTGAGCAGGTTATAAAAATTAAAAATAATAAAGAAAACAAAGCTGGAGCTAAAAAACTTTTACGGTTAGTGCTTGACCAGTAAAGGACTAAAGAGGTTACCATAAGCAATAACAATATCAAACTAATGTTTACATTCCCTTTGGTTATTTTTAATCCAGAGGCTTCTTTTTTAACTGGAATAGGCAATGCTAAATTCGCATTGATGTGCGCAGTCAACTCATGTCGCTTAAGAATCAAAAATTGATCTTCCATTACAAAATCAGTCAAGGGATATTCAAATACAACCCCTGTTTTTATGTCTTTTAGCAAAACAATATCCTTGATCAAAGCAATATAATCAGCTTCAAATGCTTTATTACTTTCAATAAGTTGCCAAGACTTAGTATGACTATCTGAGTGATATCCAGAATGCGCATTTGTAAATCCAATAGAAAAAAAGAAAAAAACGAATAGCGCAGTAGAATATAGTTTATGGTTTTTCATCATTCAATAATACAGTTATATCAAATATAACTTGTTTTTCAATAGTAATTGATAAATAGAAATAATAACACCTAGAAAGTATCAAAAGAGGGTAACGTTCTATATCTACTGGATAAGAAGACACTTAGTTTTTACCTTTTCAACCTTTGCTATGAAATTTTACGCTTATTTTAAAATTTACTTTTAGTATTATTGGCTTGTGAAGCCTTATCATTCTTATTTATTGTACTTAATTAAATGGAATGTTGATTTTTCCAACAAGTAAGAACTTTAAAGAAAAACAGCTTCATGGGTTGAAAATAAGACTAATCCATATTGAGATTTAAATAAAAATGAAAAATTGGACATCTACGAAAATAAGGAAGAGTCCATACAAAACAGGATCTAAGATTTGACTCCTCAGATGACCATTAAGAAAAAAACGGTATTATGGCTTTTTTTATCAAATTTCATCAAATGTGGGCTATTTGGGTAGGAATAGCTTTGGTCACACTTCTTCCAGTATTGATGATTGTTCAAATCGAAAAAGAGCTTAAAAATCGTTTTCCAAAAGAATAATTTTGGTTGACAAATTGAGTAAAGAAATTTAGGATTACCAATAAGGGTAGCATTCATTTTCTTATTTTTAAATTCTTTAAAAGACAGATCATGATTCAAGTTCCCGTTCAAAACGACAGCCCCTACGAATTACCTTTTTATGCAACAAAAGCATCTGCAGGAGTAGATTTAAAAGCTGTTTTGGAAGCCCCCGTGGTACTGAAGCCTTTTGAACGAAAAGTGATTGGAACAGGTCTTAAAATGGCTCTTCCAGAGGGATTTGAGGCTCAAGTTCGTCCTCGTAGCGGATTAGCAGCCAAGCATGGGATTTCAGTTCTCAATGCTCCAGGAACAATAGATGCGGATTATCGTGGGGAAATAGGGGTGATTTTAGTTAATCTCTCCAAGGATGATTTTACAATACAACCCGGTGAACGGATAGCGCAATTAGTCTTAGCACGATATGAGCAAATTGATTGGAAAATTACAAATAGCCTTTCCGAAACAGAACGTGGTAAAGGCGGGTTTGGAAGTACAGGCAAATAAAAATTACATATGAAGATTATAGTTCCCATGGCGGGTAGAGGTTCTCGATTGAGACCGCATAGTTTAACTACACCAAAACCACTGATTGCCGTAGCGGGATCCCCAATCGTTCATCAACTGGTTCACGAAATTGCCAAAGTAGTGGAGGAACCCATTACAGACATTGGCTTTATTTTAGGTGACCCTGCTTTTTTTGGAGAAGCGGTAGAAGATGCATTAAAAACACTGGCTTCAGAGTTGGGAGCAAACCCACATATATTTAGACAATTAGAACCCTTAGGAACTGGGCATGCGATTATGTGTGCAGCTTCAATTTTGGAGGGGCCTACGGTAGTTGCTTATGCTGACACACTAATTCGTGCAGATTTATCTCTTGATCCCACAGCCGATGCAGTCATTTGGGTAAAAGAAGTAGAACAACCAGAAGCATTTGGAGTGGTTCAGCTAAATGAGGAGAATACGATTGTTAACTTAGTCGAAAAGCCTAAAGAGTTTGTTTCTGATTTAGCTGTGATAGGGATTTATTATTTTAAAGAAATTGAAGTCCTAAAAGCGGCTTTGCAAGAAGTAGTAAAACAAAGTTTGCAAGAAGGAGAAGAATATCAGATTAACCAAGGCATATTAGCGATGATGGAGCAGGGGAAAGTCTTTAAAGCGGGTAAAGTAAATGCCTGGATGGATTGTGGAAATCCAGAAGTAACTCTTCAAACCAATGCAGCAATGCTTCAATTCAAAAAAGAGGAAGGAGAAACTTTAGTTGATCCTTCAGCGATCATGGAAAACAGTACACTTATTCCCCCTTGTTTTGTTGGAAAGGGAGCTCGAATTAGCAATAGCACCATAGGACCAGGCGTCTCCATAGGAGAGGGTACAATTATTGAAAACTGTGAATTGCAAAACAGTTTGATTCAAAACCACAGTCATTTGATCAATATAAAGTGCGAAAAAGCAATGATTGGGAATCATGTGCGTTATAAAGGAAACCCTACCTTTGTCAGTCTAGGAGATTATTCAGAAATGCAGTAAACATGAAACAAAAGCTTCAACATCTTATTTTTTTTATAGGCCTAATCTTTACTTTTAATGCCTGTAAATCGGTAGCTGTTTTGCCTACAAAAAGACCGCTCAAAAACGTAGATATTACAGCTTTGGCTTCCAAAATTAAATCCAATTATCCCAGAGTAGATAAGCTCCGTTCCAGAATTCGTGCAACCTATGACGACGGAAAACGCACTCAACAAATAATTGTTCAACTTAGAATGGAGAACAAAAAGAAAGTATGGATGAGTGCAACGATGATCATTCCAATTGCAAAATTGATGATTACTCCAGAACAAATTTCTTTTTATGAAAAGTTCCAAAAAAATTATTTTCAAGGAAATTTTGATTTAATTAATGCTCCCCTCAACACTTCTTTTACCTATGATGATATTGAAAATTTATTGTTAGGAAAACCCTTCTTAGATCCTGCAGTAGGGAGATGGAAACAAATATCAAATCCTCAATACTATATCTTAATTCCTCAAGGAAAACGCTCGGGGATTGCTCCTACTTTATTCTTTGACCCTGTAGATTTCATTTTAAAAGAACAGCGACTGGTTGTTCCAGGAACTTCCAACACCTTGTCAATTAAATACTTAAACCACGCAAGAGTGAGTGGAGAAAAACTACCTCAACGTATTGAAATAAGTCTTTTTGATGGAACTAATTTGCAACGATTGGAATTGGAATTTAATAGAACAGACTTTCCTTCTTCATTGAATTTTCCTTTTGAAATTCCAGAAGGTTATTCTAAAATAGAGTTTTAGTATGTATAGATTGTTTTGTTTCATTGCGTTGCTCTGGATAGGAATGCATCCTATCTTGGCTCAAGATTCAAGCAAAAGACAACAAGAATTAGAAGCGCAACGAATTCGTTTGAAAAAGGAAATAAAGCAGATCAACCAATTGCTTTTTACCAATACCAAAACACGTAAAAACGCACTAAGCCAGGCCGAGGATTTACAAGTCAAACTGAATGTTCGTGGAGAATTGATTAAAGTCACCAACGAACAAGTGAATATCCTGACCAGACGAATCAATTTGAACCAACGAAATATTAGTACCCAGCGCAAAGAATTAAGCCTTTTAAAAGAGGACTATGCTGCTATGATTCAGAAATCATATGCAAGTAAGTCTCTTAAAAACCGCCTGATGTTTTTATTTTCTTCAGAAAATTTTTTACAGGCCTATAAGCGTATTCAATACCTCAAACAGTACGCTCGTTACAGAAGAAAACAAGGGCTGGCGATTAAGGAAAAAACACAAGTGCTACAACAACTCAATAAAACACTTATTGATGAAAAGGCCAAAAAGATTGTTTTAATTGAAGACAACAGAAACGTTCAAGAACAATTGGCCAAGGAACGAAAAGCGCAAGAGGATTTAATTAAAAGTTTAAAACGCAAAGAACGTTCACTAGCCAAACAGATCTCAAAAAAAGTAAAGAAAACCAAAGAGATCGATAAAGAAATAGACCGCTTGATTCGAGAAGCTATTGCTGCATCCAACAAGGCGGTAGGAAAAAAGGGAAACAAAACTTTTGAATTAACTCCAGAGGCAAAATTAATTGCGGCTAATTTTTCAGCAAACAAAGGGCGCCTGCCCTGGCCATTAGAAAAGGGCGTTGTAATTCAACGCTTTGGTAGACAGCCACATCCAGTAGTTAAAACCACCATCATTCAAAGTAATGGAGTGACGTTGGCTACTGCACCTAATGCCCAAGTTCGTGCTGTCTTTGAAGGCGAAATCATGTCGGTTGTAACCTATAAAGGAAGTAATCCATCAGTTTTAATTAGACATGGAAATTTCATTTCAGTCTATAAAAATCTAGGAAAATTATATGTTAAAAAAGGAGACAAAGTAAAAGCTAAGCAAGTGATTGGAGAAGTATTTACGAATCAACAAACCGGAAAGACAGAATTACAATTCAGTATTTTTAACAATGTAAAGGCATTGAATCCAAAAGGGTGGATTTACCAAATGTAATCCATTATTCTTCCAAATACCACGCTTCTTCTTTCAAGGTATATTTGATGTAATAAAGTAAATTAATTGCTTCCTTTTTATTAGTAAATCTACCATAAGCAGCACGGTACAATCCATCAATACTCTGTTGTGCTAAAGCTGCGGTGTATCCTTCTTCTATTAAGGCGTTCACTTTACTTTCTGCATTATCCAAAGAACGGAAAGAGCCTGCAATGACACTGAAGTATTCTTGATCTGAAACAACTTCTTCAGGAATGGGTTCTGCGGTAATAGAAACTTCAACTTCAGAAAGCGAACCTAAATCAAAAGTAGCTTCTTGTACGTTTTTTTCAATTTGTTTTTGCGCATCTTGTTGCGCCACAAGTCGTTGTTCACCTACATATTGATCTCCAAAATAGTAGGAAGTCGCTAAGAGCGCAATTCCAATAACTCCAATCGCTGCATAACGCATTAGTGGAGATTTTTTTTCTTTTTCTGGAGTAAACATTAAATCATCATTGTTTTTATTTTCCATAGGTGAAATAATTTTAGTTTGTATTCTAGGTTTGCGCAAGGTTTCTCTTTTAAAGTGAGATAAACCAAAGGAAGAAGGATCAAAGTTTACTTTTTCCCAAGGGGTAAAGCGGATGTTTCGATCAAGATTTAAACGAATTTCACCAACGCCAGGAAAGCGAAGTGTTTGCGTTTTGAGTCTTTTCTTCCAGCTACTTATCTCTTTCTCAATATGCCTTAGTGCATTCTCATAGCTCAGGCCTTCTTTTTGAGCTACATAATGCGCTAAAATACCGTCATTAGTTTTTAAAAGTTCGTTGAAGGTTACTTCTTTACGAGGAGGGTAAAAATCACCCGCCTCACTTACTTTAGCATTTAAAGGACGCGTCAAAAAAGCTCCAAAATGAGGAATGGTTACACATTCATATTGGTAAAGAAGTTCTTGTATGTAGCGTGTTAATTGCATGAAATCAAAAATAGTAAAATAATACTACACTGCTAACAACGGAACGAAAGAAGGTTTAGTATATTCGTAAGTAAACCCATATCTATGAAACGACTCGAGGCTTGTTTACTTCTTGAGGCCCTCCCTGGCATGGGTTGGCATCGTGCTCAGAAAATTGTTGCTCACTTTGGTTCTCCCGAAGCCGTTTTTGAATCCAACCCAAAGGAATGGAGTGCAATTGAAGGTCTAGGGGATAAGGTCTGTAAGAATCTAAAAAACTGGAAAAAAGAATATCCAATTGCAGTTAAAAAAGCAAAACAGATTGAAGCCTTAGGAATACATTGTTTGTTTTTCGGATCACCAGAGTATCCACTAGCACTTTCTTATTGTGCAGATGCCCCCCTAGTTTTATATGTGAAAGGGCCTTTTTCTTTTAAGGACAGAGTGATTGTTAGCATAGTGGGAACCCGTCAAAACACTCCGCACGGCCGTGCATTTTGTGAGGAATTAATTGAAAAATTAATCCCATACAATCCCATTATTTGTTCCGGTTTGGCAAAAGGAATAGACATTATTGCGCATCGAACAGCACTTAAAGCTGGCTTAGATACCGTGGCCTGTCTCGCGCACAGTTTTGATCGAATTTATCCTCAAGAACATTACAAAACAGCGAGTGTTATCGAAAAACAAGGAGCATTAGTAACAGATTTTTTACCCGGGGCTGTTTTTAGCCGCAGTAATTTTCCTAGAAGAAATAGATTGATTGCAGGAATGGCTCATGCTACCGTGGTTATTGAATCTGGAGTAAAAGGAGGAAGTATGAATACAGCAAATTTGGCGCATCAATACGGCAGGGAATTATTTGCTGTACCAGGGCGCCCTTCAGACCACAAAAGCGCAGGATGTCATCAATTACTTTTACAACAAAAAGCCCAATTATTGACAGACCCTTTGGTGTTGGTGGAGGCACTTGGATGGAACCATGAACAAGAAGTTAAGGCGGTTCAAACCCCTTTGTTTGTGGAATTAACAGAAGAGGAACAAGTACTTTTTACCCTCTTTTCTAAAGAAGGAAAATTACATTTAGATCAGTTAGCATTGTCTGCTAGATGGAAGGTAAGCGTTACCGCTTCTCTTCTTATCCAGATGGAAATGAAAGGGCTGATACGTGCCTTACCGGGGAAATATTTTGAATGGATTTAGTAGCCTATTTTATCACGCACACGAAGCAGCACCTCTGAAGCCACTTTTCTTGCTTTTTCAGCTCCTTTAGCTAAGGCTAAATGCACCTCTTCTGGATGTTGGTGGTAATAATCAAATTGTTTTCTTTCGTTTTCGAAACGGTCTAAAATTAATTCAAATAAAAGCTGTTTGGCATAGCCATATCCCATTCCACCAGCAAGATACTTTTCTCTTAAGGCCTGTATGGAGGATTCGGGAGCTAGTAATGTGTAAATCGCAAAAACATTACAGGATTCAGGATCTTTAGGTTCTTCTAAAGCAGCACTGTCAGTTTTGATTCCCATAATTTGTTTGCGCAATTTTTTTTCAGGAAGAAAAACATTGATGGTGTTATTTTTGGATTTACTCATTTTTTCTCCATCAGTTCCGGGGACATATTGACTAGACTCCTGGATTTTTGCTTGAGGCAATACTAAAGTTTCACCCATTTGGTGATTAAAACGTGCCGCAACATCTCGGGTAATTTCTAGGTGCTGTAATTGATCTTTACCTACAGGAACAATTTCTGCGTCATATAATAAAATATCAGCAGCCATCAACATAGGATAGGAAAACAAGCCCGCATTGACATCCGCAAGCTGTTCTGATTTATCTTTAAAGGAATGTGCCAAAGTGAGACGTTGATAGGGAAAGAAACAACTTAAATACCACGCTAATTCTGTTACTTCACTCACATCGCTTTGACGGTAAAAATGGGTATTTTCTATATCCAATCCACAGGCTAACCAGGTAGCGGCAGTTGCAAAAGTATTTTCACGTAAGGTTTCTCCGTTTTTTATCTGCGTCAATGAATGTAAATCTGCAATAAACAAAAAGGAATCATCAGAACTTGCTTTGGCCATTTTGATGGCGGGAAGCACAGCTCCCAAAAGGTTTCCTAAATGGGGAGTTCCCGTTGATTGCACCCCCGTTAAAATACGTGCCATTTTTAATTATTTTGGCAAAGGTACGTTTCCTCAAAGAGGAGCGCAACTATGCTTATAAATTTTTAGGCGATAATCTGTTATTGATGTAAAGACTTGCGATCAATAAAGCGAAGCCTCCAAACATAAAGATGGAAGCAAAATAGCCTACTTCAGCTTCATAAAAAGCGCCAGTATTTTCTAAAATTCCTCCCACAACTATTCCAAGAGCAACACCAATGAGTAAGGCGCTAAATTTGATACTTCGATAGGGATTTGGAATGTTCTTTTTTGAAGAAATTTCCATTCCCTGTTTTACCATTTCCATTTTTTGTTTGTGCTCTGTAACAATTGCAACAAGTGCGATTGCACCACCCACAAGGATTACAATAATAGGGATAAAGATTGCGATGTATTGAATTTCCATAAGCTTGTTTTAAGTTAATATCATTAAGAGCAATATTTATTTAAAAGGTTACAGTTTTAAGTAGAGGGGTAGTTTCCCTTTTCTTTTGATACTGTAAGAAGGTTAAAGTTAAGGAATCGAATGGGGCGGAACATCACTTAAAAGAAAGGGAAAGCCATTTTAAAAAAGTATCTTTGATTTGTGAGAAAAGGACTACTTATTTTATGGAGAATATGGTTTTATGTCCTTGCTGCAATTCCCGTGATTGTTTTTTTTATCCCCATTGCGCTTTTTTTAGTTTTTCCTAATGGTTATCGCTATGTGTTTTGGTTAGCAAGAAACGTTTGGGCTCCATTTGTGTTAGGCGGAATGGGATTCTGGGTCAAAAAGACCAATACTTTTCCTGAAGAAGGGAAAAGTTTTATGCTTATTGCCAATCACACCAGTTTTATGGACATTATGGTAATTTTGAGGCTACGTAAAACTCCATTTGTTTTTGTAGGAAAAAAAGAATTAGTCCAGATTCCTATTTTTGGTTTTATCTACAAACGTGCCGCCATTATGGTGGACCGCAGCAGTTCTAAAAGCCGCTACGAAGTTTATGTAAGAGCCCAAAAAGTGATCTCTAAAGGCTATAGTGTTTGTATTTTTCCAGAATCAGAGTACGTTGAGGAATCCATAATACTGAATCCTTTTAAGCAAGGTGCATTTAAGTTGGCCATTGAACATGAATTACCCATACTACCGATGGCTTTTTTAGACTGCAAGCGAAAATTTCCTTGGTATACTACGCATGGATATCCGGGAGAATTACGCGTCAAAGCTTTAGAAGTGATTCCTACGACGGAGATGAAAGAAAAGAACATTCCCCTACTTCAAGAGGAAACCCATCAGCAGATCAAATCTGCCCTGGTGGAAGACCCTAAAGGACATACAGAAGAAGCAATTTCACTTTGGGAAAAACAGCAACTTAATTAAGCGTCAACGGCTTTTAGAGTATCCATAATTTTTTTCTCAAGTTCGTCCATTAATTCAGGATTGTCAATCAGCAAGTTTTTTACTGCATCACGACCTTGTCCAATTTTGGTTTCGCCATAGCTAAACCAAGAACCACTCTTTTTGATGATTTCATAGTTGACACCTAGATCAATAATTTCTCCAATTTTTGAAATTCCTTCTCCATACATAATGTCAAACTCTGTTGTACGGAAAGGCGGAGCAACTTTATTTTTGACCACTTTCACCCTTGTTTTATTTCCTAAAACTTCAGATTCGGTATTTTTAATTTGTGTGGATCTGCGGATATCCAAGCGGACAGAAGCATAAAACTTTAAAGCATTTCCACCAGTAGTTGTTTCTGGATTTCCAAACATCACCCCAATTTTTTCTCTTAACTGGTTGATGAAGAAAACGGTACAATTTGTTTTACTGATCGACCCTGTCAGCTTTCTTAGAGCTTGAGACATTAAGCGTGCGTGAAGTCCCATTTTGGAATCTCCCATTTCGCCTTCAATTTCACTTTTTGGAGTAAGAGCAGCAACCGAGTCAATCACTACAATGTCAATAGCGCCTGAACGGATGAGGTTATCGGCAATTTCCAAGGCTTGTTCTCCGTGATCGGGTTGTGAGATGATGAGTTCTCCCACATCTACTCCTAATTTTTCAGCATAAAAACGATCAAAAGCATGTTCTGCATCAATAAAGGCAGCAATCCCACCTGATTTTTGACATTCGGCTATGGCATGCAGCGTAAGTGTAGTTTTTCCAGAAGATTCTGGTCCGTAGATTTCAATAACACGTCCACGAGGATACCCGCCTACACCCAAGGCAATATCGAGACCAATGGAACCTGAAGAAATGGATTCTACTTCTTCAATGGCTTCATCGCCTAATTTCATTACGGCGCCTTTACCATAGGTTTTATCTAACTTATCTAGGGTAAGTTGTAAGGCTTTTTGCTTGGCACTTTTTTGATCTGACATAACTTGCTTTTTGGCTAATTTACAGTTTCTTCTAAAGGCTTACAAGTCTGTAATGACTGCATTATTAACAATTTTTTTGTAGGTTTAATCTTTAAACAACATCCTTATGAAACCATATGTTTTCTTGATTTGTCTATTGAGCCAGGCTCTTTTTAGTCAAGATATTTTACCGCTTCGAGAGCGTGCCACTTTGATAGATGCGATTCAAAAAGATCGTATTCAAAACCTTCTGCCTAAGTTAATGGAAGAACAGAAATTGGATCTTTGGGTGTTGATTACTCGAGAGTATAATGAAGACCCTGTTGTAAAAACCTTATTACCCCCCACATGGCTGAATGCACGTCGCCGTACTATTTTAGTTTTTTCTAAAACCAAAAAGGGAGTTGATGCGGTGGCCATTACGCGGTATAATTTTGGAAATAATATACGTTCCATTTGGGACAAAGAAAAACAGCCTAATCAATGGCAAGCACTTTCTGAATATATTCAAAGTCAAAAGCCAGAACGTATTGGGATTAACACCTCTGAAGATTATGGCATTGCAGACGGTTTGGTAAAAACCGATTATGACGGGATGATGCAAGCCTTGCCTAAGGCCTATCATCAAAAAGTAGTCTCTGCAGAGACTTTAGCCGTACGTTGGATTGAAACCCGAACCCCTTTGGAAATGACCTTATTCAGCCAATTGGTTGAAATCACTCACAGCATTATTTCAGAGGCATTTTCTACTCAAGTGATTACTCCGGGGAGTACCACGACTGAAGATGTGGTGTGGTGGCTACGAGAAAAAGTTTTGGCTCTGGGCTTGGATACTTGGTTTCATCCTACGGTAGACGTACAACGATCTGGGAAAAGTGATTTGTATGCTTTTGACGGAAAGTCCAAATACGATGTGATATTCCCGGGAGATTTGTTGCATTGCGACTTTGGGATTAGTTATCTCACCTTAAATACGGACTGTCAAGAATTGGCCTATGTACTCAAACCAGGAGAGACTAAAGCTCCTCGCTTTTTGGAAGAAGCATTGGCTCAGGGCAATGCAGTACAAGACCATTTAACTCAAAATTATAAGAAAGGCACAACAGGAAATGCTATTTTAAAACAAGCTATTGCCGATAGTAAAGCAGCAGGACTGCGCCCTCAAATTTATACCCACCCTTTAGGTCTTTACGGTCATTCTGCGGGGACTACAATCGGGATGTGGGATGCACAAGATGGGGTGCCCGGTTCTGGGGATCACCCACTGCAGGAAGAAACCGTTTATGCGATTGAATTAAACGCAAAGGTTTTTATCCCCGAATGGGAGAAAGATGTACGCGTGATGTTGGAAGAAGCAGGCTATTTTGGTGCCGACGGTTTTCGCTACGTAAATGGACGCCAGAAAGAATTGTTATTGGTAGGAGCAAAACAGCAGCATTTGGAGTAAGTCCATTCTTTTCTGTTAAATTTTTAAAGACTCTAGCACTCTAGGGTCTTTTTTTATATTTTAGTGCTAGCCCTGAATTTCTAAACCCCATGCAAAACCTATCAACTTTCGCAATAAATCCTTTTTATTTAATCGTTCAAAAGAGAACAGAAAAGACGTTTTCATTCAACGACTTTCTTGCAAAATTGAGATTGGAGTTTGTGGGTTTTTTAGTCTTTCAGAGAACAGATTGTCAACGATTTAAAGAAACTGCTTGAAGATAATATATAAACGAAATAAACGCAATAGTGGGGATATCTACAAGTTATGTGTAATGTGAACCGACCGAGATAATATGAATTTAAACCAAATAACAGTTCCTTCATTGGATTTGACAAAATCAATCCCTTTTTATGAAAAATTGGGACTTAAATTAATTGTGAAATCACTACCACATTACGCACGATTTGAATGCCCACATGGAAACTCAACTTTTTCAATTCATCAAACGGATGAATTACCAAAAGGAGATGGAATCTATGTGTATTTTGAATGTGAAAATCTTGACGAGCAAGTTGACAAAATAAAAAGTAAAGGAATTGAATTTGACCAAGAGCCAACCGACCAAACGTGGTTGTGGAGAGAAGCTCGACTAAAAGACGTTGACGGAAATCAACTGATATTATTTTATGGTGGAGAAAACCGACTTAATCCACATTGGAGAATAGAAAACGGAAATTGAATAAAACACTACACACAACAATGTATAACCGCAATTACGGCGGATTCGACTACGTCCGAATCCACTCGGAATTGCTAAAGTCTATACTAAACCGAAAATTAACGCATATTAACCGTAACTGACGGTTATACGAGACCGTTGTGTTTCATTCAGCACAAACGGAAATAATCAAGAATACCATTGATGAAAAGAGCCTACTACTCGAAAAACATACAAGACTTTTTACTAGACCCCGACTCGAGTATTCTTGGTGAATTAACTGCTAATCATAGCAACAGAACACTTGAAGAGTTACAAGTAAATGCTTGGCGTAAACAAATCGCTATTCTTAAAAACCAGCTAACTGAATTTGAAGGTCAAATATATTTCGAGTTTACAATTCCTAGAATGGGTAAGCGAGTTGATAATATAGTGATCATAAATAATGTTGCTTTCATAATCGAGTTTAAAGTTGGAGATGGAGGTTATGAAAAACATGCAATTGAACAAGTAATTGATTACACGATTGATTTGAAAAACTTCCACGAAGGAAGCCACGATATCAAACTCATACCAGTTTTGGTCGCCACAAATGCGGCAAGTGTTCCTGAGCAGGGCAATCAGATTCTCGTCCATAGAACTGCCGCTAAATCCAATCAATTTGATTTAGCCGTAATACTTAAACAGTATTTAAAGGACAACAGTAAATCAATTGATATTGAATATTGGGAGAATTCTATCTACAAACCGACACCTACTATTGTAGAAGCCGCTCAAGCTCTGTACAAAGGGCACAATGTCAAAGAAATAACTAGATCAGATTCAGGAACCATTAATCTGTCTAAAACGGCAGATTGTATTAATGCAGTAATTGAAAAGGCCAAAATAAAAGGGATGAAATCAATATGCTTTGTGACAGGTGTACCTGGCGCAGGTAAAACTTTAGCTGGATTAAATATAGCGGTTGAAAGAATGAAAACTGATAAAGATGAACACGCTGTTTTTTTATCTGGAAATGGGCCATTGGTTGATGTTCTAAGAGAAGCACTAACTAGGGATGAAGTACTGACAGCAAAAGAAAATGGAGAAAGGCTAAGCAAGAAGCAGGCAGGCATTAAAGCGAATGCATTTATTCAAAACATTCACCATTTCCGTGATGATAATTTACTTTCAGATAAAGCCCCAATTGAAAGAGTTGTAGTTTTTGATGAAGCTCAAAGAGCTTGGACAAATGATCAAGTTAGTTCGTTTATGAAAAGGAAAAAAGGAGTTGAAGATTTTAACAAATCAGAACCCGAATTTCTTATTGATGTAATGAACAGGCATTCTGATTGGTGTACAATAGTTTGTTTAATTGGTGGTGGGCAAGAAATAAACACAGGCGAAGCTGGATTAGAAGAATGGATTAGTTCTCTTAAAAACCATTTTCCTGACTGGGACATTCACTACTCTAGTTCAATATTAGAAAGTGATAACTATTTAAAATCTGAAGAATCTAGAAAATGGTTAATTGGAAATGGAATAAGTGAAATGCAATTGCACCTTGCGGTTTCCGTTAGATCATTTAGATCAGAACAATTATCAAATTTCATTCACGAGTTGCTTAATATCGAAATTGAAAGCTCACAACGAATTTACTCGGAAATCAAAAAATCGTATCCTATAGTTTTAACAAGAAACCTTGAAAAAGCAAAAAAGTGGCTTCGTGATAGTGCTAAAGGAAGTGAAAGGATTGGATTGATAAGTTCCTCAGGAGCTAGAAGACTAAGGCCTTTAGGCATTGATGTGAAAAATAAAATTTCTGCACCAAGTTGGTTTCTAAATAATAGCCAAGATATTCGCTCTTCTTATTTCTTAGAAGAAGTTGCTACTGAATTTGATATTCAAGGACTGGAGATAGATTGGACTTGTGTCGCTTGGGGTGGTAACTTTCATTTTAACAATACGGATTGGAAATATCAAAATTTCAAAGGAACAAAATGGCAAAACATAAATAAGGATATAGACAAAGAGTATTTAAAAAACACTTATAGAGTTCTTCTGACAAGAGCACGTCAGGGAATGGTAATATTTGTTCCAAAAAGCAGTGAATTAGATCACACGAGGCCTAAGGCTTTTTATGACGAGACATATGGATATTTGAAGGAAATTGGAATACAAGAAATTGAATAAATAAAACACGAAAACACAACAATGTCTATAGTGCATAGCACCCACCGGGATGCCGCGACAAAATACACAGGACGTTATACCCAAATCCCCTTGCTCCCCAAGACACAAACACATTTTGAGGCTCCCTACTATTTTCCTTATCTTTGTTTCATCTTTTAACCTTAACTAGCGTATAGCATGCAACTGTACAATACTTTAAGCGCAAAGGAGCGTGCGCAACTTATAGAAGAAGCTGGACAAGAACGGCTAACGCTCTCTTTTTATCAATATGCCCAATTGGGCAATCCACAACTGTTTCGGGATTATTTGTTTCTACATTGGAATCCTTTGGAGGTTTTAGGCCGTATTTATGTAGCCAAGGAAGGCATCAACGCCCAACTTTCTGTTCCTGCTGCGCAATTTGAAGCGTTTAAAGCGACTTTGGACGAGATCACCTTTTTGGAAGGGGTACGACTAAACATTGCCATAGAGCAAGACAACAAATCTTTTTTAAAACTGACTATTAAAGTTCGCAACAAGATTGTGGCAGATGGACTGGAAGATCACAGCTTTGATGTAACACAAAAAGGAAAGCATGTTAACGCACAGGAATTCAATACTTTATTATCAGATAAAAACACCATTTGTGTGGACATGCGCAATCATTATGAAAGTGAGATTGGACATTTTGATTCTGCCATCACCCCCGATGTAGACACTTTTCGGGATTCGTTGCCCATTATAGAAGAAGAACTTGCAGATCACAAAGAAGACAAAAAACTGTTGATGTACTGTACAGGCGGGATTCGTTGTGAAAAAGCATCGGCCTATTTCAAGCATAAAGGCTTTAAAAATGTGTATCAACTTGAAGGAGGTATTATTGAATACGCCCGTCAAGTAAAAGCTCAGGAATTAGAAAATAAATTTATTGGAAAAAACTTTGTGTTTGATGAACGTCGTGGGGAACGTATTTCAGAGGATGTGATTGCCCAATGCCATCAATGTGGTGCTGCTTGTGACACCCATGTGAACTGTGTTAATGAAGCTTGTCATTTATTGTTTATTCAGTGTGAAGCTTGTCAAGAAAAAATGGACCAATGTTGTTCTACGTCCTGTCAAGAAATCGCGGCTCTACCATTAGAAGAACAACGTGAACTCCGAAAAGGGCAGCATAACAGCAACAAAATCTTTAAAAAAGGACGTTCGGAAGTGTTAAAATTTAAACACTAATTTAAGATTTAATAAAGGGGTCATTATTTGAAATCCCTGTATCTTTAAGGTCAAAATCAAAACATGAGTTGTTCAAGTTGTTCTAACAGTAGCGGAGGCACCCCCAGGGGTTGCAAAAGCAATGGTACCTGTGGGAGCGACAGTTGTAATAAACTCACGGTATTTGATTGGCTTGAAAACATGGAACCGGCCAGTGGGGAGGCACCTTGCCCCTATGTTGAAGTTCGGTTTAAAAACAGCAGAAAAGAATTTTTTAGATTTCCCGAAGGGCTGCAAGCCAGAGCAGGAAACTTGGTCATTACGGAAGTATCACATGGCTATGATTTAGGAATGGTAACGCTTTCTGGGCCTTTGGTGGCCATGCAAATGAAACGGAAAAAAATAGCTGAGGACAGTGAAGCGATTGGAAACATTCTCCGCATTGCCAAACAAGCTGAAATTGATAAATGGCAAGATTTACGAGAGAGAGAAGCTAGTGTTCAAAAGAGAGCTAGAGAAATGGCCATTGCCTTACAGCTTCAAATGAAAATCTCTGATGTTGAATTTCAAGGCGACGGAAAAAAAGCTATTTTTTATTATACTGCAGACCAGCGAGTGGATTTTAGGCAATTGATAAAAGATATGGCTCAAGCCTTTTCCATCCGTATTGAAATGAAACAAATTGGGTTTCGAGAGGAAGCTTCTCGTCTGGGAGGAATAGGTTCCTGTGGAAGAGAGCTATGCTGCTCTACTTGGTTGACTGATTTTCGTTCTGTTTCTTCTGGTGCTGCAAGATATCAGCAACTATCCTTAAATCCACAAAAACTCTCTGGACAATGTGGTCGCTTGAAGTGTTGTTTGAATTACGAATTGGATGCTTATCGTTCTGCAATCAAAGCTTTTCCAAAACCCGAAGTAAAACTTCAAACTGAAAAGGGAATTGGTGTTTTTCAAAAAATGGATATTTTTAAGGGAGTGGTTTGGTATTCGTATAAAAATGATTGGATTACTTGGCATAAACTAACTACCAAAGCTGCCAATACTATTATTCAAAAAAACAAAGCCAAAGAAGTAGTGGCAAGTCTGGAAGAGTATGTAGAGGAGGAATTGAAAGCAGCCCCTAAACTATTTGATAGTGGTGTGGGAGAAGACAGTATAAGTCGTTTTGACCAACCCAAACAGCGTAACAAAAAGAAACGGAGAAACAACAAACGTAAATTTCAAAATGGGAAAAAAAAGGCGACATAAAGGACTTTCTTTTTTGGTGTTGATTAGCCTTTTTTCTTGTGGAAATAAAGAAGGATTTGATGAACAAAAAGCCATTTCTAAAGAAGGACTCACACCAAAAGCTATTGTTTTTGAAGTCCCTGCTCAAGAGTTAAATAACAGTCCCCAAAATCTATTTATTTGGCTACGCAATAATCCTGAGTATGAATTTTCCAATATCTTTTTGATTGCCACTTTAAAAGTAAATAATGAAATTTATATCCAAGACACTTTGGAATATGCCATGACTGCTCCCGATGGAAGCTGGCTGGGAAAAGGATTTACAGAACTTAAAGAAAACAAATTGTGGTGGAAAGAAGGTCTTGTAATTCCACAAGAAGGACCAGTACAAATAGAAATAGCACAAGCCATGCGCAATAACGGAAAGCCTGAGGGCGTTCCTAAACTAAAGGGAATTGTTTCCCTTGGAATTTCAATAGAAGACCAACAATAAGACTATGGCAAAAAAGAAGAAAGCAACAAAAAAGCGTTCTTATAAGAAGCCGATCCGACTGCTTTGGATCCTTTTTATTTCGGGAATATTAAGCCTCTTTTTTCTCTTTGGTGGAGCGGCGTTGGGCTGGTATGGTCCCATGCCAGATCTACAACAGCTTGAAAATCCAAACACAAATTTAGCTTCACAAATTATTTCTTCCGACGGAGTGACTTTGGGGAAGTATTATTTTAACGACAATAGAACCCCCATCACCTTTGAACAGCTTCCAACCAATATGGTCAATGCACTTATTGCCACAGAAGATGAGCGTTTTTACGAGCATGCAGGAATAGACTGGAGAGGAACCCTTAGAGCTTTTGTTTACCTTGGAAAAAGAGGAGGTGCAAGTACCATTTCACAACAGTTGGCACGGCAAATTTTTGTGGGAGTACGCTCACGGAATATTGTAAAAACAGTATTACAAAAAGCACAAGAATGGGTAATAGCGATTCAATTGGAGCAACGGTACACCAAAAAAGAAATTTTGGCAATGTACCTCAACAAATACGACTTTGGATATCAAGCAGATGGGGTACAATCTGCAGCTAAAATATTTTTTAATAAAACACCACAAGCATTAAGCATTGAAGAGTCTGCAACATTGGTGGGAATGTTAAAAAACTCTTCTTTGTTCAATCCAATTCGACGTCCAGAGCGAGTAAAGGAAAGACGAAACACCGTGTTTCAACAAATGCTACGGAATGATTTGATCAGTGCAGAAGCATTGGATTCACTTTCCAAATTACCCTTGGTCATTAGCTACACTCCCGAGTCACACAGAGAAGGTTTGGCTACTTATTTTAGAGCGTATTTGAAAGAATTTATGGATGGTTGGATTAACGCAAATCCCAAACCAGACGGTACTAATCACAACTTATACCGTGATGGTCTCCGTATTTTTACAACCATAGATTCTCGTATGCAGCGCCTTGGAGAAGAAGCTGTAACCGCACACATGAAAAATTTACAGAAAGAATTTTCCAGACAAAATACAAAAAGAGAGAATCCTACCGCTCCCTTCTTGGATTTACGTGATGGAGAAATTGACACCCTAATGTTGCGAACTGCTTTTCGTTCGGAGCGATGGAGAAAAATGAAACTGGCGGGATTGGAAGAGGATGAAATTAAAAAAGCATTTCAAGAGAAAGTGCCTATGCGTGTTTTTAGTTGGAGTGGAGAGCGAGACACCATCATGTCGCCCATGGATTCAATTCGTTATTACAAACACTTTTTACGTGCCTCTATGATGTCAATGGAGCCACAATCGGGTCATGTAAAAGCTTGGGTGGGAGGATTTAACTATAAGCATTTTCAGTACGATCAAGTTAAACAAGGTCGCCGTCAAATTGGCTCAACCTTTAAGCCTTTTTTATATGCCACAGCTATAGATCAGTTAAAGCTTTCACCTTGTGATTCGTTACCGGATGCGCTCTACTGCATCGATCCTATGAAACATGGTAATATGGATGCTTGGTGTCCCAAAAATTCTGGAGATAAATACGGACGTACTCGAACTTTAAAAAATGCACTGGCCAATTCTGTAAATACAGTAAGTGCACGTTTGATGGATTTGGTGGGGCCTAGACCCGTAATTAATTTGGCACGTAAAATGGGTATTACTTCAAGACTTCCCGCAGTTCCTTCCATTGCTTTGGGGACCCCAGACATTAGTCTTTTTGAGATGGTAGGGGCTTACAGTACTTTTGCCAATCAGGGGATTTATGTTAAACCTGTAATGGTCACTCGTATAGAAGACAAAAATGGAAGAGCACTTTATGAAGTAGTTCCTGAAACTCAAGATGTTTTAAGTCAGGAAGCGGCTTATGTAACTGTGAATTTGATGCAAGGAGTCACTGAACACGGTTCGGGGGCACGTTTGCGACATGCAGGCTTGGAAAAAACCAGTTATGTATATGAAAAAGTGGTTACAGGCTACCCCTATATATTTGAAAACCCTATTGCTGGAAAAACGGGAACTACCCAAAATCAAAGTGACGGTTGGTTTATGGGGATGGTACCCAATTTAGCCACTGGAGTTTGGGTAGGAGGAGAAGACCGTTCCATCCACTTTAAAGATATTGCTTTTGGACAAGGAGCTACTATGGCTCTACCCATTTGGGGAAGTTATATGAAAGCATTATACGAAATTCCAGAACTTGGAATTTCATTAGAGGATTTTATTGTTCCAGAAAACCTCAGTATTCCTGTTGACTGTGAAGATATTGTAGACCCAAACCAAAAAGAAAAATCCAAACCTAAAGCAGATTTAGAAGCCTTAGGCTTTTAACTATTGGTCTGAAGCATACCACTCAGCATAGGACGTCTCGGTTTCTCTAAGAATTAAATGGTGTAAACTTAAATGTGAAGGCAGTTCTGCTTTGATTTTATTGGCAAAATCAAGGATCATCATTTCACTGGTTGGTTGATAAGAAACACGAACTATTTTATGTCCTCTGGATTCCATTGCATCGGCCAGTTCATGATGAGGTGAATCTACATTCAAAACAGTGGCGTGATCAAAAGGCACGACTATAGATTGGTTTACAATCTTTTTTAGGTCACTAAAGTCCATGACCATTCCAAATTTTACATTTTTAGGGTCTGAAATGGGCGTCCCCATGAGCGTTACTGTAAGTTTGTAACTGTGGCCATGTACGTTCTTACAAAGACCGTCATAGCCAAACAGCGCATGTCCGGTTTCAAATTTAAATTCTTTAGAAATACGAATAGTGTTATTCATTTGGTTTACAGGTTTTTAAGAATATTTTGAGTCGCTTCTTCAAGAGCTAAAGTTCCAGTAATAACAGCATTTTTTGGAAGTAAAGTTTCCCAATGTTCTGTGTCTTTCCAATGTAATTTTCGTAGGCTTTCAACCGCTTTTTGAGGATATTCGGCCAATCGTTTAGCATTTGCCAGAACGGCTGCATCTAATTCATCTTGGGATTCGTAAACAGCGTGATACAAGCCTTTTTCAAGCCCCCACTTGGCTGATTTCCATGAGTGTGCGTCCAGTGATAGTTGTGCAAAGGCTGTTGTACCGATTTTTCGAGAGACAGCGGGCTCAATTACATAAGGACCTATTCCAATGGACAATTCAGAAAGTTTGACTTGAGCATGTGTACTTGCCAAAACGTAATCACAAGCAGCTACCAGCCCAACACCGCCTCCCACGACTTTTCCTTGTACCCGACCAATTACAAATTTGGTCAGTGTTCTAAGAGTATTGATTATCTCCGCAAAACCCATAAAAAAAGCAGTAGCTTCATTTAAGGTACTTAGGGTCTTCATTTCTGCTAAAGAAGCTCCTCCACAAAAGGCTCGATTTCCAAAACTTTGAAGCAGAATTACTCGTACTTCAGCATCTTTTTCAAGAGCGATCAATGAGGCCTTTAGTTCTCTTAGGAGAGGGCTTGGTAAAGAATTTCCAGCAGGGTTTCCAAATTCTAAAATCCCTATACTTCCTTCTTTGTGGTATTTGACATATGCTTCCATGATGCTGTAAAAGTACACATTCTATGAGGGCTGTAAAACTTTTTCATAACAGTGAAAGGGAAAAGTACTTTGTTTTACAAAATAAACATCCCCTAAACGGACAAATCCTCTTGCTTCATAAAATCGATTATTTCTTTTGTTTTGACTAAAGGTGTCTAAACGAATAGAAATAGTACCATTTTTTATGGCATAGTCTTCTGCAAAATCCATCAATTTTTTAGCCCATCCTTTTTTCTGGTGTTCAGGATGAATTGCAAGCCTATGGATGTACAAATTGGAACTGTCTGGTGTCAACCAGTC
>Ga0209653_1000124_pt1 | contig 66029 bp, 56 predicted proteins | sample SaaInl6LU_22_DNA_FD_184644 | JGI IMG/M metagenome (GOLD analysis project Ga0209653, IMG submission 184644) | Marine microbial communities from expanding oxygen minimum zones in the Saanich Inlet - ESP_116LU_22_DNA (SPAdes) (version 2) | ecosystem: Environmental > Aquatic > Marine > Intertidal... | reverse complement strand
TATCGTTTCGAAAAACGATAGATCGGCTCACTTACAAGGTAGCGCAGCACCGTCCTCGGTGCGCATAGACACTTGCGAGGCACCACAAACTTTCGTGCGGCGTGAGACACGCCTGCGCTACCTTAAGGTGGTTTCAGTCCTTATATAAGAGGTGGGGTCGCCTCGCCGAGGCGACCGTTCGGCAACAGACCCCGAATACCTTAAGAATGTGAATGATTCAACTCCATGAAACGGCGATCCACAACCTCTGGGCTAATCGTAACCAGCGGGCAAACGGTCGCAAACTTTCATGCGGCGTGAGACACGCCTGCGCTACCGGAACAAATAATACTAGAAATGGTGTAAGACCCTCCAGAGACTTTTTCTGTTTTTAGGCCAATTCTTTTAAGATTTGGGCATTAAAACCCGAGTTCTGGTTTGCCGCCGAGAGGGGCCGCCGGTGCGCTGCGCGGATCGGTCAGGTCTGCTGCGTAGTTTTTGTGCATCTGCCAACCAGCGCGGTAGGGCGCACCCTTGTTTTTGACCCATTCCGTGATTGCGTCGAGGACTGCTTGGTTGGCGTGTTGCGACCACTCCGGGTGTAGCCAAATGGGCGTGTCTGAGTGCGCGCCGAGCTTCGTGAGCATTTGGCTGTATTCTTCAATCGCCTCTGGTTTATCGACGATGATTTTAAATTCGTTGGCGCGCTGAACATTTTCAGCCAGTGGGTGTTTCCAGCGCTTTGGGCTGAGTGTGATCCAATCGATGGCTCCTTGTATCTGAAAGGCGCCACTGGTTTCAAGGTGCACTGGGCGAGCGATTGTGTGTAGCGCCTCTGTGAGTCGCCCGAGGTCGTGGATCGCTGGCTCGCCTCCAGTTATGACGACAAACTCTGCTGCTGTCTGGGCGACTTGCTCAGCGAGTTCGCTCGCGCTCAAGCGTTGGATTTTTTTAGGAATGTAGTCGGGATGCCAGGTGCCTGCGGAATCGCACCATGGGCAATGCACTGGGCAACCGAATGTTCGTATAAAGTAAGCCGCTCGCCCTGCATGTGCACCTTCTCCTTGAAAGGTATAAAATTGTTCGTGAATGGGTAGCATGGTCAGTGCGGCGGGGCTGAATCGTTCGGCTCGGGTGGCTATGGGCGGTAATTGGCGGAGTTCTTAGAGTCTTCGATGATCTCGACTTCAACGATCCAGACGCGGTTGTTTGTTTGTTTCCGAACCATTGGGTCGAAAACTGTGTGGATGTGTTGCGCCAAGCCTTCGCAGGAACTGTTGGGCAAGACGTATGGCTTGAAGAGGTGTCCAGCGGCAGCGAGTAGGGCGTCCTTCTCAGGGTCGGATTCGTTGAAGAGACAGGCATGGTCGAGGTGCTCATCGATCCATTGCTTGAGGTATTTGAGTTTACCAAAATCTACTACAAAGCCGTTCTTGTCGGTCTCGCTGCAAGCAAAGGTTAAGGTGATGCCCCAATTGTGCCCATGTATGAGCGCGCAGTGGCCGTCGTGATTGTGCTGGCGGTGGGCGAACGGGATGTCGCGATATGTTTTTTTACAGGTGAGCATGCTTGGAAAGGCTGAAAAGCTGAAAGGTTGAAAAACTGACAGGCTGGAAGGCTGGAATGCTGGTTTAGCTTAAACGCCAGTTGTTGGCGCGGAGTGTGTCTACTGAGGGCGCGTCTTGACGGTAAGGTGTCGGGTCTGGTATATTTGCTAGATCGAAGGCTTCGCGGCGTTCGATGCAAGTGCCGCAGCGTCCGCAATGCAGCTTGCCGCCTTTGTAGCAGGACCAAGTCATAGCAAAGGGGAGGTCGAGTTCGGCTCCACGGCGCACAATATCAGCCTTCGTCCAGTCGACAAAGGGTCGGATCAGTTCGACTTTGTTCCAGTCGCAGAGACCGATTGCAGTTGCCATCGCATCGGCAAACTCGTTTCGGCAGTCTGGATAGATGGCGTGGTCGCCGCTATGTGCCGCATAGGCAACTTGCTCTGCGCCAATGGAAAGTGCGTGCCCCGTTGCGATCGACAGTAAGATCATGTTGCGGTTGGGCACCACGGTGCTCTTCATATTCTCTTCGGTGTAGTGCCCTTCGGCGACATCGATTTCAGGAGAGGTCAGACTGCTTCCGGCTAAGAGTGGTTGGATCGAGGAAAGGTCGGCGACCGTATTTGGAATGCCTAATTGTGCGCAAATCTTGGCGGCGCTGATGAGTTCGCAGCTATGGCGTTGACCGTAGTTTACAGATAGAGCATGTAATTCGTGCCCAGCAGCATGTAGTTGGTAAAGTAAGACCGTCGAGTCGAGTCCGCCAGAATAGATAAGGACGATTTTCATGAATTCAGTTGTTGGCTGTCAGCAGCGACCCCTGGGAATTCCTTAGCAGGGGAGTGGATTCGGTAAGGTGCGTGCTTCTACTGATGGCGCAAGCCGAAAAAACCGTGCGATTTGCTTTGGATGAGTAGCAAAAACTATCCGCTCGGACAGCTACACTGACTCTTGACAAGGACCGCGAGCCCTTTACTTTGCGTCCTTCACAAATAAACCCAGCATCATCTTTAAGCGGGCGCTAGTCCGCTTTTTCTATTTATAGCATCAATGAGTCACGAAATACTTTCAGTTTTAGAATACATGGAGAAGGAAAAGGGGATCAGTCGTCCAGACATGATCGAAGCCATTTCCTCTGCGATTATTGGCGCTGCCCAAAAGGGGGACAGTGCGGGGCAAGACCTGCGTGTTGAAATCAATCCGAAGACGGGTGCTTTGAAAGCTTGGAGTATTTTGCAAGTTGTTGACTCTGTTGGTGATGCTGCCCTTGAGATTCATATCGAAAAGGCGCGCAAGATCAAGCCGGATGCACAACTTGATGAAGTCCTTGAAGTCGAAGTCGACCCTGCATATCTCGGCCGCATTGCTGCGCAAACAGCTCGCCAAGCGATCATGCAGCGTATCCGCCAATTTGAGAAAGATCGCATCTATGACGATTACAAAGACACTGTTGGCGATATCGTTACAGGCACAGTCCGTCGTCGCGAGCGCGGTGATTTGATTATCGATCTAGGTAAAGCCGAAGCGATTTTGCCTCCTCGCGAGCGTGTCCCGGGTGAAGATTATGCACCCGGCGAAAGCATTCGTTGTTTGCTGCTAAAAATTGAGCAAACAAACCGCGGTCCAGATATTATTCTCTCCCGTTCAAATATTAATTTTGTGCGTCGCCTCTTCGAACTCGAAGTCACTGAAATCGCTGATGGCACTGTGACTATCGAAGCGATGGCACGTGAAGCGGGCTACCGCACAAAGATCGCTGTAAATAGCTCAGATCCAAAGGTCGACCCTGTCGGTGCTTGTGTCGGCGCTCGTGGCGCTCGAGTGAAGACGATCGTTCGTGAGCTCGGTGGTGAAAAGATCGATATCATCCGTCACTTCCAAGATCCGCTGCAACTACTCGAGGAAGCCCTCAAGCCAGCAGTGCCTCGCAACATCAAAGTGAACGAGAGTGATCGCCGTATCCACTTTGAAGTCGCCGAAGATGACCTCTCTATCGCAATTGGCCGCCGCGGTTTCAACGCCAAGCTGACGTCCCGCCTGTTAGGTTGGAAGCTCGACATTGGCAAGGAAGAGAAAGAAGCCGTCGGATTTGATGAGAAAATTGCGAAAGCGACTGAAGGCCTTAGCGCTATCGCTGGGCTCGATCCAGAGCACGCGGTTCGCTTGGTTTCCATCGGTTTCTCTAGCCCCGAGGTATTTGAAGGCGTGACCGCTGCCGACCTCGTGGATGCAGGGTTCTCAGAAGAAGAAGCCACAGACATCCTTTCTAAAGTCGACGCTTACTTGCAACAAAACGCATAGTTCGTCCATACCTGTAGAATTTCGCCCAACTTAAGACTTAAAGAAAAAACTCATTTATGAGTGTTCGTATACACCAGCTTTCCAAACAAATCGGAATGGAAAATAAGGAGCTAATTGAGCTCCTAAAAAGTCGTGGCTTCGAAGTGAAGAGCGCTTCCAGCACGATTGATAATATTTCCGCCGAATCTCTCGTAGAGGAGTTTGCCGCCAAGAAGGAAGCTGAAGCACCAGCTGCCGAAACGGAAGCAAGCCCTGAGCCTGAAGCACCCAAAGCGCCCGTCTTACCGGCAGGCGCATTCGTCAAGAGTGCGCAGGACATTCAGCGTGAGCGAGAAGAACGTGAGGCGGCAAAGCTCGCAGAGGAAGAAGCGGCAAAGCCAAAGCCAAAGCCAAAAGCAGTGGCCGAGCCTACCCCTGCACCGAAAGCTCCTCCAGCGCCTTCTAAGGCTCCACCAGCCGCGCCTAAAATTCCACCAGCCGCACCGAAAGCGCCACCAGTGGCAAAGGTTCCGCCCGCTGCGCCCAAAGCGCCGCCAGCCGCCAGAATTCCAGCCGGTGCAAGCATCCCCGCTGCGGGCTCTGTCCCACCACCAGCGCCAAAAACAACGCCACCAGCGCCTGCACCTACGGCACCCAGTCCAGCAGGCCCACCAAAACCGCCATCGGCTGCGGCTCCGGTAGCTCCAGAGACAGAAGCAGTTGCAGGCGAGGGTGAGGCGATAGCTGAAGAATCCGCTGCACCCAAGCTCGTTCATGTCAAACCACCGATTGTTGTTCGTGACTTCGCGGGCGATATCGGACTCAAGCCTTTCAAACTGATCTCCGAACTCATGGAAATGGGCATCTTCGCCTCCATGAATCAGACCATCGAGGAACCGATTGCGAAGCAAATCGCTACACGTCATGGTTTCGAGCTAGAGATCCACCACCGTGGTGAGACACAGGCCGACAAAAACGAGAAAAAGAAGAAGGCAAAACCTTCCGACGATGATCCTCGTTTCCTCAAGCCACGTCCTCCAGTTGTGTGTATCCTCGGTCACGTGGATCACGGTAAAACCACTTTGCTTGATTCGATCCGCAAGGCGAATGTCGTAGGTGGCGAAGCAGGTGGCATCACTCAGCACATCGGTGCTTACCAAATCGAGCACAACGACCATAAGATTTCTTTCCTCGATACTCCCGGTCACGCCGCTTTCTCGCTCATGCGTGAGCGTGGTGCAAATGTTACCGACATTGCGATTCTCGTGATTGCCGCGGACGATTCCTTCAAACCGCAGACCGATGAAGCGCTCAAGTTTGCTAAAGAGGCCAACAACTCCATCATTGTTGCGATCAATAAGATCGATTCAAAGGGTGCGAATGTTGACCGCGTGAAACAGCAAATGCAGGAAAAAGGGATCGCTCCAGAAGACTGGGGAGGTGAGACGATTGCTGTCGAAGTATCCGCACTCAATGGCACCAACATCAGCGATCTGCTTGATATGATTCTGCTTCAAGCGGAAGTTCTCGAATTGCAAGCCAACCCAGATTGCCCGTCCTCGGGTATCGTAGTTGAGTCGCAAATCGAGCAAGGCCGTGGTGCCACTGCGACTGTTATCGTCGAGCGCGGAACACTCAAGAAAGGCGATGCCTTACTTTGCGGTGAAACCTATTGTAAGGTGAAGAGCATGACGGATGCCGATGGCAATCTCGTCAAAACCGCACCACCGTCCACACCTGTAAAAGTAATTGGTTGGTCGGATGTGCCGGCTTCTGGCGACCGTTTCTCGACAGAGAAAAACGAGAAGACCGCCAAGCGTGCCGCTGAAGATCGTATTTCTGAGCGTAAACGCGAAGATGCCAATGCGAAGGAAGCTGCCGATAAGGAAGGTGGCGCTGCTACAATTGAAGACCTCTTTGCTGCAATCGAAAACCAGCAAAAGAAGAGCCTACGTGTGATCGTTAAGTCCGATGTGCACGGTTCAACTGAGGCTTTAGTCAATGCACTCAAAAATATCGAAAGCGATAAAGTTGATCTCGAAGTCATCAGCAAAGGTGTTGGGCACATTACTAAGAACGATATCACATTGGCAAGCGCTGGTGGCGCTACCGTCGTTGGTTTCAATGTGAAACTCGACAATGGTGTGCAGAGCCTTGCAAAGCATCACGATATACGGATTATACAACACGAAATTATTTACGAACTCATCGATCAAGTCGAAGAGTGTATGGCCGATCTACTCGAGCCAGAATACAGCGAGAAGAAACTCGGTGCTGCCGAGGTTCGTCAGGTGTTCTCGGTGGGCAAGGGCAATGCCGTTGCGGGTTGTATGGTCACCGAAGGTTCCATCAAACGTAAGTGCATCGCTCGCGTATATCGCGGTGAAACACTTCTCCACGAAAGCAAAATCGATACTCTCAAGCGCTTTAAGGACGACGTCAAAGATGTGCGTGCTGGCTACGAGTGTGGTGTTCACGTCTCTGGCTATGAAGGATATGAAGAGGGCGATACGATCGAGTGCTTCGAGGTTGAAGAGCTTCGTCCATCGCTTCGTTAATTACACAGTCACATTTCATCATTCGGTGTTGAGCATTCAATGTTCAATCTCCGATAGCTAGGTCCCATCCCTTTCAATCATGTCTAAACGTATCTCTAGAGTTAACGAACTGCTTCAGCGTGAAATTAGCGAGCAGATGCGTCGTTACTACCGTTCCGAGGCTGCACCGATCACGATTAGTGATGTCTCCACATCTGTGGATCTGCGTAATGCGACCGTGTATTATTCAGTGCTTGGCGACGACGGCGCCATCCACGAAGCGAAAGTCTTTTTTCGAAAGGTCGGTAATGATTTGCGCCAACGTGTGAGCAAAGTGATCACGATGAAGTATTTCCCGAAACTTGTCTTTACCTATGATCCATCGCTTGAGCGTGGTGCCGAGATTTTAGATCTCCTTGACGAACTTGAGCGTGAAAGCGGCAGCTCAGAACCTACTGAATAATTTTTGATTATGACCACTGACTTAAAATTCTATCCTGAACAAAGCGTGATTTTTGCGCAATCTATCGAAAACCTAAAAGGTAAGAAAGTCGCCGTGCTTGGGCACCAGCGTCCGGATGGTGACTGTATCGGTTCAATCGTAGCGGTGGTTCGCATGCTCAAAAGCCACGGCATCGAAGCAGTGGGTTTAAATCGCGACGATGTGCCTAATACCTTAGAATCATTTGTTGGCGACACACCGCTTTTCAAGGCAGATGAGTTCACTCCGGATGGTCATGTTGCAGTCACGGTCGACTCCGCCGACTTCCGTCGTGTAGGCGATCGACTCAATGAGCTCTTCCCTGAAGTCGCGCTCAATGTAGATCACCACATCTCGAATCGTGAATATGCGGCAGAAAATATCGTCATTGCTACCGCATCGGCCACCGCAGAGATCCTAGCGGGATTTTATCTGGATCTAGGCTACGAGATCGATGCCGTAACTGCACAAGCACTCTATGTCGGTATTGCTACCGACACTGGGCAGTTCCGCTTTCCGTCGACGACACCAGAGACTTTTGAAATTGCTCGCCGTCTTTGTGAATGTGGCGCACGTCCAGCCGAAGCGGCTCATGAGCTCTACGAACGGGAAAGCTTTTCTAAGATTAAACTACTCCAGAACTTTCTCGATTCCCTCACCATGGAATTTGATAACCGAGTCTGTGTTGGGCTGATTGAGGACGGCGTTTATGCTGAAACCGGTGCAACGATTGACGACTCCGAGGGCTTAGTTGATTACGCGCGCTCAATCGAAGGGGTCGATGTCGGTGTTTTGATTGAAAATCGCGATGGAGCGATCAAGGGCAGCCTCCGCGCAAAAGATCCATTCTTCCGTGTCGATCAAGTGGCCAAGGTGTTTGGCGGTGGCGGTCACGCCTGTGCTGCAGGACTCAATGTTGAGGACAGCTCGATTAAAGAATTTTATCCGCAGCTTATGCAGGCTATCGGCGCACACCTCGAAACACTGGGCAAGCCTGAGTAATCCCTGTCTGAATTTTTAATGCTTAATCTCTTAGCGATGGCTGCGGATTGAGTTAAGCTTAGTCGTCCGATTCAACCATTTTAAGTATGTCTCAACCACTCACAGATGTTCCAGAGGGAGTCCTCCTTGTTGATAAACCACAAGGGATTACCTCGCACGATGTCGTTTCTCGTATGCGTAAGCTCTTTCGGATTAAGAAAGTCGGCCACGCAGGCACACTCGATCCTATGGCTACAGGCCTCTTGTTGATTATGATCGGTAAGGCGACCAAAGTCTCCCAATACCTGATGAGTAATGATAAGGAATATACCGGCACCGCACTCCTTGGGATTGAAACCGATTCGCAGGATGCTGAAGGCGAGATTGTCGCCGAAAAGCCAGTTCCTGAACTCTCTCAGGAAGCTGTCTTGGCTGAAATGAAAACCTTTATGGGGGATCAGTATCAAACGCCACCTATGTATTCTGCAAAGAAGGTGAATGGGCAGGCCTTGTATAAGTTGGCCCGCCAAGGTAAGACGATTGCGCGTGAAGCTCGTGTCATTCACATCAGCAAGTATGAGATGACTCACTTTGAGCTGCCTAAGGTTTCCTTTTTGGTCGGTTGTGGTAAAGGGACCTATATCCGCACATTGGCACACGACCTCGGTCAGAAAATCGGATGCGGCGCTCATCTCTGTGAGTTGCGTCGCACTGCCGTAGGTAAGTTTCGTATCGAAGATGCGAATACAATCGAAGAGCTGCAAGAGATGTCTCAATCCGTATTACGACGTAAGTTAATCCCAGTAAATCAAGCCGTGCCGAGTCACGTCTTATAGGTTTGGACCAACTGCTCAGAATCGGGTATTTTTAGCGCTACTGTATTCGCACGATCATGCAATTTCCTATATGCGTTCAACGTTTCGAAGAGCTCTCCGGTGTGCATGGAGAGTTGCACTTGGCGATTGGTGTCTTTGATGGAGTGCATCTCGGGCACAAGGCGGTCATCGAATCTGCTGTTTTTTCAGCTCGTGGTTCCGAAGGTGTGAGCGCAGTGCTGACCTTTGATCCGCATCCCAGCCGATTGTTTCGTCCCGATGCGGCGACCGAGTTGATGATGAATATGCCCTCGAAAGTAGCGATGTTGCATCAGCTTGGCGTCGACGTGGTGATTTGTAAGCAATTTGATCACCCATTTGCCAGTATTCCAGCAGATGCTTTTCTCGCGCATTTAAAGACTGAGTTGCCGAGTTTGAAGTCGATTTATATCGGTCAAAATTTCCGTTTTGGTCAGAAGCGCCTCGGTGATGTCGCGACGCTCGTGCAATCGGGCAAGGCATTGGGAATCGATGTATTTAGTATCGATCGTATACAGCACAATGGTGAAGCCATTAGCAGCACCCGAATTCGCAAGGAGCTGGAAGCAGGTGAAATCGGCCCTGCCAATGATTTACTCGGCTACAATTATAGTGTTAGCGGGGTCGTAGTCGGAGGTGCGAAATTTGGTCGAGAAATTGGTTTTCCGACACTGAATCTCCCCTGGGACCCCGAATGCCGACCACGATACGGCGTGTATTATGTTCGTTATCGAGAGGTCGGGCATACCCCCTGGCAAGCAGGTGTGGCGAACTATGGAGTGAAGCCCACTGTCGATGATACGCCGCAATCGCCCGTCCTAGAGACGCATGCATTAGGGGATTGCTCACTGGGTGAAGGCAGCCAGATTGAAGTCGAATGGCTACAGTTCATTCGCGCCGAACAGAAATTTGCTTCTATAGATGCCTTGGTCGCCCAGATTTCGAAAGATCGTGAACGCGCGCTCGAATGGAGTCGGGCCAATAACGTTTAGCCCGCACCGCCGAGGTCTATTTAGGCACTATTAATTTAGCTGGTAATCCTCATAAATCGAAAACGCGTTTACATTGTTTGGGTTGAACTTGCACGGATCTTCGCTTGACTTGTGGGATACCAGTTGTTTTCTACCCGTTTTCCTTTCGCCAGAGTAGCTCAGTGGTAGAGCAGAGGACTCATAAGCCTTTGGTCGGCAGTTCAAATCTGCCCTTTGGCACCATTTTCATAATTAAGCCTTCGAAGTAATTCGGGGGCTTTTTATGTTCGAATTTTTCTGAGGGGCACCTTTGAACTGCCTCGGCAGATTCAATTGTGATCCACGTCGCCCGGTGGGCACCCACGTGAATCATCCTTCACTGCGTTTCGGACTACGCCATCTTCGTGCTGTGGCACTGCGTCTGCCCTTTGGCACCATTTTCATAATTAAGCCTTCGAAGTAATTCGGGGGCTTTTTATGTTCGAATTTTTCTGAGGGGCACCTTTGAACTGCCTCGGAGAGATGTAGCCGCGGCACTCTGTGCCGTATTGGCTGGAATCGTTATAGTTGCCGAATCTTCAAGGTCTACTTTGGTGCCTGCTAACGCTGTATGTTCTTATTGGAAAATAGTGTTTAGCGTTTCACTTTCTGCGGAGAATAGCTTCTATTGGTGATATGTTTACTGGAATAGTTGAAGAAACGGGGACGGTTGTTTCCTTTGAGGAGCAAGCAAATAGTTGGCGCCTGGTGTTGGCGGCACAGGTCGTCACGAAGGATTTACAGCTAGGCGATAGTGTTGCCGTCAACGGTTGCTGTCTCACGGCGGTGGCGTTTACGGATTCGCAAGTTGAGTTTGATTTACTGGGTGAAACGAAGCGTCTCACTTCGATTGATGGTGTGGGCCCTAGCGGTAAGGTGAATCTTGAGCGGGCGCTCTTACCTACGACGCGTATGGGGGGACATTTTGTTTCGGGGCATGTCGATGGCACAGGCGTGATTGAAGCAATTGAGCCGCGTGGTAAGGATTTCTTTTTTCGTATTAAGCCGGATGCAGACAAGTTAAAGTATATCGTGAGCAAGGGGTGCATCACTGTGGATGGTATTTCACTGACGGTTTCTGAGGTGGATGAATCCGGCTTTGCGATCTGGCTGATCCCGCATACGATGGAAGTGACGAACCTGCATACCAAGAAGGTGGGAGACGTGGTGAATTTGGAATACGATTTGATTGCGAAGTATGTGGAAAAGCTGTTTGCGCGGTAAGTTAGACACTCTTGTCTGACTCTTCATGAATGGTCGTTAAAAATAGGTCAGGCAAGAGTGCCTAACCTACGTTGATATAATATTCGATGTTGAACGTTTGATGTTCGATGTTCTTATGTGATCATGAATTTACTAACCCCAGAAATCCGTTCTCAAATCGAAGAACTGACGCAGCGCGCAGGTCATATTTGGAGGTATCTTTGACGGAGATACTAAGAAAACCCGTATTGCTGAGCTAGAAGCTCAGATGGCGGAGCCTAGTTTCTGGGATGATCAGAATACGGCTCAAAAAGTCATCGGCGAGGTGAATCGCTTGAAGAATGCAGTGAATCCATCGGCAGATTTTAATGCCGAGATCGCCGATATGGTGGCGATGATCGAGTTGGTCGATGAGATGGATGGCGATCCAGATCAAGAGATCTATCAGCAGGAGGTGTTGGACACGTTGAGTCGTTTGCAACCGAAGTTGGACAAGCTGGAGTTGGCTTCTTTCTTGAGCGGGTCGAATGATGGCTGTAATGCCTTGCTGACGGTGAATTCCGGTGCGGGTGGCACGGAGTCCTGTGATTGGGCGGATATGTTGTTTCGTATGTATACCCGCTGGGCGGAGAGTGCTGGCTTCAAGGCGGAAGTGTTGGATATCATGCCCGGTGAAGAAGCAGGTATCAGTTCGGCGACGATACGAATTGAAGGTGCCAATGCCTTCGGCTATGCAAAGGCGGAACGCGGAGTGCATCGCTTGGTGCGTATCAGCCCGTTTGATTCCAATGCCCGGCGTCATACCTCTTTTTGTTCGGTTGATGTGATTGCCGAGATTGAGGATGACGTAGATATTGAGATCGATTCATCCGAGATTCGCACCGATGTGTATCGTGCGAGCGGAAAGGGCGGGCAACACGTGAACCGGACTGAGTCTGCCGTGCGTTTGACGCATATTCCGACGGGTATTGTGGTGACTTGTCAAAATGATCGTTCGCAAATAAAGAATAAAGCGACGGCGATGAAGACTTTAAAATCCCGTCTCTATGAGAAGCAGGAAGATGAGAAACGTAGCGAGATGGAGAAGTTTTATGGCGAGAAGGGCGACATTGCTTGGGGCAATCAGATTCGCTCCTACGTATTCCAACCGTATCAAATGGTGAAGGACCTTCGCACCGGGCATGAGACGGGTAATGTTCAAGCCGTGATGGATGGTGATTTGGATCCTTTTATCCACGCATGGCTTCGCGCGGGTGGTCCGACTTCGAGACAATCGGCAGCGGATCGCGAGGAGTAGGGCGAACGTCGAACATTCAACATTGAACGTCCAATTTTGAATTGCTTCGGATTCACAGTGGCGTCTGAGCTTGCTCAGACCCTCTTTAGTCAAGGCTTGGCTTCGGGCTTGTGGCGTCCGCGCTTGCGCGGGCTTCGTTGTGGAAGTCCTTTTTTTGTGGTGCATGGGGAACTCGCACGTCACAGAATTTCAACAATCACTTGCGCTGCCTTGACGCACTGTAGGTCTTCTACGATATCTATTCGCACAGCAAATGAGTGAAACGATCAACAGTGCAAATGGACTTAGCTACGAGGATGCCTTGAAGGCATTTTCTGATCAAAGTTTGTTTGAGAATAAGACATGGCGTTATTCGCCAGAGGCCTTTGCGCTGTCTGCGAAGCAAGTGGAAGAAATCGGTTTGATCGGTCAGGCTTGTTACGACTTTTATCGTTCTTTGGAGTCGCTTTATTTGAAATCATTCGAAGGGAAGAACTTACTCCGGAATCGTGAGCTGAAAGCGCCGTGGGTCGCAGAGTATTTGGACCGTGGTAAACCTCAGGCTTTGATTGAACATGCTCGCTCAAAGGCGTTGCGTGGCACGACGCCAATGGTGATTCGTCCAGATCTATTGATCACGAATGATGGTTTTGCGATGACTGAGATCGATTCGGTCCCCGGTGGCATTGGGCTGACTGCATTTCTTAATCGTCTCTACACTCCGATACACGGTGATGCTTTGATCGGTGCAGGTGAAGAAGATATGATCGAAGCATTTTATGCGGCGCTCTGCACGCGTGCGCCAACGATGACGGCGCCTTATATTGCCCTAGTGGTGAGCGATGAGGCCGCGACCTATCGTCCGGAGATGGAGTGGCTCGCGGCTCAGTTGCGCATGCGTGGCAGGCGTGTGCATGTATTTCATCCGGATGATGTGATGCCCTTGGGGGATACGATTTGTGTGGGCACAGATGGTGATCCTCAGCAGGTGGATGTGATGTATCGTTTCTGGGAATTGTTTGACCTAGCAAATGTATCGATTGCGAAATGCCTACTCAAGGCGCGCGTCGAAGCGCAACTGAGTTTGACGCCGCCGATGCGTCCATTTCAGGAGGAGAAGTTAAGTCTGGCCTTATTTTATCATCATGCACTGGAAGACTACTGGAAGGAGAGCTTGCCGAGAAATTCATTGCGTGTATTGAAAAAAGTGATACCAAAAACATGGATTATGGATCCCGTGGACTTGCCACCAAGCGCGGTGCTGGATGCACCATATGTTGGAGGGAAGCCAATTACGAGTTGGTCGGCTTTGATCGATGCAAGTAAGAAGGAGCGTAACTTAATTATAAAGATCAGCGGGTTTCACGAGAGCGCTTGGGGAGCGCGTAGTGTGACCTTGGGGAGTGACTCTTCCAAGCTCGATTGGGAGACCGCGATTGAACAAGCGATGTCGATGGCAGGTCAATACTTGCACATTTTACAGGTTTACGAAAAGCCGAAGCGTTTGCGCCATCCAGTCTATACCCCTGGAGGTGAGGAAACCTACTCGATGGAAGGCCGTATGCGCCTATGTCCTTATTATTTTGTCGATGAAAAGATGCAGCAAGCTACCCTGCATGGGGTTTTGGCGACTTTGTGTCCTGCAGATAAGAAAATTATCCATGGAATGAAGGATGCAGCTCTGGTTCCCTGTGTGGCTTCAGCCTAAGTCAGATATTGCGTTTGGATGTGCCTTAGTTGCCTGAGTGTCTGCTTTACTTTGGGTAAATTGAGTGCTCAACAGTTAAATGATGGTATTTTTATGACGAATCGGTGTCATTCATGCTTTCTGCTTCCCTAGGGTGGAGAAAACAGTATGCCTATTCGCTTCTGATGGGATCCCCTGACATCGAAAACTAACTGATTACATAGATTTATTATGACACAAACAGCGACTAAGCCTAAGAAAACAGCAGCTAAGAAGACCGCTTCGAAGAAAGCACCTGCTTCGAAGAGCGCAGCGAAATCCTTTCGCTTTGAAGTCGATTCGACAAAAGAATCGATGAAAATCTCGATTTTAAACCACTTGCGCTACACCTTAGCGCGTCACCCAGAAAGTGCGACCAAGGATGAATGGTGGACGGCGACCTGTTACGCAGTGCGTGACCGCCTTCTAGATCGTTTCATGAAGACGCAAAAAGTGCATAGTGAAAAGAAGGTGCGTCGTGCATACTACTTGAGCTTGGAGTATTTGATGGGCCGTTTGCTGGTAAATAATGTCCATAATGCGGGGATGTTTGAGCAAACACGCGATGCACTCGCGGATCTCGGTCAAGATTTCAACGTAATCGCAGACGAAGAAGCAGATATGGGGCTCGGTAATGGTGGCCTCGGTCGATTGGCTGCATGTTTCCTAGATTCATTAGCAACATTGGATCTGCCAGCAATCGGTTACGGAATTCACTACGAATTCGGCCTTTTCCGCCAAGAGTTTAAGGATGGTTACCAGATTGAGCATCCAGACGTATGGATGGAGAAGGGCTGCCCTTGGGAAGTCATGCGCCCAAACTATGCGCAAGAAGTTCAGCTTTTTGGTCGCGTTGAACACCAGATGGATAGTAAAGGCGTATTCAAGCCAAAGTGGGTCGATTATAAGACCATTGAAGGGGTTCCTTTCGACATTGGTATCGTTGGATACGGTGGTGAAACAGTAAATTTCCTTCGCCTTTGGGATTCGAAGTCTACCAAGGAGTTTGATTTAGATGTTTTCAATGATGGCGGTTACGTAGAAGCGGTCCGTGAAAAGGCAATGGGTGAAACCATCTCCAAAGTGCTTTATCCGAATGACTCTACTGAAAATGGTAAGGAGCTTCGCCTGATCCAACAGTATTTCTTCGTGACTTGCTCGCTTAAGGATATCATTCGTCGTTTTCAAAAAAGCCATGACGGTTGGTCTGAGTTTTCTGACTACAATGCATTGCAACTCAATGATACGCACCCAGCCATCGCGCTTCCTGAATTGATGCGCTTACTCATCGACGAAAACGGCCTCGAATGGGATGCTGCATGGGAAATTACACGCAAAGCGTGTAACTACACGAATCACACCTTACTGCCAGAGGCGTTAGAGAAGTGGAGCGTGCCTCTCTTTGAAAAAGTGCTTCCACGCCACTTGGAAATCATTTACGAGATCAACTCGCGTTTCTTGCAAGACGAAGTTGAAGCAAAGTGGCCCGGCGACAATGCTAAGAAGTCTGAGCTTTCTATCATCGAGGAAGGTAATCCTAAGATGGTTCGTATGGCATACCTATCAGTCGTTGGTTCGACAAAGGTCAATGGTGTTGCAGCATTGCACACTGAATTGCTGAAAAAGAACCTCTTCGCCACCTTCCACGAGTTGTATCCGAACAAGTTGATCAACATGACCAATGGTATCACACCACGTCGTTGGCTACTTGCGTGTAATCCAGGCCTTAGTGAATTGATTACTGAAAAAGTCGGCGCTGATTGGCCGAAGGATCTCGATAAGCTACAAAGCATTTCGAAGCTTGCGGATGATGCGAAATTCCAAAAGCGCTTCATGGATATCAAGCGTGCGAATAAGCAAGCTTTCGCGGACTTCGTGCTCGCGGATTCTGGCACCGAAATCAGCCCAGATGCGCTCTTCGATGTGCAAATCAAGCGTCTTCACGAATACAAACGTCAACACTTGAACTTACTGCACATCTTGACGCTGTATCGTCGTCTCTTAAACGACCCAGACTACGAAATGAATCCACGCGTATTCATTTTCGGCGCAAAGGCTGCACCAGGCTATGCCTTAGCGAAGAACATCATTCGCGCGATCAACAAGGTCGGTGAAAAGATCAATAATGACTCGCGTATTAATGGTAAACTTAAGGTCGTCTTCCCGCAAAACTATCGCATCACGATGGCTGAGAAGATGATTCCAGCATCCGACCTTTCTGAGCAAATTTCGACTGCTGGTAAGGAGGCTTCTGGCACCGGTAACATGAAGCTCGCGCTCAATGGCGCCTTGACGATCGGCACACTTGACGGAGCCAACGTTGAAATCGGTGAGGAAGTCGGCGACGACAATATCTTCATCTTCGGTAACACCGTTGAGCAAGTCGAAGAGATTAAAGCCAAGGGTTACAATCCATACGATTACTACAATAGTAATTGGGAGCTCAAAGCTGTCATCGATTGGTTGCGTTCCGATTATTTCACACCTGGTGAGCAGGATGCCTTTGCGCCACTCTGCAGCAGCTGGCTCGAAGGTGGCGATCCATATCTCTGCCTAGCCGATTACGCATCCTATATTCGTGTGCAAGAAGAAGTGGATAAAGCATTCAGTGACAAAAAGCGCTGGGCGAAGATGGCGATCATGAACACCGCGCGTGTCGGTAAGTTCTCATCTGATCGCACGATCAGCGAATATGCTAAACACATCTGGAAGCTGAAGCCAGTGAAGGTAGGCAAGTAATCAATCCAATATAGTTTGAATCAAAGGGCGTGCTGCAAGGTGCGCCCTTTTTTGTGGTTCCCGGTGATTTATTTGTAGCCGAAAGCGTAAGCTTTTGGTCCGCGACCCTCGCATATGTGTAGGAGACAGAGACGGTTTAAGAGGAGGCATAGGAAATGGAGTAGTAGGTGGAGATGGTGTAGGAGATGGTGTAGGCAGAAGGATAAGTAATAAGGATCAGGCGATGGAGTTGGAAGTGGCGGAGGCCAATACACATTCACCATCTGCCTCCAACTACTTAGATTATGAATAGTCTATAACTACCTACCCCTGCGCTCGCTTCGCTCGCTTGGGGAATACGCTAACGCGCACTTCTTAGCCTCTTAGACTCCACCCGCAGACGCTTGCGGTCTGTCCGCGCTCTACGTGCCTTAGCTACTTCGTAGCAACAGCACTTCGCACGCTCCCAGTCCTCACCGACTGCTAGACTCAGTTCCAACCTTAGCCACTACCCAACGGCTTGCCGCCCACGAGTCACTCCGCTTCGCTACGAGACCCGATGCCGTCTGCGCCTGCCGCAATGCTTCCGCGTTTGTATCTGATTCAGATACTCTCCACTAGCCCCCAAGCCCTGCTACGTGCTCCGCTCCTAGCCAGTCATCCTGAACATGGTTCCGATTCTTGCGCACAATCTCGCATTATGCCGAATAGAGTTGCTAGTTATCACTCACGTTTCACTTATTGCGACATAACGGAGATTGTGCTCTGCGACTCCCCATGTCCAGGATGCCTGTCTATCCGCTACACACTCCGCAGGACGGCACTTCCTTCCCTTCGATCAGCTCGCTTCGCTCGGAGCCTATAGTTAGTAGCCCCGCGCCCGCCCTTGGCATTAGGCATACGATCCCGCCTGTGCCGTTTAAGTCCGTCTACGTTGCGTCATGCTTGCTTCGCTTGCCTGCCACGGGGAGTTCTTCTTCCGATCCTGCCACGCGCCCCCATGGAGGTGGGGGCTTCCCCCTCCCGCCAAGCGGCGAGATAATCGCCATCGGAGCGAAAGGACAGTCTGCTGACTCTCTTGGTAGCTCTCCATATCTTAGTTAATAGTATATGTATTCACATTTTTTAAGCAATGCATAAACGATGGTTCCTCGTGTAAGGTAGATTTTTCTTGGCGGTCGCTTATCTATTAATAATAAAAGTGGCGAGTGGAGTTGGTGACCGCCCCCTCCCTTGTCTAAGTAGAAAAGTGTGACTAATTTGTGACTAAACTATGTCCGAAACCCTCCCAAATGTGTCTTTATTAAACTATTTTGGCGTGTGAATTTTGGCACTATAATCCTCTTTAATCCGCTTATTTACTGGCCTCAGTCCCTGTAGTTCAACGGATAGAACAACTGTTTCCTAAATAGTCGATCTGGGTTCGATTCCCAGCGGGGATACCACTTTTTGGAAAAGCTGAAATTCTGAAAAGCTGAAATTCTGAAAAGTTGAAAGGTTGAAACACTGAACGGCTGCAGGGAGAAAGACAGTGTTGTATCAAAAGCGTAAAATTCGCTTTGCAACCTGTGGGGAGAGCGCTTGTCATGTATCGATACTCATGCGGTTGAACCTTTATATCTTGTTTCGTTGTTTTGCTCTGTGCCTTGTTGGTTCGGGGGCTGGGGTGCTGAATGGACAAGCACCTTTGGTTACAGATCAAGTGCTGCCGCCTGAGGCGGCGGAGGTCATTGCGTTGGACTGGCGGGTCGATGCCGCGGATCGTGCCTTACGCTCTGGGCTTGTTGGCCTGGCGGAGAGTGGTTATCGAGCGGCACTGAAGACGCAAACTCTGAGCCCGGATCGTGCTGATTCGATTCGTGTGCACTTGGCGGCGGCATTGATTGTGCAGCAGCGATATGTGGCGGCGCGTGAGGCGCTGGATACGGTGAGTGTGAAGGGTCGCGACAGCCAGTATTTTTTATATTCTGCGGTGTCAGAGTATGGTGACGGTAGGCAGCTTGAGCGTGAGGCGTTTTTGAATGCGATGACGCAAGTGGAGCCGGTTCAATTGAATGCCTTTGACCGGCCTTGGTGGCACCTTGCGAATGGCTTGCGGGCAGAGCTCTTGACTCAGCCGGAACGAATCATGCCCGCTTTCGAGAGAGCGGTCGAGGCGGCCCAGTCTCAGGAGCAGCGGGCATTTTTCAGCAGTTTAGTGTTTCGCCAAAAGTTGTTGGAGACTCCATCGGATGAGGCCCTTGCTGCAGAGATACGGGTTCAATTAGAGCAGTTGGCGACACAGGCGGCGGCGTATACCTATGCGCGTCAGTATGCTGTGATCTTGTATAATTTGGGGCGTGCCGAGGAGGCGATCAATGTGATCGATGAGCAGCGTCTGAATAATAAGGAGCTGACGATTGTGCAGCGTGAGCAATTGTTGTTATTGAAAGCGGTGATTGCGGGTTCGGATTCTTTGCGTGGTATTGAAGCGCTGCAGCAATTGGTGAGGAATGGCAAAACACTGGATGTGATGCGTGTGGCTTTGCAGCTACTTGCAGGCGCTCCAAATGCGGCAAACAGTGGGTTGACGGAATTCTTGAATCAAATGGTGGCACTCGCAGCACCACACCCCTTGTTGGGTGAGATTTATTACATCCGCAGTCAGCTTGCTTTGGCACGTGCTGAAAAAGCATTGGAGGGAGACAGTCCAAACCTCGAGTTGGCGCGTGCGGAGACAGCGAGCGCGGAGAAGGATGCGGCATTTTTGTTGGAGCAGTTCCCTGGTTTGCAGCAAATCACTAATGTATATCGTTTGTTGGCATATGCCGCGCTGCAGCGCACGCCGCCTCGCTATCGTGCCGCGGCCGATTTCTTGATCCAATTACGCGATCAGACTGAGAGAATGAGTGAGCGTGCAAAGCTCAATCGTTTGATTGGTGACTGTTATTTTTTGAATCGTGACTACAATAACGCGGTGGATTTCTATCAAGCCGCGTATGCGCGCTCAATTGATGGCGCTGAGGATGAGGGTTTGTTTTTGCGATTGATTACGGCGGAAGTGCGTGCGGGGCAGCTTGAATCTGCCATGCAGCATATCGATGAGGCTGATTTTAGCGGTAAAGTGACGATTTCGGATCGTTGGCGTGCCGAGTGGAATGTGGTGCATGCATTGAAATCGAAAGGCCAGCTGGAGGTAGCCTTGGCGCGTGTGAGCTTATTGCTCGGAGGAGACGAATCGAGCGCCGTGCCGACTGCCTTGGATATTCGCTTGCGTTGGCTGGAGGCCTATTTGTCCTTTTTATCAGGCGATCAAGAAGGCCTGTCTGAGCGTGTGACTGATTTGTTGGCACGAGTGGAGTCCTTTCCCGTAGGCACTTTTGATGAAGCGGAGGCGAAGCTTTTAATCACCGAAATTCTATTATTGAAGGCTCAGGTTTTGATTCGCTTAGGAGCTGCCAATGAGGGTGTGCAAGAGCTGGAGCGTTTACGTGTCGGCTATGCGGACAGTTCAGCAGCGCAACGTTCTTACCTGACTGAAGCGGACTATCATGCATCGATCAATGACTTTGCTGCAGCCCAAGAAACCCTCACGACTCTAGCGACGACCTATCCGCAAAGTGTGCTCGCACCGCAGGCGCTCTTTGAGGCGGCGATATACTGCGAGCGTCGGGGTGTAGAGTTTTACGAGCAAGCAGTGTTGTTGCATAATCAAATAGCAGAGAACTATTCCAGTGATGCATTGGTCTATTCGGCTCGCTTGAAGCAAGGAGATTTGCTGCGTAAGATGAACGACTTTGCAGGTGCACAGATTATCTATGAGAATTTAATCAATGAAGCACCGACGCATCCGCGCCGCTATATCCCAGAGTTGTCGCGTGTGGATTGTATGTTGGCGCTGGCAAAGAATAATGATGAGCAGTTGAGCGATGTCGTGCTCTCGCTCGAGCGCTTGATGGATATTCCAAACTTGCCAGTCGATTTTCAAGCGGAGGTCGGTTTCAAGTGGGGCTTTGCCTTAATGAAGCGCGATCTACCTGAGCAAGCGAAAGAGGTCTTCTTGTTAATCTCTACTAGTTTTCTCCTAGATAGTGAGCAGGTGGTTCAGTTGGGACCTTCGGGACGTTATTGGATGTCCCGAGCTTTGTTATCTTTAGGGCGTATTTTGGAAGCGTCTGACGAGCTTGTTGAGGCGCGCAGAGTGTATCGTAAGATGGTCGCCTTCAACTTGCCGGGACGTAATTTGGCGCTTGATCGGGCTAATACGATTCAGGTGGTGGAAGAGCCCGCTGCCCAGTAAATTTTAAAGTGATTATTATATATGGAATTTTTTAAGGACACATTCATACTCCAAGGTGGCCCCGTCATGTATCCGCTACTCTTCGTGAGCTTGCTCGGGTTCGTAATGTTTATCGAGCGTGCGCTATTTTTGCATAAGGGGCAGATCGGCACGGAAGATTTTTTGAGCGGTATTAAGAATCTTGTGAATAAGAAGCGCTTGGTAGAGGCGCTGACACTGTGCGAAGATACGCCAGGGCCGATGGCGCGTATTGTGAAATCGGCGCTATTGCATTTTGGTGAATCACGCGAGCAGGTCCGCAGTGCGATTCAAGCGGCAGCACTTGTAGAAATTCCCGCATTGGAGCGTCGAATTGGCACGATTGCGGCGATTGCGCGTATCGCGCCATTACTTGGTTTTTTAGGCACACTCGTTGCAGCGGTGCAGGCCTTGTATGCCCTAGAAGGATCGAATGGAGATAGTGGTGAGTTTAGCCGCTTGCTTTCAGAGGCGTTGATTACCTCGGCGACCGGTTTGGCGATCGGTGTGATGGCAACGGTCGCTCACCATTTTCTATATGGTCGGGTGCGCTCCTTGGTGCATGACTTTGAGTGGGTGGGGCATAGTATCCATGAATTTCTGACAACGACTCCGGCGACCCATGGCGAGGCGAGTGCTGAAGAAAAAAATCCATCTGTAGAATGAATCCGACGCCACAGAGAATCGCCGACGAGCCATTGCCGCAATCTATGGCAGGGTTTACAGCACCTTTTGGTTTGGTGGAGCACTTGCACCGCCCTAAGATGAAGTTGGACTTGGTGCCAGTATTAGATTTGTTGACGATCGGTTTATTGATGAGCCTGTTATTTACCCGATTTGTGATGGTTCCTGGTGTCCGCATCGATTTGCCAGATTCGGATTTGAGGATGCCGCACCATGACTCATCGGTTGCCGTTTTGACGATTGGGAACAAGGGGATGCTTTATTTTGATGGTAGTGTGTATGAGCAGGGCTCTATCGCACGGGCATTTAAGCAACATATTGATAAGCAGCATGAGAGTGGCGGCGGTTCAGTGTTGTTGCTCAAAGCTGAGGGCACGATGCCTTTGCAAGTCTTTTTGGATTTGTGTCGTATGGCGCAGGAAGCAGGTTTTGCGCAGGTGCAAATAGCGGGTGAGAAGCAACCAGTGCGTTCTGAATTGGTGCCAACTGAATCGATACGTGAGAGCCAGCAGTTTACGGTTCCAGTAATGTAATGAGTTTGCCGAGTGAGAACATGCGTGAGGATGGAGCGTCGAGTGTGCGCTTCATGTCGCCCGTATTGCTTGGTGCTTTATTGGCTGGCGTGCTTGTGCACCTTGCAGGCTTTTTGATCTTTCGTGTGAAGTCGAACCCGCTGCCTACAAGTGATAAAGCGAGTGCCTTTGTTCGCTACGTCTCGGCGAGTTCGATGGAAGGCGATCGTTCCTTGGAAGAGCATGTGCAGTTGTTTGATTCGGCGCCTCTGTTCGTGCCTACAGAGTGGAATGCGGCGCAAAATGTTTCGCTTATGCATCGGGACCGAGTGGGGGAACGCTTTCCTGAATTTGAGCCAGAAATTAATCTCATTAATGCGCTTCATTCGTCGAATCTCCCTATGGGTAATTCCAGTATGATACAGGCGCCAGGTGATTTGTTGAAGTCACGCTATTGGTCTTTTTTCGAGGGTTTCGCACAGGCCTCCGAAGTCATCGACCCTTTTCCTACAGTCGGTCATTTTGCTGAAATTGTAGTCTTGGGACGCGCAGAGGCGGCACAGACGATGGAGAGCCCACTGCTGTTTACCGACACAAGCGCAGTGCCTGAACCTGTCGGACTCTTTTTTCGTATTTCTGGCGGTGGCCAGACTTTGAGTGAGCCAGTTGTGTCGCAAAGTTCGGGGAATCCTGCATTTGATCGCGCCGCCCAAGAGTGGTTGCTCAGAGCTGAGACGATTGGTCAATTGCCCGCAGGCTATTTATCGATTACGGTGTATCCGTAGGAGTGGGTAGTGGCGTTGTAGTTTTTACACTTCTCGGTTGCGGGGAGCTTCGGACTAGGAATAAGTTCTAGTATGCAAATTGAAACTCAGCCATGCAGTTCGCCCGTTTTGGATGATGCGGCCATGCTTAAGCAATTGGAATCCTTGACCGAGTCGTGGGAGGGGCGTCCCAGCTGGGATGCTTACTTTATGGCAACCGCTCTGTTGATGGCCTCACGTTCAAGCTGCGAACGGCTTCATGTGGGCTGTGTTATTGTTTCCGGTGGATTACAGAAAAACCGTATTGTGGCGGCTGGTTATAATGGTTTTTTGCCTGGTGCACCGCACAAATCACGGGTGAGTGATGGGCATGAGCAAGCGACTGTGCATGCCGAGCAGAATGCCGTGAGCGATGCGGCTCGTCGTGGTGTGTCACTCGAAGGTTCGACGGTTTATATCACTCACTTTCCATGTATCAATTGCGCTAAGATCTTAGCGGCTGCAGGGGTGAGCGCTATCAAATATTACCGCGATTATAAAAACGACGAATTGGTCAAAGAACTCTTGAACGAAGCTGGGGTGTTGATTGAACACTTGTAATGCGCTACCCAATGCGAATGGATCGACACAGTGAATTTACCGAAGCGGCTTTACCGTTTGCGGGATCTTTGTTGGTGGCGCATCCCTCGCTTCTCGACCCGAACTTTAAGCGCTCGGTGATCTTGTTGACGGCACATTCCGATGAAGGTTCGCTGGGTATTGTCGTCAACCGCCCATTAGGACAAACACTTGGGGAGTTCGACTTGAAGCTTAGCGGTTCAGATCTCGCAGCAGTTCCCTTATATCAAGGTGGGCCTGTTTCAGATGATAAATTGATTCTTGTTGCATGGAAATGGACGCCTGAAGAGGGCAGCTTTAAACTGTATTTCGGAATCGATGAAGAGAAAGCACGTCTCTTGCAGGCAGAAGACTCGGGTTTTCAGCTTCGCGGATTCATTGGTCATTCTGGTTGGACCGAGGGCCAGCTAGACGCTGAGATCGAAGAGGGTGCATGGGTGACTTCTGCATTGATGCCAGAAATTGAATCGCTCGGAGGCGATGCAGTCTGGCGCCTAATGCTTCATCGCGATAGTCCGCAAATGGGGCTTCTCGCCGATGAGCCGGATGACCCCTCGCTGAATTAAGACGCGTCTGCTTTGAGTGCTTTTCAAGCTTTCTTCGACGGTTGATCGTAGAGGCTTCATTAATGAAGGCCGCCGTGCAGAGGCCTACTACCGTTTTCTATAATGCTTGCTCCTTAGCATTCTCTTGCAGCCTCGTTTTTGGGAACCAGAGCCCTGCGATCTTCAGCATTGAAGCCCCGACAAGCACAGCCTGGAAACCGAAACAGGCTGGGGCTTTACTGAAAGAGTGAAATTCCGCATCTGTGAAATTCTTTTTCGGTTTTTGGCTTGCAATGAAAAAAACATTTTAAGATTTACTAATTAAGGATAAAAATGGAATTAGTAAAACTTAACTGCAATATTCCGCGCGACGGTCATCAAAGTCTCGCATCCACCCGGATGGTCTTGCCCCAAGAATCTGGACACCTTTTTTGTGTAATTTAGTTTAGATGTTTGTTTTGTTGCTTTGTGTATAGCTGCAAAAATTGCAGCGGTGAGATTTGCCCGAGCGCCGAGTGCCTTCTGGTTCGGTTGTAGAAAGTTTCAATGTAGTCAAAGACGGCTCTACTTGCCTGCATTTTAGAATCGAAGATTTGCGAGCTGGGCAGTAACTCGGCTTTGATTGTGGCAAAGCAACTCTCGGCAAATGCATTATCATAGCAATTCCCTTTAGCGCTCATACTTTGACGCATTGATTGACCGAGTTCATGTCTGAGCAGATCACTTGTATACTGACATCCCCTATCTGAGTGAAAGATACAACCGTCTTGTATCGGTGTATTTTTTCGAGCCTTGGTGATTGCTTTGCAGACACTCTCGGCAGCTAAAGAATCAGAAAGATCCCAACCGATGATTGCTCTGGAAAACAGATCGACAACAATGCTCAAATAAAGCCAACCTTCACGTGTTCTCAGATAAGTAATATCCGAGACGAGCTGCAGACGAGCTGCTCGCCTGGAGCTTCGGGTGCGTGCGTAGCAGCTAAGAGGTTTGGAGCGATGCGTGCCTTTTTATCCACCTGTGTTGTGCGAGGCCGGAAGGCTTTTCGGCGGCGAATCACGATCCCGTTCTCTCGCATAAGCCTGGCTACACGGTGGCGGCCGCAAGGGATTTTCCGATCATTGAGTTCTTTAGTCATTCTGGGACTACCGTAAGCCTTCATGTGACGATGCGCATGGATCGACCGAATCTCTTTTACAATTACTTGCTCTTCAAGCGCACGTTTACTGCCTGTCGACTGCTTCGATGCATAATAACCACTGCGTGAAACGCCGAGGATTTCGCACAGTTCTCGAACTGTATATGTTTTCCGCATAGAGTCTATCATGGCATACTGCCTGCGGATCCTCGGCCAGTATACTCGCTGCTTTTTTTAAGATCTCTGGTTGCCGCCTCAAATAGGCATTCTCGCGCTCCAAGCGTTTGACTTTCATCTCTAAAGTCTCGGCCCCCTGCGCTTCGGCTACGCCTCCGCTCCGGGTGCCGATCCGTCTATCACGCCATGAGCGCAAAGTGCTGGCATTTACTCCCAATTCCCGAGCCACCTGTTTTAGTGGCTTACCGCTATTGATCAAGAGATCCACCGATTGATCGCGGAACTCATCTGTATATTTGAATTGATTTGCTGACATTTTTATAACCTCTCCAAGGCCTCAAAGGCTGTCCATCTTTTCAGGACAAGATCAGTGCAACTCATGGGCGAGCTCGCGACCAATGAGAGCCATCACGAAACGTATCTAGCACGAGCGAAAAATCCAGTTGATGAGTCTCTGGTCGAGAAATTGACCAAAGCGGTTCACGATCTGGAGGCCAGCAAAGGTGGTTTCCAGGGGTGGGTGTATCCAGGTGAGAGCGTCGAACAAGCGTTTTTCGATCACGCCCGCACGGTTTGTCGTCGGGCCGAGCGCGAGGTGGTTACTTTGGTGGAGAGTGGGGCACAAGTGCGGCCTGTCCTGCAGCAATACCTCAATCGCCTCTCCGATTGGCTCTGGATCGCTGGCAAGATCGCATAGTTTGGCAGTTGAAAATAAAGAATGTATTTCCGCCTTTGCCATTGACAGGTGGCGAGGCGCGCCCTTTTTTCTTCCATTCCATTAATTTCCGTCATGAAAGTAGTATCTTCACTTAAATCTCTAAAAGACCGTCACCCTGACTGCCAAGTCGTTCGTCGTAAGGGGCGTGTCTACGTAATCTGCAAGTCAAACCCACGCTTTAAAGCGCGTCAGGGATAGACTTCTAACCTAGGAAACTTTTTACCGTGAAAGCAGACATCCATCCAAAGCTCAACCCGGTTGCCTTCGTCGACGTTTCGACTGGCACTAAATTCCTTACTCGTTCCACTATGCGTGGCAGTAAGACAGAAACTATCGACGGTGTAGATTACCAAGTAGTTATCTGTGATATCACATCGGACTCGCACCCAGCCTTCACAGGTGAGAAGCGTTTCGTCGATACCGCAGGTCGCGTCGAGAAGTTCCAAAGCAAGTTCCGCCGCCGTCGCTAGTCGCGGTCGAACGAAACAAAATTTTCAAAAAGCCCCGCAGGAGACTGCGGGGCTTTTTTGTTTGGCGTAGGGGCTTCATTGATGAAGACCGCAGTGCATTAGGCCGATTTGAATAAGAGTTTGATCTTTAGCAATCATTCCCTTGGAGCCTCGGATCTCGGAGCTGAGGCCTAAGCTCCAATATCCCGAAACTCTGCGGTCTTCATGAATGAAGCCCCTACGGCTATCGTTGCTAGCTCTGGCCGATTCTAACTTCGTTTCTTTACCCGGTGTTCCTTTATGGTGATTGCAATGTATGAGGTTAAGATGCCTAGAGGTAAGCCATACAGGGCATATTCAATCTGCACTTCCCTTGCTCTGCCGCCCCAGGCGCTCATTGAACATTCGAAAGCATTAAAGATGTAAATACATCCAAATGGGATAGTAGCCATTCCTACGGTGAGCATTGTGGCAGCGAGGAGGGTTCCCTTTTTTCCTTCGGAAAAGAAAATTCCGAAAAGTCCCGCTAGTGGGAATAGGAAAGTAAACAGGCTGCTCAAAAGAAGTATGGCTTCCATTACGGGAACGATGCCTTGGCTACTCCGCTGGCTCAGTCGCGGCTTCTGCTTTTTTCGCTGCGGCGCGTTCTCTGCGAAAGGTCATCATTTTCTTCTGCATGCCTTGAGCGGCTCCCATCACGGCAGGCATCATCAGTTTCATCGTTTTTTCTTGTAGCTCTGGTTGTTTTACAAGTGTCGCTTGTCCTGCTGGTGTTGCATAGAAATTCGAAATGCTGCCGAGTTCATCTTGAGTGAAGACTTCGGCGTAGGCTTGCGACATGCCTTCTTTGATGGGCTCCCAATCTATTTCGTCAAACATCTCTGCCATCGCTTTGCTTTGAAAGGCGACGAGCTCTTCGTCCACTTGTCCGCCTGCTGACATTTGTTTGCGCATCATATCACTCATGGCCTTCATTTGAGCTTGGATGGTTTTGTCCATCATGTCTTCAAAGTTCATGAGCTCCATGATGTTTTTTGCTTCGGCAAGACGCGATGCCATGTCGCCTGCTTCGCCAGAGCCTTCTTGTGCGGCGGCAAGCGACAGTGTGACTGTTTCACCGTTATGCTCAAGCGTCAGCACTTGCGTCGTAGAGTCGAAGGCGACGACCTTGTGCTCTTTAAAGGTTTGACCGATTTTGACCCATTTGGAAGCGACACCATCATCGGTGCTTAGGGAGAATGATTGAGAGGTGCCTAGATCGAGCACGCCGCGCAGTAGTAAGCTAGGCGCATCTTCAGATTGGGCAGAGGCAAGGTTGAGGCTGAGGAGTAGGGCGAGTGTGGTGCGGAATAATGTTTTCATAAGGGTTGATTGGGGGTGAATTCGTTTTCGACCATTTGTTTGAGATAAAGTTTCGCGGCGTCGATATCGGTGAAAGCGCCGTCGAGTTGTGCTTCGTAGCAGCGGTCGAGGATTTTACCGAAGTGTTTGCCTGGCTTCACGTTTAACTCGACGAGATGGCGACCGAGTAGGAGTGGTTTAGGAGCGTTATCTTGTATGGCGAGTTCGGCGGCTTTGTTCAAGAGCCATTCGCCCTCGGGAAAGCCGTTGGGGACGATGGGCGGGCGACCGTGTGTGTCTGCGTGGGCAACGCGCACGAGTCGATCCATTCGTTTGACGCGGGCGGCGAGACGGCGGACTGCTGAGTCGCCGGCACCGTCACGGTAGAGTGCGAGTGGGCGCATGTGTTGCTCGACCAGTGGCAGCACTTCTTCAAAGATCTTCTTTTGGCGTGTGATGCGTTCGAGGAATGTTTGGGCGATGGGCACGCCTTCGATGTCGTGGCGTGGGCTACGGATGCGACCGTTCTCGTCTTTGAAACTGGTTGTGGGTTTACCCATGTCATGGCAGAGCACAGCAAGGCCGACGATGAGGTCTTCCCATTCGTCTCCAATGCGTTCGTTGGCGTAAGCGTCGAGGCAATGGCAGGTATGTGTCCACACATCACCTTCCGGGTGCCATTCAGGTTCTTGTTCACAGCCGACGAGCGCTTCGATCTCGGGGAAATACGGTAGCCAGTCGCAGGCTTGTAGGAAGCGCAGGCCTTTGCCGATTTGTTGTCCTTTGAGAATGAGCTTTTTCCATTCTTCCCAGAGGCGCTCCATCGGTAAATGCTCGGGTGTGAGTGCACGGCAGAGCTCGATGGTTTCAGGCGCAGCTTTCAAGTTGAATCGCGCCATAAATTGCATGCCGCGAAGCACACGTAAGGGGTCTTCGCTAAAGGCTGCGGAAACATGACGGAGTGTGCGGGTTTCCAGATCGGCAACACCGTTGTAGGGGTCCAGAAGTTCGCTAGTCAGCGGATCGTGGCTAATCGCGTTGATCGTAAAGTCGCGCCGGGCGGCGGCGTCTTGGGGTGACATGTTGGGATCACCTTCGACAACAAAATCGGTATGCTTGGGCCCAGTTTTGGATTCGCGGCGGGGCAGGGCGATGTCGATTTCGAGTCCCTTGACGATGAAGACACCAAACGCTCGGCCCACAGTATCGAGCCGATAGTGCTCCGTGAGTGTTGCTTCCACCGTATCGGCATCGAGACCATACACTTCGATGTCCACATCTTTGGAAGGAATGCCGAGCAGCCCATCACGCACGCAACCACCGACCAGCAAAGCACGACCGCCAGCCGCTTGGATACGGCTTGCGATCTCGATACAGGCAGCGCGTTGCTTGGAGGAGAGGTTTTCGAGAATAGTCATTTTGTCTTACTCTTAATCTTACTCTTAATCTTATTCCATAGCTGGGATTAAGATTATGATTAGGAGTAAGATTAAGACTTTTTATCCTTCACGATTGTATCGTTGGGCCGCCCCATTTCAATTTATCGCGGACGATGGCGAAGTGTGAGTGATCTGGGTTTTGCATGAGTCGAAAGGTTTTCTCAGCAACGGTGATCTTGATTGGGAAGTTGTTATCGTTCTTAAACCGCACGCGGCCATCGATCGTGATACGTGGACAGGGGCCGGGTTGTAGGGTCGACACGGCAATCACGGAAGAATTGTCAAAAATCACAGAGCGATTTCCGAGGGTGTGCGGGCAGATCGGTGTCATCGCGATAGCGCTCACACGTGGGCCGATAATGGGTCCTCCAGCTGATAAGTTGTAGGCCGTCGATCCAGTTGGTGTGGAAAAGATCAAACCATCGCAGTGATATTCGGAGACAGGGTTACCGTTCGATGCTACTTTCAGTCGGATCAAGCCACTACCTTCGGTTTCCTTTAGCACCACATCATTCAGGCCGTAAACCGCCTCACCGCTTTGAGTTTCACAGCGAAGCACCGAGCGGTCCGCGATTGAGTAGTTTCCCTTGATCAGTGATGGGAGGTCACTGCCCGCTTCCGCTTCAGTGAAGGTCGCGAGAAAGCCCAGCTTGCCCATGTTGACCCCGAGCACCGCGCTTTGCGAATGAAGCGCTGCGTCGAGCACGCCGAGTAGGGTGCCATCGCCACCGATTGCACAGCAGAGATCTTGCCCCTCCAACGCATTCATAGGGAGCGGATACTCGGTGGTGATCATTGTCTGCACCCCCTCGCATTCGGCAATGCCGGCAAGGTAGCGTGCCGCCGCTTCAGCGCCAGGCTTCGATGTGTTGACCGCAAAGGTGATGGTTTGGATCGGATTCATTCGTCGTGAATGATGTGCAACTCGTCGCGAACGTCCAGCTTCGACGTAGACTTTTGGGAGCGGCGTATTCGATGTAGGGCAATCTTATGCCGCTACTAGATGCAGCAGAAATACATCTTAGGCTTTTAGAAATATACAAGCCGCTGTCGTAAAAAAAAAATCAAGCCGGAGTGTTGGCTCCGGCTTGATGGTTTTGCGTGAACGATTACACGTTCATTGTGTTAAATCACTCTTCCGTTTCAAAGAAATCGAACATCACATTTCCGCTACCAAGCACGAGCAGTTCGATCGTGTGCTGCCCGTAAGTAAACAGTCTGCCGCTATCATAAATGACCTGCTGATGGGCGGCAGGGGTGGTCTGGGTGTTGATCGAGTTCTCTACGATGTTACCATCTAACAGAACTCTGCATGTGCCACCATAGGTGCCTTCGCGGACAGCTACTTTGACTCGATCCCCGGTGAATGTGTATTTAACAGAATGGCCTGCAACCTTGCTCCACTTCATGGATCCTCCACTATCATTTGAGTTATTCTGGGTGGACCACGCTCCTGAGTAGACAAGATTGTTGCTGCTGTTTTCAGTCTTCACGCTGGATATTGTAGCATCGCGAGGCAGTATAGTGAATGACTGCAGGTTTAATAATCCCCCACTGCCACCCTTGAAAACTAGGTATAAGTCGTGGGTTCCATTTCTTGAGCTGATTTTCTTGCTAGTATTTTGATAGTTGCCCCAGTTGCCAGTATTTGGCACATCAATAGTTCCTAGTAAGGGGCCTGTAGCGGATCTAATACGCACTTCAATCTTAGATCTTGTTTTCGGAGTTGCAGCGGAAACGCGAATGCCTCCAAAGCCATCACTCGTAAAATTAAAGTCGTTATAGCGAACCCATGTTCCATCGACGATGTATCCAATATTGCTACCGGCATCACGAACACGATTGTCATTTCCAGGGTCTGATTCGGCATCGTAAGCTGCAGCAGGTATTAAAATATTTAGGTCATCTGAAACGATGGTTCCAGTTCGTTCGTAGCTTTTGCAGAAATCCTCGTCCACAAGACCAGTGCGGCCTTCAAAGACGGCACGTTGTTCGATTAAGGAAAGCGCTAGGCCTGACTTTGTATCTACGTAGCGAGTATCGTTGTTCTCGGTCTCGGGATAGGTGTCGTAAGTGTCCCCATAATTACAAACTAGAAAAACCGCTTGATCGCTTTGCATAAATGCATCGCCCATCAGATCTTTGATGGCCCACAATGCTCGACGGGTTTCTACATATTGATTAATGGGTGAAGAGGGGATACCGTTTCGCTGACTCAACGAGCCGGGGGATTCACTGCGCGGAATCTGAAAATAAATATTCTTGGAGCTGGTGCTCGGATCCGTCCAAAGATCCTGCAGCAGAGTATGAATATTAAACCGATCTTCCACCCATCGGGTCGCACTGGCTTCAATTAGAACTCCATCGACGATTGATAGCTGGGCAAGTCTGAGTCTTTCCTGATCATTATTGGTGAGTCGAAATACAATGGAGACATCGGCATGTCCATTGTTGTCCAACCAGTCGCGAACTTCTTCAACATCTTGAAGGTCGTATTTCCAGACGGTGTCGTTTCTAGCCTCATCATAAAGCATGATGATGTCTATTTCGTAGTCTCCGTTGTTACGCGCGGTGCTGAATTCGTTTTCCATTCGAGCAGCTAGGCTTCGGTTGCTTGCGGGAGAATATTGAGATCGTGAAATCTCTGCCATTCCGGGGATCGACTGATCAATTGGGGCAATCATGGTTCTCCAATCATTGGCAGTCGCTCCCTCGCCAGCTGGCCGGTTTGTTCGAGAATCGAGGAGCACGTAGTTGATGCCATCGATTTTATCGATAACCATGTCCCACTGGTCGAGGTTGTCGGCACCGGAGCCTTCCCATTTATGGGTTCCTAGCCAGACTTGGTAGGCAAGGCATTTGCTGGCAGTGCAAAGCATTGCGATGCCGATGAGAATAGTCGCTATATTTATTTTCAGTTGTCTCATTTGGGGGTATATGGGGGTTGGGGTGAGTGTTGGTAGCCTCTCTCTATAGGCGATAAACTGCTTCGAGTTGAACCTGTAGGCGGGCCTTCTCGTTATCGCTCAGATTTGCGGAATATATCGGGATTTATTGGGGGAATATATTCGCTGATTGGGAAAAGGGACTATACATGATGAGTCAATACGGTGTCCTCCTTGGCCGAACTAATGCAGTTTCTTGGCTAAAGTAGTGTCTTTTCCTTAATCAGTTTTCTGCAATAAAGTATTTTTTTGGGGGTGTTTCTAATCGTAGATTTTACTAGTTGTTATTTGTTAGGTAATTTTGAAGGGATATTACTTTATTTTATGACCGAGTGATTCTATCGCAGATTCGACCTAAGTCTTATGTCATGCTATGGCTTTAGTTGGACGTTTAGATACAACGGCCCCAGTTCTGAGGATCGAGGTTTCTGAGGGTCTTCGGTTTCCAATGAATTTCGTAGCCTGAGATTACCGCGAATAGAAATCCGTCGGAACAGGTATTCGTAGAGTTTGCGCTTTAGATTCGAGCAGTCATTTGAATGCTTTGAAATCTCAAGAGAGCTTTTCGGTTTTTGAAGGCCGAGCGTATATACTGGGTCCGCCTGTATAATTACAATTTGGTGTCTGAGGGCGAATTAGGATTTGAATATAGACCTTGTTCTCGCTGCTGCTGTCGAGCTGGGAACTGAAGAATCGTGGTCGCATTTGAGCGGTTAATGTGCTTTTGTATCCTATCTATGAAACCATTGATGTTTGCTAGTCTTTTCGGGTGGCTGATGTGTGTTGGTGTGAATGCGGCGCATCCCAACTTAAAGCCGTATCCACCAGCGGATGTTGGCTATGTGCGCTATGTAATTGAGCTTCCAGAGCTGGTGGATGAGTCCTTACGCCAAGTTGAGTTGCTTGTTGGTAAGACCGTGATGACGGATGGTGTGAATCGTCACTTCTTTGGTGGGAAACTAACGAGAGAGGTGATTTCGGGCTGGGGCTTCAATTACTATGAGTTGAAACGCCTAGGGCCGATGGCTGGCACGCTCATGGCACCCGATCCGAATGCGCCGAGTGTGGAGCGTTTTGTGCCAGTGCGGCATGACTTGGGTCTATTGCGCTATAATAGTCAGTTGCCTATCGTGGTATATGTGCCCGAGGAGGTCGAAGTGAATTATCGTATATGGACGACCGAGCCAAAGCTTGTTGAGGCGAAGATTCAATAGCTCTTGGAGGGAGCGATTATTCTGACGGCTTATTTATGTCGTCGCTGCTCAGGCGTGGTGTTGCGCGAAAATCGGTAAACGGGTATTTCGTAGAGATGCAAAAACCTTGCTTGTTGATGGGGCTCTTTTTAACCATTCAGACATGCCTAAAAAAGCACTGTGCAAAGTTAAGGAATCATCGATCCACCAGCGAGGCTTATTCGCGACCTGCAACATTAAGGAGGGCACGGATATTATTCAATATGTGGGCGAGAAAATTTCGAAGGAAGAATCGACTCGACGTGCATTGGAATGGGAAGAGCGGGCGCGTGAGACGGGTGAAGGCTTGGTATATATTTTCGAGCTCGATGATGAGTGGGATTTAGATGGTCGCGAAGGGGAGAACCCTGCGCGCTACATGAATCACTCATGTGATGGAAATTGCGAAGCGGTGAATTGCGAGGGCGAGATATGGATCGTGGCGCGAAAGGATATCAAGAAAGGCGAAGAGCTGGTGTATGATTACGGCTACGATATGGAGCACTTTTTGGATCATCCATGCTTGTGTGGTTCGGATAATTGCATCGGCTATATTGTGCGGGAAGATCAACGTCATAAAGTGCGTAAGCTGTTACGAGGCCGTAAAAAGAAGAAGGGGAAGAAATCCGAAAAGAAGAAGGGCGGCAAAAAAAGGAAGAAGTCCTAGGGCTTTGTGCGACTCGAAAAATGTCGCCATTTTCAGATCGAGCTGTTTAGCTATCACATACTCTTAACTATTTGGACCTATGCTAAACCCTACTATAGACGCGCTTGTCGCTTTTCTTGAATCGGTTCTGGGCTATGAAACAGGCAGTAGTCAGTATTACACTGTGTTGCTCGTGACACTGTTTGCAGTTTGTGTGGCGACGCGACTCTTGGTCGGTATCTTTGGTAGCGAGCGCGGTATTGTGTTAACTAGCTTAGGCGTATTATTACCGGTGTTGATCGGTAGTATCGCTTATGCGCTTATTGAGATTTATGTAGTCCCTAAGGCGCAAGTAGAGTGGGGCGCTGAGTTTGGACCTTGGATTGGTTTTGGATTATTTACCTTTTTGGCAGCCTCAATCTTGTCGAGGCACTTTTTTGATTTAAATCGCTTAATGTCGGTATTCACAGTTTTGTTGAGTATTGCTGTGTGTGCGGCAGGGATCATCTGTTCTGGTTTGATTGTCGAAGTCTTGCTGACGAGTAGCTCTAAGATGGAGCAACGTGAAGAGCGAGTTACCGATGAGCTAGAGCGCATTCATCGTTGAATGTTGGGTCGATCGCTACATGCCATATAACTATAAAGCGCAGGGCAGTGGTGTCGGTCTGTGGACGAGTCTCTCGTTGGGCCTGACCTGTGCATTGATGATTTTCTTACTGGTGCCGATGACGCAATTGTTGCGTGATACCGACAAGGCGGCCACTATCATTGAAGCTGTGGAAGTGGCTCCGCCGCCGCCCCCTCCACCGCCTATGGAGGAGCCTCCACCGCCACCGAAGGCTGAGGATGAGACGCCGCCACCAGAATTCGAGGTCGCGCCGCCGATGCCTAGCTTGGAGCAGTTGGAGTTGAGCCTTAATCCCGGGCTGGGTGGCGATCTGAGTTTTGATAGTAGTTTACAGTTAGATCTCTCGACAGAGTCTGTTGAAGCGATGAGCCGTCTATTTGGTTTCGATGAGCTCGATGAAGTGCCCCGGTTGGTGCGTCAAGGGCGACCCAAGGTGCAGCAATCCGCAGAATTTCAGCGGCTTATACGTCGACAAGGGACGAAGCAGGTGGTGCTAGAGGTTACTCTGAGTCCGCAAGGGGTCGTGACCGTGCAAAATGTGCGGAGCGCCACACATGAGGTTTTGATTCCAGCGGCAAAGCAAGCAGCAGAATCGTCTCGTTTCAGTGCCCCGACTCGTAACGGGCGCGCTGTGCGCGCGCGCTATGTGTGGCCCTTGAGCTTCTAGTCAACTACCTTGTGTTCTGAGCCGTTACTTTATGCTGTAACATTTGCACCGTTTTGATAATCATAGGCATCTCGCTCAAACTAACTCTATTTAATTATTATGTCAGACAAACCAGCAGGTTCAGAAAAGAAAATCGCAGCCGGAATCGTTGGCATCCTTTTGGTGCCTTAGGAATCCATAAGTTTATCTTAGGTTACACAAAGGAGGGTGTCATTATGTTGTTGGTGACGGTTCTAACTTTCGGTATTCTAGGTATGGTGATGTCGATCATCGGTATCGTCGAAGGAATCATATACCTAACCAAAACCGACGAAGATTTCGTGGCTACATACATCAATGGTAAAAAAGGCTGGTTCTAAACCGCCTGCATGATCTTTCAAAAAGCCGTTCCAATTGGGACGGCTTTTTTGTTCTTTGTCGTTAAATTCTTTGTCACACCGTCCTTTAGCGGTGCGATCGTAATACCAAAGTCCAATCGTGGCTAGATTGCCGGTTGCATTGGTTTTTGAAATGGATTCATTTAGCTAAAAGATGACGAAGACTGAACGTGCTGCATATGTCCATAAACGCCTGGCTGAGTTGTATCCGAATCCGCCGGTGCCTCTGGACCATAAAGATCCATATACTTTGTTAGTCGCCGTGTTGCTGTCAGCGCAGTGCACCGACGTGCGGGTGAATCAAATCACGCCACTACTCTTTGAGCGTGCGGATACGCCAGAGAATATGGTCAAACTCTCGGTTGAGGAGATTCAGTCTATCATCCGTCCGTGTGGATTGTCGCCAATGAAGTCAAAGGGGATTGCAGGTCTTTCACGTATTCTGATCGATCAATACGATGGGCAAGTGCCGGCAGATATGAAAGCCTTGGAGGCCTTGCCTGCGGTTGGGCATAAGACGGCATCTGTGGTCATGGCACAGGCTTTTGGTGTGCCAGCGTTTCCGGTCGATACGCACATACACCGTTTAGCGCAGCGATGGGGGCTGACCTCGGGCAAGAATGTGGTGCAAACCGAGCGTGATTTGAAACGTCTGTTTCCGGAATCGAGTTGGAATGACTTGCACTTACAAATTATTTTCTATGGTCGAGAGTTTTGCTCAGCTCGCGGCTGCGATGGCACTGTTTGTGAACTGTGCCGCGCACTCTATCCTAATCGTAAACGACCTAAAGTGACGAAAAAATCTTAGACGGTTTTACTCTCCGAATACAGAGCTGCTCTCTATGCCGAATGTGGACCCAGAGCTGTCAGTCGTATCCGTTCCGAATGAGCTGCTCTCTAGCGTCACATCAATAACTTCCACATTTGAGTCGTCGAAGGCGCTCGGCTTGGATGATTCGATGTTTACGCCTGCTAGGAGTTCCGGTGAAAGCTCACTGACCTCGGAGCTTGGAACGTTCGGTTTTTTACTTGCGACGAAGTGGCTGCGTTCGATTTGAGGGCGGGCGGGAGCGGCAGCTGTTTCAGCTTTTTTTTCTACAATATCTAGGATGAGGTAGCTGCCTTGTTCGTAGGCTTCCAGGCCTGAAAGCCCAAAGAGAAAGACCCCGAGGAACGACAGGGTGCGATAGGCTTTTTTAGGAGGAAAAGGCATATCTTTCTATTGCGCTTATATAGAGCTGTGTCGAGCAGTTTAACAATGAAATCATGTGGGACAGAATGGCGCGAACGCCCAATAACTGAGTCGATATGTAGCGGCAGTTCAAGTTGTTGGGTTCTTGTTATTAATTGATAAAACGATGTTTATTAGTGGTTTGTGTCATTTTAAATGGTTAATATTTGACCTTCCCGAATTGGAATAACTTATGCAGTGAATTTATTATGAATATTGATTTTAATACCTTTACCGAAAAGTCTGCACTCGCTGTTCAGGAGGCGCAGAACTGTGCGCGAAATTTTGGGCAGCAAGAGATCGATGTATGGCATCTGTTGTTTGCTTTGGTGAAAGAGGAAGGTGGAATTGTGCCGAGCGTGCTAGAGCGCCTGCAGATCACACCATCGGCCTTGGAACTTGCCTTGCAGCGTGAGTTGGAGAAATTGCCTAAATCTTCGGGTAGTGTGAATGCGAGTCAGGTCTACATATCGGCGCATTTACAAAAGGCATTTGCCGAGGCTGAGAAAGCTAAGGAGCTGCTAAAAGACGATTTCGTTAGCACGGAGCATTTGCTGCTCGGCTTGCTTAAGGTCGATTCGAAGACTCAGTTCGGACGCTTGATGAGTCAATTTGAACTCGATTATGATAAAGCACTGACAAGCGTGCGGTCTGTGCGCGGTAATCAGAGAGTCACCAGTCGCCATCCTGAGAGCACCTTTGAAGCCCTCGAAAAATACGGAATCGATCTAGTAGAACTCGCCCGTAAGGGGAAGATGGATCCTGTTATCGGGCGTGATTCTGAGATCCGTCGTGTGATCCGTATTTTATCTAGAAAGACAAAGAACAATCCGGTGCTTATCGGCGAGCCTGGCGTGGGTAAAACGGCGATTGTTGAGGGATTGGCTCAGCGTATTGTGCGAGGAGATGTGCCAGAAGGGTTGAAGGATAAAACGATCTTCTCGCTCGATATGTCTTCATTGGTCGCTGGTGCCAAGTATCGGGGTGAATTTGAAGAGCGTTTAAAGGCCGTGCTGGCCGAAGTGAAGTCGAGCGAGGGACGTATCCTGCTCTTTATCGATGAGCTACATACGATCGTTGGTGCGGGTAAAACCGAGGGAGCGATGGATGCGGGTAATATGCTCAAGCCCATGCTTGCTCGCGGAGAGCTCCACTGTGTGGGCGCGACCACGCTCGATGAGTATCGCAAGCATATCGAAAAAGACGCCGCGCTTGAGCGTCGTTTTCAAACGGTTTTGGTGGATCAGCCGAATGTGGAAGACACGATTTCGATCCTTCGTGGTATCCGTGAGCGTTTCGAGTTGCACCATGGGGTGCGCATTCAAGACAATGCCCTCGTGCAGGCAGCGGTGCTTTCACATCGCTATATCTCTGAGCGCTTTTTGCCAGATAAAGCCATCGACTTGGTCGACGAAGCCTGTGCGATGATACGCACAGAAATGGATTCGATGCCCACTGAGCTCGACGCTCTGACGCGTCGTGCGCTACAGCTCGAAATCGAAGAAGCGGCCTTACAAAATGAGAAGGACAGTGCATCAAAAGAACGCCTAAAGAGTTTGTCGAAAGAGCTCGCAAACATTCGCGAAAACGAATCGGCGCTGCGCACTAAGTGGGAAGCAGAGAAAGGGGCGATCGATCAGATCCGCACTGTTCGAGAGCAGCTTGATACGACCCGTATTGAGATGGAAAAAGCGGAGCGCAATTACGATTTGAATACAGTGGCACAACTTCGCCACGGTAAGATGCCCGAGCTGGAAGCGCGTCTGAAAGAGTTAGAGGCGGTTGAATCGAGAGAGGGTGCGCTGCTAAAGGAAGAAGTCTCTCAAGAAGAGATTGCAGACATCGTTTCCAAGTGGACTGGCGTTCCTGTGACGCGCTTAGTCGAAGGCGAGAAAGAGAAATTGCTGCGACTTGAAGAGGTTTTGCATGAGCGAGTGATCGGGCAAGATGAAGCGGTGACGCTGGTCTCTGAAGCGATCTTGCGCGCCCGAGCAGGGATCAAAGACCCCTGTCGCCCGATCGGAAGTTTTCTATTCCTCGGACCCACGGGTGTGGGTAAGACTGAGCTGGCGCGCACATTGGCCGAGACTCTATTTGATGCTGAAGAAAACATCGTGCGTATCGATATGTCGGAATACATGGAAAAGCATTCTGTGGCACGCCTGATCGGTGCGCCTCCAGGATATGTCGGCTACGATGAAGGTGGTCAACTGACCGAAGCGGTGCGCCGTCAGCCTTACAGTGTGGTGCTGTTTGATGAAATTGAGAAAGCGCACCCCGACGTCTTCAATGTGCTGTTACAGGTGCTTGATGATGGTCGTATCACGGATGCGCAAGGGCATACGGTGGATTTTAAGAATACGGTAATTATCATGACGTCCAATGTTGGCAGTCGCTTTCTAACCGAAGGTGTCAATGGCACTGAGATACCAGAAAGTATCCGTGAGTCAGTCATGGCGGAATTACGCCAAGGGTTCCGCCCAGAGTTTTTAAATCGTATCGATGATGTGATTCTCTTTAAGCCATTGAATCTCGAAGAGATCACTCAAATCGTGGATTTACTCTTGGTTGATTTGAATAAGCGTTTAGTGGATCGTGGTATCGTTATTGAGTTCGATGATTCCGCTCGCAAATGGATCGGTGAAAAAGCTTATGATCCCGTTTATGGTGCGCGCCCCCTAAAACGCTTTATGCAGAAGCAGGTGGAAACGCGGCTCGCACGTTCGATACTGTCTGGTGAGATCCTAGAGCACAGCACAGTATTGTTTAAGCTTGAGGGAGATGCGCTTGATGTGGAGATAATCGATACGGTCGAGGTCGTGGAATAATGCCGGTCCTAAAAATAGACGCTTCGTCGTGGACATTTTTGGGCGGCATGCTTCTGTCATATCAATGTTGCGTTGTTTTATATCTGTATGCTTACTGTGTGGTGGCTTTTCACTCAATGCACAGCCACGGGCAGATGAATTGGCGTATCAATTGAGCACTCGCTACGCACCCTACGCGGATTGGGGTGCGGTGTTGGATGTTGATATTCTGGCAAAGCATACACGGACCGCATACTGGTCCAGCGCAGCGACGATTCGTGCTGCCCGCTCGGAGGCGGCCTTGCCTCTCGAGGGGCTGCATTTAGCTGTAGACCCTGGGCACGTGGGCGGGCGCTGGGCGACATATGAGGGGCGCGACTTCTTGATTGATGAAGGCGATTTTCGTGTGCGTGAGGGCGAGCTCGTGCTCGAAGTTGCCCAGCGCGTGCAAGTGGCCTTGGAAGGATTGGGAGCGACGGTCACACTGCTACGCGAGCAGGCGAAACCAGTGAATCCAAAGTCACCACTGGATTATTTGCAGCTTGCGGATAGCCAAGTGCCGTTGCCAAAAGAACTGTCTTTCGACTCGTTAGTGAACTACGGGGAAACCGTGCGTCATCGCGCGATACGCCATAGTATCGTCGTGGGTGAAATCGTCGAGCGGGCTCGATTAGTCAACGAAGTGATTCAGCCCGATGCGTTGCTTTCTTTACATATTAACGCCGCACCATGGCCACCTGTGGGGCCTGAGGAGACCGATACGGTGTCGGGCTTACGCTTAGTAAAGAGTAATCATGTGCATGTTTTGATCTTCGGCTGCCTGAGCGATGCGGAACTGCGTGCGCCGCGTCAGCAGGAGTCGTTAGTGACTAAGTTGTTAAATGGGAGCGGAGCAGAGGAGTTTGCACTCGGTCGAGCGATCGGGCGTGCCTTGATGGATGCAACTGGTTTGCCTGCCTCCCATTATGATGGGCAAAACGCCATTCAATTGGATCGAGACACACCAGAGTTATGGGCGCGTAATTTGATGCTCTTGCGTATGGTGGAATGTCCGATTGTTTTACTGGAGCCTTACGTGGCGAATTCTGAGGCCGTGTATCCACGTCTCCAAGCGGCCTTAGCAGCACGCGCGAGCGGGGGAGACTTAGCTGAAGACGATATCCTTGTTGAGTATGCGGACGCTGTCATTGATGGAGTGCTGCGCATGTATGGGCGGGAGTCAGTGCCTGAGTCCGAGGAGAACTAGGGGCACTACCCTCTGGACTTTTTAGTGATTTGATTGGTAATTGTGCGGTTTATGGCTTTTCTTCGGGCTATGCTGAAACTGGCAACTGTGAGTTTACTTTTATCTGGGATTTTGTCTGCTGCCTACGGGTATCACCGAGTGGAGCTTCAATCTGGTGCGGCGCTTCGTGGTCATATTGTTCTGGAGCGCGCAGATAGGTATTTTGTGGATCTTGGCTACGATGTGATCGAAGTGCCAAAGCCTGCGGTGCGATCAATCGTGGAGATTGATGAAGCGAATGCAGAGGTGCTCGATGCTCCGAAGTCTGATGCGCTGTATCGCACGACGAATGTCCAAGGTGATCAACCTGTGGGGCAATGGGTGGATACACTTGGTGAGGCAGTTGGGCTCGTGCAAACGCCAACGGGTTTGGGCTCTGGGTTTATCATTCACGAGGATGGTTACCTTGTCACCAATGATCATGTGATTGCAGGAGAGCACAAAATATCCGTCACTATTTTTAAGCAAGGTAAGCGTGAGCTTTCGAAAGTGACCTACGATAATGTTCGCATCGTGGCGACAAGTTCGGATCTTGATCTAGCGTTGTTGAAAATCGAAACGGATGCATTCACTGCACCTTTTAAAGTCGTTCCATTGGCTGCAGTCGATCAGGGTCTAAGTGAAGGCCAAACTGTATTTGCGATAGGAAGTCCGCTGGGCTTGGATCGAACTGTTTCGCAAGGAATTATAAGTGTCGCCAATCGCGTGATCAACGGGCGCCTTTATTTGCAAACGACGACACAGATCAACCCTGGTAATTCCGGTGGTCCCTTATTTAATCTAAGAGGAGAAGTGGTTGGCGTGAACAACATGAAGATCGCAGCAGTTGGAGCAGAAGGCTTGGGCTTTTCGATTTCATCGCGTGTCTTAAAATCCTTTTTAGATAACAGGGATGCCTATGCATTCGATCCACGAAATCCTAATTCAGGCTTTCGCTATCTCGCACCGCCGAAGGCGAAATAGTTATAATATAGAGGCCGACCCTTGCGGGTTTAAGATATGAAGAAACCAATTACAATTTTAAGTTTTGCTGTATGTGCGGCATTCACGCCAACGCTTTCTGCTGCTACGCTGGATGCATATGTTGAGTCGGATGTGCAGCTTTTGATCTCTGCTCGAAGCCTATCGGATAGCTACGCTCAGTGGGACAGCAATCCAGTCGCTGCGATCTACAATGATGAGTCGATACAGGCATTTATTAAGGCACTAGACGCTGACGATTCGATCGATGAGGGAGCGGATCCGGATGGATTTGTCGCAGTGATGGAAGATGAATTCGGGCTTAGTATAGATGCATTTTTCGAGCTTTTCCCGGGGGAATTCGCCTTGGCATTTTATAATTTAACGGACGACATTCTTGGCAAAGATGAATCTACCGATGGGGTGCTGATGGCTGAGTTTTCAGGTGATTCCGAACGCCTAAATGAATTGATGCAAATTCAGTTTGAACGAAATGCCGAGGCTCAGAAAGAAATCAATCCAGAGATGGAGCATGTGATGATTAAAGAAACCTTCATGGGTGAAACGCTTTACATGGACGAGGCCTTTGATGGTGAAAAGACTTACATTGAAGATGGATATGCGCTCGTGGAGGGTATTTTTATCTTGGGCACTGAGGAGCGCCTGCGTCGCACTGTCGAATTGATCAAAGAGGGCGGCGATTCGATTGCGAAGTCGGCCGCCTATCAACGTGTTATTGAGCAATCGGGACGTGGAGATGTGCGCTTGTATCTGAACTTGAGTGCATTTTTTGCGCCGTTAAACGAGGCGCTGTTAGCTGAAGTGATGAAGGGTGGTCTAGCCATGTTTGGTGTGACGGCGCAAAGTATTGACGCAGCACTTTCGATTGAGGCTATGCAAGCGGCATTTATCGATTTCAATTTGGTTGATGAGGCGATGCAGATGCACACTGGAATTATCTATTCCGAGAAAGCTGGATTTCCACGTTTGTTGACTTACACCGAGGATAGCTTACCTGCGGCACCGTATGTTCCTGAAAGTGTCCTAGCGACTTCTGTGTCGAGTTTTGATCTGAGTGAAATGCTTGCAGAGCTAGAAAAAATGCTGGCACTCGCTAGCCCCAGCGTGCCGATGTTGCTGGATATACAGCTACAGCAAATTAAGACCAATACAGGCGTGGATTTACGCGCAGCTATTCTTGAAAACTTTGGCGACGATGTCGTCTCGCTCTCTGTCATGGAAGAGGCCTCACTCGATGGGAAGTTACCATTGTCGGAGCAACTCTATGTGCTCGGTATCAAAGATGCACAGGCCTTGTCTGAGGCGATGGCTGCGCTCATGGATATAGTGCCCGGTCTGCGTGATATGATCGAGATACAAGAATACGAAGGGGAGACGATTCACACCTTCAAGATGCAGCCAAACCCGATGCAGCCAGATGCTGTCGCCAACGATGTGAGTTATGTGATTACACGCTCTAATTTTATTTTGAATGTTGGGCGCATTGGACTCTTACGAGAAGTGCTGACAGGTATGGCTTCGGGTAAAAGCGGCTTTTGGCAAATGAGCAGCACGGAGCAAATGTTCGAATCGATTGCACAGCCCAATCCAGTGACTCGCTCATATGTTGATCTCAAGCAAATGGTGCAGCCAGTCTTGCAGTCTTTCTTGATGGCTTCTGCGATCGGGGGGCTGGAGCCGAGTATGGAGCTGTCGGAGATGGCTAAAGATTTAGAGGTGCCTTTGGTTATCGTTTCGGAGTGTAACGAAGCGCCCGATGGTCTATTCATACGGGCACGGATTTTTAAACGAGAGGCGACTGAATGAAGCACGCGATTTTTTTATCCATTACCTTCTTTTCAGGCGCTTGCCTAGCGTATGCCGATCCGATCTCGTTCACAGGTCCCGAGGTGATTAAATTGGACTGGTCGACACGCGCTCTGAATGTGAGTGATTTAAATAACGACGGGTTGAATGATGTCGCCTTGATCAATCAAGATACCGCGCAGATTGAAATTTTGCATCAATACTCAGAAGCTGCAGGAGATAATCGGACGAAGAAGCGTTTAAGTCGTAACCGTTGGGAGCCCGTGCTCGAAGATGCTCATTTTGACTTGGACAGTGTGCCCGTCGGCTTTCCTGTTTTTGACTTAGCCGTGGGTGATTTGAATGGTGATGGCTTAGAAGATATGGCGTATAGCGCTCGAGAAGTGCCATTGACGATACGCTATCAATCCAAGTCTGGTCAGTGGGCAGATTTGACGGAGTATGATGATTTTCAAGCACTGGGTTGGACGGGGACCATCCAGATTAAAGATTTGAATCAAGATGGTCGGGCAGAGTTGGTGGTTGTCGCCGCGGATGGAGTGCGCGTGTTCGAGCATGATGCAAATGGTGAGATGAAACAGCCGAACATGTTTTATCTGACCGGTGAGAACCCGTATAACTTATTGCTAGAGGATATTAACGAAGATGAGCGCATCGACATACTCTACATCACATCGAAGGGTAAACAATCTTTGGTGGTTCGCGAGCAGTTAGCCGGAGGTGGCTTTGGCCCTGAGCGTCGTTTTGTGTTTGAACGCCCGGTGCGCATCGTGCGAGCGCTGCCACGCGCCAAGAGTTCGCCGCTGCAGTTTTGTGCGTTGGATTCTCGCAGTGGTAGTCTGGACTTTTTCGAGCTGCAGCGTGCGACGCCGCCAAGCCCTTCCGCTGCCTTACAATTGCAACCAGCAATCTACCCTATCTTTAAGAAGGGACGAATTCCCACGAGTTATACCTTATCTGATATGGATGGCGACGGAGACGATGATCTACTGGTCGCCAATCCAAGTGAGGCAGAAGTGGTGCTATTTTTTAAAGCGGAAACGGGTTTTTTGGCACCGAAGCACTTCCCCTCATTTTCCTCAATTTCGTCGATTTCGAGTGGGCGCTTTTACCATGATGAGGCGATGCATCTCGTGGTGGTGAGTGCAGATGAAAAGACTATTGGGCGGAGCACTCTCGCGCAAGCAGGGCGCTTGCTATTCCCCAAAGCGCTTGCGATTGGTGAGGGCGACCCAGTTGTTTGCGAGGCGATGGATTTGGATCGTGATGGCTTTGATGAGTTGGTCTTAGTGAGTGAGACTAAGGGTCGCTACACATTGATAGTTGCCCAGCCATCAGATCGAGGCGACGCAGATTCGATATGGTCGATATTGATTGAGAAGCCGTTAGCAGGGGTGAAGCGTAAGCCTTCAGCTTTGCTGGCTGTAGATATTTTTGCGCAAGGAACCTCTGGTTTTATGGTGTTTGTGCCGCGTGAGGCACCACTGTTTTTTGCGACACCGCAAGAGGCTCTGGACTCATTAACGGAGGTGGGGGCGGATTCTCCAATTCGTCAGAATTTATTGAAAGAGATCGAGCCGTCTCAAGTGAGCTGCTTTGATGTTACAGGGGATGGACTGAATGAGTTAGTTGTGGGCCGGAAGGGCTACGCTCGTGCACTTAAGATTGTGGATCAGACCTTAGAGATGGTGGATCAATTTAATGCGCGACAGGGCGCCGATGAAATTTCTGTCGTTATGCCATTGTATAAGGGTGGTGCTGTGGAGCAGTTACTCTTCTATGTGCCTGAGTCTGGTGAATTCCAACGTTTGAAACGCGATAGCGATGGTGTCTATCGTTATGAAGATTCTGAGGCAGTGGGACAGATCGATGTGCTCGGATGGAGTGCCTTGAGCGACTCTGGTGACGCTCGCGACTTTGTTTTTTTTGGAGATGCACAATTTTGGTGGTTACCTAAGAATTCTCAGAAGTGGACGAGGCAGGTCTATGCAAGCCATGAAACGGAACTCGAAGATGTGCATTACACACATTTAGAAGCTGCAGATTTTAATGGTGATGGCAGACTTGAATTGCTTGCGGTAGATGGACAGAAGCATGTGGTCGAATTGTTAACCAACGAAGCGGAAAGCACATGGGGCAGTCTTATGTATTGGGAGATTTTCGAGCAGAATATGCACTATCAAGGGCGACAAGGTGGCAAGCTAGAGCCCCGGCAGGCGACCATTGCGGATCTTACTGGAGATGGTCGCCTAGATTTTGCCTTCCTGATTCATGATCGCATACTCTTTTATCCTCAGGATTGAGCTTTCGATTGATAAAAGATCACTTTCAAGGGTTGTCATTTTTTACAGATTTTAGATTGTGGAACTGTTCTGATATTCTGTTCACAAATAAAGTTTTGTAGCTGAAATGCGCATTTCCACCAAAATCTCGATTTCCTTATTTGGTGCCCTAGTGACCTTTACGTTGTTTCTTGGGTTAAGTCGCTACACTTTATCGCAGATTGAAAAGCAAGGGCAGGATGTCTTATTAATTCATGAGATCTCCCGAGAGGTTGCCAATGTAGTGATTGGTAATCGTGTATTTCAAGATGGACTATCTGACGCTGGCTATGTGCAAGATGCACTGAGCGCATCGCGTCAGAAATTGACAGTGTTGATAGATCGTTCTGAAGAGATCGATGCGATTTTTATGCGGGGGATGCTCGAGCGTCTAGATGAGTTTTCGAAGGTGTTTGAACAGCTCGCGAATAGCACGGATTTCTTGGAGCTTCTGGATCGTCAAGTTCGTGATAAAGTGCAGAGCTTTAGTGTGATGCACATGGATATGCGCAATCGCTTAGATGCATTACATGAGGACCTGCACGGTGATGAGGTCGCTGATCCTAAGCGAGTTGAAGCGGTGGAGCGATTTCTACTGGAGCACGCAAACTTATGGGGTTGGCTGAACCGAGCAGTGAGTGTCATCGATCGAGATTTGATCTTGGAAGATGATTTAGAGAGTTTCAGCAAGAATTTTGAGGTCGCTCGACAAGCCTATGAGAAGAGTATGGATAAACTGAATAGATATGGAGACGCGACTGGCCTGCCAAGTATGCCACTCTACTTGAGTGCTCTGGACGAAGTGCTTCAAGATTTACGTAGCGTTTCTATCGAATTTACGGTTTCGAGTAAAGTAGAGGCAGATGCTGCTAAGTTACTTGCAGATCATAGTCAGCGGCTACGAGAAATGGTCGATCGTTTAACTGAACGAAGCACGGGTAAGTCTGAGCAATTCGCAACAAATCTAAGTCTTATTTATTGGCTATCAGTGGTCGTTTTACTGTTTGGTTCGATTGCGCTCACAGTCTGGTTTTCTTTCAGTATCAGCCGCCCATTGACTCAGTTGGCGAGCAACTTTAAGGAGGTCGCGAGTGGTAATTTTAATCTTCAAATTCCAGCTGAAGGTCGCAGCGAATTGGATGACTTGGCTCGGGCATTTAATGATATGACGGATAAGCTGCGCCGTAGCTACGGTGAGGTAGAGGAGCGAGTTCGACAACGCACGAAAGAGCTACAACTCGCGACTGTGCGCTCGAAGAAGCTCGCAGACGCAGCGCAGGAAGCCAACTTAGCTAAAAGTGCGTTCTTAGCGACTATGAGCCATGAAATCCGCACACCTTTAAATTCGATTATTGGATTCAGCGAGATGTTAGATGGCACGACTCTAGATGAAGAGCAGCGTTCTGACTTAGCGACGATTCGTATGTCGGGTGGTATTTTATTGGATCTAATAAATGAGATTTTAGATTTATCTAAGATCGAAGCCGGTAAGGTATATATGGATGTTGGGCCTGTTGATATCGAAGAAACACTTCAAGAGGTCAGCAGCTTGTTTAGTCTCAACGCTGAGAGATGTGGATTGAGTATCCATGTTGAAGTCGCGGAGGACGTGGTTGAACCGGTGATGACTGATCGCACACGTTTACAGCAAGTTTTAAACAATCTGATTAGCAATGCTGTGAAATTTACTACAGAAGGTGAGATACGAATTCGCGCCTGGAAGGAAGGGGCCGCAGAGAGCGGTGATTTACGTTTTTATTGTTCGATTATCGATACTGGAATTGGCATACCCAATGATAAGCTGGATGAGGTCTTTTTGGCATTCACGCAAGCGGACTCATCCACAACTCGTAAGTATGGTGGCACTGGCTTGGGGCTCGCAATATGCTCACGCCTAGTTGAATTACTAGGGGGCGAAATCAGTGTCGAAAGTCAGGAGGGAGTCGGCAGTAATTTTACGTTCTATATTCAGAACCTAGCTGATCCTATAGATGCCAATATGGCTGAACAGGAGTTACTCAACGACGAGCTCAAGTTTGATATCATGCCAAAGGTGCTCGTCGTCGAGGATGATCCGACCAATTACACCTTAGCGAATAAAATACTTGGGCGCTATGGCATCGAAGTCGATTGGGCGAAGGACGGTCAAGAGGCTGTGGAAGTTGTCGAGAAGGGGGATTACGATCTTATTTTCATGGATTTGCAGATGCCAGAAATGGATGGGGTGTCGGCAGCATATGCGATACAGGAGCTTGGCTTGAGACACCCTCCGTATATTGCTGCGCTTACGGCGAACGCGCTCGCGGAGAGTCGCTTCGCATGTGAAAAAGCGGGCATGCAAGACTTTGTCACAAAGCCTGTTTCAGGTGAGGCAATTAAGACGGCGCTGATCCGTTTTAAGCAGCACTATGAGAGCGTCTAGTAGATCCAGAAGTGCTGTGATTGTCTCTGAAAAACTGCCGCTTGATTTGACCATTGCTTCACGAAAGCATTCACGCGCGCCTGAGCTCCGCGTTGCTGTAATTCATTCCACCATGCGGTGCTACCGACGTGCTTGTTAAACAGAGCTGGATTTTTCACATTCTTAAAAGAGTTTGATGCAGACCAAGTGGCCGCGAGCTGCATCATATGAAAGCTGATCTCTGTAGGGCGCACCGCTTGCCAGTCGTTGACACTGACATAGACACCCTCGACTGGAGCACCTGCTGCGCTACGTGTCTTGAGGATACGGTAGCGCAGCCCTGGGATGCTTCTTGTCTCGAGTGCGCGTTTTAATTCTTCGGGAGATTTACCCTTAAAGCGTAACAAGCGAAACGGATAGGGCGTGCCGATACCGTGGCTGAAGCCACCTTCTTGTGCACCCAGACCAGTCATCGCATAGCCAAGCACCGCAGAGAGGTCTGGTATATAAGGCGATGTGGGCACCCAGCGTAGGCCAGTGCTGGTCCATAACATATTGCGGGTCCAGCCCTTCATCGGTATGATGGTGAGTTTGCCATCTTTTCGAACACGCTCAGATATTTCCATTGTGTCTGGTGTGTGTTTCGCAATCCGGGCAAGCTCTGCGATGGTAAGTCCATGCACGTAGGGCACATGAAAGGCACCCACATAGCTACGCCATTGGCGATCCAATGGTGGGCCGTCGACTTTTAGGCCTCCGAGTGGATTGGGGCGATCAAGGACCACGACTTCAACGTTGTTTTCAAAGCATGCCTCCATTGCATAGCGCATGCAGCTTACATATGTGTATGAACGCACGCCCACGTCCTGTAGGTCGATCACAAGTGCATCAATTCCTTGAAGCATCTTTGCTGTGGGCTTGCGAAATTTACCGTAGAGCGAATAGACTGGCAGGCCAGTGCGCGGGTCGATCTTATCATCTACGGGAATATTTGCTTTCTCATTACCGTAGATGCCGTGCTCTGGACCGTATAGAGATACAAGGCGGACATTCGGTGCGCGACGAAGCACGTCGATGGTGCTTTCGCCATTACGATTCACGCCAGCGGGATGTGTTAGGAGGCCGACGCGTTTACCGGAGATTGCACGAAAGCCGCTTTGCTCCAAGACATCGATTCCTAGATAAATGGGTTCGGCTTGTGCTAACCCAAAAATACTGAGGAGTGAAATTAAAAGGGTCGTGAATAATTTAGGCATTGGGCTAGGAATCTTCGGTATTGGTCGGGTGGGTTTTGTGTGCGTGAACTTTATCGAGAATGATCCTGTAGCTGGCTGCAGTGCGAATAGCGACGACGCGGTAAACAAAGCTGGCAATGAGGCCAAAGAATATGCCCATGATGATCGCTCCCAAATTAGTGACGCCAAACACGACCGCAACCGTGTGCATATTGTCGCCCCAGTTACCATGCGTAAAGTTATCTAGCATGAGCTGCACTTCTTGGCGATTGAGAGACATGACGTCGACCCCAAGCACGCTTAATGTATGTCGTCCGATTTGGTATGCGGCAAACCAGATCGGAATCACGGTAATTGGATTCGAAATAACTTGCAGCCCTGCGAGGATGGGAAGATTTGCTCGAAGTAGGATTGCTAGAAGGAAGGATAGTGGGATTTGTATGCCGTAGATCGGCATCAGTGTGAGGATACAGCCTGCATAGATGGCGGGCACCGCATTCTCGACTCGAAAACTCCAGAGATAGATACGCTTGCGAGCGGCGTCAGCGAATAATCGAAGCACTGGGTAGCGATGGATGTTCGCCCGTCGAGGGAGTGGCCTTAGCCACCACTTCACACGCCTGATGCGCCGAAATTTTGTTTCGTTTAGTTCTGATTCGTCAGCCGTCATGTAGTAGAGCACTATGAATCACCTCAGAGATCTTTACGTCCAGGTTTCTGGCTCCATTGGCAAGTGCATCGGGCAACGGGCAATTCTCAGGGGTGATCGTGTAAACCGCTGATCTTGCGAAAAGTTCACTGACTCTGTCAACTGCTACCGCATCGACAGCACCTGCAAATACAATACTAGGTTTATCGTATTGGTCGGCTAATTGCAGTAGTGCGTAGGGGCCTTTACCTGCAAGTGAGCTTTGGTCGAATTTGCCCTCGCCAGTGAGCACTAGGTCGGCCTCGAGGACCTTGGTTTTTAAGTCGAGCCACGATTGCACGAGTTCAAAGCCGGGCACAAACTCGGCGCGGCAGGCAACTTTCAATCCGAACCCTAGACCGCCAGCTGCGCCGCTGCCAGGGATGTTGAGCAGAGTCATGGGGCGTTCACAATGTGCGCATAGTTTGGTGGCGAGCGTTTTGGACAGCTGATCAAAGGCTTCGATCTCTTCTGTCTGTAGTCCTTTTTGAGGTCCATATACCGCGGCCGCACCGCGATCGCCGAGTAGTGGGTTGTCGACATCGCAGGCGATATAAATAGGGGGCACTTCGATGTCGAGTTGCCCTTCAAAGCCTTCAATGAAAGGCCATTGCTCGGGCGTGCTATGCGCGATAGCTTGCCCATTATTGGCAATACATTTGATGCCGAGAGATTCCAGTGCTCCGAGCCCGAGGTCGCTAGTGGCACTGCCGCCAATACCCAGCAAGATGGCGTCGGCTTTTGATGCGGTCGCGATACGAATGAGTTCGCCGACGCCAGTGGTGGTGCAATTTCTTGGATGGCGTTGCTCATTGGGCACTTGCTCCAGTCCTGCAACAGATGCCATTTCGATCACCGCGAGTCTTTTGCCACTGAATGGCAGCATTTGATTCGTCGTTGCTGACAGGGTGCGCGCATCCACCCAGCCGAGTGGTGCGTGAATATCTTCACCCAAGGGACCGGTGACTAAATGTTGCTCGATATGACCGCCGACAGAGTGGGTCAAGATCGAGCAAAAGCCTTCACCACCATCGGTCAGTGGGGCCTCAGTGATTGTGATACGATCTCCGAGGACTGTCCGAATACCAGCTGCAGCTGCCTGGCAGGCCGCGAATGCAGACATGGAATCTTTAAATTTATCGAAGGCGGCGAGTATGTGCATCGTAAGTGAGTAGCAATCTTAGTGCCGATTGGAGTGCGTTCAACAGTGCTTTATTGAATTCTTTCTGATCAGGCTTCCATGTGTTGGCTTTGATTCACAAAAACGCCCAAGGCCAACATCAAATGGTTTATTCAATGTTCAGCCTTAGGCGTTTGTTCATGAAGTGTTAGCTAAACGCTTCGAGTTTAGCGCTGCTCGTGTCCGGTATTGACGTCGATGATTTTAAAGTTCTCGACGTGATAGATTGGGTCGGCACGGAACGAGAGACGCGCACCATAAGATTCTTCGATACCGAGTAATAGATCTTCGTCTTCGTTACGAAGGCGCTCCAAATTTGTCGGGTGTAGCAGCACGCGAAGGTTGATTTCCTGATCGTGGCCATCACGCGCGCGGATGTGTCGAATCACGCTGATGATCCGACGCTGCACCTCGACACTCATCGTGCGGGAGGATTTGACTGAACCGCGGCCGTGGCAGTATGGGCAATCGGTATAGATCCCACTGGAGTGACTTTCGGAGTGGCGCTGACGGGTCATTTGCATGATGCCTAGCGTCGAAATCGGTAAAATGTGATTTTTTGCCTTATCGTTGGCCATTTCACGGCGCATACGTGTGAGCACGGCATTGCGATCTTTCTTCGCTTTCATATCGATGAAGTCGAGGATGATCAATCCACCGATGTTCCGTAGGCGCACTTGACGGCAGATCTCAGTCGCCGCTTCTAGGTTCACCTGCAGGATGAAGTCTTTACCATCCTTGTTCTTGTTCTTGTGAGAGCCTGTGTTGACGTCGATTGAGATCAGTGCCTCGGTTTCTTCAATGACGATTTCACCGCCGCCCGGTAGTGGCACGCAGCGCATGTAGGTCTGTTCGATCTGGCGCTCAATGTTGAAGCGCTCGAAAACAGGGATATCGTCAGTGAAGCGATGAATCTTTGACTTCGATCGAGGGGATATCTTGGTGACATCGTCGATGATATTATCGAAATCCTCCTTCTTGTCGACCATCACGCGGTCAATGTCTTCAGTCAGGAAGTCGCGCACGGTGCGTCCGACGATATCTGGTTCGACATAGAGGCAGGATGGTTTGTTGGTGGATTCCATACGCTGATTGATGACTTCCCAGCGCTTGAGTAGGATGTGCAGGTCGCGAATGAAGTAGCGGGCTTTTTTACCTTCGCCAGCGGTGCGGACGATGATGCCCATTCCTTCTGGCAGGGTGAGGTCACGGAGAATTCCCTTTAGTCGGCTGCGCTCCTTGCGGTCTTCGATCTTACGAGAGATGCCGAGTGTTCCCGTATAGGGCATGAGCACAAGAAAACGACCAGGCAGCGCAATATTGGTGGTGGTGCGCGGTCCTTTAGTGCCAATTTGACCTTTGGTGATTTGCAGAACGATTTCGCTGCCGATGGGGTAGAGTTTAGGGATGTCCTTTATTGAGACTTTCTCGCTCTCCCGTTTGCGCTGCTTGGCGGACTTGTTGTCGCGCACGATCTCAATAGAGTTGTCATTTGCAGCAGGAAGGATGTCCCAGTAGTGTAGGAATGCGTTCTTGGCTTCGCCGATATCGACAAAGGCAGCTTTCAGTCCAGGCTCTAAGTTTTGGATCTTTCCTTTGAAGATCGCACCCACCTCACGGGCTTCACCTGTGCGTTCGACTTCGAACTTTTCGAGGACGCCGTCTTGGAGTAGGGCGACACGCTTTTCAAGCGGCTCGGAATTGATGATTAGCTCGGTGTAAGATTTTTTCTCCTGCTTAATCGCTTTAACGATACGCGTAATGAGAGGCTGCGTTTTGGCTCGTTTTGCGGCATCGTCTTTGAGGCCTTTTGTATCAATTCGCTTACCTTTTTTCTCCTTAGGAGCTGAGATGAGTTCTTCTGTGTATTGATCGTCAGATTGATCGTTTTTTGAATCTTGCATTGGTATTAGATGTCCCGTGTTTGATCGGGGCTCTCCAGTGCTGATTGCTTTGAAACATAAGGATTTGTGCGTTGTGCGGTGACGGTATCATGAGAAATCCTTTCGATACCGATAGACACTTTGCACAAGACCTTGAAGAATAAAGCAGCTCAGAATGAAGGAGCCTCCATAACTTAAAAACGGAAGCGGTAGTCCAGTAATCGGAGTGATGCCGATAGTCATGCCAATGTTTACAAAGAAGTGAAAAAGGAATAAAACACTGACGCCAATGGCCAGTTGCATTCCAAATCGATCTTTTGCGTTTCCGGCAATACGTATGCCGTTGGCGACCATCAGACAAAAGAGTCCGACGACGAACGCGCTTCCAAGAAAGCCTGTTTCCTCCGCGATAACGGAGAAAATAAAGTCGTTGTGTGCGACCGCTTGTGGGAGGTAACCGAGCTGTGCTTGAGTGCCTTTAAATAGGCCTTTGCCAGTGGCGCCTCCCGTGGCGGCTGATATTTTAGCTTGTCTGATGTTCCAGCTGGCGCCGGTTCCAGACGGATCCACGACGTCAGGTGCGACGAAGGTTAAGATCCGGGTTCGTTGATAATTTTGAATGGGCAACAACGATTGATAGGATTCAATCGCTGGGGCCCTAGAAGTTTCGGCCTCACGCAGCTTTTCCAAGTGCTGGCTGTAGCCATAAATGTCAATACCGACGATCGTTACAGCGACGGCAAAGAGTGCGAATGCGCTCATGAAAAATTTCGCCGACAAGCGGGAAACATATAGTAGAGCAAAAATCATAGGAGGAAAGACAAGTGACGAACCTAGGTCTGGCTGTAGGAAAATCAATAACATTGGTATTAAAAATACCACGCCGAGGCGAACTAAGGTCATCAGCGAGTCTCGAACGGTGCCGATCTCAGAGCGTGCAAGGATACTTGCTGCCATGATCAGGGTGCCTATTTTAGCTCCCTCTGTTGGTTGAACCCTGGTGAATCCGAGGTCGACCCAGCGTCGGGCACCCATGTCCTCGTAGCTGATCGGACTGAATTTCGTCGCTAAAAGCAGACCGAGTATGCCCGCAATGTAGATATAATGGGCATTTTCAAGGAAGCGCTTATAGTTGATCGATGAAATCGTAAAATAGGCTCCTAGCCCAATGACTGCCCAGAAGAGTTGTCGTTTCCAATGCCCTCCGCCGTAGGAAATCTGTGCCGAATAGATGAACAGCACTCCAATCGCACAGAGGACTAAAATGCATAGAGGGTTGACCCAGTCGAAGCGCAAGCGATCACTAGGATACATCAAGTTCTGATACTGCTTATTGAAAATGCGGCTATAGACGCTCACGATTGGCTGCGCTAAGTAGTGAGAATTGTAGAGTTAGAGCGCGAATTTCAGTTTTCTGCATTTCTAGCTTTCAGCTAATTCACATCGCCTAGGTAACGGCTTTTCGGCTGAAAACCATCTTCGGTGAAATACTGTTTGATGACTCCTGGTAGAAAGCGCGTCTCCTGGATTTCTGATAGTGGGATCCACGATACGCCTATTTGCTTTTTGTCATGCTCAGTGCCAGGGCCGATATCCTCTGGATTGGGGAGCTGGCAACGAAAGACGTTTTCCACTTGATGGAAGGAGCGGTGCGCGTTGCGGAACTCATGATTTCGACCAATGTATTCACGCACATAGAGGAGTTCGCCAACGTCTACTTCGGTGCCGATTTCTTCCAAACACTCGCGCCGAAGGCCTTCGCGTAAGGTTTCACCATGATTTTGCCCCCCACCTGGCAGAATGTAAAATATGCCAGTATTGTCGCGCATTTTGATCGCGAGTAATTTCTTCTCATGGATAATTAAAGCTCTGGCTGCTGTTCGGATTGGTCGCATCGGTAGATATACCCAAAAGCAGATTATAAATGGAGCAAGACTCAAGCGTGAGATAAGTGACAATTCTGCGACAAAATTACCCGTAGCTTGAAATATTCTGCCGCTTAGCTATCTCCCCTACTGACATGGTCGACCTTATCAATAAACTCGGGCACGAATCTTTTTTCAACGCCTTCGCAGATTCACCCGCAAACTTGGCATTTGTTGAAGCTCAATTCAAAGATGCCGATCCAGCCCTCTGTGATGCCTTTTTGGAGAGCGTCGATGAGAGTGCCTTTTCGCTTTCCGAGTGGGTTGATGCGCTCCGCTGTCTGGGGCACTGGCTGGATGCGCACGGTCTAGCAATGGAGCTGAGCGATCAAGTCGGTTATGTTTGTTGTGCATCTACAGCTGTCGATGCAGGGGCAAACCTCACGCATTTGCCGTCTTTGGTCAGCGAAATGTTAGAGGCCTATGGCTGTGAACGGGCGGTTAAAAAGTAACTTGGGTAGCGTGGAGACTCTTGTCTGACTCCATGCATTCGATGTAGGTCCACGCCTCAGTTTTTTAATGTCTAAGCATTTAGCTCCTTTACTCTGACCAAGTGGCTTCTATTACGGAGTGCGCATGATCGAGGAAAACACAGAAGCTGAAATCGAAATCCAAGAGTTGATTGAGAAGAATCAACTCAAGGCGGTGGCTGAGCGTTTTCAAAGTTGGGCGTTTCCCGAGATTGCGGATCTATTGACGCAACTCGATAAGCCGCACCAGATCCTGGCCTATCGAGCGCTGCCGCGTCAGCGAGCCGCCGACATGTTCGCTTACTTAGAGCCCGAAGATCAAGACAGCTTACTAGAAGCATTGACAGATGCAGATACCCGCACGCTATTGGCAGATTTGAGCCCCGACGATCGCACCGAAATGCTAGAGGAGCTGCCCGCAACGGTGACTCGGCGCTTGATGCAATTGCTCAGCCCCGCGGACTTAGCGGAGTCACGACAACTCCTAGGCTACCCAGAAGAAAGTGTCGGCCGATTAATGACCCCCGACTACATTCGTGTCCGTGCCGAATGGACAGTCGAACACGCCATCGAGCATATCCGCAAGTATGGTCAAGACTCTGAGATTTTTAATATTCTATATGTGACCGATGGTAATGGATCGCTCATCGATATTGTGCGGATGCGTCGTATCATTTTGGCAGCACCAGGCACGGTGATTAAAGACATCTTAAACTACAATTGTATCTACATTTCAGCTTTTGAAGACCGCGAGGTCGCCGTGGAGATGATTCAACGTTATGATGTCAATGCACTCCCCGTAGTCGATTCTGAGGGCGTCTTAGTCGGTATTGTGACAGTTGATGACATTATGGACGTCGCTGAAGAAGAAGTGACGGAAGACATTCAGAAGGGTGCTGGTATGGCGCCACTGGAGACGAAATACAGTGCCGCTAGCCCGCTGCAGTTGTTTCGTAAGCGCATCGGTTGGCTGTTGATTCTGATTTTCGTGAATCTGATTTCTGCTGGGGTCATTTCTAACTACGAAGAGTATGTGATGGAATTCATCACCTTGGCGCTCTTCATGCCATTGGTTATAGCCAGTGGTGGAAATTGCGGTGCGCAGTCTGCCACGTTGATGGTGCGGGCGCTCGCCACGGGCGATGTCGAGCTCGGGGACTGGCTGAAATCTGTGAGTAAAGAGATCTTTGTCGGGATCTTGCTCGGTGTCGCGATGGCCTTGATTGCTGGAGGTGTCGGTCAAATGTATGGTGGCGATACTAAAATAGCAGCCATCGTCGGGATCAGTATGATTTCGATCGTTTTTGTCGCGAATAGCTTTGGTGCATTGTTACCATTCATTCTCAGCCGGATAAAGGTTGACCCTGCTGCAGCCAGCACGCCTTTGATCACCTCTTTGATGGATGTCCTTGGCTTGATGATCTATTTCTCGATTGCAGTAGTGATATTAGGATAGGGGTTCATCACAATTCACAAGCAGAAGCATCGTCGATAAATTGAACCGCAAGCTTGAATGCTCGCTAGAGCGTTCTAGTATCTTGTGCTGAATGCGTCATTCAATCTACCACACCCCGCGTCGCTCGCTTACATTAGGTCGACAGACCTATCTTGCGGGTATTCTCAACCTCACCCCCGATTCGTTTTCGGATGGCGGTGATTTTGTGGATCTTGATTTAGCCGCGCTTCATTTTCATCAGATGGTAAACGATGGCGCGACCATTATCGACATTGGTGGCGAGTCGACACGTCCAGGGCATGTCCCCGTCCCAGCCGACGAAGAGATTGCACGCGTGGTGCCGTTTATTGAAAAGATACGCCCGCATACAGATGCTTTGATTTCAATCGATACATCAAAAGCTGCCGTGGCTGAAGCTGCTGTAGCCGTTGGCGCAGACATCATTAACGATGTCTGGGGCGCCCGGCACGATCCGTGCATGGCTGAAGTCATGGGGCAGACTGGGGCAGCGTGCATATTAATGCACAATCGCCCGAGTGAAGAAGCTGGAGTCGGCGACGTAATTCAGGCGATTCACATTTATTTAGAGCAATCCATACAGTTGGTCAAAGAGGCAGGCATGCGCGACGATGCCATCATGCTCGACCCCGGCCTCGGCTTTGGCAAAACCTATGAAGAAAACTGGGAGGTCGTGCGTCGGTTACCCGAACTCGTGGCGCTCGGTTACCCCATTTTGCTCGGAGCATCCCGTAAATCAATGATTGCGAAACTCCTCGATTTAAAAGACCCCAAAGCTCGCCTAAACGGCACGCTGGCCACTACTGCATTAGCGATTCAGTCAGGCGTTGATTGTCTCCGCGTTCACGACGTTCGTGAAAATCGCGAATGCGCCAACGTAGTGGATCACTGTGTGCGGCCGTGAACGAACGCCGCTAGCTGAGTCGTTCGGCTGGTTTGTTCAACGGGTAGGATTTGTGTGTTGGCTCAAACCGTCTAGTGACTTTCGCCTGATCAGTCTGGATGTCTCTATTTGGTATCGTGATTTCTATTCCTTCTTTCTTTTCTGACCGCTGAATCAGGATACTCTGAAGCTTATTTCCACAAAGAAGTATCCTGGAGCCAGAGAGCTTACAGGGTGGCTGTAGATTCGCGGCCTCGAAACAGAATTTTAAGGCCGCGTGCTAATTTTTTTAGAATTAGTATTATATTCGGCCTTCTTCGATGTCGTAGACGTCGAACCAGTGGTAGACGACTTTGTTGGCTGGGATATTTTCCGGGATGTAAGTTTCGAGGAAAACTTGCAGTTCAATTGGCATTTCGCTGATCCGTTTGTAGCGGAGCTCATTGTTCCACTGGACGATGGCGTCTTGCGAATTGTCCTTGGCGTGAGCGGTGATCCATTCGGCAACGGTTGCATCATCGGCCCCAGTGGCAACGAAAGCCCTGAATGCGTCGACGTCGATCTCGGTGAAGGATATAAACATCTGATCGAGCGGGCAGTTGAAATGGTATTCACCTTGAGTGCCTGCGATTGCGGCACGGCATTTGTCGAGCATGCGTGCCGCGATGACGTAACCTGCGAGGGTGACTCTTGGGCTTCTTGGAAATTCTTTACTAAGGTCGAGTGCGTTCATATATCAAAGAAGTTAGGAGTTAAAGCTTAGCGGTTTGGATTTGAGAGGGGCTGAGCCATTGTTTCAAGGTCGCATGGTCGTTTTGGCTGAGCGCTGCGTTGATTTTGGTTCGCTGCACAGGATTGAGCATTAATTGTTTTAGCTGAGAAAATTGCAGGTGCCGCTTTTGATCACTTTGTCGTGCGGGGCGATAATTTTCTTTCACAAAAAGCTGTGCTTGTGGCCCTTTTGGTGTCTTTGCCAATGTCTGCGTATCTGTTGCGTAGACCTTTCGCGCGCAGCCATGTGCTTGAGCGATTTTGACGAGCTCGGGCCACATGATGGTTTTTGAATCGTAACTGAGACGCACCACCTCGTGTCCATCCAGCCACCCAGCCTCCGTTTCTATGGCGCCCGGTATGCCACCCAGTTTTGCTTCGCCATCCCAGAAGCAGTTCATACTGAAGACGCCAGTTTGTAGCTCGTTCATTGAGTCGCTCCAAGCAACAGTGCGCAAATAGTCAGGCACCGATTGCTTCGTGGTTTCCAGTGCCTCGACCATGCGCATGGCTGTGGCGGCTGGTGTCCATATGCGATCTTTGCGAGGGATGATGTCGTGGCCTTTCGCGTCGATAAAGCGCATGACTTGAAAGTTCCAAGCAGGCTCATTGAAGCGTTTTAAGATGCGCTCATCGTCGCCCCCTTTGTTGTTGTGAATGGCGAGTGGTATAAAGTTTGTTTCGATCGCATCAACGATGAGTGGATGCGTTAGTGTCGATTGACCATAATTGACGCACCCTTGGCAACCTGGGACCTCTTGAAAAAGGATCAGGATTGGCTTATTCGCTTCGATGGATTTTTCGACGGCTTCATCGTAATTACGTAGCTATTGAACATTGCCGAGTTCTCTAGGGTTTTCTATTTCTGCGTGAGCGCTGACTAGTGCTAGCAGTGCGAGTATGAGTGTTGTAGCTATTTTCATCAGTTGTTACTATGAGACCTTGAGCTCGGATGTATTCCTGAATGATTGACAAAATGTGTCGCGCTGCTCGACCCATCGCGTTGTAAACAATCCATGCATCCACGTAATCCACATGTTGGCCGTTATGATTTTGATCGTTTGTGTGAGCTGTGCCCGGACTTGGTAGGATTCGTTGAGCCTAACCCCAAGGGCGATCAAACGATTGATTTTTCCAATCCCGCAGCCGTGCTTTGTTTGAACCAAGCCTTGCTTGCTCAGCACTATGGCGTGCAGCATTGGATGCTTCCGAAAGGCTATTTATGTCCTCCGATTCCGGGGCGTGCCGATTATATTCATCACTTAGCCGATCTACTCAACAGTGAATCGTCATCCGTGCGTGTGCTCGATGTTGGGATTGGAGCGAATTGTATCTATCCGATTATTGGTTCTCAGGTATATGGTTGGAAGTTCTTAGGCTCAGAGATCGACCCTGTTTCCGTGAAGGCGGCGCGCGCGATTGTAGAAGCAAATCCTTGTTTGCAAAAGCAAGTGCGGATTGTGCAACAACGGGACTCACAATCCATATTCAAGAATGTCATTAAGTCGAGCGATCGCTTTGCTGCAACGATGTGCAACCCACCGTTTCACGACTCGCCCGAAACGGCTCAAGCAGGTTCGAAGCGAAAAGTTCGTAACCTAGGCAAAGGTCATAAATCGAAGGAGGCAGCCCCACTGAATTTTGGAGGTCGACAGAATGAGCTCTGTTGCGAAGGCGGTGAACTCGCTTTTATCCATCAAATGATTAAAGAAAGCGTCGAATATCCAGAGCAGGTGCAATGGTTCACCAGCCTCGTATCTAAAAGTGAAAGCCTTCCGCCACTCAAACGGCATTTGCAGAAAATCGAAGCCAATGAGGTTAAAGTCATCCCAATGAAGCAGGGGAATAAGCAAAGCCGCCTGTTGGCTTGGCGCCTGATTTAGGGCCTATCACACGAAAAAGCTTCCCCCTGCATTTATCAAAGGTAGCGGCGCGCCGCTACTTCCAATTTACAGACGACGGCAGGTATTCCACCTATGAATCAAAAAAGCCGCATCGGTTAAGATGCGGCTTTTGAAAGAATGGTAGAGTCTGAGTTTCTAACTCCTTTTTACGGAAGCTTGGTGGTTCCCATCAGGAACTTATCGCATTCGCGAGCGGCAGCGCGGCCTTCGTTGATCGCCCACACGATGAGGGACTGGCCGCGGCGCATATCACCGGCAGCGAAGACACCTTCGACGCTAGTCTTGAACTTGCCGTATTCAGCTTGAACGTTGGAGCGTGCATCGAGGTCAAGACCAAGCTCTTCTGCGATGGTTGCTTCAGGTCCGAGGAAGCCCATTGCGAGCAAAACCAGGTCGGCTTTGAGCACGCGCTCTGTGCCTTCTACTTTCTTCGGGATGAAACGACCGTTGTCACTGACCCATTCGATGTTGTGGACGTGCACGCCCTTGACGTTGCCATCGTCGTCTCCGGAGAAACGGCTGGAAGTGATCAAGTATTGGCGTGGATCTTCACCTTGGACGGCTTCGGCTTCTTCTTGACCGTAGTCCATCTTGTAAGTTTTTGGCCACTCTGGCCATGGGTTGTTGGCTGCGCGCTCGGTTGGAGGCTTCGGCATGATCTCAAGTTGTGTGACGCTTGCGCAACCGTGACGTAGGGAAGTGCCGACACAGTCTGTGCCTGTATCACCACCACCGATGATGACGACATTCTTACCCTTAGCGAGTTCGCTGAACTGTTCGGACTTGCCGTCCTTAATGTCCCAAAGCTCCTTGGTATTGGGTCCGAGAAACTCCATTGCGAAGCGAATGTTGTTAAGCTCGCGCCCTTCGATTGGAAGGTCGCGGGGCTTGGTTGCACCACAGCAGAGCACGACAGAGTCGAAGTCTTCCATGAGTTGCTTGGAGGAAAGGTCTTTACCGATTTCGACGCCACATTTGACGACGACGCCTTCAGCTTCTATGAGCGCGACGCGGCGTGTCACGACATCCTTCTCAAGTTTCATGTTTGGAATGCCATACATTAGAAGACCACCTGGGCGGTCTGCGCGCTCGAAGAGTGTGACTTCGTGGCCCGCTTTGTTGAGTTGATCCGCAGCAGCAAGACCGGCAGGCCCAGAGCCAACAACAGCGACCTTCTTACCAGTGCGCTCTTCTGGAGGTTGTGGTTTGACCCAACCTTCATTCCATGCCTTGTCGATAATAGAGCACTCGATGTTCTTAATGGTAACCGGTGGCTCAATCACACCTAGCACACAAGAGCCTTCACAAGGAGCTGGGCAAACGCGGCCGGTGAACTCAGGGAAGTTATTTGTCTTGGAGAGGCGGAGGTAGGCGTCGTGCCATTTGTCACGGTAGACCAAATCATTAAACTCAGGAATGAGGTTATTAATTGGGCAACCACTCGCCATGTTACTGAGTGTGATGCCAGTGTGGCAGTAAGGTGTGCCGCAATCCATGCAGCGAGAACCCTGTGTTTGCACTTTTTCCTGGTCGAAATCCTCGTGAATTTCATTCCAGTCCTTGAGGCGCTCAAGCGGTGGACGATTTGCAATCGTCTTACGCTCAAACTCTAAAAATCCAGTTGCTTTACCCATAGTTTTTAAGGAGTTAGAAGTTAGGGGGTAGAAGTTAGGAGTGGCTACGGGGCGAGAACCTTGTTGGTGTAGCTTCTTAACATCTTTCCGATTTCGTTGAGTTGATTAGTAAGTGATAGAGTGTCTGCGTAACCAAGGTCTTTGGCTAGGCGTAGATAGTAACGGCACTCGTTCAGCGAGCCTTGGGCGATGTTGTAGAAACGTGCTTTGTCGGCTGCTGAACGCTTTCCATATCCTTCTGCGATGTTAGCAGGGATGGACACTGCGGCACGTCGGAACTGAGAGGTCAGTCCGAACTTTTCGCTGCCTGGAAAGGAGAGTGTCATTTGATAAATGTCTAATACGTATTGATGTTCTTTTTGCCAAACAAGAAGGTGTTCGAAGCTATGAGTTTCAGATTCAGTTTCCATTCTATCTTCTAACTCCTAATTTCTACCTCCTGCAGGTCACTAGTGACCCGCTTTGACGTTTTCTTCGAATGCGGCTTGGATGGCTTCGTCACCTGCAAGGCCACGCTCTTCAGCGCGTTTTACGGCTTGGAGCACACGCTCGTAATCTTGTGGGAGAATTTTGAGGAATTTGCCTGCGGATTCTGGCCAGTCTGCGAGGATTGCTTCGGCGCGTTTCGAGCCCGTGTAGGTGACGTGCTTCTCAAGCTTCGCCTTTACAAGGTTCATTTCTTCGTCACCGCACTCGATGAGTTGGTAAACGTTGACCATGTCCGGGTTGAGTTTGTTTTGAACAAAGTCGCCAGCCTCATCGTAGATGTAAGCCACACCGCCTGACATACCGGCACCGAGGTTACGGCCTGTCGTGCCGAGGTTGATGACCATACCGCCTGTCATGTATTCGAGCGCGTGGTCACCGAGACCTTCGATGACGGCTTCGACACCTGAGTTACGAACACAGAAGCGTTCACCCGCCATACCCGCGATATACGCTTCACCCTTAGTCGCGCCGTAGAAACAGACGTTACCAGTGATGATATTTTCGTGAGCGACGAATGGAGATTCCGGATCAGGGCGAACGATGATCTTCGCGCCGGAGAGGCCCTTGCCAAGGTAGTCATTGGTATCACCAGTCACGGTGAAGGTCATACCCTTCGGGCAGAATGCGCCGAGTGATTGACCCGCAGAACCAGTGAGGTTCACCTTCACAGTGTCTTCTGGGAGACCATCAGGACCATGTTTGCGAGAGATTTCTGCGCCGGTGATGGTGCCAACTACGCGGTTGGTGTTGATTACTGGGAGATTGATTTCAACTGGCTTGCCGTCTTGGATTGCAGGCTGTGCTTGCTTCTCGATTTCAGTGACGTCGAGGGAGCGGTCGAGCAAGTGATCTTGCTTCATCTGGCAGTAAGTGCCGACTTCCTTACCAACCTCTGGCTTGTAAAGGATCTTGCTGTAGTCGAGGCCCTTTGCCTTCCAGTGGTCGATCGCCTTGCGCATTTCGAGCTTGTCGACTTGGCCGACCATTTCGTCGATGCTGCGATAACCGAGCTTTGCCATGTATTCGCGCAGTTCCTCGGCGACGAAGTTCATGAAGTGAACCACTGCATCTGCACCACCCTTGAACTTCTTGCGAAGCTCGAGGTTCTGTGTCGCAACACCGACCGGGCAAGTGTTCTTGTGGCACACACGCATCATCAAGCAACCGAGTGTGACGAGTGGTGCGGTCGCGAAACCGAACTCTTCAGCACCTAGCAAGCAAGCGATGGCAACGTCGCGACCAGTTTTGAGCTGGCCGTCGGTTTCGACCACCACACGCGAGCGGAGGTCGTTGAGAAGGAGTGTTTGGTTGGTTTCGGCGAGACCGAGTTCCCATGGAGCACCTGCGTGCTGGATCGAAGAACGAGGCGATGCACCGGTGCCGCCGTCATATCCGGAAACAAGGATCACGTCTGCCTTGGCCTTCGCCACACCGGCAGCAATCGTGCCAACGCCGACTTCAGAAACGAGCTTCACGTTCACGCGCGCGTGGACATTGGAGTTCTTCAAGTCATGGATCAGCTCAGCCAAATCCTCAATTGAGTAAATGTCGTGGTGCGGAGGAGGGGAGATGAGTCCCACACCTGGAGTCGTGCCACGAGTCTTCGCAATTTGTGGAAGCACCTTGTGTCCTGGAAGCTCGCCACCTTCACCCGGCTTCGCGCCTTGAACGATCTTAATCTGAATTTCGTCGGAGTTGACGAGGTAGTAACTAGTCACACCGAAACGACCCGAAGCCACTTGTTTGATCGCGGAGCGGCGAAGGTCGCCATTCTCATCGCGAGTGAAACGATCAATGTCTTCACCACCTTCACCGGTGTTGGACTTACCGCCGAGGCGGTTCATTGCAATCGCAAGGGCTTCGTGAGCTTCCTTGGAGATCGAACCATAGGACATCGCACCGGTCTTGAAGCGCTTCACGATTGCAGACGCAGGCTCCACTTCTTCGAGTGGGATTGCCTTGGATTCGTCGAACTTGAAGTCCATCAAGCCGCGGAGTGTAAACATCTCCTTGGACTGATCGTTGATAATGTCGGAATATTGACGGAAGACCGCAGCGTCACCTTGGCTGGTTGCCAATTGAAGCTTATGGATCGTCATCGGATTGAAGAGGTGCCGCTCGCCGCCTGCACGCCATTGGTAGATACCACCTGGATCGAGAGCTGCTGCCTTTTCGTCGCCACGTGTGCCGAAAGCCTTGATGTGACGGATCTGTGTTTCCTTAGCGATCGTGCTGAGGCCGATACCTTGAACGCGGGATGCGGTCTTGGTGAAATATTTCTCGATAACGCTGTCGTTGAGGCCGATCGCTTCGAAGATCTGCGCACCACGGTAAGAAGCCACTGTGGAGATGCCCATCTTCGACATGGTCTTAATCACGCCGTTGAGGTTCGCCTTTAAGAAGTTAGCAGTTGCCTTTTCTGGAGTGAGGTCAAGATCGCCACGGTCAATCATGTAGCGAACAGACTCCAGTGCGAGGTAAGGGTTGATCGCATCTGCGCCGTAACCGATGAGCAGTGCAAAGTGATGCACTTCACGAGGCTCGCCAGATTCGAGAACGATGGAAACTTGTGTGCGTGTTCCTTGGCGGATCAAGTGGTGGTGCAAGCCCGCAACTGCGAGGAGTGCTGGCATTGGTGCCTTTTTTGGGCCAATCTTGCGGTCGGAAAGAACCAGAATATTCACACCGTCGTTGATCGCCGCGTCTGCAAGGTCGAAGACCTTTTCGAGTGCCGCTTCAAGGCCTTTGCCGGAAATAGATGGCTCAGAAATGCTGTTGTGGCCTTCGGCGAGACCACCGACTGCGGCTTCAAATGTGATTGGGAGTTTTGCAGCCTTAAAGCCGGAAAGCTTGATGTTGCGCAACTGTGCGAGCTCCTTGTCATTAATAAGT